>Ga0307515_10000165_pt1 | contig 162589 bp, 143 predicted proteins | sample 17_EM_MG_FD_194513 | JGI IMG/M metagenome (GOLD analysis project Ga0307515, IMG submission 194513) | Populus trichocarpa ectomycorrhiza microbial communities from riparian zone in the Pacific Northwest, United States - 17_EM | ecosystem: Host-associated > Plants > Roots > Unclassified... | reverse complement strand
AGATGACGGCGCTGGAGAACGTGATGGTCGGCCGCCATGTGCGCACCCACTCGGGCCTGATCGGCGCGGTGCTGCGCACACCGGGCTTCAAGAAGGAAGAAGCACAGATCGCGCAGCGCGCGCAGGAGCTGCTGGACTATGTGGGCATCGGCAAGTACAGCGAATACAAGGCGCGCACGCTGAGCTACGGCGACCAGCGGCGGCTGGAGATTGCCCGTGCTCTGGCCACCGACCCGAAGCTGATTGCGCTGGACGAACCAGCAGCGGGCATGAACGCCACCGAGAAGGTGGTGCTGCGCGAACTGATCGACCGCATCCGCAAGGACGGTCGCACCATCTTGCTGATCGAACACGACGTCAAGCTGGTGATGGGCTTGTGCGACCGCGTCACCGTGCTCGACTACGGCAAGCAGATCGCCGAAGGCACGCCGGCCGAGGTGCAGAAGAACGAAAAGGTGATCGAGGCTTACCTCGGCGCCGGAACGCATTGAAGGCGCACAGATGACGACCACCATGTTGAAGGTCACCGGTCTGAAGGTCGCCTACGGCGGCATCCAGGCCGTCAAGGGCGTGAGCTTCGAAGTCAACCAGGGTGAACTGGTCAGCCTGATCGGCGCCAACGGTGCCGGCAAGACCACGACGCTGAAGGCCATCACCGGCACGCAGGCGGTGGCCGATGGCGGCATCGAGTTCATGGGCAAGAGCATCAAGGGCCAGGGCGCCTGGGAACTGGTCAAGCAGGGCCTGGTGATGGTGCCTGAAGGGCGCGGCACCTTCACCCGCATGACGATCACCGAGAACCTGCAGATGGGTGCCTTCGTGCGCGACGACCACGAGATCGACGCCGACATCGACAAGGTGTTCGCGATCTTCCCGCGGCTGAAGGAACGGCGCAACCAGCTGGCCGGCACGATGAGCGGCGGTGAACAGCAGATGCTGGCGATGGGCCGGGCGCTGATGGCAAAACCCAAGGTGCTGCTCCTGGACGAGCCGAGCATGGGGCTGAGCCCGATCATGGTCGACAAGATCTTCGAGGTCGTGGCCGACATCCACAGCCGCGGCACCACCGTGCTGCTGGTCGAGCAGAACGCCAGCCGCGCGCTGGGCCTGGCCAACCGCGGCTACGTGATGGAGTCGGGCGAGGTCACGATGAGCGGCGAGGCCAAGGCGCTGCTGGCTGATCCGAAGGTGCGCGCCGCGTACCTCGGCGAATAGGCGCGCGCACGACCTATCGTCTTCCCTGATCGCGGGCCCGGTGCAAGCCGCTTTTCAGCTTCCGCGGCCTATGGTGTCGTCCGGTCGCGGGGTCGGCCGGGAGCGAAGGCGATGCGCGCAACTTTCTGGATCGCAGGCTTGTGCCTGCTCACCTGCGGCGTGGCCGCTGCAGCCGCCGGTGCGCCGATACGCGCCGGCTTCATCTGTCCGTTCACCGGCGGTTCGTCCGACTTCGGCCTGAGCGCGCGGCTCGGCGCCGAGCTGGCCGTCAACGAGATCAACGAAGTCGGTGGTTATCTCGGGCGGCCGATCGAACTGGTGGCACGCGACGACAAGGCCCAGCCCGACGAAGGCCGGCGGGTCAGCGAAGAGCTGGTGCTCAAGCACAAGGTCGACTTCACGGTCGGCTTCTGCAACACCGGTGTTGCGCTGAAGTCGCTCGATGTCTTCCAGAACAACCAGCACCTGCTGATGGTGCCGGTGGCCACCGGCTCGGCGCTGACCTCGAAGTACCCGGCGGCGCAGAGTTTCGTCTTCCGCCTCTCGGCGCGCGACACCTTGCAGGCCGCGTTCCTGGTGGAAGAGATCGTGCGCCGGGGCCACAGCAAGGTGGCGCTGCTGGCCGACACCACGGGCTACGGCGAAGGCGGCTTCAACGACGTGCTGGGTTTCCTGGCCGCGAAGGGGCTGAAGCCGGTCTACAGCGCGCGTTTCGATGTCGGCGCGAAGTCGCTGCTGGAGCCGATGCGTGCAGCGCGTGCCGCGGGCGCCGACGCCGTGATCGCTTACACCGTGGGCCCGGAGTTTGCCGTGCTCGTTGCCGGACGCGCCGAAGCCGGCTTGGCGGCGCCCTTGTTCGGGCCCTGGCCGGCGTCGTTCCGTACCGTGTGGGAGCGCACCGCAGGCGCTGCCGAGGGCGTGATGATGGTGCAGACCATCGTCCAGGATCTCTCGAACGAGCGGCGCTCGGGCTTCATCGCGCGGCTGCGCAAACACGCCGGCCAGCAGCGCGTGGATTCGCTGATGGCCGCTGCGCAGAGCTACGACGCGATGCACCTGATGCTGCGGGCGCTGTTCCAGACCCAGGGCGACACCTCGGGCCCGGCGCTGAAGGCCGCGCTCGAAACACTGGAGCGGCCTTACGCCGGTGTGGTGACAACCCATGACAGGCCGTTTTCAGCCAGCGACCACGACGCGTTTTCGATGAACATGATCTGGCTGGGCGTCTGGCGCCGCGGCGAGATCCAGTTCTTCCACCCGGCCGACGCCCGGCTGGCGAGTGTCGTGCGGCGCAAGCAGTGAATCAGTCGATCTTCGCGCCGCTGGCCTTGACGACACGCTCGTACTTCGCGAGTTCGGTCTTCACGAAAGCACCGAACTGTTCGGGGCTGGTCGGCGAAGGCTCGGCCATCAGCGTGGCCATGCGTGCCTTCGTCTCGGGCGCCGCGAGCGCGTCGACGAAGCCCTTGTTCAAGCGCGCCGTCACGTCGGCCGGCAGCTTGGCCGGGCCGAACAGGCCAAACCAGGTGCCGACATCGAAGCCTGACAGGCCACCTTCCGCCACCGTGGGCAACTCGGGCATCGCGCTCGAACGTTTCGTCGTCGTGACGGCCAGCGCCTTCAGCTTGCCGCTCTTGATGTTGGCCGAAGCCGCGGCGAGGTTGTCGAAGTTGAAGTCGACCTGCCCGCTCACCAGCGCCAGCTGCGCCGGCGGCCCGCCGGCGTAGGGAATGTGCACGATGAACAGGCCCGCCTGAGCCTTGAACATCTCGCCCGCCAGATGGCCGGCGCTGCCGTTGCCGCCCGAGCCGTAGTTCAGCTTGCCCGGATTGCGCCGGGCGTAGGCGACGAGGTCGGCGAGTGTGTTGATCTTCAGCCGCGCCGCGGCCTCGGCGTTCATCACCAGCACGTTCGGCACCTGCGCCACCAGCGTGATCGGCGTGAAGTCGCGCACCGCGTCGTACGGAATCCTGCTGTACAGCCAGGGGTTGATGGCGTGCGTGGCCACCGCGCCCATCACGAGGGTGTTGCCATCGGGCGCGGCCTTGGCGACGAGGTCGGCGCCGAGGTTGCCACCCGCGCCAGGGCGGTTTTCGACGACGACGGTGCCGAGGCTGTCTTTCACCCGTTCGGCCAGCACACGCGCGACGATGTCGAGCGGGCCGCCAGGCGGGTAGGGCACGACCAGGCGGATCGTGCGCAGCTGCGCTTGCGCGAAGGCAGGCAGGGTTGCGGCGAGCAGCAGGGAACGGCGTTGGAGGCTCATGCAGTGGCGCCGTGTTTGTCGGCTTCGGAAGTGAAAGAGTCGGCGAAAAATTCGTCGTCCGGCAAACCGCAGCGGGCGACGAAGTCGCGCTGTGCCGCGTCCACCATCACCGGCGCGCCGCAGGCATAGACCTGGTGGCCAGACAGGTCGGGCAGGTCGGCCATCACGGCCTGATGCACGAAGCCGGTACGGCCGGCCCAGGCGTCTTCCGCCGTGGGTTCGGACAGCACCGGCACATAACGCAGGTTCGGCATCGCCGCCGCAGCTTCTTCGCACCAGGTCTGCTGGTAGAGGTCGGCACGGCGGCGCGCGCCCCAGTACAGCACGGTCTCGCGGGTGAGGCCCTGGTGCTGCATCTGCTGCACGATGGCCTTGATCGGCGCAAAGCCGGTGCCGCTGGCCAGCAGCACGATCGGCTTGTCGCTGTCTTCACGCAGGAAGAAGCTGCCGAGCGGGCCTTCGATGCGCAGGATTTCCTTCTCCTTCATCGCGCCGAAGACATGGTCGGTGAACAGGCCGCCGGGCATGTGGCGGATGTGCAGTTCGATGGCCGGCGGGCTGCCCAGCCGGTCGGGTGCATTCGCCATGCTGTAGCTGCGCCGGCTGCCGTCGCGCAGGATGAACTCGATGTACTGGCCGGCGCGGTAACGCAGGTTCTGGTTCGCTGGCAGCTGCAGCTGGAGGATGGCGACATCGGGCGCCGCACGTTCGATCTTCAGCACCCGCGTCGGCATCTTCAGCACCGGGTGTTCGCCGGCGCCGGGCACGCTGCGCGCTTCGACCACGCAGTCGGTCTGCGGCGTCGCGCAGCAGGTCAGGATGAAACCTGCCTCTTCTTCGGCGACGGTCAGCGCCTTGAGCTGGTGTGCGCCATGGATCACACGGCCTTCGAGCAACCGGCTCTTGCACGAGCCGCAGGCGCCGTCGCGGCAGCCATAGGGCAGGCCGATGCCTTGGCGGATGGCTGCGGCGAGCATGGGTTCATCGCGTGCGACATCGAAGCTCCTCTCGGCGGGCTTCACGGTGATCTGGAAGGTCATGGAGGGCGGCACGTAGACTCTTGGTCCATTGTGCCCCGACCCTCTCGACCCTCTCTTTTGATCGTTGGCTGTGGCGATGTCGGCCAGCGTGTGCTGCGGCTGCTGCAAGGCCGCTGGCGGCTGCTGGCGCTGACATCGACACCCGCACGCTGCGCCGCACTGCGCGCGCTGGGCGCCGTGCCGCTGCTGGGCAACCTGGATGCGCCGGCCAGCTTGTGGCGGCTGGGCGGCCTGGCCGACGCCGTGCTGCATCTGGCACCGCCGCCCGCCGAAGGCGACACCGACCCGCGCACGCGCGCGCTGCTGCAGGCGCTGGCCCGCGGTGGCCGGGTGCAGACGCTGGTCTACGCCAGCACCACCGGCGTCTACGGCGACGCCGCCGGCACCCGCTTCGACGAAACCCGCGCGGTCGCGCCCGGCACCGCACGGGCGCGCCGCCGTGTCGACGCCGAAGCGCAGGTGCGCGCCTTCGGCCGCCGCGCCGGTGTGCGCGTGAGCATCCTGCGCATCCCCGGCATCTATGCGGCAGACAGGCCCGGCGGCCACCCGCGTGAACGCCTGCAGCGCGGCACACCCGTGCTGGCTGCGTCCGACGATGTCTACACCAACCACATCCACGCCGACGACCTGGCGCGGGCCTGCATCGCCGCGTTGTGGCGCGGCCTGCCGCAGCGGGTGGTGCATGCCAGCGACGACAGCGACCTGAAGATGGGCGACTACTTCGATCTCGCCGCCGACCTGGCTGGCCTGCCGCGCCCGCCGCGCATCACACGCGAAGCAGCGCGCACGCAGCTGTCGCCGGTGCTGCTGAGTTTCATGAGCGAATCGCGCCGGCTGCAGAACCTGCGGTTGAAGCAGGAACTGCTGCTGCGGTTGCGCTACCCGACGGTGCGCGAAGGGCTTTAAATCCCCTGCGCGCGGCGCAAGGTTTTCGCGCGGTCGACCGACTGCACGGTGAACGACTGGCGGACGCCGTCGCGTTCGATCTCCAGAAGCACCGCACGTTCGGAACTGCTGCCGGCCCACAGGTGTTTCCACAGGCCTTCGAGCTTGTCGACCGCAACGCCGTCGATGCGCAGGATGCGGTCGCCGGCCATCAGCCCGGCGACATCGGCGGGGCTGTCGTCGGCGACCCGTGCGATGCGGATCTCGCCGGCGTTTTCTATGCAGTTGACGCCGATCCAGGCGCGGTCGCTGGCGCGTGAGCTGCCGCGTTCACGCAGTTCGGCGAGGATGGGCTTGAGCAGGTCCACCGGCACGAACATGTTGCCCGGCATGCGGCCGGCCTCGGCGCCGAGTGCGTCGCTCACCACCAGCGAGCCGATGCCCAGCAGTTCGCCCTGCAGGTTGAAGAGCCCGGCGCCGCTGTGGTCCGAACGTGCCGGGGCTGTGAACAGCGCACCGTCGACGTGGTATTCCCAGTAGCCCGAGAAAGCGCGCCGCGAGGCCAGCCGCGCCGGGCCGACGGCGCCGTTTTCGCCGCCGCTGACCATCACCAGCGCGTCGTTGGCCGCCAGCGCCGCGCTGCTGCCCAGCGGCACCGGGGCCAGCGCCAGCGGCGCCAGGGCCTGCACCAGGCCGAAGCCGGTGGCCACGTCGTAGCCGACGACACGCGCCGGGATGCGGCGGTCGTCGTCGGTGATGAGTTCCACCTGTTCGGCTTCCAGGATCAGGTAGCCGATGGTCAGCACCAGTCCGTCGCTGCCGATCAGCACGCCCGAGCCCCGGCGTTCGGCGCCCAGCGTGCGCACCGAGCGTGCGCCGTCGACCGCCTGGGCGCGCAGGCCGAGCACGGCGTCGCTGGCGCGTGTGAGTGCACGCGACTGCTGTTCGATGGGGCTTTCGGCCGCGCTGGCGGCCAGCGCCAGCCCGCAAAGTCCCGCGGCCATCCAACGCCTGAGTTCACCGTGCATGACAGTCCCCCATGTGCCCTGTGGCCAAGCATGAGGGCTGGCGCGGACCCTGGCAACGCCAGGGCCATTGCGGATCGCGACGATCAGCGCCGGCGGCCGCCGAACGGCGGCTGGCGCCGCCAGTAGCGGATCATCAGGAAGCCGCCGACCATGCCGCCGAGGTGGGCGAAATGCGCCACGTCGTCGGCCTTGCCGCCGCCGAAGAGCCAGTCGAGCAGGTGCAGGCCGAGCAGCAGCTCGATAGCGCCGAAGACCCAGACGAAGGTCTTGGCCTTCATCGGAATCGGCGGAATCAGCAGCATCACGACGCGGTTCGGGAACAACATGCCGAAGGCCAGCAGCAGCGCGAAGATGCCGCCGCTGATGCCCACCGTGTAGGCACGTGAGCCGGTGAAGTAGGCCAGCGCGATCTGCGTCAGCGCCGCGGCCAGGATGCCTGCGGACAGGAACTGCAGGTAGCGGCGCTCGCCCCACAGGCGTTCGAGCTCGGAGCCGAACATCCACAGCCCCAGCATGTTGAAGAAGAGGTGGAAGACGTCGCCGTGCAGGAAGGCGTAGGTCAGCGGCTGCCAGGGCAGGAAACGGCCGCTGCGCATGGGCCAGAGCGCGAACCAGGCTTCCAGCGGCAGCAAGTACTGCAGGCAGAAGACCGCGGCGCAGACGAGGATCAGGGCCTTGGTGACAGGTGGCAGGTTCGGCATGGAGGGTCTTGCGGGCGGCCCATGTCAGGCCTGCTGGTGCCCCCGGCCAGACTCGAACTGGCACGCCTTGCGGCGGCGGATTTTGAATCCGCTACGTCTACCGATTTCGTCACGGGGGCGGTGGTGGTGCCTACAGGCACAGAACGCCAAAAGATTATGGCACGTGCCCCCTCCAAGCAAGCCGCGCGCCGGGCTGCGACAATTCCACGCAGAGTTGCTGAGTTGATTGGAGTTGTTGATGCCTGATCCGGCCGCACCGGCCTACATGACCCTGGAAGACGCCATCGGCAAGACGCCGCTGGTGCAGCTGCAGCGCCTGCCCGGCGCCGACAACACACGGCGCGGCAACGTCATCCTCGGCAAGCTCGAAGGCAACAACCCGGCCGGTTCGGTGAAGGACAGGCCGGCCATCAGCATGATCCGCCGCGCCGAAGAGCGCGGCGACATCCGCCCCGGCGACACGCTGATCGAAGCCACCTCGGGCAACACCGGCATCGCGCTGGCGATGGCCGCGGCCATACGCGGCTACCGCATGCTGCTGATCATGCCGGAGGACCTGTCGGTCGAACGGGCGCAGACGATGAAGGCCTTCGGCGCCGAACTCATCCTGACGCCGCGTTCGGGCGGCATGGAATACGCCCGCGACCTGGCCGAACAGATGCAGAAGGACGGCAAGGGCACCGTGCTCGACCAGTTCGCCAACGCCGACAACCCGCGTGTGCATTTCGAGACCACCGGCCCCGAGATCTGGGACGACACCGCCGGCCGCGTGACACACTTCGTCAGCGCGATGGGCACCACCGGCACGATCACCGGCGTCTCGCGGTATCTGAAGCAGCAGAACCCGAAGGTGCGCATCATCGGTGCGCAGCCGGCCGAAGGCTCGCGCATCCCGGGCATCCGCAAGTGGCCCGAGGCCTACCTGCCGAAGATCTACGACCCGCAGTTCGTCGACGAACTCGTGCTCGTGAGCCAGGCCGATGCCGAGGACATGGTGCGCCGCATGGCGCGCGAAGAAGGCATCTTCGCCGGCATCTCGGCGGCAGGCGCCTGCTGGGTGGCGCTGCAGATCGCCAAGACGGTGGAAAACGCGACCATCGTGTTCGTGGTCTGCGACCGCGGTGACCGTTACCTGTCGACCGGGGTGTTTCCGGCATGAGGCACGAGACACGGTTCTGCACCAACTGCGCATCGCCGCTGGAGCTGCTGACCTCCGAAGAAGACGGCGGCCCGAAAGCGCGGCTGCGCTGCCCCGCCTGCGGCTGGACGCACTGGAACAACCCGGTGCCGGTGCTGGCCGCGGTGATCGAATGCGCTGACCGCGACGGCCAGGTGCTGCTGGCGCGCAACGCCGCCTGGCCCGGCCGCATGTTCGCGCTGATCACCGGTTTCATGGAAGCCGGCGAGACACCCGAAGAAGGGATCACGCGCGAAATCGGCGAAGAAACGTCGCTGCAGGTCGATGCGCTGAAGCTGATCGGCGTCTACGACTTCCAGCGCATGAACCAGCTCATCGTGGCCTACCACGCGGTCGCGCATGGCGAGGTGAAGCTCTCGCCCGAACTCGCCGAATACAAGCTCTTTGCGCTGCCCGAGCTGCGCTGCTGGCGCGCCGGCACCGGCTATGCTTTGGCCGACTGGCTGCGTTCACGCGGCTATGAGCCGCAGTTCATCGAGCTACCGCCGCGACGCTGAGTTCCGATGCTGGCACCGCGGTCTGCTGCGCCAGGAACTGCACCCAGTCGATGATCTCGAGCCGGCCGTCGCCGTGTTCGACCAGCGCGGTCAGGCTCTCCACCCAGTCGCCGTCGTTGGCGTAGAGCACGCCGTCGATCATGCGCATCTCGGCATGGTGGATGTGGCCGCAGACAACGCCGTGGAGCCCGCGTTTGCGGGCTTCGCGCGCCACCGCGACCTCGAAGTCGCTGACGTAGCTGACAGCGCGCTTGACCTTGAGCTTGAGGTAACGCGACAGGCTCCAGTACGGCAGCCCGACACGCGCGCGCAATGAGTTGAGGTGGCTGTTGATCTTCAGCGTCAGTTCGTAGGCCCAGTCGCCCACATAGGCCAGCCACTTCGCGCACTGGATGACGCCGTCGAAGAGGTCGCCGTGGGTGACCCAGAGTTTGCGGCCGTCGGCGGTTTCGTGGATCCACTCGTCGGCAACGTCGACGCCGCCGAAGTTGTGCTGCACGTACTTGCGCGCGAACTCGTCGTGGTTGCCCGGCACGAAGATCACCTTGGTGCCCTTGCGCGCCTTGCGCAGCAGCTTCTGCACCACGTCGTTGTGCGCCTGCGGCCAGTACCACTGCCGCTTCAGCTGCCAGCCGTCGATGATGTCGCCCACGAGAAACAGCGTCTCGCACTCCACGTCGCGCAGGAAGCCGAGCAAGGCCTTGGCCTGGCAGCCGGGTGTGCCCAGGTGCAGGTCGGAGATCCAGACCGTGCGCACACGCAGCCGGGTCGGCGACGTGTCGGACACGTCGCCCGAATCGTCAAGGAGAGGCGGCAGATCTCGATGCATGGCCCTGCATCGTGCAGCCCGATCAAGACGTGGCCGTGACGGTAATGCGACAGTCTTGTGATGCCCGGTCTGCAGCGAGCAGCCGCGCCAGCAGTTCGGGCACTTCGAAGACCGCGCGGTTGTGCAGCCGGCCGACGTTGGTGCGCAAGGTGTCCAGCCGCGGCAGCAGCGCGGCGACGGCAGCGCGGATGTCGCGGAAGTTCGGCAGCACGAGACCGACCTCGTTCTCGCGCACCCAGTCGGTGTTGTAGCGCTCCTGCGGCATCGTCCACGTATTGCGTGTGACGATCACCGGCAGGCCGCAATGCAGCGCTTCGCTGACGCTGCCGGGGCCGGGTTTGCCGATGAAGAAGTCGGCCAGCCGCATGTAGCCGGCCACGTCGCTGGTGTGGCCCACCACGACACGCGGCGCGGCGGCCGGCAGCGCACGCAGGCGCGCCTGCAGGCGCTGGTTGTGGCCGCACAGCAGGATCAGCGGCGTGTCGTGCAGCTCGCGCGCAATCGTCTGCATCACCTGCGAGCCTTGGCCACCGAAGAGCACGATGCCGGCGGCGCGACCGGGATCGAGGCCGAGTGCGGCGCGGTCGAGCGTCGATGCCCGGTAGAAGTCCGGCCGCAGGATCATGCCGCTGCTGCGGTGGATGCGCTCGTCGCCATAACCTGCGGCGCGCGCCTGCTCGACGGCCTTGGCGCTGCCGCACACCAGGTGCTGGTCCTGGCCAGGTTCGATCCAGAAGTTCGGCGGCAGGTCGGCGATGTCGGTCATCACGGTGACGAGCGGTATGCCTGGCAGGCTCTCGTACAGCACGCGGTTGAAGTTGGGCACCAGCGACACCACGAGGTCGGGCGCCAGCGCCTGCCAGAACGGCTGCAGCCGGCGCAGCATCGCACCATGGCCGAAGCGGATCAGACCTTGCAGCAGCACCAGTTCCTGCGACAGACCCAGCGTCCAGCCGCGCGCCAGCCGCTTGTTGTAGTAGTCCTCGGGCGCCAGCCCGGTGAGCTTGCGGAACAGGCCTTGCGGGTCGAGCACCTCGAACAGGTTGACCAGTTGCACATGCCAGGGCCGGCCTTGTTCGGCAATCACGGACTGCAATGCCTGCGCCGCGGCGCGGTGGCCGCCGCCGGCGTTGAAGTAGACCAATGCGACCGTCTTCATGGCAGCCGCATCAAGGCCTGACCCATGCGCAGCGGCACACCGGGCGCAATGCCCTCGGCCAGCGTGAAACCGCGTGGCGCAAAGACGATGATGGTCGAGCCGTGCTGGAACCAGCCCATCTCCTCGCCCTTGGCGAACGCGGCGCTGCAAGGCATCTCGTTCGGGCCGCGGTAGCGCAGGTGCAACAGCACGTCGAGGAAGTGCAGCCGGATGCTGGCCACCAGCACGGCAGCCACCGGCACCAGCATGATGCGGTGGCCGCTCTGCGCCAGCCGCAAGCGCACGGTGGCGCGTTCGTTGCGGCAGAACAGGCGCTCGACACGTTTCAGCGCGATCGGGTTGACGTTCCAGGTGTCGCCGCTGATGTAGGTGACGTGTTCGACACGGCTGTCGTGCGGCGCGTGGAAGCGGTGGTACATGCTCGACGTGAGCCGCAGCGTGGCGTAACAGCCGTCGCGGTAGGGCGCCGCGGCCTCTTCGCTGCCGAAGAGTTCGGCCACGCGGTACGGGAAACCTTTGGCCTGGAACACGTCGAGGCCGTTCACCGGGCCGCAGGCGCCGACGATGGCGTCGCTGGGGCTGGCCAGCACGTCGGCCGCCATGTCCACCGGGCGGGCACCGGGCACGAGTTCGCGCGTGAAGCAGTCGTGCAGGCTGTCGAAACGTTGCTTCTTTGCATCGCTGAGGTCGAGGTCGGTGAACAGCCGCCAGACGGCAATCGACAGCCGCGCCAGCAGCGGGCTGCGGATCTGGCTGAACCAGCCCATCAGGCGCGTCAATGCGATGCGCGGAATGCGGTTGGTGAGCAGGAAGTTCAGGTCTTCGTGCTGCAACAGCCGGTCGCGAAAAGGAATGGTTTTCATGGTCCTGTCGTTTCTTTGAAGTACAGATCGCGGGTCTTCCACGAGAAACCCGCATGAACGAACAACTTGCTCTCACGGCCCTGGCACTCGCCGCGCTGGCCGTCACGTTGCCGAAGGCCAAGCGCCGGCTGGAGCTGTCGCTGGCCAAACACCCGTCGCTCACCGGCCACTCGCGCATGGCCAAACGTGTGGCCTCGTGGCTGCCCGGCTACGCGCTGCGCGAAGACCGCTTTTTCGCCAGCGACGGCGCGCCGGCCGCGGTGGCCGAACAGCGCCGCGCTGCGTTGGCGCGGCTGTCGGCGCTGTACAGCACGAAGTTCGCTGCCTCGCTGGCCGCCAGCGCCGAAGCCGCGGAAGGCCTGTCGGACCTGCAGTTCACCGGCAGCTACCGTGTGCCCTTCCAGTACAGCGCGACGCTGCGTGAACACCTGAAGGTCGGCAGCTTCGTCCAGGCCAGCGACGGCGTGACCGTGATCGACCTCGACTGGAACCGCTTCTACGACCTCACCGGTTCCTACGGCGTCAACGTCTTCGGCAACGACTTCTACAAAGACTGCATCGCCGAAGGCAGCGCGCTGGTGCAGTCGCTGGGCCCGGTACTGGGCAGTTACCACCCCGTGCTGCTGAAGAACATCGCGCGCCTGAAGAAGGTCTCGGGCCTGGACGAGGTCAGCTTCCACATGAGCGGCACCGAAGCCGTGATGCAGGCCGTGCGCCTGGCCCGCTACCACACGAAGCGCACACACCTCGTGCGCTTCTGCGGTGCGTACCACGGCTGGTGGGAAGACGTGCAGCCCGGCCCCGGCAACCCGGTGACGCCGCGCCAGACCTACACGCTCAAAGAGATGGACGGCGACACGCTGCGGGTGCTGCGCACACGCAAGGACATCGCCTGCGTGCTGGTGAACCCGCTGCAGGCCTTGCACCCGAACAAGGCCGCGGCAGGCGACTCGTCGCTCGTCGACAGCTCGCGCCGCGCCGGCTTCGACCGCGCTGCCTACACCGCCTGGCTGCAGCAGCTGCGCCAGGTCTGCAGCGAACGTGGCATCGTGCTGATCTTCGACGAGGTGTTTGTCGGCTTCCGCCTGGCACCGGGCGGCGCGCAGCAGTACTTCGGCGTGCAGGCCGACATGGTGACCTACGGCAAGACACTCGGCGGCGGCCTGCCGATCGGCGTCGTCTGCGGCCGGCGCGAGCTGATGAAACGCTTTCGCAACGAACGTCCGGCCGACATCTGTTTCGCCCGCGGCACCTTCAATTCGCATCCGTATGTGATGGGTGCGATGAGCGCTTTCCTCGACCGCCTGGAACTGCCCGCCGTGCAGGCACTGTACGAAGGCCTGGACGAACGCTGGAACGCCCGCGCCAGGCTGCTCAACGAGCGCCTGGCGGCCGCAGGCCTGCCGGTGCAGGTGGCCAACCTGTCGACGATCTGGACCGTGTTCTACACGACACCGTCGCGCTACAACTGGATGCTGCAGTTCTACCTGCGCGCCCACGGCCTGGCCCTGAGCTGGGTCGGCACCGGGCGGCTGGTCTTCAGCCTGAACTACCGCGACGAGGACTTCGCCGAAGTCGCCCTGCGTTTTGTCGCCGCGGCCCGCGAGATGCAGGCCGACGGCTGGTGGTGGTCTGCGCCGGCGTTGACGAACAAGGCCATCCGCCGCGGCATCCTGCGCGAGATGTTCAGCCGGCGGGCCTGAGATCACTTCCGGTGCTGCGTGTGCAGCATCGGATCGATCAGCTCGCCGCGCAGCAGCGCCAAGGGGGCGCGGTGGTAGAGCTGGATGTCGTGGAACGGGTCGGTCAGGATCTTGAAGCCCCAGGCCAGGCCGGCCGTCCAGCCCTGTGTGAAGCCGAGCTGCAGCACGCGGAACACCAGCCCTGCCGCGCCCAGCGCCAGCCAGGCCAGGCCGGTTTCGTGCAGCAGCGTCGCGAACGCCGCATCGGGCGTGCGCAGCCACAACAGCACCGGCACCACGACCCAGATCGCCAGCAGCACGATCTTTCGCCGGATGTTGTAGCCGACCTTGATCTCTTCCTTGTGGGCGTCGGTGGCCTGGTTCACGTTGTCGTAGCCGCGTGGCTCGAAGAAGAAGTGGCCGGCCTGGCGAGTGGTCATCGAGACGCACCAGGCCAGGATCGCCGCCGCGGCCGGGTCGACGAACAGCAGCACATAGGCGCAGACGAAGCTGATGGCGCTGATGAGATGCAGCGTCTGGTTGATGCGGCTGTGGTGGTAGTAGCGGTGGTCGTCCCAGCGCTGGGTTTCGAGGGTGCGGAAAAATTCGTTCATGGGGTTTCCTCGTTGAAAGGCGGCACCATGCTGACGTGCTGTCGTGAAGACATGGTGACGGTGTCACAGAACCGTTGCGAAGCGCGGTCAACATCGCGGCCATGACACATGACAAGCCGCTGTCCATCGCCGTCGTCACCGAGACCTACCCGCCGGAGATCAACGGCGTCTCGACGACGATCGCGCGTGTCGTCGAAGGCCTGCGCGCCGAAGGCCATGCGCTGCAGCTGGTGCGGCCGCGGCGCGGTGCCGGCGACCTGCCGCGCTCGCAGAAAGACGTGCAGCCTGGCTGGACCGAGATGCTCGTGCGCGGCCTGCCGATTCCGCGTTACCCGCAGCTGCGCATGGGGCTGCCGGCGAAGGGCCGGCTCGTCGACGCGTGGACGCGGAACCGGCCCGACGTGGTGCACATCGCCACCGAAGGGCCGCTGGGCTGGTCGGCGCTGCGTGCGGCGCTGCAGCTGGGGCTGCCCGTCACGTCCGACTTCCGCACCAACTTCCACGCCTACAGCCGGCACTACGGCATCGGCTGGCTGCAGCGGCCCATCGTCGGCTACCTGCGCGCCTTCCACAACCGCACGGCTTGCACGATGGTGCCCACCGAAGCCTTGCGGCGCGAACTCGAAACCTCGGGCTTCGAGCGCACCGCGGTGGTGGCGCGGGGGGTCGACGCGCAGTTGTTCAGGCCTTCGCAGCGCAGCGATGCGCTGCGTGCCCGCTGGGGCCTGCGCGCGGGCGACAGCGCCGTGCTCTGCGTCGGCCGGCTGGCACCCGAGAAGAACCTCGACACCTTGCTCGACGCCTTCACCGCGATGTCTGCGCTGAACCCGCGGCTGCGCCTGGTGCTGGTGGGCGACGGTCCGATGCGCGCGGCCCTGCAGTCGCGCTGCCCGGATGCGGTGTTCGCCGGCCTGCGCAGCGGCAACGACCTCGCGGCGCACTACGCGTCGGGCGACCTGTTCCTGTTCCCCAGCCTGACCGAGACCTTCGGCAACGTCACGCCCGAGGCCATGGCCAGCGGCCTGGCGGTGCTGGCGTTCGACTACGCCGCCGCGGGCCAGCTCGTGCAGTCCGGCCGCAACGGCCTGCTGGCGCCGTTTGGCGACGCGTCGGCGTTTGTGCACCAGGCGCAGGCGCTGGCCGCCGACGCCAGCGCCGCCCGCGCGATGGGCCGGGCCGCACGCGAGACGGCGCTGGGCCTGGACTGGGGCCGCATCGTGCGCCAGATCGAAGGCGTGATGCGTGCTGCCATCGCTGCAGCGGCGCTGCCAGCCCCGCGTCTAGAATCTGCCGCATGGACATCGACAAGGAACTCGACACCCGCGGCCTGAACTGCCCGCTGCCGATCCTCAAGGCCAAGAAGGCGCTCGCCGACATGGCCAGCGGCCAGGTGCTGAAGGTGGTGAGCACCGACCCGGGTTCGACACGCGATTTCCAGGCCTTTTCACGCCAGACCGGCAACGAACTGGTGAGCCAGGCCACCGCCGAGAACGGCGACTTCGTGCACGTGCTGCGCCGGCGCTGAGGCGCGTTTCTACAGTTCCAGACCCTTCAGGAAACTGCGGAAGCCCGGGCCGAGTTGCGGGTGCGACAAGGCCAGCTCGACGTTGGCCTCCAGGAAACCTTCCTTGCTGCCGCAGTCGTAGCGTTTGCCTTCGTAGCGGAAGGCAAAGACCTTTTCGCGGCGCAGCAACGACGCGATGCCGTCGGTGAGCTGGATCTCGCCGCCGACACCACGCGGCTGCGTCGCGATCTCGTGGAAGACCCCCGGGGTGAGGATGTAGCGCCCGGCCACACCCAGCCGCGACGGCGCGTCTTCCGGCGCGGGTTTTTCGACGAAGCGGGTGACGTCCATCAGCCTGTCGTTCACCCGCGTGCCATCGACGATGCCGTAGCGGCGTGTCTGCTCGGCCGGCACTTCCTGCACTGCCAGGATCGATGCGCGCCACTCGTCGTACTGGTCGACCATCTGCTTGAGTACCGGCGGCTGGCCGACCATCAGGTCGTCGGCCAGCAGCACGGCAAACGGCTGGTTGCCCACCAGGCGCTGGCCGCACAGCACGGCATGGCCAAGGCCCAGCGCCTGCGCCTGGCGCACGTAGATGCACTCCATGTCGTCGGGCTTGATGCTGCGCACGACGTCGAGCAGATCCTGCTTGTTCGACTGCTCGAGCGCGTGTTCGAGCTCGAAGGTCATGTCGAAATGGTCTTCGATCGGCCGTTTGTGGCGGCCGGTGACGAAGATCATCTCGCGCACCCCGGCAGCGTAGGCTTCTTCCACCGCATACTGGATCAGTGGTTTGTCCACCACCGGCAGCATCTCCTTGGGCTGCGCTTTCGTCGCCGGAAGAAAACGTGTGCCGAGGCCGGCTACAGGGAATATTGCCTTTTGGACCAACATTTGCTTACATACAATGAGCGAGCCAAATTCATTGTGGCACGCCGTCGTGACACGGCACTGCGCCGCCCCGCTGGCCTTGAGATCGCATGGATGTTCTGATCGTTGAACCGCTGGACCCCGAGGTGCTGCATTGGCTGGGCGAGCGCCATGCCGTGCGTTACGCGCCGCACCTGGCGGCCGAGCCGTACGAGTTCCGCCGCGGCCTGTTCCAGGTGCGCTCGATGATCATTCCACCCTCGGTGGCGCTGGACGCCCAGGCCGTCGGCGGTGCGCCGATGCTGCGCGCCGTGGGCCGGCTCTCGGCCGGCGCCGAGAACATCGATCTCGAAGCCTGCTCTCGTGCCGGCATCGAAGTGGTGCGGCCCACCACCGCCACGGCAGCGGCCGAGGCCGAATTCGTCGTCGGCGCCTTGTTGCAGATGTTGCGTCGCGTGCCGGTGCTCAGCGAAGAAGGCCTGCTCGTCGGGCGCGAACTCGGCAGCATGCGGGTCGGCCTCATCGGCATGGCGGCGGCGGCCAAACCGCTGGCGCAGTTGCTCACCGCTTTCGGCGCCCGGGTCTGCGGCTACGACCCCGGCGTGCATGCACGCGACCCGCTGTGGGCACGCTGGGGCGTGGCGCCGCTGGGGCTGCGCGAGCTGTTCGAGAGCTGCGACGCGGTGTGTGTGCTGCTGACCTACTTCTCGCGCTACCGCGGCCTCGTCGGCGAACGTCTGCTGTCGGTCACCAAGACCAACCAGGTGCTGGTGAGCCTGGCGCATTCGAGCCTGTTCGAAGAGCAGGCGCTGGCCGATGCGCTGTCCAGCGGCCGGCTGGCCGCCGCCTGGTTCGACAGCATGGAGCCCGGCATGCTCGACCCCGGCCGGCCGCTGCGCCACATCGACACCTTGCAGGTGACGCCGCGGGTGGCGAGCACGACGCTGGAATCGCGTTCGCGCAGCGCCTGGGCGGTGGCCCGGCGCATCGACGAGCTGCTGGGCGGCCGCAGCTCGGAGGCCGACTTCACGTCGACGGTACGAGACGATCTCGCTGATCTCGCAGACGGTCCAGCGCCTGCGTGAAACCGTCCAGCCGCGCTTGCTCCTGCTGCACCACGGCAGCCGGGGCACGCGCGACGAAGCTCTCGTTGCCGAGCTTGGCCCGGGCCTTGACGATCTCGCCTTCGAGGCGGGTGATCTCCTTGCCCAGGCGTGCGGTTTCGGCCTCGACATCGATCTCGACATGCAGCGCCAGCCGCAGGTTGCCTGACACCGCCACCGGCGCCGCCTGCGTGGCCGCCGAGAAGCTGGTTTCGTCGGCCACCACACGCACTTCGGACAGCCGCGCCAGCGCCTTCAGCACCGGCGCCGCGGTCTCGACGAAACCGGCGTCGCCGCAGGTCAGCAGCGGCACCTTGTCGCCAGGCTGCAGGCCCATCTCGCTGCGCAGGTTGCGCACGGTGCCGAGCAGGGCTTTCAGCTGCGCGATCCAGGCATCGGCCGCCGGGTCGACCTTTTCCAACTGGGCCTGCGGGTAGGGCGCGGTGACGATGCTGTCCGCGACCTTGCGGCCGGCCAGCGGCGCGACGGTTTCCCAGAGTTCGGCGGTGATGAAGGGGCTGATCGGGTGCAGCAACCGCAGCACGGTTTCGAGCACGCGGATCAGGGTTCGGCGCGTGGCGCGCTGTTGCCCTTCATCGCCCGACCTTGTGGCTTCAGCGATCTGCACCTTCGCGATCTCAAGGTACCAGTCGCAGTATTCGTCCCAGACAAACGTGTAGATCGCATTGGCGACGTTGTCGAGCCGGTATTCGGCGAAGCCCTGGGCGACGGCATGTTCGACACGCTGCAGCTCGCCGCTGATCCAGCGGTCGGCCATCGAGAACTTCATGTAGCCATGGAACGGCGCGCCGGGTGCACATTCGGCCTTGGTGTGCTCCTTCAGCCCGCAGTCCTGGCCCTCGCAGTTCATCAGCACGAACTTGGTGGCGTTCCAGAGCTTGTTGCAGAAGTTGCGGTAGCCCTCGCAGCGTTTGCTGTCGAAGTTGATGTTGCGGCCCAGGCTGGCATAGCTGGCCATCGTGAAACGTAGCGCGTCGGCGCCGAAGCCGGGAATGCCTTGCGGGAACTCTTTTTCCGTTTCCTTGCGCACCCGCGGCGCGGTCTCGGGGCGGCGCAGACCGGTGCTGCGTTTGTCCAGCAGCGCGGGCAGGGCGATGCCGTCGATCAGGTCGACCGGGTCGAGCACGTTGCCTTCGCTCTTGCTCATCTTCTTGCCCTGCGCGTCGCGCACCAGGCCGTGGATGTAGACATCGCGGAACGGCACCTGGCCGGTGAAGTGCGTCGTCATCATGATCATCCGGGCAACCCAGAAGAAGATGATGTCGAAGCCGGTGACGAGCACGCTGCTGGGCAGGAACAGCTCTTGTTCGAGTGTCTTCTCGGGCCAGCCCAAAGTGCTGAACGGCACCAGCGCCGACGAGTACCAGGTGTCGAGCACGTCTTCGTCGCGGGTCAGCGCACCGCTGTAGCCGGCGGCCGCGGCGCGCTGATGCGCTTCGTCTTCGCTGCGGGCGACAAACAGTTCACCGCCTGTGCCGTACCAGGCCGGAATCTGGTGGCCCCACCAGAGCTGGCGGCTGATGCACCAGTCCTGGATGTTGTCCATCCAGTGGTTGTAGGTATTGACCCATTGTTCGGGCACGAAGCGCACCTGGCCGCTCTGCACCGCGTCGATCGCCTTGGCGGCGATGCTCTTGCCGTCGGCGCCGGCCTTGTTGACGGCGACGAACCACTGGTCGGTGAGCATCGGCTCCACCACCTGGCCGGTGCGTTCGCAGCGTGGCACCTGCAGTTTGTGTTTCTTGGTTTCGACGAGCAGGCCGAGCGCGTCGAGGTCGGCGACGACCTTCTTGCGTGCGACGAAACGGTCCAGGCCGCGGTAGGCGGCGGGTGCGTTGTCGTTGATCTTCGCCTCGAGGTCGAGCACGCCGATCATCGGCAGGCCGTGGCGCTGGCCGACGGCGTAGTCGTTGGCGTCGTGGGCGGGCGTCACCTTGACGACGCCGGTGCCGAACTCGCGGTCGACGTAGGGGTCGGCGATGACGGGAATCGTGCGCTCGGTCAACGGCAGCTTCACCTGTTTGCCGACCAGCGCCGCATAGCGTTCGTCCTCGGGGTGCACCATCACCGCGGTGTCGCCGAGCATGGTTTCGGGCCGTGTCGTCGCCACCACCAGGTCGCCGCTGCCGTCGGCCAGCGGGTAGCGGATGTGCCAGAGCCAGCCGTCTTCTTCCTCGCTGACGACTTCGAGGTCGGAGACCGCGCTTTTCAGCACCGGGTCCCAGCTCACCAGGCGTTTGCCGCGGTAGATCAGGCCTTCGTCGAACAGGCGCACGAAGGTCTCGGTGACCACGGACGAGAGTTTGTCGTCCATCGTGAAGTATTCGTGGCTCCAGCTGACGCTGTCGCCCATGCGGCGCATCTGGCGCGTGATGGTCGCGCCCGAACTGGCCTTCCAGTCCCAGACCTGGGCGACGAAGTTCTTGCGCCCGAGTTCGTGGCGCGACAGGCCGGCGTCCTGCAGCTGGCGTTCGACGACGATCTGCGTCGCGATGCCGGCATGGTCGGTGCCCGGCACCCACAGCGTGTTGTGGCCCAGCATGCGGTGGTGGCGCGTCAACGCGTCCATGATGGTCTGGTTGAACGCATGGCCCATGTGCAGCGTGCCGGTCACGTTCGGCGGCGGCAGCTGTATGCTGAACGAGGGCTTCGCCGGGTCCAGCGTCGGCGCGAAGGCGCCGCTGTTTTCCCAGACCGGGGCCCAGCGGGCTTCGATGGCTGCGGGTTCGAAGGACTTGGCGAGTTCGTTCATGGGACAGGCGGTGGGACAGACAGTGCGACAGGCAGGGCGCGGTGACAAAGCGATACGTGCAGCCACGCCGTGGCGTGTCAACGGAAGCGGCGCGGTGGGAGTTCAGATTGTAGGTGGCGTGCCCGAGCGCAGCCTGTTGCGGGAGACAGCATGAAGTTGACGAAGAGAAACACCTTGCGCGCACTGGTTGCCGCTTTGCCCGCCTTGTTCGCCGCCTGCGGCGGCAGCGACGACTACGACACCAGCGCACCGCTGAGTTGCAGTGTCGCCGACCAGAAAGCCTGGCTCGGCAGCTACATGGACGACTGGTACTTCTGGTACGGCATCTCGCCGCGGCCCAACCCCAGCGTCTACAGCAGCGTCGACGACTACTTCTACGCCTTGCTCTACACCGGCACCAGCGCCAGCTTCCCGGCCGACCGCTGGAGCTACACCCAAAGCACCGAAGCCTTCGAGCGTTTCTACGGTGCCGGCCAGACGCTGGGTTACGGCGTCTCGGTCGCCGGCATGGAAGTCAGCGGCCAGCCGAGCCAGCCGCTGTACGTGCGTTATGTCGAGTCGCTGTCGGGCGCGGCCGGGCGTGTATTCCGCGGCGACCGGGTGGTTTCGATCAACGGCGTCACGGCATCGGCGCTGATCACCGCCGACGACTACGGCGTGCTCTCGCCCAGCAGCGCCGGCCAGCAGATCACGATGGTGGTGCGCGATACCGCCGATGTCGACCACACCGTCACGCTGACCGCCTCGGTCTTCAGCCTGACGCCGGTGCCCACCAGCAGCGTCGTCACCACGACGCTGGGCGGCAAGATGGGCTACGTGGTCGTGAAGGACATGATCGACCAGGTGAACGCGCCGCTGGAAACGGCGTTTGCGCAGTTCAAGGCCGCCGGCATCAGCGATGTCGTGCTCGACCTGCGCTACAACGGCGGCGGCCTCGTCTCGGTGGGCGGCACCGTGGCCTCGTACGTGGCCGGCACACGCGGCAGTGGCCACACCTACGCCTCGCTGCTTTACAACGACAAACGGGCGAACGCCTACAACCAGAGTTTCCGCTTCGCCGTACCGTCGTCGGCCGCCGGTGTCTCGCGGGTGTTCGTGCTGGCCGGGCCGCGCACCTGCTCGGCGAGCGAGCAGGTCATCAACGGCCTGCGCGGCATCGGCGTCACGGTGGTCGCCATCGGCGACACCACTTGCGGCAAGCCGGTGGGTTTTCTGCCCGAGTCCGCCTGCGGCACGACCTACAGCGCGGTGAACTTCGAATCGGTGAACGAGGACAACGAAGGCCGCTACTTCGACGGCTTCGCGCCCACCTGCGCCGTGGCCGAAGACTTCACCAGCCCGCTGGGTTCGGCGACCGAGCCGCTGCTGGGCGCGGCGCGTGACTACGCCGACTTCGGCAGCTGCCCGCTGGCGCCGACGGCCAGCGCGCTGGCGCTGAAGCCGAAGGCCCAGCGTGGCCGCGTCGAGGCGGGTGAGCGCCAGGGCATGCTGGGCAGATAGGCTGAACGCGCAGCCGCTGGCATCATGCCGGCATGCTTGCGCTGGAACTGCTCGGTCCGGTGGTCTTGCGCCGCAACGGCGTGGCCTTGCCACTGAAGATCAAGAAGACGCAGGCCCTGCTGCTGCTGCTGGCGGTGCAGGGCCGGTTGCCGCGCGAGCGCATCGTCGCGCTGCTCTGGCCCGCGCTCGACGAAAGCGCCGGCCGCCGCAACCTGCGCCGCGAACTCGCACGGCTACGCGAAGCCGGCGCCGAAGCGGCGGTGCAGGTCGACGCCGACCTGCTGTTGCTGGACCCGGCGGTCGACAGCGACCTGCGCCGTTTCGAAACCGCACCCAACAGCGCCGATGCGCCGGCGCAGTGGCGCGGCCCGCCGGCCGACGGCCTGCGGCTGGACGACGCGCCGCCATTCGAAGACTGGCTGGCGCAGGAACGCGAGCGCCTGCGCGGCCGCTGGCGCCAGGCGCTTGAGACCGCCGCCGACGCCGGCCCGCCGGAGCAGGCGCTGCAGCACCTGCAGACCCTGCTCGACGACGACCCGCTGCAGGAGCGCCACCACCGGGCGCTGATGCAGCTGCACCTGGCAGCCGGCCGGCGCGAAGCCGCGCTGGCGCAATACGAACGCTGCCGCGCGCTGTTGGCCAGCGAGCTCGGCCTGGCGCCGATGGCCGAGACCGATGCACTGGTCGCTGCAGTGCGCGAGACCGGGCCGCCGGCGCTGGCGTCGACGTCGACGGCCGCAGCCGGCTGGCGGCTCAGCGGGGCCTTGCCGTTCGTCGGGCGCGAGGCCGAGGTGCGGGCGCTCGATGCGGCCTGGGCCGACGGCCGGCTGGTGCTCGTTGAAGGCGAGTCGGGTGTCGGCAAGACCCGGCTGGCCACCGACTTCTGCGCCGTGCACGGGCCTTACGCGACGGCGCGCTGCCGCCCGGGCGACGTGGCGCTGCCTTATGCGGCGATCACGCGCTGCCTGCGTGTGCTGGCCGGCGACACACTCGAGCCCGCCGGCCTGCCGGCCTGGGTGACGGCCGAACTGGTGCGTGTGCTGCCCGAACTGGGGCCGGCGCCGCCGCCGCTGCTGTCGGCCGAAGACCGGCTGCGTTTCGGTGAGGCCTGCGTGATGGCCTGGCAATGGCTGGCCGACGGCAACTTCGACGCCGTCATCATCGACGACTGGCAGCATGCCGACGCGCCGAGCCAGGCCTTGCTGGTGGCGATCGCGCAGCGCCTGGGCGCCGGCTCGGCGCGGTTGTGGCTGCTGATGCGGCCGGGCGGCGCCGCGGCACGGGCCGAGCTCGGCGAGCTGGCGGCCCTGCGCCTGGAACTGGCGCCGCTGCCGGCCGCGCCGGTGGAAGAGCTGGTGCGCCAGCTTTCGGGCGCCGCCGCGCCAACGCGGTTTGCTGCACGCCTGCGCCGCGCCACCGGCGGCAACCCGTTTTTCATCGCCGAGACGCTGCGCCACCTGGCTGAGACCGGCGCGCTGCAGGTCGACGCCCATGGCTGCTGGTCGACGCCTTACGACGACGCGACCGAGGACTACCGTGAACTGCCGCTGCCGGCGACCGTGCGCGACGCCGTGCTGGCGCGGGTGCAGCGCCTGCCCGACGCGCCGCGGCGTCTGCTCGAAGCCGCCAGCCTGGCCGCCGAGCCGTTTGCGCCGGCGCTGCTGGCGGCGGCTTGTGCGCTGTCGGAGCTGGAAGCGCTGGCGGCGATCGAAGATGCGCTCGCCGCGGCCCTGCTGCGCGAACACGAACGCGGCGGTTATGCCTTCGGCCACGACCTTGCCCAGCAGGCACTGGAAGCTGCACTCTCGCCCGAGCGACGGCGCCTCGTGCACCGCAGGCTGGCGCTGGCCGCCGAAGCGACACACGCCGACCCCGGCCTGGTGGCCTGGCACTTCGAGGCCAGCGGCGAACCGGCGCGTGCGGTGGCCTACCGGCTTGCCGCCGGCGACGAAGCGCAGCGCCTGTTTGCCAGCGCGTTGGCCCTGCAGCATTGGCAGGCGGCGCTGGCGCAGGGGCCGGGCGCGGCGCAGGCGGCGCCGCTGCGTTTGCGCTGCGCCAAGGCGCTGGTCGACCTGGGCGACCGCGAGGCTGCACTCGCCGAATGCCTGCAGGTGCGCGCGCTGGTCGCCGAAGGTGCCCTGAGCGCCAGCGAGCGCGCCGAGGCGCTGCTCGGCTGCGCCGAGGTCGACCTGATGCTGAGCCGGTCACCGCAGGCGCTGCCCGACGTCGACGCCGTGCTCGCGCAGTTGCCCGACGGTGCGCTGCGGGCACGCGCGCTGCGAGTGCGCAGCCATGCCTTGCAGAACCTCGGCCGGGTCGAAGAGGCCGCGGCCACGGGGCAGGCGGCGCTGGCGCTGCTGCGCCAACACGCGCCTGAAGCGCCGCTCGAGCGCGCGGCGCTGATCGACACGCTGCTGGTCATCGAGTACCAGCGCGGCAAGGTGCAGAGCGCGCTGGCGCTGGCGCACGAGGCGGCGGCGCTGTGGACGGCGCATGGCGACAAACGCAGCATCGCCAAGGGCCACTACCGCGTCGGCGTGATGTCGATCCTGAACGACGACGTCGAACGGGGTGAAGCCGAACTCACCACCGCGCGACGGCTGGCGTCCGAGATGCACCTGGTCGAGCAGGAACGCGATGCCATCGTCAATCTGATCAAGATCCACGCCGACCGCGGCGACGCCGGGCGCATGCTGGCGCTGGCCGAAGAAGGCTTGCGCCTGTCGCCGCGTTTTGCCCGGCCGCGCATCCGTCAGATCCTGCTGCAGGCGCGCTGCCACGCCCATGGCCTGCGCGGCGACCTCGGCGGGGCGCTGACGATCGCCGAGCAGGTTCTCGCCGAATCGACGCGCACCGCCGAACCTGTGGCGCGGCAGTACGCGGTGGTGACGATCCTTGATCTGCTGGTCTACATCGGCGACTTCGAGCGTGGGCGCAGCCTGCTGCGCGAACTGGCGGGCACCGCGGAACTGGCCTACCTGGGCGTCAAGCTGTCGTTCGACCTGGCCTTCCTGGAGTCGCGTGCCGGCTGTCTAGAACCGGCGCGCGCGGCGCTGGCGGCCATCGGCGACCCGGCTGCGCTGGAACAGACCCAGGACCGTGCCACCTTCGCGCTGCGCCTGGCCGAGGTGCAACTCGCCGAAGGCGACGCCGCGGCGGCGCTGGCGACGCTGCAACCCTGGCGCGACGCGGTGCCCAACGTCGAACTGCTGGCCCTGGTGTGGGCCGTGCGCCTGCACGCGCAGAAGGCGTTGCGGGCGGTGTCGGCGGCCGACTGGCAGCAGGCGCGCGCCGCGCTTGCCGCCGGGCCGATGCCGGTGCCCCATGCACTGGAACTGCAGCAGGCGCTGGCGCTGTCGGCGCCCGACCCGGGCGAGGCACGGATCCTGGCGCAACAGGTGCGGCAGGTCAGCATGCAGGTGGCCGACAGCCTGGCAGACTGGCCCGAGCACCGCAGGCGCTTTCTCGCCCGTTTCGGTCTGCCGTCGTAGACAGGGACAGGGCTGAACGCCGCGCCGCAACGGCGCCGCAACGGCCGGGCTCTACCTTTCGGGCACGTCATCAAGCCCGGGAGAACCGCGATGTCGACAAAATACCTGTTGGCTCCCCTGGGGCGCACGGCACGCCGGCGGCCATGAACGCACCGGCCGCCACTGCGGCGCCGCCGCGCGTGATGCTGCTGAGCCTGTGGCGCCAGCCCGGCGCGGCCTGGCATGCACGCCTGGTGGACAGCGACGCGCGCATGCGTGAATTCGACAGCCCTTTCGAACTGGCGCGTTACCTCGCTGAACGCGAGCCCGGACCGGCACCGCAGTCGGCGCCAGACGGCCTGCGTTGATGACCCGGGCGGCGCCCGCTCCGCCCCTCGTGCTCACATGAACAGGTGTTCACCGGCGTTTTCGCCGCCAAGGATGACGTAGTTCACCTTCTTCAGGTCGGCCAGCACACGGCCGCCGGCATAGCTGATGCTGCTTTGCACGTCTTCGCGCATCTCGCGCAGCGTGTCAACCAGCGAGCCCTTGATCGGCTCCAGGATGCGCTTGCCTTCGACGTGTTTGTATTCGCCCTTGTTGAAGTCGCTGGCCGAACCGTAGTACTCCTTGTAGCGCTTGCCGTCGACTTCCACCGTGGCCCCCGGGCTTTCTTCGTGGCCTGCGAAGAGCGAGCCGATCATCACCATCGCGGCGCCGAAACGCACGCTTTTGGCGATGTCGCCATGGTGGCGGATGCCGCCGTCGGCAATGATGGGTTTGGTGGCGACACGGGCACACCACTTCAGCGCGCTGAGCTGCCAGCCGCCGGTGCCGAAGCCGGTCTTCAGCTTGGTGATGCAGACCTTGCCCGGGCCGACGCCGACCTTGGTGGCGTCGGCGCCCCAGTTTTCGAGGTCGATCACGGCTTCGGGCGTGGCCACGTTGCCGGCGATGACGAAGGTGTTCGGCAGCTTCGCCTTGATGTGCTCGATGGTCTTGCGCACGCTCTCGGCATGGCCGTGGGCGATGTCGATGGTGATGTAGTCGGCGCCGACGCCGTCGGCCGCCAGGCGGTCGATGACGACGAAGTCCGCCGGCTTCACGCCCGAGCTGAGGCTGACGAACAAACCCTTGTCGCGCATTTGCCGCGCGTAGGCGACGCTGTCGAGGTCGAAGCGGTGCATCACGTAGAAATGGCCGCTGCGCGCCAGCATCTCGCTGATCGGCTCGTCGAGCACCGTTTTCATGTTCGCGGGCACCACCGGCAGTTGGAAGCGGCGGCCGCCGAATTCCACCGAGGGGTCGCACTCGCTGCGGCTGTCGACGCGGCACTTGCGCGGCAGCAGCAGGATGTTGTCGTAGTCGAAGATTTCCATGGTCAGGCTCCGTTGAAGAGGAAAGCACTTGACCTGGCAGTCGCCGGTGGGCGGGCGAGAAGCCACCGCGCAAGGGTGGGCCGCCGAACCAACCGGGCGCCAGAATTTGGGCCCGGTGGCGCATTCTACGCGGCAGCCTGGCATGGGCCGCCGCCGATGGCCGGTGCCGCTACGCCGTGTTACGCTGAACCACAAACATCACCTGTCGGGGGTGCATGTCCGGTCCCGTCGATGACCTTCGCCGTCGCCAGCGGCAGGAGTGGTGGGCGTTGGCGCTGGTGCTGCTGGGCGTGGCCGCGCTTGTGGCGGCGTTGCGCTGGAACGCCCGTGCCGAGATCGACCGCGCCGAAAACGAGCGCCTGGACGGCCAGGCACGTGCGGTGCAGCGCATCCTGGCGCGCCAGCTCGAGTCGGCCTACGCCGCGCTGGTCGGCGTGCGCGAAGACGCCGCCGGCTGGACCACCGACACCGTCGCGGTCACCGCCTCGCGCCGCTTCAAGGCGCTGTCGGACGCGATCCCCGGCCTCGGCACGGTGGCGCTGCTCGACGCCCGCGGCAGCGTGCGTGCGGCGAGCCGCCTGACGCTGATCGGCGCCGATCTGGCGGCCCGGCTGCCCACGGCCGGGCAGATGGCCTTGTCGCTGAACCCACCGCGGCGCGACGCCGGCGGCCAGATGGCCATCGACCTGGTGCTGCCGCTGGCACCTGGGCAGGGCGTTGACGGCGGTGGTGGTGCCATCCTGGCGTCGCTGGACAGCGACTACTTCCGCCTCGTCATGCGTTCGGTGCTCTACGCATCCGACATGCGCGCCAGCATCGCGCACGGCAACGGCGACGTGCTGATGTTCGACCCGCCGCAAGCCGGCAACGACGTGCTCAACGTGGCACGGCCGGGCTCGATGTTCCAACGCCACCGCGACAGCGGCCGCGAGGACAGCATGCTCGCCGGCCAGGTGCTGAGCGGCGGCGATCGCCTGGTGGCCTTGCGCAACCTGCGCTTGGCGGCGCTCGACCCGCCGCTGGTGCTGTCGATCAGCCGCGAGAGATCCGCCGTGCTCGCGCCCTGGCGCCAGCAGACGCAGTGGGCCGCCGGCCTCTACGGTGTGTTCGCCGCCGGCCTGGCGCTGGCGCTGGCCTTGCTGCAGCAGCGCCAGCGTGCGATGCACCGGCTGCAGCTCGACGCCGAAGTGCGCCAGCGCGCAGAAGCCGAACGCCTGGCCCTGGCGCTCAACGGCGCCGACCTCGGCTTGTGGGACCTGGACCTGCGCGGCGGCAACTCGACCGTGAATGCGCGCTGGGCCGAGATGCTGGGTTATGCGCCAGGCGAAGTGGCTGCCGGCCAGGACGGCTGGCGCGACCTGGTGCACCCCGACGATCGCGCCCGCGTCGACGAAACGCTGCAAGCCCACATCGACGGCCGCAGCGAGGCCTACGAGGCCGTCTACCGCATGCACCACCGCAGCGGCCACTGGGTCTGGATCCTGGACCGCGGCAAGGTGCTGGAGCGCGCGCCGGACGGCACACCGATGCGCATGCTGGGCACCCACATGGACCTGACGCAGCGCATGCAGGCCGAGCAGGCGCTGCGCGACCGCGAGCGCCTGCTCAGCACGGTGGCCGACGCCGTGCCCGGCCCGGTCTCGCGTGTCGACCGCGACGGCCGTTATCTCTTTGCCAACATGGCCTACGAACGCTGGTTCGGTGTCGGTGCCAGCCGCATCATCGGCCAGACGCAGCGCCAGCTGCTCGGCGAGCAGCGTTATGCCCATGCCGAACCCTTTGTGCGCCGCGCGCTGGCCGGCGAAAGCGTCAGCTACGAAACCCCGGTGCACAGCACCGACGGCGTGCAGCGCTGGGCGCTGGTGTCGCTGGTGCCCGACCGCGACGCCCAGGGCCAGGTCATCGGCTACTTCACGGTGCTCTACGACATCAGCGACCGCAAACGCGCCGAAGACGCGCTGCGCCACAGCGAGCGCAAGACCCGTGCGCTGGTCGAGAACCTGATGGTCGGCGTCATCGTGCACCAGTCCGACTCCGAGGTCGTCGAGGCCAACCCCGCGGCCTGCCGCCTGTTCGGGCTGACGCTGGAGCAGATGCGCGGCAAGTCTGCCGTCGACCCCGCCTGGCGTTTCGTCGAAGAAGACGGCCGGCCGATGGCCAGAGAGCGCTACCCGGTGAGCCAGGTCGCGGCCAGCGGCCAGCCGCTGAGCAACATGGTCGGCGGCATCGTGCGGCCCGATCTCGACCACACCGTCTGGGTGCTGTGCAATGCCTTCCCGATGCGGCGCGCCGACGGCGCGGTGGAAAACATCCTCGTCACCGCGCTCGACATCACCGAGCGCCGCCAGGCCGAGCTGGAGCGCCAGGCGCTGGAACGCCAGCTGCGCGAGTCGCAGCGCATGGAATCGATCGGCACGCTGGCGGGCGGCATCGCACACGACTTCAACAACATCCTCGCCGCCATCCTGGGCAACGTGGCGCTGGCGCGGCAGGACGTCGGCGCCGGCCACCCGGTGCAGGACAGCCTGGCGCAGATCCACAAGGCCGGTTTGCGTGCCCGCAGCCTGGTGCAGCAGATCCTGGCCTTCAGCCGCCGCGACCCCGGTGTGCTGCAGGTGCAGCCGCTGCGCGGCATCGTCGACGAGACCTTGTCGCTGCTGCGCGCCACGCTGCCGGCCACGGTGCGGCTGGACGCCCGCCCGGCCGACACCGACATCGCCGTGCGCGCCGACGCCACGCAGTTGCAGCAGGTGCTGATGAACCTGGCCACCAACGCCTGGCATGCGCTGCCGGCCAGCGGCGGCCGCATCGAGATCGGCGTCGAGCGCATCGCCGCCGAGGCGGCGGCGCAGCTGCCGGTGGCCGGCTTGCCGCCCGGCCCGGCCGCACACCTGTGGGTGCGCGACAACGGCAGCGGCATGGACGCCAACACCCGTGCGCGCATCTTCGACCCGTTTTTCACCACCAAGCCGGTGGGGCAGGGCACGGGCCTGGGCCTGTCGGTGGTGCACGGCATCGTGCGTGCGCACCAGGGCACGATCGCGGTCGACAGCGCGCCCGGCGGCGGCAGCGTCTTCCACCTCTACTTCCCGTCGCCCGACGGCGACGGCGGCGCCAACGCCGAAGAGGCCGGCGCCGGTGCCGGGCCCGACGGCGCCGGCCGCCACGTGCTCTATGTCGACGACGACGAGGTCATGGTGCTGATGGCCGAGCGGCTGCTGCAGCGTGCGGGCTACCGCGTCAGCACCTGCAGCACGGCCACCGACGCGCTGGCCCGCGTGGTGGCCGACAGCCAGGCCTTCGACATCGTCGTCACCGACTTCAACATGCCCGAGATGTCGGGCCTGGAACTTGCACGCGCGTTGGCCCCGCTGCGCGCCGACCTGCCGGTGGTGCTGAGTTCGGGGTTGATGTCCGAGACGCTGCGCGAGCAGGCGCGCCAGGCCGGCGTGCGTGCGCTGCTGAAAAAGGAGAACAGTGTCGAGGAGCTGACGGCCACGGTCGCACGCGCGCTGGCCCACGATTGAGGCGTCAAAAGCAGTCAACGCGGCCGCCGCTCAAGTTGTCGGGCAGCGGGCCGAAATGCACGTTGGGCGGCCACCCGGCCGCTCAATCCACCACCATGTCGAGTCCACCCCGAAGCGACCACCCCCCGAGCAGCAGCCGGCGCGCACAGCGTGACGGCGGGCCCGCGCGCGCCGGCTGGTGGCACGGGCTGCGCGCGCTGCTGCTGCGTGCACTCGGGCCGCCACCGGCGCCGCCTCCGCCGCGCCGGCCGAGCGCGGCCTCGAGCCACGGCACCTCGGGCGCGCACCAGTTGCTGCGCCTGTTCGAACACTCCGAATGTGGCCTGCTGACCTGCCGCATCGACGGCCAGGTGATGTTGTGCAGCCCGGTCGCCGCGGCCTTGCTCGGTGTCGAGCCGCAAGCCGTGAGCGGCAGCCCGGTGAGCCAGTGGCTGGTGCCGCTGGCCGCCGCCGCCGGCAGCGCAGCGTTCAGCAGCGGGCAATGGGAGACGATGGCGCGGCGGCACGACGGTTCGACCTTCCCGGTGGAACTCACCGCCAGCCACACGCGGCTCGACGGCATGGTGCAGAACATCCTGATCGTGCGCGACATCACCGACCGCAAACTGACGCAGGAACGCCTGAGCTTCCTGGCCAACTACGACAGCCTCACCGGCCTGCCCAACCGCGTGCTCTTCCGCGACCGGCTGGCACTGGCGATGGCGCGGGCGCGCCGCCAGGTGCAGCCGATGGCGCTGATGTTCCTGGACCTCGACAACTTCAAGGTCATCAACGACAGCCTCGGGCATGCGGTGGGCGACCAGCTGCTGCGCCATGTGGCCGAGACGATGAAGGGCTGTCTGCGCGACGTCGACAGCGTCGTGCGGCGCGGCAGCGAAGAGGGTTTCACGGTCTCGCGCCTGGGCGGCGACGAGTTCACGGTGGTCGCCGAAGGCCTGGCCAGCGCCGAGGACGCGGCCGTCATCGCCCGCCGCATTCTCGAAGCGCTGGAGCGGCCCTACCGCATGCTCGACAACGAGCTGCATGTCTCGGCCAGCATCGGCATCACGATGTTCCCGGCCGACGACGCCGACCTCGACGGCCTCATCCGCCACACCGACATGGCGATGTACCGCGCCAAGGCGATGGGCCGCGGCACCTATGCTTTCTACAGCGAAGAACTCAGCGCCGAGGTGGCGGCGCGGCTGCAGCTGGAAAACAACCTGCGCCGCGCCGTCGAGCAGCAGGAGTTCGTGCTCTTCTACCAGCCCAAGGCCGACCTGGCCAGCGGCCGCATCACCGGCGTCGAGGCGCTGGTGCGCTGGGCCTGCCCGGGCCGCGGCATGGTGGCGCCCGACCGTTTCATCGGCGTGCTCGAAGAAAGCGGCCTCATCCTGCCGGCCGGCGCCTGGATTCTGCGCACCGCCTGCGAACAGCTCGCCGCCTGGGACCGCGCCGGCCTGCCGCGGCTGGACCTGGCGGTGAACCTCTCGGCGCGCCAGTTCGGCCAGCCGCTGCTCGCCAACTTCGTTGCCCAGACGCTGCAGGACGCCGGCATCGAGCCTTCGCGGCTGGAACTGGAGGTCACCGAAAGTCTGGTGATGGAAGACAACGAGGCCAACCGCAACGTGCTCGCGGCGCTGGCCAGCCTGGGCGTGCGCGTGGCGATCGACGACTTCGGCACCGGGCATTCGTCGCTGAGCTACCTGAAGCGTTTCGACATCGACACGCTGAAGATCGACCGCAGCTTCGTCAGCGAACTGCCGCACGACGCCGAAGACAGCGCCATCGCCACCGCCATCGTCGCCATGGGCCACAGCCTGAAGATGAAGGTCGTTGCCGAAGGCGTCGAGACCGAAGAGCAGGCGGCCTTCCTGCGCACACTCGGCTGCGACGAGATCCAGGGTTATCTGTTGAGCCGGCCCTTGCCGGCAGCGCAGCTGGTGGAATGGTTGTGGGACCGGGCGCGCCGGAAGCTGGCGCAGCCAGCGCTTCTAGAATCCCCGGATGAACCCCGATGACGAGCGCCTGCTTCGCAACCTGAATCCCGAACAGCTCGCCGCCGTCACGCTGCCCGCGGTGCCGGCCCTCATCCTTGCCGGCGCCGGCTCGGGCAAGACCCGTGTGCTCACCACGCGCATCGCCTGGCTGCTGCAGACCGGCCAGGTCTCGCCCGGCGGCGTGCTCGGCGTGACCTTCACGAACAAGGCCGCCAAGGAGATGCTGACCCGGCTGTCGAGCATGCTGCCGGTGGCCGTGCGCGGCATGTGGATCGGCACCTTCCACGGCCTGTGCAACCGCTTCCTGCGTGCGCACTGGAAACTCGCCGGCCTGGCGCAAGGCTTCCAGATCCTCGACAGCGGCGATCAGCTCAGTGCGGTCAAACGTGTCATCAAGGCGATGAACCTCGACGAAGAGCGTTTCGTGCCCAAGCAGGTGACCTGGTTCATCGCCGGTTCGAAAGAAGACGGGCTGAGGCCGCGTGACGTGGAAGTGCGTGACGAGCAGACCCGCAAACTCGTCGAGATCTACCAGGCCTACGACGACCAGTGCCAGCGCGAAGGGGTCGTCGACTTCGCCGAGCTGATGCTGCGCACGTACGAGCTGATGCGCGACAACGACGCGCTGCGTGAACACTACCAGCGCCGTTTCCACCACGTGCTGGTCGACGAGTTCCAGGACACCAACAAGCTGCAGTACGCGTGGCTGAAGATGTTTGCGCCGCCGGGCAGAGCCCAGGGCGTGTTCGCGGTCGGCGACGACGACCAGAGCATCTACGCCTTCCGCGGCGCCCGGGTCGGCAACATGGCCGACTTCGAACGTGAGTACCGCGTGCCGCAGATCATCAAGCTGGAGCAGAACTACCGCTCGTTCGGCAACATCCTCGACGCGGCCAACGCGCTGATCGAACACAACACGCACCGGCTGGGCAAGAACCTGCGCACCGAAGCCGGCCCCGGCGAGCCGCTGCGCGTGTTCGAGGCCACCAGCGACTACGCCGAAGCGCAGTGGTTCCTGGAAGAAGCGCAAGCGCTGCACCGCGGCGGCATCGCGCGCAGCGAGATCGCCTTGCTCTACCGCAGCAATGCGCAGAGCCGGGTGCTGGAAAGTGCGCTGTTCAACGCCGGTGTGCCCTACCGCGTCTACGGCGGCCTGCGTTTCTTCGAGCGTGCCGAAGTCAAACACGCGCTGGCCTACATGCGGCTGCTGGAGAACGCCAACGACGACACCAGCTTCCTGCGCGTCGTCAACTTCCCCACCCGCGGCATCGGCGCCCGTGCGGTTGAACTGCTGCAGGACGCGGCGCGTGTCTCGGGCCGCAGCCTGGCGCAAAGTGTCGGCGCCGTGCCGGGCAAGGCGGGCACGAACCTGCAGGCCTTCGTGGCGCTGGTCGACGGCATGCGCAGCGCCACCACCGGGCTGACCTTGCGCCAGATCATCGAACACGTGCTGCACACGACCGGCCTGCTTGACTTCTATCGCACCGAAAAAGAAGGCCAGGACCGCATCGAGAACCTGGAAGAACTGGTCAACGCGGCCGAGAGCTTCGTGACGCAGGAAGGTTTCGGCAAGGACGCCGTGGCCTTGCCGGTGGACGAGCAGTCGGCCGGTGCCGTGCCCGATGTCGAGACCGGCGAGATCATGTCGCCGCTGGCCGCCTTCCTCACACACGCGTCGCTGGAGGCTGGCGACAACCAGGCCCAGGCCGGCGCCGATGCGATCCAGCTGATGACCGTGCACAGCGCCAAGGGCCTGGAGTTCGACGCCGTCTTCATCACCGGCATCGAAGAAGGCCTGTTTCCGCACGAACAAAGCCTGTCCGACGCCGACGGCGTCGAAGAAGAACGGCGGCTGATGTACGTGGCGATCACACGCGCCAGGAAACGCCTGTACCTGAGCTTCAGCCAGACCCGCATGCTGCATGGCCAGACGCGCTACAACGTGAAGAGCCGCTTCTTCGAAGAGCTGCCTGAAGGCGCGCTGAAGTGGATCACGCCGAAGGCCCAGGCCTTCGGCTCGGGTTTTGCGCGTGAATACCAGGCGGCCTGGCAGCGTGGCAGCGGTTTGAGCGGCATCGTCGGCGCTGGGCGCGTAACGCCACCGTCGCCACCACCGCTGGTGCCCAAGCAGGCGCCCGGCGGTCTGCGCACCGGCATGAGCGTGTTCCACACCAAGTTCGGCGAAGGTGTGGTCGTGACGCTCGAAGGTGCCGGCGACGACGCCCGGGCCCAGGTGAACTTCGGCCGCCACGGCATGAAGTGGCTGCTGCTGGCGATGGCCAAGCTGACGCCGGTGGAATGAACCCTGTCCCGCAACCCCACACAAAGGCATGACCTCTTCTCTCGTTCGATCCTGCCTCGCCAGTTGCATCGCCAGCACAACTCTGCTCGCCGGCTGTGGCGGTGGTGGCGGTGACCCCGGCGGTTCGGGGCCGCCGCCCACCAGCGCCACCGCCGAAGGTGCCTACGCAGGCACGGCCACGCGGACCATCGCCGTCAATGCGCCACCGGTTGTCGTCAGCAACGACCTGCAGATGCTGGTGCTGGACGACGGCACGTTCTGGGCCGTCTACGGTTTCACGTCCGGCGGCGTTGCGCGCATCGCCGGCTTCGTCAACGGCAGCGGCGTCTCGAACAACGGCACGTTCACCTCCTCCAGCACCCAGGACTTCGGGTTCTCGTCGCCGCCCTCCGGCAGCTTGACGGCCACCTATGCCGCCAAAGCTTCGATGCAGGGCACCGTGACCGACACCACCGGCAACATCGCCTTCAATGGCACGGCGGTGGCGGCGTCCAGCTACAACTACGATGTCGCCGCGTCGCTGCAGGCCGTGCAAGGCAGCTGGAATATGCTGACGCTGGTGTGGGCGCCGGCGACGCTGACGGTGTCGGCCACCGGCACGCTGGCCGGCAGCGCCGACGGCTGCAGCTTCACGGGCACGCTGACGCCCAGCGCCAAGGGCAAGAACTACTTCGTCGCCGCGCTGACCTATGGCGCCGCACCCTGCACGCTGGCCGGGCAAATCAGCACCGGCATCGCAGTCGCGAGCACGCTGGCTGACGGCCGCCGCCAGCTCGCGATCGTCGGCGTCATTCCTGCGCGCACCGCCGGCACCGCATTGATTGGAGCGCGTTGACGCATGAACCACACCAGCACCTTTGCCGACGCTGCCGCCTTGCGCGCCGACCTCGCGCTGGCGCTGCGCGCCGCTGACCACCATGGCCTCGGTGAAGGCATCTGCAACCACTTCAGCGTCGCGCTGCCCGACGGCAGCGACCGCTTCTTCATCAACCCGCGCGGCCTGCACTGGAGCGAGATGCAGGCCGACGACATCGTGCTCGTCGACGGCGCCGGCGCCGTGCTCGCCGGCCGCCATGCGGTGGAAGCGACGGCGATGTTCATCCACGCCGCCGTGCACCGCATCACCGGCCACGCCGTGGTGCTGCACAGCCACATGCCGTACGCGACGGCGTTGACGCTGACGGTGGACCGCACACTCGACACGACGCTGTCGCAGGGCGCGATGCGTTTCCACGGCCGCGTCGCGGTGGACACGCAGTACAACGGCCTGGCGCTCGACGCCGGTGAAGGCGAGCGCATCGCGCGTGGCATGCAGGGCCGCGAGGTCGCTTTCCTGGCCAACCACGGCGTCGTGGTCTGCGGCGCGCGGCTCGACCACGCTTACGAAGACCTGTACATGCTGGAACGCGCCTGCCTGCACCAGGTGCTGGCGGCGTCCACCGGCCGGCCGCTGGCGCCGGTGGATGCGGTGCTAGCGGCGTTCGTTGCCGAGCAGATCCAGGGCGAGCGGCTGCAGTCCGAGCTGTTCTTCGAAGCGCTGCGGCGGCTGCTGCCCTGAAGCGCCGTCGTGCCCGAAGGGCGACAGCGTCAGAGCACCCCTTCTGCCCAAGCCGCGAATTCGTCAAGCTCCGCAATCAGCCGTTCGGCTTCCTCGTGGGTGGTGCTGCGGGCTCCGTAGTTGACCTCGTCCTTGCGACCGAGAAGCCGGCGGAAGAATTTCTCCTGCTTGTCCGGCAGTGAGTTTCCGAGCACCTCGCGCAGGAGCCGCGACGCAGCCTGGTGATCTTGCTGGTTCACGACACCTTCAGCTTCGCGGTGGATGCGTCTGCATAGCCGATGGCTGCGGCGACCATCAGCGTGATGGCGCCGTTGTAGCTCTTGTTTTCGGCGAGCGTCACCAGGCTGCGTGCAGATTCATGGAACTCGCGCGCCTGGGTCCGCCGACCTGCCCACTCGCCGTCGGTGGCGGTCCTGCGCGGCCCCTTGTTGGTCATGCCGTCGCCTTTTCTGCCTGGCGCTTCGCAGCTCCGGGCGCCGACCCCTTGAGAACTCGGGCGTCGCGCACGACATCGCGCCACCAGCGGTCGTCGTCAGGCAGCGCGGCAAGCTCCCTGGGGGTCAGCGCGGTCAGTGAGATGCGAAGTTGCTGCTCGTCCTCGAGCGGCATCAGGTCTTCGCGAACCCGGTCGGCAACCTCGCTGGAAGAGACCAGTAGCGCGATGTCCAGGTCGCTGCGCGGCGTGTCTTCGGCACGCGCGACGCTGCCGTAGAGCCACGCGGCGCGCACGGCGGTGCTGCGCTTGGCCAGCATCTCGCGAATCGTCGAGAGCAGTCGCTCCCAGCGTTGCTGTTCCTGTTCGAACAGGGCGACGAGCGCGCTCGCAAACGGATGCGATTCGTTCAGGGCGTAGAGCAGGGTCCGGCCAGAGCCGTGAACCTTGACCAACTGCTGCCGGGCGAGTGCGTCCAAGACCAACCGCACGCCCTGGGGCGAGAGCCCGGCCAGGCGCGCGAGTTGGGGCGCCGATTGCGGCGAGCGGTCGGCGACCAAGGTGCGCAGGACGCGTACGTTTCCCACGCTGCCGAAGATGGCCGTGAGCGGGTGTCGGACGTGGCTCTGAACCTGGGACGGTGCGGGCATGCCCAGAGCATATGATTTGCTCTAGGGAAAATCAAGTTTCCCAAAAGAAACTTGATTAGGCTATCTCGGTGCGCCCCATGCCCGTGGCCAGACTCGCCGACAGCCCAGTGGCTCAGCTCGCGTTCGCGCCGCCGAAACTGTCGTTGAAGGTGAACAGCAGCGAGACGTAGAACACGGTCCAGAACAGCAGGCCCGCCGGCAGCGCAAGCAGCGTGCCCAGCGAGGCCATGCCGAGCAGGCCGAACAGCAGCGCCGCCACCATGCCGAAGCCCACCATCGCCCCCAGCCAGGCCAGGGCGTAGTAGAAAAATGCGCCCTTGCTGCGCCAGACCGCCAGTGTGCTGGAAAACAGCGCCTGGCCCACGCCCTGCGCGCCCCAGTGCACGAGCGCCGGCGCATGCCAGAACGGCACCGACAGCAGCGTGCCCAGCACGACCCCGGTGATGGCCGCGTTCGTGACACCCGGCTCCGTCAGCACCGCATTGACCTCGGCCGGTGTCGCCGAGCCGCTGGCCATCAGCGTCATCGCACGTTCCAGCGCGCTGCCCGAGACGATGTCGCAGAGCAGCAGGATGGCCACCGCCGCGACGCCGTAGATCACACACAGCAGCAGCAGCGCGCGGCGCTGTTTCGGGTCGCCGCGCAACGGCGTGACGAACTGCGACGCGTTCACCGGCCCGTCGAGCAGCGCCGACTGGCCGGCGACCATGAAGCCCAGCGACAACATCGGCAGCGACATCATCTGCAGCACACCGCCCACCAGCGGTAGCAGCGAAACCAGCAGCGCCGAGAACAGGAAGGCCACGAACATCATCGTGAAGGCCAGCGGGCGCCGCGCGAAGAGACGGAAACCGTCGCTCAGCCAGCGAAAGCCGCGGGCAGGGGCAACGGGTTTGAGCAGCAGCGGCATGCGGTGGATGGGTTCAGCGCGGCGGGTGCCACGGGTTGGTGATGCGTTGGCGCAGCACACGTTCGAACTGCAGCGGATCTTTCGGCACCAGCAGCGCTGAATCACGCGGCAGGTGCCAGTCCCACAAGCGCGACAGCCAGAAGCGCAGCGCCGCGGCGCGCAGCAGCGCCGGCATCAGCCGCACCTCGGCGCCGCTGAGCGGGCGCACGGCCTGGTAGGCGGCCATGAAGGCGCTGGCGCGGGCTTCGTGGAGCTGGCCGCTGGCGAGGTCGGCGCACCAGTCGTTCAGGCAGACGGCAATGTCGAACAACAGCGTGTCGGTGCCGGCGAAATAGAAGTCGAAGAAGCCGCACAGCAGGTCGGGGCCGGCGGTGTCGTCGAACATCACGTTGTCGCGGAACAGGTCGGCATGGATCGGTCCGCGCGGCAGCGCGGCCGCGGCGGCAGAAGCCGCCAGTTCCTGCTGGAACGCCAGTTCCTCCTGCAGCAGCGCCGCCTGCTCGGGAGTGACGTGGGGCAACACGACAGGCACCGTCTCGGCCCACCAGGCCAGGCCCCGCAGGTGCGGCTGTTCGAGCGCGAAATCGGCCGCCGCCAGGTGCATGCGCGCCAGCATCATGCCGACCTGGGCGCAATGCGGCGCGTCAGGCGCGAGGCGGTGGCCGCCGGGCAGGCGGGTCACCACGGCAGCGGGTTTGCCGGCCAGGCTGTGCAGCAGCTCGCCGCTTGCGTCGGGCTGCGGCGCCGGCACCGGCACGCCCTTCAGCGCCAGGTGCTGCATCAGGTGCAGGTAATACGGCAGCTGCTCGCGCGTGAGGCGTTCGAACAGCGTCAGCACCCACTGGCCCTGGGCCGTGCTGGCGTAGTAGTTGGTGTTCTCGATGCCCGAGCGGATGCCGCGCAGGTCGGTCAGCGCACCCAGGCCCAGGCGCTGCAGCAGCGCGTCGGCCTCGGCGAAGCCGACTTCGGTGTAGACGGCCATCTCAAGAAGATCAGAAGGTGAAGTGCCAGACACGCTGGCCTGTCGTTCCGCCGGGTTGCGAAGGATCCTTGGCACCGGTGGCCGGCACGATCTGGTACGGCGCGACGCCGCGGATCTTGCTTTTCACGGTGATGCTCTGCGTCTGGCCGCGCACGCGCAGTTCCTCGATGCGCACGTTGTCGTCTTCGCTCACGAGTTTCTGCACCGCGGGCTCGGGGGCGGTCTTGTCGTCGGCCGCAACCACGGCGCCGTGGACGAACAGGGCCGCGAGCGCGGCGACGAGCACAAACAGGGCTTTCATGCTGCGGGATTCTACGCAGTGGCCCGGCGGCACAATCCGGTGCATGACCGAGAAGCTTCTGTTGCTGGTGGATGGCTCCAGCTACCTCTACCGCGCCTACCACGCGCTGCCCGACCTGCGTTCGCCCGACGGCTTTCCCACCGGCGCGATCCACGGCTTCATTGCGATGATGCGCTGGCTGCGCGAACGCTACCCCGCCGAACACGCGGTCTGCGTTTTCGACGCCAAGGGGCCGACCTTCCGCGACGCCTGGTACGATCAGTACAAGGCGCAGCGCGCACCGATGCCCGACCCGCTGCGCCAGCAGATCGAGCCGATTCACGAAGCGGTGCGGCTGCTCGGCTGGCCTGTGCTGGAAGTGCCGGGCATCGAAGCCGACGACGCCATCGGCACGTTGGCCCGCGTGGCCGCTGCCGGCGGCCACAAGGTGCTGATCTCCACCGGCGACAAGGATCTGGCGCAGCTCGTCACCGCCGACGTGACGCTGATGAACACGATGAGCAAACCGCCCGAGGTGCTGGACATCGCAGGCGTGAAAGCCAAGTTCGGCGTGGCGCCCGAGCGCATCGTCGACTACCTCACGTTGATCGGCGACAGCGTCGACAACGTGCCCGGCGTCGAGAAGGTGGGCCCGAAGACGGCGGCGAAGTGGATCGCCGACTTCGGCTCGCTCGACGGCGTGGTCGCTGCCGCCGACGGCATCAAGGGTGTCGCCGGTGAGAACCTGCGCAAGGCACTGGGCTGGCTGCCCACCGGCCGCAAGCTCATCACCGTGGTGACCGACTGCGACCTCGCGGGCCACGTCGCCGACTGGCCGGCACTCGATGCGCTGGCGCTGCGCGCGGAAGACAAACCCGGGCTGCACGACTTCTACCAGCGCTTCGGCTTCAAGACCTGGCTGCGCGAGGTCGATGCGCCTGCAGCCTCTGCAGCCACGCCTGCTGCGCCGAGCGGCAGCGCAGCCCCTGCGTCGGCCGCTGCCAACGCCCCGGCGCTGCCGCGCGAGTACGAAACCATCGTCAGCTGGGAACGGCTGGAGACCTGGCTGGCACAGCTGCAGGCCGCCGAGCTGGTGGCGCTGGACACCGAGACCGATTCGCTCGACGGCATGCGCGCACACATCGTCGGCATCAGCTTCGCCACCGAGCCCGGCCGCGCGGCCTACATCCCGCTGGCGCACAGCTACGGCGACGCGCCCGAGCAGCTGCCGCTGGACGCTGTGCTCGCCAAGCTGCGGCCCTGGCTGGAAGATGCCGGCCGCGCCAAGATCGGCCAGAACATCAAGTACGACCTGCATGTCTTCGCCAACCACGGCATCACGGTGCAGGGCTACCGCCACGACACGATGCTGCAGAGCTACGTGATCGAAGCGCACAAGGCGCACAGCCTGGAGAGCCTGGCCGACCGCCACCTCGGCCGCAAGGGCCTGAGCTACGAAGACGTCTGCGGCAAGGGCGCGAACCAGATTCCGTTTGCCCAGGTCGACGTGACGAAGGCCACCGAATACTCCGGTGAAGACAGCGAGATGACGCTGCATGTGCACCAGGTGCTGTGGCCGCAGATCGAAGCCGACGCGAAGCTGCGCCGTGTCTACGACGAGATCGAGATGCCGGTCAGCGTGGTGCTGGAACGCATCGAGATCAATGGCGTGCTGATCGACAGCGCCGTGCTCGCCAAACAAAGCCACGAACTCGCCGAGCGCATGGTGGCGCTGGAGCAAGAGGCGTACAGCATCGCCGGCCAGCCCTTCAACATGGGCAGCCCGAAACAGATCGGCGAGATCCTGTTCACCAAGCTCGGCCTGCCGGTGAAGAAGAAGACCGCGACCGGCGCACCCAGCACCGACGAAGAGGTGCTGCAGGAACTGGCCGCCGACTACCCGCTGCCGGCGCGCATCCTCGACCACCGCAGCCTGGCCAAGCTGAAGGGCACCTACACCGACAAACTGCCGCTGATGGTGAACCCGGCCACCGGCCGTGTGCACACCAACTACGCGCAGGCGGTGGCGGTGACGGGCCGGCTGGCGAGCAACGACCCGAACCTGCAGAACATCCCCATCCGCACCCCCGAAGGCCGGCGTGTGCGCGAGGCCTTCATCGCGCCGCCGGGGCACCACATCGTCAGCGCCGACTATTCGCAGATCGAGCTGCGCATCATGGCGCACATCAGCGAAGACCCGGCCTTGCTGCACGCGTTCGCCGAAGGCATCGACGTGCACCGCGCCACCGCGAGCGAAGTCTTCAGCGTGGCGCTGGACAGTGTCAGTTCCGAACAGCGGCGGTATGCCAAGACGATCAACTTCGGCCTCATCTACGGCATGGGTGCGTTTGGTCTGGCCAGCAACCTCGGCATCGAGCAGAAAGCGGCGAAGGACTACATCGACCGCTACTTCGCACGTTTTGCCGGCGTCAAGCGCTACATGGACGCTACCAAGGCGAGCGCCGCCGAACTTGGCTATGTGCAGACGATGTTCGGCCGCCGCATCTACCTGCCGGAGATCCGCGGCGGCAACGGTCCGCGCAAGGCCGGTGCCGAGCGCCAGGCCATCAACGCGCCGATGCAGGGCACGGCGGCCGACCTCATCAAGCTGGCGATGATCGCGGTGCAGAAGACGCTGGACGACGAACAGCGCGCCACGCGCATGGTGATGCAGGTGCACGACGAACTGGTGCTCGAAGTGCCGGATGCCGAGCTTGCCTGGGCGAAAGAGGCGATTCCGCGGTTGATGGCGGGGGTGGCCGAACTCAAGGTGCCGCTGCTGGCGGAGGTGGGCGTGGGGCGCAACTGGGATGAGGCGCATTGAAACGAAACTCCCAATGCTCGCTTCGCGCGGCGTGGCCCGCCGGCCATGAACGGTCCTTCAGGCCGTCGACCAGAACGGCGGGTCGCAGACTCAATGCTGGCCCTTGAGCTTGGCTTTAACGCGAACATCGTTCAACCTGTTCGGCGATGGCGGGTCGCAGGCACGAGCGCAAGCAAGCCTGCTGCCCATAGCCACGTGTTCGGTGGCACTGGTACCGACGAGATTGGCACAAGTTCATCCCGGTCGAATGCCATGATGACGCTGTTGTTCTGGCCGAAGAGCCTGCCCGTGGTGCGGTCGAAGTCGATACTGAGGAAGCCGTGGTCGACGTTGTACGTGGCTTGCAGAGTCATCGTCCCGTTGGTACCGCGTGTGTATTCGTCGATCAAACCGTCTTCCCGTACTGCAAACAGGTTGCCGGTCGACGGATCGAGTGCGACGTCGTACGACGAGCTCAGCTTCCAACTGTGCACGAGCTCGCCCGTCAGAGAGACTTCGTCGACCTCCTTGCGCGAGAAGCTAGAAATCAGCAGCGTGTCGGTGACGGTGTCATACGCCATGCCGTCACCGCCGGCTCCGTAGTTCGACGCGTCGAAGGATGAGATTACGGTGGTCGCTCCAGCGTCCAGATGGATGACGCTCCGCTCGATCTGGCTGTAGTTATCGTCGAACTTGGTGGCGTAGGCATAGAAGCTGTTGCCTGCGCCGAAGGCGATGCTGCCCAGGTTGCCGCCGGGTCCGGTGTCGAAGGGCGCTCGCATCGAGCGAAGCAACGCACCTGTAGGCGACAGCTCCCAGACGTTGTCTTGCCCTCCGTAGCTTAGCGAGGTCAACACCATGTTCCCGTTCGTCGGGTTGAGCGCGAAGCCGAGCAAGTTGGACGTGCCCTGGTCCGAGATGAATGTAATGTCGAACGTCTCGGAGGCACTGCAAAGCGACGCCTGAAGCGTGAGCAGAACACAGGCGGCCTTGAGGCGGTTCGCTGCGGTAGGCATGTGCGTTCTCCAAGAGGTTCAGTGAGCTTAGCCTCCCACACCTTCTCCCTTTGTGCTCCGCGGTGTATGGCAGTGGCCGGGACGCTGACCAGCGTGCGTTCGGCGCCGCCGTCCGGCGCCCAGTCGCCCAGGTCGAAGGCTTCGTTGACGGGATCGATGACCATGCAGTGCAGCCGTGATACGGGCGCATGGCAGCGCGGCCGGCGCTGTCATCAAACCGCCATGCGCCGTCGCTAGACTCCCCGGATGATCGAAGAATCGCGTGTGCTCGAAACTCCCGCGGCCACGCTGCTCGACCGTGAGCGTTCCATTCTGCAGTTCAACCGCCGCGTGCTGGCGCAGGCGCGGCGTGCCGACGTGCCGCTGCTGGAACGGCTGCGCTACGTCACCATCGTCAGCTCCAACCTCGACGAGTTCTTCGAGGTGCGGGTGGCCGACATCATCGAAGCCACACGTTCGCCGGCCTCGGGCGTGACGCGGCACGCGCTGGCGTCGGTGGCGGCGGCGGCGCACGAACTCATCGACGAACAGTACGCACTCTTCAACGAAGCCGTGATGCCGGCGCTGCAACGCGAAGGCATCGTCGTGCTCAACCATGCCGAACGCGACGGCATGCAGCGCAAGTGGGTCGAACTCTTTTTCGAGACCCAGGTGCGGCCGCTGCTGGTGCCGCTGGTGCTGGACCCGAGCCACCCGTTCCCGCTGGTGGCCAACAAGTCGCTGAACTTCATCGCCCGCCTTGGCGGCCGTGACGCCTTCGGGCGCGAGAACACGATTGCCATCGTCAAGGTGCCGCGTGTGCTGCCGCGCGTCATCAAGCTGCCGGCCGAGTTGTGCGGCGGTCGCCAGGGTTTTGTGCTGCTCACCAGCGTCATCCGCGCCCACCTCGGCGAGCTGTTTCCCGGGCGGGTGGTGGAGTCGTTTTCGCAGTTCCGCGTCACGCGCGACTCCGACCTCGAGGTCGACGAAGACGACGTCACCAACCTGCGCCAGGCCTTGCGCACGGGCCTCACGACACGCCACTTCGGCCAGGCCATCCGCCTGGAGGTGGTGAACACCTGCCCGCCCGAGCTTTACGGCTTCCTGCTCGAACAGTTCGGCCTGCCCGACGTGGCCTTGTACAAGGTCAATGGGCCGGTGAATCTGGTGCGGTTGAACCAGCTCATCGACCAGGCCGAGGCCGACAACCTGCGCTTCCCGGCCTACGAGCCCGCCTGGCCGAACAAGCGGCTGCCGCGCGACGGCTCGATCTTCGAGCAACTGCGCCAGGGCGACGTGCTGCTGCACCACCCGTTCGAAAGCTTCGAGCCGGTGGTGCAGTTCCTGCGCGAGGCCGTGCACGACCCCGAGGTGCTGGCGATCAAGCAGACGGTCTACCGCACCGGCACGCAGAGTGTGCTGATGGACCTGCTGATTGAAGCCGCGCGGCGCGGCAAGGAAGTGATGGTCGTCGTTGAGCTGAAGGCGCGTTTCGACGAAGAAGCCAACATCAACTGGGCCGAGCGGCTGGAAGCCGTGGGTGCGCAGGTGGTCTACGGCATCGTGGCGCTGAAGACCCACGCCAAGCTGCTGCTGGTGACACGCCGCGAAGGCACACGTCTGAAACGTTATGCCCATCTCTCCACCGGCAACTACAACCCGCGCACCGCGCGGCTGTACACCGACATGGGCTACCTCACCGCCGACAGCGGCCTCACCGCCGATGCCGACGCGGTGTTCCAGCAGCTCGCCAGCCAGGCGCGGCTGAAGGCGTCGCCGCACCTGCTGACGGCGCCGTTTGTGCTGCACCGGCGCATGCTGCGCCACATCGGCCAGGTGGCCGACGCTGCACGTGGCGGGCGGCCGGCGCGCATCGTCGCCAAGATCAACGCGCTCACCGACCCGGCGCTGATCCACGCGCTGGTGGCCGCCAGCCAGGCCGGCGCGCTGATCGACCTCATCGTGCGTGGCGCCTGCATGCTGCCGCCGGGCCTGCCCGGGCGCAGCGAGAACATCCGCGTGCGTTCGGTGATCGGGCGTTTTCTCGAACACTCGCGCATCCTCTACTTCCGCTGGGGCGAAAGCGAAGACGACGAGGTGCTGTACCTCAGCAGCGCCGACTGGATGAGCCGCAACATGTTCCGCCGTATCGAACTGGCCTGGCCGGTGCGCGACGCCGCGCTGCGCCAGCGTGTCATCGACGAAGGCCTGGTGCCCTACCTGCACGATAAACGCGACGCCTGGTTGCTCGACGGCGAAGGGCGCTACAAACGGGTCTCCGACACCGGCATCAGCGCCCAGCAGGCCTTGATGCAGAGGTTCAGCTGATGGATCTCATCCTCTGGCGCCATGCCGAAGCCTTCGAGATGCGCGAGGTGCAGGACGACCTGGAGCGTGCGCTCACGCCCAAGGGCGAGCGCCAGGCGCAGCGGGTCGCGGCCTGGCTGAACCGGCAACTGCCGTCCAGCACCAAGGTGCTGGCCAGTCCGGCGCGGCGGGCGCAGCAGACGGCCGCGGCGCTGGACCGCAAGTTCAAGACCGTTGCCGACCTGGCGCCCGACGCCACGGTCGACGCGCTGCTGCACGCCGTGCGCTGGCCCGAGGCGCGTGAACCGGTGCTGGTGGTCGGCCACCAGCCGACGCTGGGGCTGGCCGCGGCCTACCTGCTGTCGGGCCAGGCCCAGGCCTGGGCGGTGCGCAAGGGCGGGGTCTGGTGGCTGCGTGCGCGTGAACGTGAAGGCGCGCTGCAGGTCGTGCTGCACGCTGTGGTCGCACCCGAGCTGCTTTAGTCGGTCGAGCCACCGGCTGTTGTCACAATGTCGCCCAGGCGGCGCGCGGCGCTGTCCGAAGGACGAGACCTTGACCCTTGCGCACAGCAGACGGCAAAGCCGCGCGGGCAGCGGCCGTGTTGCCCTGTGGCTGACGCTGGCCAGCGCGCTGTTGGTCTGCGCCCTCGTCGCCGGGCTGCACTTCGAGCAGCGCCACCGGCTGCAGCGCAGCGCCGAAGCGCTGGACAGCGAAGCGCGGCAGGCGCTGCTGCAGCTGGCTGTGCGCCAGGACCGCAACTTTGCCTGGGTGCTCGGGCTGTCACTGCTGCTGCTGGCAGGCATCTGCGCCGGCGCGCTGCGCGCCGCGAGCGACCGTGCCGCCACCGAAGGCGAGCTGCGCGACAGCGAAGAACGTTGCCGCAGCCTCGCCCAGGACGTCGGCGAGCGGCGTGCGGCCGAACTTGCGCTGCGCGATTCGGAGCAGGCGCTGCGCGCCAGCGAGGCCCTCTACCGCGCCATGGTCACCGGCCTCAACGATGGCGTCATCGTGTTCGACGCGCAGGCGCTGCCGCAGGGCTGCAACGCGGCGGCCGAGCGCATTCTGGGCCTGTCGCAACAGCAGATGCGGCTCAAGCCGATGGCGGTCGGCACCTGGCCCGCCGCCTATCCCGATGGCCGGCCGATGCCGCCCGACGAACTGCCGGTCTCGCGTGCTCTGGCCACCGGCCAGCCGCAGCACGACGTGGTGCTCAGTTACCGCCGTCTCGACGGCCGCCTGGCCTGGTTGCACGTCAATGTCGAGCCGATGTTCGACAGCGCCAGCGGCCAGTTGCAAGGGGTGGTGGCCTCGTTTGCCGACATCAGCCAGCGCAAGCAGGTCGAAGACGAGCTCGCACGCCAGCGCCAGCAGCTGGAGACCCGTGTCGCCGAACGCACCGCCGAACTGCAGCAGGCGCTGACGGCGCAGCGCGAAGCCGACGCCTTCTGGCGCACGGTGGCCGACAACCAGCCGACGCTGATCGCCTACTGGGACCAGCAGCGTCGGCTGCGTTTTGCCAACCGCGCCTACCTGGCCTGGTTCGGCAGGACGGCGGCCGACGTACTGGGGCGCACCCTCACCGAAGTGCTGGGCGAGGCCTTCGTGGCCGAGCAGGCAGGCAACTTCGAACGTGTGCTGGCCGGCGAGACCGTGAAGGGTGCCGTCGAGATGGCCGGCGCCGACGGCCGCCGCGGCCACTTCTGGACCCACCGGCTGCCCGACCAACACGAAGGCGGGGTGCACGGCTACTTCTTCTTTGCCACCGACATCACCGAACTGAACGAACTCAACGACGCGCTGACCCACGCACGCGACCATGCCGAACAGGCCAGCCACGCCAAGAGTGCGTTCCTGGCCAACATGAGCCACGAGATCCGCACGCCGATGAACGCCATCATCGGCCTCACCCACCTGTTGCTGCGCGACATCACCGCGCCGCAGCAGCGCGAACGGCTGGCCAAGGTCAACGACGCGGCGCACCACCTGCTCGAACTCATCAACGACATCCTCGATCTGTCGAAGATCGAAGCCGGCAAGTTGACGCTGGAGCAGGTGGACTTCGAGGTCGAGGCGATGCTGGCGCGTGCGCTGTCGCTGGTGGCCGAGCGCGCGCGCGAAAAACGGATCGAACTCGTCGTCGACGCCGACGAACTGCCGGCGCAGCTGCGCGGCGACCCGACGCGGCTGTCGCAGGCGGTGCTGAACCTGCTGTCCAACGCCGTCAAGTTCACCGAGGGCGGGCGGGTGCAGCTGAGCGCCCGTGTCGTCGCGCGCACGGCGCTGGGCAGCCGCGTGCGCTTCGAGGTCAGCGACACCGGCGTCGGCATCGCGCCCGACAAGCTGGAGGGCCTGTTCACCGCCTTCGAGCAGGCCGACAGCTCGACGACGCGGCGCTTCGGCGGCACCGGCCTGGGCCTGGCCATCACACGCCGGCTCGCGGTGCTGATGGGCGGCGAGGTCGGTGTGCACAGCGAGCCGGGTGTCGGCAGCCGTTTCTGGTTCACCGCCGAACTCGGCGATGCCATGCCGGTGGCCGCCGGCGACCACCCTGCCGAGAATGCCAAGATCGCTGCCAAACACGGCCTGGTCGGCGACGAGCTGCCGCTCGACGCCGTCGACAGCCTGCCCACCACCGTGCCTGCGCCGCTGGCGGGCAGCGCCGAGTTGCGGCTGGCGCAGCAGCACCGCGGCAGGCGGCTGCTGCTGGCCGAAGACAACCTGGTGAACCAGGACGTGGCGCGCCAGCTGCTGCACGAGGTGGGCCTGGAGGTCGACGTGGCGCAGAACGGCGCCGAGGCCGTGCAGATGGCGCAGGCGCACGACTACGCGCTGGTGCTGATGGACGTGCAGATGCCGCAGATGGACGGCCTGGCCGCGACACGGGCGCTGCGCGCTGCCGGCTACACGGTGCCGATCCTGGCGATGACGGCCAACGCCTTCAACGAAGACCGTGCCGCCTGCCTGGCAGCGGGCATGAACGACCACGTCGCCAAGCCGGTGGACCCGGAGCGGCTGTTCGACACCTTGCTGCGCTGGCTACCCGCCAGGGCCCCGGCCGACGCGGGTGCACCGCTGGCGGCGGCCAACCAGGCGCAGTCGGCGCAGCGTGTCGCGGTGCTGCAAGACATTGCCGGCTTCGACGCCAACGCCGGCCTGCGCCTGACCGGGCTGCGGCCCGAAGCCTACCTGGCGGTGCTGCGCCGTTTTGCCATCGTCTACGAAGGGGGTCTGCCGGCGCTGGCCACGCTGGCGGCCGGCGGCCAGCGCGCCGAGCTGGTGCGCGCCACCCATTCGCTGCGTGGCGCCTGCGCCGTGATCGGCGCCGATGCCGTGCTCGCGCAGGCCGAGCGGCTGGAAGCGCTGTGCAGCGATGGCAGCACACACGACGCCGATCTGGTGGCGCCGGCGCAGGCCTTGCAGCAACTGTTGCTGGCGCTGGTGGGCGCGCTGCGGCAGCGCCTTTGAACGCGGGTCTGAGCGCCGTGCCTCAGGCCGGCAGCTGCAGCCGCAGCGGCCCGGTGCGGACCCAGGCCGCCGCTTCTTCCTGCAACAGGAAGGCCGTGCGCGGGTGCTCCTTGGCCCAACGCGCGCTGTAGCCGAGCTGGGCGTCGCGGCCGCGGGCACGCAGCGCCAGCGCCTCGGTGCTGACCGCGCCGCGGGCGTGGCACTTGATGACGGCCAGCCGCAGGCACAGCACCTGCCAGGCCAGGATGTCGCTGGTCAGCGCCGATTCCACCTTGCGCAGGCCGCCGCGCTGGCCGAGCACGAGCTCGCCGATGCGGCGCTGCTGGCTCTGCGAAAAACCCGGTGCGTCGACGTGCGCCAGCAGGTAGGCGCTGTGGCGGTGGTGGTCGTGGTGCGACACCATCAGGCCCATCTCGTGCAGGCTGCAGGCCCAGCCCAGTTCGCGCCGGGTCTCGGCGTCGGCGTCCGGCAGCACGTGGTCGAACAGCGTCAGCGCGATGCTCGCCACCCGCTGCGCCTGCGCCGTGTCGACGCTGAAGCGGCGCTGCAGCTCGGCCACCGAAGCGTCGCGCATGTCGCCGCCGCGGGCGCGGCGCTGCGCCTGCAGGCGTTCGTGCAGGTCGAACAGCACACCCTGGCGCAGTGCACCCTTGGCCGGCCACAGTGTGTCGATGTGGAAGTTGGCGGCCAGCGTGTAGAGGATGGCCAGGCCGCCGGGCAGCACCGCGCGGCGCTCGGGCTTCAGGCCGGGCAGTTCGATGCGGTCGATGTGGCCGGCGGCGATGCAGCGTTCGATGCACCAGCGCAGCCCTTCCGGCGTGATGCGGCCGTCGGTCACGCCGGCAGCCGCCAGCACCTGCGAGACCGCGCCTGCCGTGCCCGACGAGCCCAGCGCCTGCTGCCAGCGGCTGGGCGCAAACGGCTGCAGCGCTTCTTCGAGCTCGGCGCCGGCGGCGACCTGGGCGGCGCGGAAGGCGGCGTCGCTGAGGCGGCCGCCTTCGAAGAAACGCATCGACAGGCTGACGCAGCCGACCGCAAACGACTCCGCCGCGCTCGGCACCCGGCCCTGGCCGAGGATCAGCTCGGTGGAACGGCCGCCGATGTCGATGACCAGCCGCGGTTCGTCAGACGGCTGCAGGTGCGCGACGCCGGCGTAGATCAGCCGTGCTTCTTCGCGGCCGGAGATCACTTCGATCGGGAAGCCGAGTGCGGCTTGCGCACGCAGCAGGAAGGCGTCGCGGTTCTTCGCTTCGCGCAGCGTCTGCGTCGCCACGGCGCGCACCCGCAGCGGCGCAAAACCGGTCAGCCGCGTGGCGAAGCGGCGCAGGCAGGCCAGGCCGCGCTGCACCGCTTCTTCGCCGAGCCGGCCGTCGGCGTCGAGCCCGGCGCCCAGGCGCACGGTTTCCTTGAGGTAGTCGATGCGGCGGTAGCGGCCCTGATGCAGCTGCCCCAGTTCCAGGCGGAAGCTGTTGGAGCCCATGTCGATGGCCGCCAGCGGGCCTTCTTGTGCGTCACGCGCGATGTCCGTCATGCGGCGATTGTGCAAGACCCTTCCTACAATCGCGCCTCCCAACACCTGCAGGAGCCGTTGGCATGCTGAAGGAAGAGTTCGAAACCCTGGTGCCGGCCGGGCGCGACTTCAACCGCCGCGACTTCGTGCGCAACACGGTGGGCAGCGGTTTTGCCGCCGCCGTGCTGCCGGTGACGGCGCAGACGCTGGTCAAGACCGACAGCACCGGGCTCGTCGTCGGCGAGGTGACCATCCCCGTCGGCGACTTCAAGATGCCGGCCTACCGCGCCGCACCGGCGAACCGGACCAACGCACCGGTGGTGCTGGTGGTCAGCGAGATCTTCGGCGTGCACGAACACATCGCCGACGTGGCGCGGCGTTTCGCCAAGGCGGGCTACTTCGCGGTCGCGCCCGAACTCTTCGTGCGCCAGGGCGACGCCGGCAGCTACGGCGAGATCGCCAAGCTCGTGGCCGAGGTCGTCTCCAAGGTGCCCGATGGCCAGGTGATGGGCGACCTCGACGCCACACTCGCCTGGGCTCGGGGCCAGGGCGCGAATGCCGGCAACGCCGGCATCACCGGCTTCTGCTGGGGCGGCCGCATCACCTGGCTTTACGCCGCGCACAACCCGGCGGTGAAGGCCGGTGTCGCGTGGTACGGCCGGCTGGTGGGCGCGACGAACGCGCTCAACCCGGCGCATCCGGTCGACGTGGCGGGCAAGCTGAACGGCCCGGTGCTGGGGCTGTACGGCGGCCAGGATCCCGGCATTCCGCTGGACACGGTGGAGAAGATGAAGCTGGCACTCGCCGCAGGCAATGCCGCTGCGAAGAAGAGCGAATTTGTTGTCTACCCCGAAGCGCCGCACGCCTTCCACGCCGACTACCGGCCGAGCTACCGCAAGGACGCAGCCGACGACGGCTGGAAACGCGCGCTCGCCTGGTTCAAGGCCAACGGTGTCGCCTGAGCACCCATGACCCTGCTCTACATCGTGCTCGCCACCCTGGCCGGCGGCGTGCTCTCCGTGGTCATTGCCGCGTCGCTGACGGTGGGCCTGCTGGCACGCGTGGTCAAGCACCTGGTCAGCCTGTCGGCCGGTGTGCTGCTGGGCACGGCGCTGCTGCATGTGCTGCCCGAGGCTTTCGAAGGCGCGACCGACACGCAGGGCCTGTTCATCACGCTGCTCGGTGGGCTGATGTTCTTCTTCCTGCTCGAAAAAGCCGAGCTCTACCGCCACAGCCACCACCACGAAGACGACGACCCGCACCACCACCACCACCACGGCTTCGACGCCGAACAGGCCGGCCGCGGCGGCTGGAGCGTGCTGGTGGGCGACAGCATCCACAACTTCTGCGACGGCATCATCATCGCCGCCGCCTTCCTGGCCGACGTGCGCCTGGGCGTGGTGACGGCCGCGGCCATCGTCGCGCACGAGATCCCGCAGGAGGTGGGCGACTACATCGTGCTGCTCAACGCCGGCCTCTCGCGCACCCGGGCGCTGGTCTACAACGCCATCTCGGGGCTGGCCTCGGTGGTCGGCGGCGTGCTCGGCTACTTCGTCGTCGCGCCCTGGCAGGGGCTGTTCCCCTACCTGCTGGTGGCGGCGTCTAGCAGCTTCATCTACGTCGCCGTGGCCGACCTGCTGCCGCAGCTGCAGCGCCGGCTGCCGCTGCGCGACACGCTGTCACAGCTGCTGTGGCTGGGCGCCGGGCTGGCGATCGTCGTGCTCGCGCGCGGTGCGCTCGGCGATCACTGAACGACCACTGACGACGCGGCTAACGGATCACCAGCACCGGCAGCGTCGTGTGGATCAGCACCCGCTGCGTCTCGCTGCCCAGCAGCAGCGCGCTGATGCCGCGGCGGCCGTGTGATGCCATCACGATCAGGTCGCAGTCCTGCGACTTGGCATGGTCGATGATGGCTTCCCAGGGGTGCAGCGCCTCGACGGTGTGGCCGGTGACGGCGATGCCGGCCGCCGTGGCGGCGTCGACCGCCACCTTCACGCGGGCGGCAGCGATGCGTTCCTGGGCGTCGTAGAACTCCTGCGGCGGCACGGGCTGCATCTCGGAGATGGCGCTGTAGGGAAACGGCTCCTTGACGGCGATGGTGAAGATCTCGCCACCCGTCAGCCGCGCCATCGAGACGGCGGTCTGCAGGGCCTTGCCAGTGATGTCCGAGCCGTCGGTGGGGACAAGAATGCGCTTGTACATGGTGGGTCTCCTGGGCCGGGGAACAGATGGAGTGTGATCCTCCCGGCCGCCCCAGTGTTCCCCAGTGTCCCCATTTGTCAGCGCGCTGCCTTGATGTGCCTCAAGTCTCGGTGGGCGTGGCGGCCGTCGGCACGCGGGCGTTGTTGCCCAGCAGCGTCGCGGTGAGCCCGGCGGCCATGATCAGCGCCATGCCGGCCAGCGCCATCCAGGTGACGGGGTCGTCGAAGAGCCAGACGCCGAAGCCGAAAGAAAACACGATGCCCAGGTACTGCAGCGCCGCGTTCGAGAGTGTCTGGCCGATCGAATAGGCGCGCGTCATCATCCACTGCGCCAGCGAGGCCAGCACGCCGATGGCCAGCAGCAGCGCCAAGCCCTGCAGCGTGTGGCTGCCGAAACCACCGCCGAACAGTGCAAACACGGCACCGGCCAGCACACCGCCGAGCGAAAAGTAGAACACCACCCGCGTCTCGGGCTCGCCGACCCGGCCCAGGGCGGTGACCTGCAGGTAGGCCATCGCCGCGAACAGGCCCGAGACCAGGCCGGCCAGCCCGTGCCACAGCTGCTGCTGGTCGATGGTGGGCCGCAGGATCAGCGCGACACCGACAAAACCCGTCAGTACCGCGGCCACCAGGCGGCCGTCGATGCGGCTGGCGCCGAGCAGCACCGCGCCGCCCATCAGGAACAGCGCCATCCAGACCGACGAGGTGTAGTTCAGCGTCATCGCGGTGGCCAGCGGCAGGCCGCCCAGTGCGTAGAACCACAGGCACAGCGCAGACACACCCGACAGGCTGCGCCAGAAGTGCATGCCGGCCACGGGGGTGCGCAGCGAGCCGCCGCGCGCGACGATCCAGCCCCCCATCAGCAGCAGGCCCGTCAGCGCGCGGTAGAAGACGATTTCGCCGGCGTTGTAGCGCAGCGAGGCCAGCTTCACGCACAGCCCCATCACCGCGAACAGCAGCGAAGCGATGGCGATCAGCAGCGGCGCCGGCATGCGCAGATGATGCGGCTGAGGCGGCGCCGGTTCAGCGCGGCCAACCCATCTCGCGCCGGTACCACTCGTGGAACTGCTGCATGCCGTCTTCCATCGGGCTCTGGTAGGGGCCGACCTCGTTGTCGCCGCGTTCCATCAGCGCGCGGCGGCCGGCGTCCATGCGCAGCGCGATCTCGTCGTCCTCGACGCAGGTCTCCATGTAGGCGGCCTGCTGTGCGTCGACGAAGCCACGCTCGAACAGCGCGATCTCCTCGGGGTAGAAAAACTCCACCAGGTTCAGCGTCTGCTGCGGCCCTTTCGGGAACAGTGTCGAAACGACCAGCACATGCGGGTACCACTCGACCATCACGGTCGGGTACAGCGTCAGCCAGATCGCGCCCTGCTTGGGCGGCTCGCCGCGGCGGAAGGCCAGCACCGCGTCGTGCCAGCGCTGGTAGGTCGGCGAGCCCGGCCGTTCCAGTGCCTTCTGCACACCCACCGTCTGCACCGAGTGGTGGCGGCCGAATTCCCACTGCAGATCGTCGCAGCTTACGAAGCCGCCCAGCCCCGGGTGGAAGGGGCCGACGTGGTAGTCCTCCAGATAGACCTCGATGAAGGTCTTCCAGTTGTAGCTGCACTCGTGCAGGTGGGCGCGGTCGAAGACGTAGCCGCTGAAGTCGAGGTCGGCACCGGCACCGAGCGCGGTAAGGTCGGTGCAGATGTCGCGGCCGTTGTGTTCGAACAACAGGCCATTCCAGGTTTGCAACGGGTAGTTGCGCAGGTTCAGGCAGGGGTCGACGGCGAAATGCGGCGCGCCCAGCAGTTGGCCGTGCAGGTTGTAGGTCCAGCGGTGCAGCGGGCAGACCACCTGCTGCTGCGTCTGGCCGCGGCCGCGCAGCATCACGGCCTGACGGTGGCGGCAGACGTTGGAGATCAGTTCGACGCTCTCTACGGTGCGCACCAACGCGCGCCCGTCGCCTTCCTGCGGCAGCGCGTGATAGTCGCCGACGGCAGGCACGGCGAGTTCGTGCCCGACGTAGCGGGGTCCATGCTGAAAGATGAGCGCTTGTTCGCTGCGGAACAGGCCCTCGTCGAAGTAGCTGGAAACCGGGAGTTGAGAACTGCTTTGCTCAAGAGCTTCGAGACTGATGCTCAGGTCAGACATGATCCGATTGGATCCTCCATCAACAGGATGTCCTAACCCCCGCCCGGTGGCCCCGCGGGCGGGTTTAACGTTCGCCGGCCAAATCTTGGGGTGGCAGGCGAGGGCGCGATTCTACCCACCGGCGCAGCGCGGCTGGCGTCCGCTCTGTAGAGGTCGTGGCCCAGGAGCGAAGGTTCTAGAATCCGCAGTCCATCCCACACCCCGAAATGCCACGTTCTCCCGCCCTCAAAGAACCCGCCAGCTACGAGCAGGCTTTGGCCGAACTGGACCGTCTGGTGCAGCAGATGGAAGGTGGCCAGCTGCCGCTGGACCAGTTGCTCGACGGCTACCGCCGCGGCGCCGACCTGCTGGGCTACTGCCGTGGCCGGCTGCAGGCGGTGGAAGAACAGGTGAAAGTGCTCGAAGACGGGCAGCTCAAGACATGGGCACCGGAAAAGTGAGCAGGGCCGTGAGCGGGACAGTGAGTTCCAGTCCCCTGAGCTTCGACGACTGGGCACGTGCCCATCTCGACGCCGTCGAATCCGCGCTCGACGCCTGGGTGCCTGCCGACGCGCCTGCCGGCCTGGGCGAAGCGATGCGCTACGGCGTGCTCGACGGCGGCAAGCGCCTGCGGCCGCTGCTCGTGATGGCGGCCTGCGAAGCGCTGCACGGCCAGCCGCAGGCGGCGCTGCGCGCTGCGGTGGCGGTGGAACTGATCCACGCCTATTCGCTGGTGCACGACGACATGCCCTGCATGGACAACGACGTGCTGCGCCGCGGCAAGCCCACCGTGCACGTGAAGTACGGCCAGGCCCAGGCCATGCTGGCCGGCGACGCGATGCAGGCATTGGCCTTCGAGGTGCTGACACCCACGCCGGGCGAAGGCCCGGCATCGAAACTGTCCGGCGGCATCGAACCGGCGCTGCAGGCGCGGCTCACGTCGCTGCTGGCACGTTCTGCCGGCCACGCCGGCATGGCCGGCGGCCAGGCCATCGACCTGGCCAGCATCGGCTGCCCGCTCGACGAAGCCGCCTTGCGCGACATGCACCGGCGCAAGACCGGCGCCCTGCTGCAGGCCAGCGTGCTGATGGGTGCGGCCTGCGGACGCCCCGATGCCACGGCCTGGCAGGCGCTTGCGGACTACGGCGCCGCCATCGGCCTGGCCTTCCAGGTGGTGGACGACATTCTCGACGTGACCCAGGCCTCCGCCACCCTGGGCAAGACCGCCGGCAAGGACATCGACGCCAACAAGCCGACCTACGTCTCGGTGCTGGGCCTCGACGCCGCGCGGCGCCATGCCCAGGACCTGCGCACGCAGGCCCATGCCGCGCTGTCGCGCAGCGGCCTGACGAATGCTGCAGCGTTGTCGATGCTGGCCGACAAGGTGGTCGAACGAGACAGTTGAGATGAAGAACCTGCTGAACACCATCCAGTCCCCCGCCGACCTGCGCCGGCTCCACCGCGCCGACCTGCCCGCGCTGGCGCGCGAGCTGCGCGAGTTCGTGCTCAACACCGTCAGCCAGACCGGCGGCCACCTCGGCAGCAACCTCGGCACGGTGGAGCTGACGGTGGCGCTGCACTATGTGTTCAACACGCCGCACGACCGCCTGGTCTGGGACGTGGGCCACCAGACCTACCCGCACAAGGTGCTGACCGGCCGCCGCGAACGCATGCACACGCTGCGCCAGATGGGCGGCATCGGCGGTTTTCCGCGCCGTGAAGAAAGTGAATACGACAGCTTCGGCACCGCGCACAGCAGCACCAGCATCAGCGCCGCCCTGGGCATGGCACTGGCGGCCAAGCTGAAGGGCGAAGAGCGCCGTGCCGTGGCCGTCATCGGCGACGGCGCGATGACCGCCGGCATGGCTTTCGAAGCGCTGAACAACGCCGGCGTCAGCCATGCCGGCATCAACGCCGACCTGCTGGTGGTGCTGAACGACAACGACATGTCGATCAGCCCGCCAGTCGGCGCGCTGAACAAGTACCTGGCGCGGCTGATGAGCGGCAACTTCTACGCCACCGCGCGCGAAGGCGTGAAGGGTGTGCTGAAGGTGGCGCCGCCGTTGTTCGAACTGGCGCGGCGTTTCGAGGAACACGCCAAGGGCATGGTCGTGCCGGGCACGATCTTCGAGGAGTTCGGCTTCAACTACGTCGGCCCGATCGACGGCCACGACCTCGATTCGCTGATTCCGACGCTGGAGAACCTGCGCAGCAAACGCGGCCCGCAGTTCCTGCACGTCGTCACCAAGAAGGGCTACGGCTACAAACTCGCCGAAGCCGACCCGGTGAAGTACCACGCCGCCAGCGGCAAGTTCAACCCGGCAGAAGGTTTCCCGAAGAGCGTGCCGAGCAAGCCCACCTTCACGCAGGTGTTTGGGCAGTGGCTGTGCGACATGGCCGAAGCCGACGAACGCCTGGTCGGCATCACGCCGGCGATGCGCGAAGGCTCGGGCATGGTCGAGTTCCACAAGCGCTTTCCCAAGCGCTACCACGATGTCGGCATCGCCGAGCAGCACGCGGTGACGTTTGCCGCCGGCATGGCCTGCGAAGGGCTGAAACCGGTGGTGGCGATCTACAGCACCTTCCTGCAGCGCGGCTACGACCAGCTGATCCACGACGTCGCCATCCAGAACCTGCCGGTGGTGTTTGCGCTCGACCGTGCCGGCATCGTCGGCGCCGACGGCGCCACCCATGCCGGCGCCTACGACATCGCCTTCGTGCGCTGCATTCCCAACTGCAGCATGCTGACGCCGAGCGACGAAAACGAATGCCGGCAGGCGCTGACCACGGCGTTCCGCCAGAACCACCCGGTGGCCGTGCGCTACCCGCGCGGCGCCGGCGTCGGCGTCGAGGTCGAGAAGGCGCTGAACGACTGGCCCTGGGGCAAGGGGGTCGTGCGCCGTGAATCGTCGCTGCGCGCCGACGCGCGCGGGGGCAATCGCATCGCGATCCTCGCCTTCGGCGCCATCCTGCACCCTGCCTTGGCCGCGGCCGAGATGCTGGACGCCACGGTGGCCGACATGCGTTTCGCGAAACCGCTCGACGACGCGCTGGTGCTGGAACTGGCGCGCACGCACGACGCCATCGTCACGGTCGAAGAAGGCTGTGTCATCGGCGGTGCCGGCAGCGCGGTGCTCGAATGCCTGGCCGCGGCCGGCTTGGCGATGCAGGTGCTGCAGCTCGGCCTGCCCGACCTGTTCACCGAACACGGCGACCCGGCCAAGCTGATGGCGCTGTACGGGCTGGACGCCGCCGGCATCGAAACATCGATCCGCAAGCGCTTCGGTAGCCGGCCGACACTCGCCGCCGCCAACGGCTAGGGGCCGGCTTCAAACGCTTCGAACGCTGCGTGTAACCCGGGCGACGATGGTGTTGCCGATTCGGTGGCATTCTTCGTCCTGTCATGACCAATCTCACCGACGCCCTGCACATCCCCGACACACAAAGCGCGCCCGATGAACGCCACCTGGTGATCCAGCGTGTCGGCGTCAAGGACGTGCGTTACCCGCTGCAGCTGCAGGTGGCTGGTGCCGTGCAGTCGACGGCCGCACTGTGGTCGCTGGACGTGGCCTTGCCCGCCGACCAGAAGGGCACCCACATGTCGCGCTTCGTCGCCTGGCTCGACGCGCTGGCACTGTCGGACCAGCCGCTGGACGCCGCAACCCTGCGCGAACGCCATGCGCAGATGCTGGACAAGCTGCATGCCGATGCCGGCCGCATCGAAGCCGCGTTCAGCTTCTTCCTGCGCAAACGTGCGCCGGTCTCTGGCGTGCAGAGCCTGCTCGACTACCAGGGCCGCTGGATCAGCGAAACCCGCGCCGGCGTCACGACAGTCTGGGCTGAAGTCGGTGTGCCGGTGAAGAGCCTGTGCCCGTGCAGCAAGGAAATCTCTGACTACGGCGCGCACAACCAGCGTTCGCTGGTGACGATCCGGGTTGAACTGCTGCAGCCGGTGGAATGGCACCAGCTCGTGCGCTTCGCCGAAGACTCGGCGAGCAGCGAACTCTGGCCGATGCTCAAACGCGCCGACGAAAAGTGGGTCACCGAGCGTGCCTACGAGAACCCGAAGTTTGTCGAAGACCTGGTGCGTGATGTCGCGCTGCGCATCAATGCCGATGCCCGCATCGGCCGCTACAGCGTCGATGTCGAGAACTTCGAGTCGATCCACAACCACAGCGCCTACGCCCGCATCGAGCGCGCGTAGAGGCCGCGCCAGCGGCCGTCTGGCCGACATGCGTTACGGCGTGTCGAGCTCGGGGTAGCGGCGGAAGATGCCTTCTTCGTTGAACGCAATGCGCCGTTCACTGCGCAGGTAGGCCGCCACTTTGGGCAGCGCTGCGACACGGTCGTGCAGCTGGACGACACCCGGCGTGCGTGCCAACGCTGCCGCGGCGGCCGTCGGGAACGCATAGCGCAGGCCTTCGACCAGCTGGAACAGCGACAGGTCGGCGTAGCTCAGCTTGCCGGCGACCAGATGGCGCGGACCCGCCGGGTTGCGCACGATGATGGTCTCGAACCACTGCAGGTACTTCGGCATGCGCTCGCTGCAGAACTGCTGCGCGCTGCGCAGCGCCTCGGGTTTCTGGTCCTCGTAGTAAAGGCCGGTGCCGACCGGGTGGTGCGTGTTGTGCGCCTCGTGCACCATGTCGGCGATGGTGAGCTGGATCTGGTGAGTCCAGACACGCGCCTGCTCGCTGCGCGCCACCAGCTTGCACGTCGGCGCCAGGTACTGCAGGATCGCCGCCGTCTGCCCCACCGTGATGGCGCCGTCCTTCAGGAACGGCGGCGCAAACGGCGGATGCACCAGCGCCGGGTCGTGCATGCAGCGGTGCATCGCCGGCGTGCCCCGGACCGCGCTCTCCTCGCCGCGGGCGACGTCGATGTACGGTGCGCCGGCGGCTTCCAGCGCAAGGCGCACAAATTCGCCGCGGCCCTGGATCGTGGGCCAGTAGTGCAGTTCATAAGCCATGGCGGGACTGTAGCCGGCTGGCGCCGCACACCGCCGCTGCTACTGGAAGTGGGTCAGCAGCCTTTCCAGCGCCATCGTGAACGGGCCCTGCATGCCCGGCAGCGTCAGGAAGATGCCGAGCAGGCCGACACCCAGCGTCACCGGGAAGCCGACCGCGAAGATGTTGATCTGCGAGGCCACGCGCGAGATCGCGCCGAGCACCAGGTTGACGAACAGCAGCATCGCCATCAGCGGCAGCGCGATCCACAGGCCGGTGCTGAAGATCTCGCTCGCCCACAGGTGTGGTCTGGCGCTCTTCAGGAAGGCAAACGGCTCAGGCCCGACCGGGAACGCAGTGAAGCTCTGCACCAGCGCCGCGATCACCAGCAGGTGGCCGTTGATGACGATGAACAGCCACGCGATCGTCGTGCCGTAGAAGCGGCTCGTCGCGGTGCCGGCGGCGGCGCTGATGGGGTCGAAGAAACCGGCGAAGTTCAGCCCCATCTGCAGGCCGATCATTTCACCGGCGAACTCCAGTGCGGCGAAGGCCACACGCACGGCGAAGCCGAGCGAAATGCCGATCAGCACCTGTTGCAGCACCAGCACGAAGGCCAGCGGTGAATCCAGCGGCACGAGTGGCATCGCCGGCAGCGTCGGCTGAGCGGCGAAGGCGATCAACCCGGCGAGGCCGATGCGCACCCGCACCGGCACCGCGCGTGTGCCCAGCACCGGCAAGGCGGTGAACAGTGCCAGCGCACGCAGGAAAGGCCAGATCAGCGGCGTGATCCACGCCAGCACCTCGGCCTCGCTGAAGCTGATCACTTCATCAGCCCACTGCCGCGGGAATCGCCTGCAGTGTGCGCTGCAGATATTCAACCAGCGTCGTGATCATCCACGGTCCGGCGAAGCCGAGCACCGCCACCGCCGCCACGACCTTGGGCACGAAGCTCAGCGTCGCTTCGTTGATCTGCGTCGCGGCCTGGAAGATGCTGACCACCAGGCCGACCGCCAGCACCGTCAGCAGCACCGGCGCCGACACCATCAGCAGCATGTACAGGCCTTGTTGGCCGGCCGAGAGAACTTGTTGTGCTTCCATGTCAGGTCACGAAAGAGGCTGCGAGCGAGCCGAGAAGAAGATTCCAGCCATCGGCCAATACGAACAGCATCAGCTTGAAGGGCAGGGCCACGAGTACCGGGCTCAACATCATCATGCCCAGGCTCATCAGCACGCTGGCGACGATCATGTCGATGATGAGGAAGGGGATGAAGATCATGAAGCCGATCTGGAACGCGCTTTTCAGCTCGCTGGTCACGAAGGCCGGCACCAGCACACGCAGCGGCACGTTTTCGCTCTTCATGTCGGCCGGCAGCTTGGCCAGCTTGGCGAAGAGCTGCACGTCGCTCTGGCGCGTCTGCTTGAGCATGAACTCGCGCATCGGCACTTCGCCGCGCTTGAGCGCTTCGTCGAACTGAATCTGGTTGGCCGCGAACGGCGCGTAGGCCTGTTCGTAGACACGGTCCAGCGTCGGCGACATCACGAAGAAGGTGAGGAACAGGCTCATGCCGATGATCACCTGGTTCGGCGGCGCGGCCTGCGTGCCGAGTGCCTGGCGCACGAGCGAGAGCACGATGACGATGCGCGTGAAACCCGTCATCAGCAGCAGCAGCGCCGGGATGAAACTGAGTGCGGTGAAAAACAGCAGCGTCTGCACCGGCACCGAATAACTCGTGCCGCCGGCGCCCTGGCCCACCAGCAACGGCAGGTTGCTGCCGGATGTGGCCTGCGCTACAGCCGCTGCAGAAAAGGCCGACAACACCGATACGGCGATGGCCGGCTTGAACCAGTTAGCGCGCATCGGGCCCCCGGCCTTGCAGGCGCTGCAGCAGCTGCGCAAAGGTGGTGGTCGGTGTCGGTGCCGGACCCGTGGCCGCAGCGGCTTCGTCCTGCGGCAGCATCGTGTGCAGCGTGCTGATGCCCGCGGGCGTGACGCCCAGCACCAGCCAGCAGCGGCTGTCGCCCGTGCCCACTTCCACCGTCACCAGCTTCTGCGACGGCGACAGCGGCAGTTGCGAGACACGCCGCATGCTGCCCGTGCCCAGCGGGTTGGCGAAGGTGCTGCGCTTGACGAGCCACAGCACCAGCGGGATCGCGGCGATCACCACCAGGAACGAGAAGAAGGATGTGAATCCGGAACTCATGGTCTGCATTCAGGTTCGCGAAAGGCGGCGCATGCGCTCGCTCGGTGTCACGATGTCGGTGAGACGGATGCCGAACTTGTCGTTCACCACCACCACCTCGCCCTGTGCGATCAGGTAGCCGTTGACGAGCACGTCCATCGGCTCGCCGGCCATCGCGTCGAGTTCGACCACCGAGCCCTGCGCCAGCTGCAGGATGTGTTTGATGGGGATGCGCGTGCGGCCGAGTTCCACAGTCAGCTGGACGGGGATGTCCAGGATCATGTTGATGTCGTTGGCCGTGCCGTTCACCGCGCCGGTGGGCGCGAAGTTGGCGAACGAGGCCGGGGCCACGCTCTCGGCGGCGGTCGTCAGCTCGGAAGCGACGTTGCTGCTGTCCTTGGTTTCTTCCAGCGCGGCCGCCCATTCGGCGGCCATGCGGTCTTCTTCGGACATGTTCGGGTCAGCCATGGCGTGAGTCTCCCAGCCAGCTCAGCGTGGAGCTGGTGATCAGTCGATCGATCTTGAGTGAATAGCGGCCGTTCGAGGTGCCGTAGTGGCAGTCGAGGATGGGCACGCCGTCGACCTTGGCCTGGATCATCGGATCCAGGTCGAGTTCGATGAAGTCGCCCGGTTTGAACGACAGCAGTTGTTCCACCGTGGCCGGTGCGTTGGCCAGCTCGGCCACCAGGTCCACCGTGGCGGCCTGGATCTGGTGTTCCAGCAGCTTGACCCAGCGGCGGTCGGGTTCCGACGAGTCGCCCTGGATCGTCGAATACAGAACGTCGCGGATCGGTTCCAGCGTCGAGTACGGAATGCAGAAGTGCACCGCGCCGCTGGTTTCGCCGATCTCCAGCGTGAACGCTGTCGAGACGACGATCTCGCTGGGTGTGGCGATGTTGGCGAACTGCGGCTGCATCTCCGAGCGCTGGTACTCCAGCTCCACCGGGTAGATGCCGGACCAGGCCTTCTTGTATTCGTTGCAGATCGTCTCCACCAGCCGCAGGATCACACGCAGCTCGGTCGGGCTGAAGTCGCGGCCTTCGATGCGGGTGTGGAACTTGCCCGCGCCGCCGAACAGCGAGTCGATCACCGCGAACACCAGGTTCGGGTCGCAGACGATCAGGCCGCTGCCGCGCAGCGGCTTCACGGTGACGATGTTGAAGTTGGTCGGCACCACGATCTCGCGCAGGAAGGCGCTGAACTTCTGCACCTTGATGCCGCCGATCGAAACTTCCGGCGACTTGCGGATCATGTTGAACAGGCCGACGCGGATGTTGCGTGCGAACCGCTCGTTGATGACCTCCATCGTCGGCATGCGGCCGCGCACGATGCGCTCCTGCGCCGCGAGGTCGTAGTCGCGGATGCCGCCGCCAGGGCCGGTTTCTTCCTGCTCGAGTTTCTGGCTTTCGCCGGTGATGCCCTGCAGCAGGGCATCGACCTCGTCTTGCGAAAGGATTTGCTGGTTCATCGCGAGCGCCGGGGCTTATTGGATGATGAAGTTGGAGAAGTGCACACCGGTGATCGGCAGTTCTTGCGCCGCCGCCTTCTTCTTTTTCTTCTTCGACTTCGATTTCGGCGCCTCGTCGGCCGTGGTGTCGACTTCCGGCTCGTCGACTTCGTAGCCCATCGCGCGCGAGGTTTCGCGCTTGACCTGCTCGGCGAGCTTGGCCTTGCCTTCGCGGTCCACCAGCTGCGACGCGGCCTTCTCGGCCAATGCCATCAGGATGTTGTTGCGGATGGCCGGCATGTAGGCCTTGATCTGCTCGGCGACCTTTGCGTCGGTCACTTCCAGCGTGATGCCGACCTGGGCATAACGCTCGGCGTCGCGGTCGGCCAGGTTCACCGTGAAGGGGTCCAGCGGCACGAAGGTCGGCACGTGTTTGGGGTCGTGCCTGACGGCCTTCGCGGGTGCGGAGGTTTCTGCGTCGGCACCGTCCTCGCCGTCTTCGGCGTGGGCCTTCTTCTTCATCAGGAGCATCGCCGCGCCGCCGCCCACCACCACCAGCAGCACGACGGCGATGATGATGACCAGCAGCTTCTTCTTGCCCTTGGGCGGGGCGGCATCGACAGTGGCTGCAGCGGTGGACATGGGCTCTCCTTCGTGGCGTGCGTGCACGGCCGGCCGGGCGGGAGCCGACCACGGCAGTGCATGAAGCCATTATTCGAGCCGGGACCGGGGCGGAAGCCCGGATAAGCGGCGACAAACCCCGGTTAACGGGGCCTGGCCGGCGCCTGCGTCAGGCGCTCAGGCGAAGACGTCGACCCCGCCGCGGGCGGCGGCGCGCCGGGCCGGTGCGGCTTGCAGGGCCTGTGCGGCGTCATTGGCGGCCTCGGCGGCCGTGTCGTCGCCGTCCTGGCCGTGGCCACCACCACCGTGGCGTGCACCCGCAGCTGCGGCGTCTTCCTGCGCCTGGCGCGGTTGCTCGAAGACACCGCCGCCGGTCAGCGTGAGGCCTTCTTCGCGCAAGGCGCCGGCCAATGCCGGCATCGCCTGTTCGAGCGCGTCGCGTGTGGGCGCCTGTTCGGCCGTCATCGTGACCTGGGCCGTGCCGCCGTCGATCTGGATCTGCACCGTGATCGGCCCCATCTCGGGCGGGTTCAGCTGCAGCTTCGCTTCCTGCAGGCCTTCACGCACCATCACGCTGACCTGGGCGCTGAGCCCCGGGGCGAAGTCAGGTGAACCCACGGGCGCCTGGATCTGCGACGCGTAAGGCGCGGGTGCCGTGCTCGTGGCTTCGGCCGTGGCGGTGTTGTGCGCCCCCTGCGCGGCGGCCTGCGGCAGCATGAAAGCCGGTGTCTCGGCAGCGGGCCGCAGCGACGGCCCGCCATCGGCAGGTTCACGCGGTGCCGCGCTGCTGTCGGTGGCGGCCGCCAGTGGGGCCGTCAGCGCGGCTTCGGCGGGTTGGGCGTTGCGGCCGGCATCGCCGGCGGCGACGGCCGCTGCGGCTTCGCCGCCGGCATCGCCAGCGCCTGCCTTGGCGCGGCCGGCCACGGGTGCCGGCACGGCACGGTTCAGCAGCGAGGCCAGCAGCACGCTGGCATCGGTGGCCACCGCGACTTCGCTGTCTTCGCTTTCATCGGCGGCAGCCACCGGTTCGGTGCTGGCCTTGTCGTCGGCGCGGTTCTCGGCCTTGCGCGCCGGCGGCTTCTCGGTCTTGCTGCGCTCGTTCTCGGCACGTGGCCTGGCGCGTGTTTCGCGGCTGCCGGCGGGCGCTGCAGGTGAGGACGCCGCAGCGGCGTCGGCACCATTTGCGGCCTTTGCACCGTTTGCGCGTTCGAGCTGGCGTGCAAAGGCGCCCGGTTCGGCGGCGCTGCCGGCTTGCTGCGCGGGCGCGGCCACCAAGGCGGACGCAGCGGAGGAGGTCGGGTTGATCGAAGCGTTGAGCATGGCGGGTTGCGCTCTCAGTGTTGGGCCGGTTCGGTCTGTTGTTTCGCCTGCCAGAGGATCTGCTGGGCGGTTTCGTCGGTCTGGCGCTGGTCACGCCGGTCGTGGGCGAGACGCTGTTCGGCCTGGCGGCGCTGCATCAGCTTGCGCACCGAGGCCACGCGGGTCTCGGCCGCCAGCAGCACCTGGCGCAGCCGTTGCACCATCGCCTCGGCCGCTTCGGCCTGCTGCGTCTGCTGCAGCAGCGCTTCGTCCAGGCGCTGCATGAAGCTCTGGTAACACTGCACGATGTCCATCGTGCCCTGGCGGCTGAACTCGCCCGTCCAGCGCTTCTGGTAGTCGGCACGGTACTGCTGCAGCTGTTCGGCCTGCGTGCGCACGCGGCGCGCCTGCTCTTCGGCGCGGCGCAGCGCGGCCTGGGCCTGGTCGCGTTCACCTTCAACGTGCTGCAGCAGGGTGTTCAGGGCGCTCATTGGGCGGCTCCGGCGGCCCCTGCGGCATTCGCGAGCGCAGTGACCTGTTTGCGGCTGAGGTCGAGCGTGGCCCGCTCATGCATGTCCTGCTGCAGCAGCTGTGTGATCTGCGGCTGCAGCCGCACGGCGGTGTCGAGCTCGGCGTCGTGGCCCGGCGCATAAGCACCCAGCTGGATCAGGTCGCGTGCCTTGTTGTACTTGGCCAGCATCTGGCGCAGCTTGCGCGCTGCGTGCACATGTTCACGCGAAGCCACGGCCGTCATCACACGCGAGATCGAACGCTCGACATCGATGGCCGGATAGTGGCCGGCTTCGGCGAGTTCGCGGCTGAGCACGATGTGGCCGTCGAGAATGCCGCGCGCCGCGTCGGCGATCGGGTCCTGCTGGTCGTCGCCTTCGCTCAGCACCGTGTAGAACGCGGTGATCGAGCCGACGCCGTTCAAACCGTTGCCCGAACGTTCCACCAGCTGCGGCAGCTTGGCGAAACAGCTCGGCGGGTAGCCCTTGGTCGCCGGCGGCTCACCAATGGCCAGGGCTATCTCGCGCTGCGCCATCGCGTAGCGTGTCAGGCTGTCCATCAGCAGCAGCACATGCTGGCCGCGGTCGCGGAAGTGTTCGGCGATGGCCGTGGCGTAGTTCGCGCCCTGCATGCGCACCAGCGGCGGCGCGTCGGCCGGGGCGGCCACGACGACGCTGCGGGCGCGGCCTTCGTCGCCGAGGATGTCTTCGATGAATTCCTTGACCTCGCGGCCGCGTTCACCGATGAGGCCGACGACGATGACATCGGCCTGCGTGTAACGCGCCATCATGCCCATCAGCACCGACTTGCCGACCCCCGTGCCGGCGAACAGCCCCAGGCGCTGGCCGCGGCCCACCGTGAGCAGCGCGTTGATGCTGCGCACGCCGGTGTCCAGCGGCGTGCGCACCGGGTCGCGGTCCATCGCGTTGATGGGGCGGCGGATCATCGGCTCCGAGTGCACGTTGGCCAGCGGCCCGGCGCGGTCCATCGGGTGGCCGTGGGAATCGACGACACGCCCCAAGAGCCCGTCGCCCATCGGCAGATGCAGGCCGCGGTCTTCGCTGCGCCGCCAGGGGTGGTTTTCCTGGCCGAACTTCGGCGGCACCCGCGGGGCCGGGCGTGGCACGACCTTGGCGCCGCTGGCCAGGCCGTGCAGATCGCCGGTGGGCATCAGGAAGGCGCGGTCGCCGTTGAAGCCCACCACCTCGGCCAGCACCGCCGGCTGCCCCGGCTGGATGATTTCGCAGACCGAACCCACGGGCACCCGCACACCCGCGGCTTCGAGCACGAGGCCGGTCACACGCAGCAGCGTGCCCACCGCTTCCAGCGGCTGCGGCACCGAGGCGTAGTCCTGCAGGTCGTTGAGGTAGCGCGACCACTTCCTGGAACGCGCTTCACCGGCAGCGATCGTCATTCGGCGGCCTCCGCAGGCATGTCCAGCGGTTCGTCGCTGCCCAGGTTCGCAGCGGCCTGTGCCCAGCGTGTGGCGAGGCGGGCGTCGATGGCGCCGACATCGCTTTCCACCAGCACACCGCCACGTTCGATGCTCTTGTTGGCCAGCAGTCTTGCACCACGTGCCTTCAGCGCTTCTTCCGCGCCTTCGGCCACCAGCGGCAGGTCGAGCGGGTGCACCTGCACGGTGATGTGGCGGGCGCTCAGCAGCACGTTGTTGACGGCTTCTGAAGCGACACGCGCCACCAGATCGGGCTGGGTCAGCAGCTCGCTGCGCAGCACCTGGCGCGCCAGCTGCACTGCGGTGCGTGCCACGGCGTCGGCGAGTTCCTGGTCGAGGCGGTCGAGCTGCGCGTCGAAGCTCTTCAGCAAGGCGCCGACCTGGCTGGTGGCCTGCTGCGCGAAGCTCTGCTTGAAACCTTCGAGCGCAACGAGGCCGTCGCGGTAACCGTCCTGGTAGCCGGCCTGGCGTGCGGCGGCAATGCGTGCCTGCCATTCCTCGGCCGTGGGCTCCGGTGGTGTACTCGGTTCGGCGGGTGCGGCGGCCTGCGGTTCTTCGTCGACCGGCCCGTTGAAGGTGCCGGGCCGCCAGGCCGCGAAGTCGCCGAGCTCTTCACGCGGAATGAAACGGGTGTAGGCGTTGGCCGGCTTGCCACCTTGCGGCGGCGGCACGTTCTTGTAGACCGGCGGTTTAGACGAACTGCTCATCGCCGCCACTGCTCAGTTGGATCTGGCCTTCGTCGGCCAGGCGGCGCACGATTTTCAGCATTTCCTTCTGTTCGGCTTCCACCTCGCTCAGCCGCACCGGGCCGCGCGATTCGAGGTCTTCCTTCAGCGTCTCGGCAGCGCGGGTGCTCATGTTCTTGAAGATCTTGTCGCGCAGCACCGGCGTCGCGCCCTTCAGCGCCACCACCAGCGACTCGCTCTGCACTTCCTTCATCAGCGCCTGGATGCCCTTGTCGTCGAGCTTCTCCAGGTCGTCGAAGGTGAACATGTTGTCCATGATCTTCTGCGCCAGCTCGTTGTCGGCCTCGCGCACGAAGTCGAGCACCGCGGTCTCGGCGGCACTGCCCAGCATGTTCAGGATCTCGGCCGCAGCCTTGGCGCCGCCGAGGTTGCTCTTCTTCATGCGTTCGCCGCCGGCCAGCACCTTGCTCATCACTTCGTTCAGGTCTTTCAGTGCCGAAGGCTGGATGCCGTCGAGCGTGGCGATGCGGATCATCACTTCGTTGCGCTGGCGTTCGGTGAACTCCTTCAGCACGTCGGCGCTCTGGTCGGAGTCCAGGTGCACCAGGATCGCAGCGACGATCTGCGGGTGTTCGTTGCGCAGCAGTTCGGCCACCGACTGCGGGTCCATCCACTTCAGGCTCTCGATGCCCGAGGTGTCGCCGCCCTGCAGGATGCGGTCGATCAGCAGCTGCGCCTTGTCGTCGCCGAGCGCCTTGCGCAGCACCGACTTCACGTATTCGTCGTTGTCGTTGACGATCGAGTGTTCGTTGGCCGCCGCCGTGTCGAACTTGTCGATGACCTTCGCGACCCGTTCACGCGTGACGCCCTTGAGCTTGGAGATGGCTTCGCCGAGCTTCTGCACTTCCTTCGGGCCCAGGTGCTTGAAGACCTCGGAGGCCTCTTCTTCGCCCAGGGACATGAGCATGATCGCGGCGTTCTGCACGCCTTCGTCTTCGCTGGCTGCTGCGGGCATCGCCTAGATCTCGCCGTTGACCCAGCCGCGCAGGATGTTCGCGACGGCTGCGGGGTTTTCCTTGGCCAGCTTGCGCGCAGCCTGGAGCTTCTCGTCCGAGCGCGGCGCTTCCAGCGCCGGCAGGTCGTGCGGGCCGGGCAGGGCGGTGTCGCCGCTCACCAGCTCGTCGACCTGACCGCCCATCGCCGGCGCCGGCGCCGGCGTGATGGCGGCCTTGACGGCCGGGCGCACCAGCGTGAACACGATCACCAGCGCCACCAGGGCCAGCGCGGCCGGCGCGGCGCCGGCGCGCAGCAGCTCCTGCAGCCAGGGGCGTTGCCACAGCGGCGTGTCGTCGGCCGGTGTCGCCGACGGAGCACGGAAGGGCGCGTTGACGACACGCACCGAGTCGCCGCGGTCCTTGTTGAAGCCGATGCCTTGCTGCACCAGCGCCGTCAGCTTTTCCAGTTCTTCGGCCGACAGCGGTTCGCTTGTCGGCTTGCCTTTGGCGTCGGTGCCCATGCGGTGGTTCACCACCACGGCGGCGTTGAGGCGCCGCACCTGGCCGGTGGCGCCGCGGGTCACACGCACAGTCTTGTCGACTTCGTAGCGGGTTTCGCTTTCGCGCCGCGCGCTGCCGGGTGTGGTGCTGCCGCCGCCTGCGGCCTGCAGCGCCTGCGCCGGGCCGTTGATCGGCGCGGTGGCGGGCACCGGCGGCTGGTTGCTGGTGGCGCCGGGCACACCGGCCGGGGTGGCGCTGCCGGGCTGGGTGGATTCTTCGGACTTGGTGGCACGCACGGCGGCCGGGTTCTGGCCCTGGTTGGGTTTGAACTCTTCCGAGGTCTGCTCGGTCTGCGAGAAGTCGAGCTCGGCGCTGACGGTGGCGCGCAGGTTGTCGCGGCCGACCACCGGCTCCAGCAGGTCCATCACCCGCTTCAGGTGCGTGGCTTCGACTTCGCGCACGTATTGCAGCTGCTGCTGGTCCAGGCCCTGCTGGGCGTTGCCGTCCTGGCTGGACAGCAGCGTGCCGCTGCCGTCGAGCACGCTGACGGCCTTGGCGTTGAGCTCGGGCACGCTCGACGACACCAGGTGCACGATGCCGGCGATCTGGGCGCGGTCGAGTGTGCGGCCCGGGTGCAGCGTCAGCACCACCGAAGCGCCGGGTTTCTGCTGTTCGCGGAAAAAGCCGTTCTGGTTCGGCAGCGCCAGGTGCACACGGGCGGCCTGCACCGACGACAGCGACTGGATCGTGCGTGTCAGTTCACCTTCGAGCGCACGCTGCAGGTTGATGCGTTCCTGGCCCTGGGTCTGGCCGAACGGTGTCTTGTCGAGCAGTTCGTAGCCGTTGATCGAACCCTTGGGCAGGCCGGCGGCGCTGAGCTTCAGGCGCAGGTCGTAGACCTGGCTGGCCGGCACCATGATCGTGCCGCCGCCTTCACCGAAGCGGTAGGGCACGTTCATCTGCGCCAGCTTCTCGACGATGGCGCCGCCGTCCTTTTCGGAGACGTTGGCGAACAGGATCTTGTAGTCGCCGCTGCGCATGCTCATCGACATCGCAATCAGCACGGCCACGAGCGCGGCAATGCCCGCCCCGGCCATCCACTTGGTCTTGGCAGGCAGGGCGGCCACGCGGCTGGCGAAGCCGGTTGTGGCGGGCACGAGTTCGGTCGCGCCTTGGGGAACGATGGCAGTCTCCATGGGAAGCGATTGTTGGCTGCCCCCCCGGGCGCCGGTGGTGCAAGAAGCCGGGCAATGCCTGCCTTGTTCCTGCCTTCCGGCGCCGTCTGCCGCCCCTACAGTGACGTACCGGTTTTATCGGCACCATGGAACTCAAACTTAAACCCTTCGACTTCAACCAGGCTGTGGCCCGCGCCGGGCTGCGGCCTGACGGCACACCGCTGGCCAAGCCCGCTCCGGCGGCGGACGCAGGCAATTTCCGCACTGCGATGGCCGACGCGTTGAAGGGTGTGAGCAACACGCAGCTGGAAGCCTCGCGGCTGCAGCGCGAGGTGGCGCTGGACAACCCGACCGTGAGCCTGGAAGAGACGATGGTCGCGATGCAGAAGGCCCAGCTCGGTTTCCAGGCCACGCTGCAGGTGCGCAACCGGCTCGTGTCGGCCTACACCGACATCATGAACATGCAGGTGTAGACGTGGCCGCGGCTTGCGCGGCGACGGGCTCGTCGTGCGCCAGCCGCTCGCGCGGCATCGGCCGGCCGAGCAGGAAACCCTGCAGTTCGTCGCAGCCGTGGTCGCGCAGCGCGTTGCGCTGGGCTTCGGTCTCCACCCCTTCGGCGTTGACGCGGATGTCCAGCGAATGCGCCAGCGAGACGATGGAGCCCACGATCAGGTCGACGCGCCCGTCGTCACCCAGGTGCTGGGTGAAGGCGCGGTCGATCTTGACCTTGTCGAACGGAAAACGCCACAGGTAGGCCAGGCTCGAATAGCCGGTGCCGAAGTCGTCCATCGCGATACGCACGCCCATCGTGTGCAGCGCGTTCAGCATGCGCAGCACCGGTTCGGTGTTGTTCATCAGCAGCGACTCGGTGATCTCGACCTCCAGGCGCTGCGCCGGCAGCCCGGCGGCGGCCAGGGCGTCGCGGATCTCTTCGACGATCACACCTTCGCGCTTGAACTGGCTCGGGCTCAGGTTCACCGCCACCGAGAGGCCGTCGGGCCAGCCCGCCGCCTCGGCGCAGGCCGTGCGCAGCACCCAGCGGCCAAGCTCGTCGATGAGGCCGGTCTCTTCGGCCAGCGGCACGAACTCCAGCGGCGGCACGAAGCCGCGTGTCGGGTGCGGCCAGCGCGTCAGCGCCTCGTAGCCGCGCAGCTGGTGGCCGGCGCCGTCGTAGACCGGCTGGAAGTGCAGCACCAGCGAGCCCTGGGCCAGCGCGTCGTGCAGGTCCTGGGTGAGGGCGCGGCGGTCCTGCAGTTCGCGGTCGAGTGCGGCGTCGTAGAAGCTGTAGCAGCCGCGGCCCTTGCTCTTGGCGCGGTACAGCGCCAGGTCGGCGCGGTGCATCAGGACTTCGGCCGCGTCGCCGTCGATGCCCTGGATGGCGGCGCCGACGCTGGCGCTGCCGGCGGCGCGCTGGCCCATCAGCGCGTAGGGCTCGGCGAGGCTGTCGACGACACGTTGCGCCAGCGTCGCCACCGCCTCGCTGCCGTCGACGCCGCTTTGCAGCAGGGCAAATTCGTCGCCGCCGAGCCGGGCCACGACATCGGCGCTGCGCACCAGCGCCCGCAGCCGCGCCGTGGCCTGGCGCAGCAGTTCGTCGCCGGCGGCGTGGCCGAGGCTGTCGTTGGTGTCCTTGAAGTGGTCGAGGTCGACACACAGCACTGCAAAACCCGGCCCGCCCTGGGTGCGCCGCCAGCTCGCCTGCTTCAGCGCCAGCTCGAAACTGGCGCGGTTGACGGCGCCGGTGAGCACGTCGTGGTGGGCGAGGTAGCGCACACGCTCCTCGGCTTCACGTTCCTGCCGCACGCGCCGCCACCAGAGCCAGGCGCCGAGCGCAAACACCGCGCCCAGCGTCGCGCCGGCCAGCAGCACGACGCGGCGAAAGGCCTGCGCGATGGTCGCGGCACGCGCGGTCTGGTCGATGTAGACCTCGACGACGCCGATCAGTTTGCCGTCGCGCAGCATCGGCACGTAGGCTTCGCTGTAGAGCGGTGGGCGCTTGATGCCGTCGCCTTCCTTCAGCGCGACATCGTTGCCGCCACCCAGCGCCACGGTGGCCGCGGTGGGGTGGCTGAAACCGCCGCCGGCGTCGGCCGGCGGACGGGTGGTGAACGAGTCCGACACCAGCAGGTAGCGGCCGTCGGCGGCGAAGAACTTGTAGCGGAACAGCGTCGACGCACCACGCAAGGTTTCCATCGCCGCGACCATCGCCGGCGACGGCATCTCGCCGGCGAACACACGCTCGACGTCCGGTACCGCCTTGCCGACGTAGCGGGCCCAGGCGACGGCCGTGCGTTCCGCGTCTTCGCGCAGGTACTGGCGCGCCACCTGTTGCACGCCGAAGAACACCGCCAGCAGCGCCGCGGCGGTCGCCAGCAGCCACAGTACGAGCGTGCCCTTCTTGCGCAGCAAGCGCGCCGCAGGTGCAAACGTCTCGAGCATCAGCAGTCCGGATAACCCGGGATCTTGCCCGCCGGCGCGCAGATGCTGGCGCGGCCGAGCGCCGAAACATCGACACGCAGGCGCTCGCCGCGTGTCGACTGGAACAGCGTGCTCGCAACCACGGCGGTGCCGGTGGCGTCGAGCCGCGTGCTGCCGGCCTGCAGCAGTTCGACGCCGCTGTGCTCGTGCCCGTGCACGGCCTTGAGCTGGCAGCTCTGGCGCTCGCCGCAGGCGCAGCCTTCGCTGGTGGCCACGGCCCAGCACCAGTCGGCGCCGGTGGCCATTTCGAGATGCAGGGCCTGGCCGCGTCGGGCGGCTTCGAAGCGGGCTTCGTTGAGGTCGGCGGCCAGGGTCTCGGCCACGGCCCTGAGCCTGCCGCGTGCGCTGACGCTGGCAAACGACGGCAGCGCCAGCGACGCGACGATGGCCAGCACGGCCAGGCCGATCATCAGTTCCAGCAGGGTCAGGCCGCGGTGTCGTTTCGTCATCAGCGGTTCCAGCAGCGCGGGCTCGGGCCGGTTTCGACGAAGCCGCTTTTGACGTCGATCTGCAGCTGCGCGCAGGCGTGGTCGCCGGCCTGGGCGCCGCCGGCCAGCGCGGTGGCGCTGGCGCGGTAGCTGTCGGGGCCGGTGAGTTCGATTGCCAGGCCGTACAGCTGTTCGCTGCTGACCGCCGCCACCTGCAGCGCGCCGAAGTCGCTGCTGTACAGGCCATGGTGGGCGCGCATGCGTTCCTGCGCCGCCTGCAACCGCGTCAGCGCGGCCACGGCGTCGCTGCGCCGTGCGTGCTGCAGAGAAGCCTGGTAGCTGGGCAGCGCGACGCTGGCGAGCACACCGACGACGGCGCAGACGCACGCCACCTCCACCAGCGTGAAGCCGGCGTTGTCGCCGCGGAGTCTGCGCAACCCCATCTCAGTCCAGCGTGAGCAGACGCCGCCGCTTTTGCGTGAGATCGATCCAGCGCTGCAGCGCGCGTTCTGCGTTGCCGCCCAGCGGGCCCCACTCGCAGCCCAGGCGCACACCGTGCTCGCTCTGGTCGATGGCAGTGATGTGGTGCAGCGTGAGCATCACTTCGAAGCGGGTGTCGGCGTCGAGCTCGATGCGCACATCGCCCAGGCGCAGGCCGGCGGCCAGCGGCGGCACGTCGTGCGGCAGCAGCAGCGCGCAGCCGCCGATGCTGACGTCCAGCACACGCAGGGTCAGCGTCATGTCGGGGATCGCCGGGTGGCGCAGCCGCGCCTGCGGCGACAGACGTTCGCTCGGGCGCACGCGGAAAGCGCCGCGGCGCTGGAAGCGGTACAGCTCCTGCGGCCACTCGGCCTGCAGCGCGCAGCTGTTGGCGCCGCGCACGACGAGCAGGCCGTGCAGGTCGAACTGCAGCTTGACGCTGTCGAGGTAGGCCACGGCCACGGCCTCGTCGGCGTCGACCAGGTTTTGCAGCTGCGGATGGCTGTCGTCGGCGCTGAAGCTGAGCCGGCCTTCGGCGGCGTCCAGCGCCCACAGCGCCGTCGTGAAGCTGGCGCCGCCGGGGCCGCTCAGAAACACCGGCACGCTGCCGTCGCGCAGCTGGCGCAGCATGGCCAGCATCTCGCGCGGGTGCGTGACGCGGAACTCGGCCCAGCGGTCGAGGCCGCCGTCGTTGCCCAGCGGTGCGGGTTGGGTGTCCTGGAACATGGCGCGGGTCGGCCGGCGTCAGTGCAGCGTCTTGCGCCGCCCCGCCAGCGTGTCGTCCAGGTCCTGCAGCCAGGGCTCGGCGAGGTGGCGGATCTCGGCGTCGTTGACCAGGATGCGCTGCATGATGCGCGACTTGGTGCGTGCGGCCTCGGCGTCCATCGCGCTGCTGCGTGCGGCATGTTTGAGCTGGCTGATCAGCAGCACACAGGCGCCTTCGAGCTTGACCACCTCGTCCCAGTTGCCGGCCTTCGCCGCGGCAAGCATGTCGGCGCTGGCTTGTTCGATCGCCTCGTAGTAGCTCAGGAGTTGCGTGTCCATGGGGAATCCTTGTTCGTCGCAGGCGTTTCAGCGGCGGGCCGCGGGAACCGTGGCATGGGCCTGGTCGGCAATGGACATCCACGCCTCGCGCAGCGGTTGCATCAGCGCCTGGGCTTCGTCGAGGCCGGCTTCGTCGTTGCGCACGTTGGCCAGCGTCAGTCGCATCGTCAGGTAACCGTAGAGATCGTTGAGGTCGCGGGCCAGCGTGCCGCCGGCCTGCAGGTCGAGGCTGGCGCGCAGGCCTTCTTCGACGATGCGCACGGCATGGCTGATGGCGCGGCCCTTGGTTTCGACGTTGCCGCTGCGCATCGCGCCGCGTGCCGTCGCGACGGCTTCCATGAAACCGTCGAACAGCATCGCCACCAGCTTGTGCGGCGACGCGCCCGAGACACCGGTTTCGGTGCCGACCTGGCGGTAGGCGTTGGCGAACTGTTTCGAGCTTCGCGACATGGTGGCGGTGCTGAACATGGTGGGTGGCTGGCGTCGGTAGCGTTGTTGCTGTTTTTATCGGCAGGTGCCGGTGCCACTTGAGCCAGGGGAAGCAGGGGGAAAGACCGGGTTTGTCCCAGCACCGGCCCAATGCAAAGAGCCGGCCTGCAGCCGGCTCCGACAACGCGGCGGGCCCTTGTTCAGCTGCTGAAGCTGGCCAGCGAGGCGAGCTGCTGCGTCAGGTAGCTGGAAACGCTGCTCATCTTGGCCATCGTCGTGTCCAGCGCCTGGTACTGGGCGTTGAGGCGCTTTTCCGTCTGGTCCAGGCGCAGCTGCATCGCGTCCTGCGAGCTCTGGTTGCGCGTGATCATGGTCTGCAGGCTGGAATTGCGCGTCGTGATCGCGCCGTCGGTGCCGAGCAGCACGTTGCCGAGGTCGCGGAAACGGTCCATGAAGCCCGAGGCGCCGCTGGTCTCGGCGTCGGTGGCCAGCGCCTTGCGCATCTCGGCGCGGTTGGTCAGCGCGCTGTCGAGCTTGGTGGTGTTGGTTTCCAGCGTGCCGTCGCTCTTCATCGTGATGCCGATGTCCGACAGCCGCGTGAACACCGTCGACGCGCCGGTGGCGGCGTTGATCACGCCACGCAGCTGCGACTGCACGCTGCCGACGGTGCGGTCGCCCTGCAGCGCGCCGCCGGTCTTGCTGGCGGCGTCGTACTTGGTCTGGTCGCGGATGTAGACCGCGAGTTCGTTGAAGGTTTTCGTGAACGTCGTCATCGCGGTCTTCACCGCGGCGTCGTCGGCGTTGACCCCGACATCGACGGCCGTCGATGTCACTTTCAGCAGCGTCAGCGTCAGGCCGCCGGCGACATCTTCGAGCTTGTTGCTGGCCGAGTTGACGACGATGCCGTTGATGGTGGCGCTGGCGTTCACCGCGGTCTGGTTGCGCGTCATCTGCGACGCCACGTCGGTGGCGCTGTAGGCCAGGGCCGAGAGGCCTTCGCTGGCGACACCGTCGTCGCTGGTTTCGCTGGCGCTGATGCGGAAGGCGTTTTCTTCGCCGGTCTCGGTGGAGCGCAGCGCCAAGCGCGAACCGCTGGCGTCGTTGACGATGCTGGCGGTGACGCCGGCACCGGCGGCGTTGATCTTGTCGCGGATGCTCGCCAGGCTGGTGTCGTCGGGGCCGATGGTCACGGTCAGCGGCGTCGTGCCCGTCTTGGCCGTGAAGCCGGTGGGCGTCGGTTCACCGTCCCACTTGCCGAGTTCGATCGTCAGCGTGCCTTCACCCAGTGTGCTGGCCGTGCTGGTGAAGGCGCGGCTGGAGACGGTCTGGCTGTTGGCCAGCTTCGTGACGTTGATGCTGTAGCTGCCGGTGGCGGCGGCGCTGTCGGTGCTGACGCCGACCGAGGCGCTGTCGCTGCTGGTGGCGACCGTCTGGTTCCACAGGCTCACCGACGACAGGTTGTTCGCCGCGTCGCGCATTGCCGAGGTCAGGCTCTGCAGCTTGCCGAAAGCCGAGAGCTGGGTGCTGAGCTCGGTCTTGGCCTGCTGCATCAGCGTCAGTGGCCGTTGTTCGACCGCCATCAGCGCGGCGACGATCGAGGCGACGTCGAGTCCGCTGCCCAGGCCTGTGGATGTGATGGTTGCCATATGCTCCTTTTCCGGTTCTCGGCCTGAATATCGGCCCGCGGATGCCGTACTTGAGGGGACGGCAACCGTGTCAGCGGTAACGAAATGGCGCACGCCGCACCCCCCGGGGTGCTATCGGTGCGACCCTCGGGCAAGTGCGGCGTGCATTGAAACGTACGGCGCGAAGGCCGCTGAAATTCTTAACCTTGCAGCAGCCGCAAGACCTGCTGCGGCAACTGGTTGGCCTGCGCCACCATCGCGTTGCCGGCCTGCTGCAGGATCTGCGCGCGGCTCAGGTTGGCGGTTTCGGCGGCGAAGTCGGCGTCCATGATGCGGCTGCGGGCGGCGCTCTGGTTCTCCGAGGCGGTCATCAGGTTCGAGATCACGGCGTCGAAACGGTTCTGCGAGGCGCCGAGCGTGGCGCGTTCGGAGTTGACCTTGTCCAGCGCGGTGTCGATCGCACCGATGACGTTGGCGATGTCGGTCGTGGTGGAGGCCGAGCCGATGGCAGCGCGGCTGGTGCCGGAGTTGTCGAAGCCGGCGACGCTGGTGATCTCGCCCGCCGTCACCATGTTCGTCGTGATGATGTCGATGGTGTCGTTGGCGGTGGTGTTGGCGCCGACCTGGAAGGCCTGGGTGCCGGCACCGACGCCGAGGACGTTCTTGCCGTTGAAGGTGGTGCCGCCCAGCACACGCTGGATTTCCTTCGCAAGTTCGCCGAACTCCTTGTCCAGCGACTCCTTGTCCTGGTCCGAGTTGGTCGAGTTGCGCGCCTGCACCGCCAGTTCCCGCATGCGTTGCAGCGAGTCGCTGACCTTGCCGAGCGCGCCTTCAGCCGTTTGCGCCAGCGAGATGCCGTCGTTGGCGTTGCGCACCGCGACGTTCATGCCGCGCACTTGTGCGTTCATGCGTTCTGCAATCGCCAGGCCGGCGGCGTCGTCCTTGGCGCTGTTGACGCGCAGGCCGGAAGACAGCCGCTGCATCGACGTCGACAGAGCGCTCTGCGACATGCTGAGATTGCGCTGTGCATTCAGCGAGGTGAGATTCGTGTTGATCGTCTGCGGCATGTTGAGTGCTCCTCAGGTGGCGATGGCTGCGTCGGCGCCATACGCACCGGCCGTGAATTACGGGCTGTGTGCCGGCTTGGAAGCCCGACACGCATGGATGCATTGTGCGAACGGACTTGAGGCAGCAATCGACAGAAGAAGGGCGCTTTGGCCGCTCAATTCGGACCCGCCAAAAGCAAAACCCCGCCGGGCAGGGCCCGACGGGGTTTTGGGGTCGAGGAGGGTGGAATTAACGCAGCAGCGCGAGCACCTGTTGCGGCAGCTGGTTGGCCTGCGCGACCATCGCGTTGCCGGCCTGTTGCAGGATCTGCGCCCGGCTCAGGTTGGCGGTTTCGTTCGCGAAGTCGGCATCCATGATGCGGCTGCGGGCTGCGGACTGGTTCTCGATGCTGGTCTGCAGGCTGCCGATAACCGCGTCGAAGCGGTTCTGCGAAGCACCCATCGTGGCGCGCTCCTGGTTGACCTTGTCGAGCGCGGCGTCGATGCCGTCGATGACGGTGGCGATCGCGGTACCGTCGGCGGAGGAGTCGATCTTGGCGCGGCCGGCACCGGTGTTGTCGGTGCCTGCGACGGTGGTGATCTCGGTCGCCGTCACCATGTTGGTGGTGATGATGTCGATCGTGTCGTCGGTGCCCGTGTTGGCGCCCACCTGGAAGGCCTGCGTGCCCGAGTCGGCGCCCAGGATGTTCTTGCCGTTGAAGGTGGTGCCGCCCAGGACACGCTGGATTTCCTTGGCCAGCTCGCCGAACTCCTTGTCGAGCGAGTCTTTGTCGGCGTCGGAGTTGGTGGCATTGCGCGCTTGCACTGCCAGTTCCCGCATGCGTTGCAGCGAGTCGGAGACCTTGCCGAGCGCGCCTTCAGCGGTTTGCGCCAGCGAGATGCCGTCGTTGGAATTGCGCACCGCCACGTTCATGCCACGCACTTGTGCGTTCATGCGTTCTGCGATGGCGAGGCCAGCAGCGTCGTCTTTGGCGCTGTTGACACGCAAGCCTGAAGACAGGCGTTGCATCGATGTCGACAGAGAGCTCTGCGACATGCTCAGGTTACGCTGCGCATTCAGCGAAGCGATGTTGGTATTGATGGTCGAAGCCATGTTGCACTCCAGTCGAACTGTCGATACGTCCGGTCCGGAACTCCCGGCTCGGTTGAGCAAAACGCCCTGCTGTGGGTATCGGCGACCGGTGCAACGAGCTTGAGGGTTGGCGTGTTTAAAAAATAGGCGCCGCCCACGCGGGGCGGCGCTCAAGTTTCGAAGCCTGCAGTCGATGAGCCCGCGCTCACCGGCCCGTCAGGCCGGTGTGCGCTGAGGTCATCGAAGAAGTGCCAGCACTTGCTGGGGCAGCTGGTTGGCCTGGGCGACCATCGCGTTGCCGGCCTGCTGCAGGATCTGCGCGCGGCTCAGGTTGGCGGTTTCCGAAGCGAAGTCGGCATCCATGATGCGGCTGCGCGCGGCGCTCTGGTTCTCGATGCTGGTCTGCAAGCTGCTGATGACGGCGTCGAAGCGGTTCTGCGAAGCACCCATCGTGGCGCGCTCGGAGTTCACCTTCGTCAGCGCGGCGTCGATGTCGTCGATGACGGTGCCGATGACCGTGGTGTCGGCGCTGGAGTCGATCTTCGCGCGGCCGGCGCCGGTGTTGTCGGTGCCCGCCACCGTCGTCAGTTCGCTGGCCGCGGCCATGTCCGAGGTGACGATGTTGATGGTGTCGTCGGTCGTCGTGTTGGCGCCCACCTGGAAGGCTTGTGTGCCCGAGTCGGTGCCCATGATCTTCTTGCCGTTGAAGGTGGTGCCACCCAGGACACGCTGGATTTCCTTGGCCAGCTCGCCGAATTCCTTGTCGAGCGAGTCCTTGTCGGCGTCGGTGTTGGTGGCATTGCGCGATTGCACCGCCAGTTCCCGCATGCGCTGCAGCGAATCGCTGACCTTGCCGAGTGCGCCTTCAGCCGTTTGCGCCAGCGAGATGCCGTCATTGGCATTGCGTGCCGCGACGTTCATGCCACGCACCTGGGCGTTCATGCGTTCGGCGATGGCCAGGCCGGCAGCGTCGTCCTTGGCGCTGTTGACACGCAGGCCGGAAGACAGGCGCTGCATCGAGGTCGAGAGCGAGCTCTGCGACATGTTGAGGTTGCGCTGCGCGTTCAGCGAAGCGATGTTGGTATTGATGGTCGAACCCATGATGTGTGAACTCCAGTCAGTTGATGAACAAATTCCCGGCGAGAGCGCCGGCAGATCCTGAACACCCTGGCGCACCTCGCGGTGAACCCGTGTGTTCCGTTGCCTGGTGCCCAATGCGGCCCTTGTAAGAAGCCGTACCGAACAACCCGCCCGCGCTAGTCAACCGTGGAGCCCAGTGGCGCGATGAACGCGTCCCTCGGGGGCATCGGCCGGCCAACCGGACCACGGAATCCGCATTTGCAAACTCCGATAAGCGCTGTATCGGTGCCGCTTATCTGGAACTTGAGGAATCGCAGGGGGGGTAGCGGCAGGTGTCAAGACAAGTTGAGGGCCGCGATGCGTCGTATTGCACGCGCTTTGGGGCGTTGTTGGGCCGATCGACGACCCCCCGCCTGCCTAAAGTTCGTCGGAACCCGTGCAGCGCGCGCGCCGGGTCATCGACCTTTGCGAAAGCCTCCATGTCATCCACTGCCCAGACCTTTGCCCTTCCGAACCGCAGCGGCCTGCGCCTTGCCACCGCAGCGGTCAAGGCGGCGCCAGAACGCGGCACACCGGCAGCGCACCTGCAATGGGGCAGTGGTGTCACCGCGTCGCGGCAGGGCCGGCTGGCGCAGGCGGTCAAACATTTCGAGCGGGCGACGCAGCTTTCGGCCGGCGTGCCGCTGTACTGGTTGAACCTGGCCAGCGCGCAGCGCAAGCTGCATCTGACGTCCGAGGCGATGAACAGCGCGCGCCGCGCCTTCGCGCTGGACACACGCAGCGAGATGGCCTGCCACATGCTGGCCGAATTGCTGCGCATGAACAACCGCGACACGGAAGCGCTGGAGGTGCTGAACACCTTGCATGCGGACACCGCGCGCAGCCCGCGCCACTGGCTGATGCAGGGCGCGATCCAGATGTCGCTGCAGCAATGGCAGGACGCCGCGATGGCCTTTCTGAACGTGCTGGCAGCGAAGCCGGCCGACATCGAGGCCTACCAGCAACTGGGCTACGCATTGGCCAACATGAAACGTTATGGCGAGGCCGCCGAGTGTTTCCGCACCGTGACGATGGTCGAGCCGGCGCACTTCGGCGCCGCCGTCTACGCCGCACACTACGCCGCCTGGGCCTGCGACTGGGCGCAGGGCAGCGGCGACCACCAGCGCCTGACGCAGGCACTGGCACTGCAGGTCGACGGCAGCGAGACACCGGCGTTCAGCCCGTTCTGTCTGCTGTCGATGAACGACGACGCTGCCATGCACCGCCGCGCCGCCGAGATGGAAGCGCGCCGCATCACGCAGTACACACAGGCCACCGCCGCACACGCCATCAGCAAGAGCTGGCCGCAGGCCACTGCGGCGCTGGCGCAAGGCAAGCTGCGTGTCGGTTTTGTCTCTGCCGACTTCCGCACCCACGCCACCAGCATGCTGCTGGTGCAGACGCTGGAACGCCTGCCGCGCGAGCGTTTCGAGGTCCACCTCTATTCACACGGCAAGGACGACGGCTCGCCGCTGCGCCAGCGCGTCGTCGCCGCGGCCGACCGTTTCGTCGACTGCAGCGAGATGAATGCCATCGAGCAGGCTACCGCCATCCGCGACGACGGCGTGGCACTGCTGGTCGACCTGAGCGGCTACACCGCCAACACCCGGCTCGGTGTCTTCTCGCAGCGCCCGGCGCCGGTGCAGGTGCTGTGGCTGGCCTATCCGAGCACGATCGGCGGCAGCTTCATCGACTACGTCGTCGGCGACCCGGTGCTGACGCCGATGGCGCACGACGACGACTTCACCGAGCAGATCGCGCAACTGCCGCTGTGTTACGAGCCCACCGACGAACAGCGTGAACACCCCGAGCCGCTGAGCCGCGCCGAGTGCGGCCTGCCCGAGGACCGGTTCGTGTTCGCCTGCTTCAACCAGAGCTACAAGATCACCGAGCCGGTGTTCACACGCTGGTGCCGCATCCTGCAGCGCGTGCCGGACAGCGTGTTGTGGCTGCTGGTGCCGCAGGAAGAGATCCAGGTCGCGCTGCGCGAACGTGCGGTCGAACGTGGCATCGATCCGGCGCGCCTGATCTTCGCGCCCTTCGTCACACCGCTGCAGCACATGGCGCGGCTGCCGCAGGCCGACCTCTTCCTCGACACCTTCCCGTACGGCGCCCACACCACCTGCAGCGACGCGCTGTGGATGGGCCTGCCGGTGCTGACGCAGATCGGCCGCAGCTTCTCGGCACGGGTCGCTGCCAGCCTGCTGGGCGCGGTCGGCCTGCCGGAGAACGTCGTCGACAACGAAGCCGACTATGAAGAGCGTGCAGTGATGCTGGCGCAGCGCTCGAAACACGGTCCCAGCGAACTGGAAGACCAGCGCAACCACCTCTGGGACAACCGGCGCGACCTGCCGCTGTTCGACAACACACGCTTCACGGCTGAGCTGGCCGCGCTCTTCGAGCGCATGGTCGGCCGCTGGCAACAAGGCCTGGCGCCGGCGCCGCTGCCTGCCGACACCACGCTGCTGCCATGAAGCCCGATCTCGTGCTCTTGTATGCCGACCGCGCTGCGCCGCGCCCGCGGCTGCAGCTGCCGCTGGAGCCGGCGTCGCAGACCTTCGACCTGGCGTGCATGGGCCCCGGCGCCACCGCGTCGGCGGCACCCGGCGCGGCTTTCGTGCACGCCTGCGAAGGCCAACGCTGGCAGGCGCTGCTGCAGACGCTGGCCAGGCACGGTGCGCTGATCTCGCAGTACCGCTACATCTGGCTGCCCGACACCTCGCTGCAACTGGTGGCCGACGACGTGGCGCGCCTGTTCGCGATCTGCGCGCAACTCGGGCTCGACCTGGCACAGCCTGCGTTCACGCCGTCGTCGCCGTCGGCACGCGCCATCGCCTGGCAGCACGACGCCTTCCAGGTCCGTTTCACCAACTTCGTCGACGCCGCGGCGCCGGTGTTCTCTTGTGCGATGCTCGAGAAGGTGTTGCCGACGCTGGTCGGTGCCGACGGCGACGCAGCCCTGGGCCACCTGTTGCCGGAACACAGCGAGCCGGGCCGTGTCGCGATCATCGATGCGACGCCGATGCAGCGTGCCGCCGCGACAAACGCCGTCAGCGCCAGCCGCGACGACCGCACCGTCAACTTCGGTGGCCTGCTCGAGACCGGCGACGCCTTGTGCCTGAGCGAACGCAGCGCCGATGTCGACGCGCTGCTCGACGCCCTGATCCGCTCTTGCCGCAGCCTGCCGCTGGGTGCCAGCGTCTTCGCGCGCTACATCGCACGCCATCTCGACGCCGGTGCCGGTGCCGCGACGCAGGCGGCGCTGGAACACACGCTGGCGGCTGCCGGCCTGCAGTTCAACCATGTCGTGCAGCCCAGCGCCAACGCCGCCGCCCAGGCGCCGCAGTTCGCCGCCGTGGCGCCGCAAGCTGCCGCTGCGCCGCAAGCGGCTGCCGTCGCTGCGCCCGGCCTGGAACGTGAACTGGCGCTGCGCGACGCCGACCTGCGTGATCTGCGCGCGCGCCATGCCAGCGTGCTGGGTGAACGCGACCAGCAGGCCGCGCTGCTCGCGGACCTGGCGGACCAGCTGGCGCAGATGCTTCAGCGTGGCAGGGAAGGTGTGCCGTCGGTGCCTGCGTTGCGGGTGCTGTCGGCATGATGCCCGTCGGCCACCACGCGCCGCAGCAGGCGGCGCTGTTCGCTGGCCTGCTGGCCGGCGTCGAAGGTCTTGCCGGCGAACAAGCGCTGCAGCAGTGCCTGGCCCTGTGTGCCGCGGCGCCCGCGCTGAAGCACGAGCCGGTGCGCAGCCTGCACCACTTCTCGTGCACCGGCGGCACGCTGATCAGCAAGTGCATTGCCGCGCTGCCCAACGTGCAGTTGTTGAGCGAGGTCGATCCCTGGAGCGAGCAGTTGCTGCCCGACGCGGTGCGCTTTTCGCCGACCGACATGGTGACGCTGCTGCGCCAAAGCACACGCGGCGCCAGCCCCGAACTGATCGTTGAACTCTTCCGCGGCCAGGTGCACGTGCTGCAACGCGACGCCGTGCGCCGCGGCCTGCGCCTGGTGCTGCGCGACCACGCCCACAGCCACTTCTGCCATGGCAAGGTGGTGGCCGAGCGGCCGAACCTGCGCCAGCTGCTGCCTACCGACTTGCCGCTGTTGTCGCTGGTGACGGTGCGGCACCCGCTCGACAGCTTCGCTTCGCTCAGCAGCAACCGCTGGCTGCACTTCGAACCGCGCACGCTGGACCAGTATTGCCGGCGCTACCTGCTGTTCCTGGACAGCTACGCCGGTGTGCCGGTGCTGCGCTACGAAGACTTCGTCGCTGCACCGCAGCCGACGATGCAGCGGCTGTGCCGGATGCTCGACCTGTCCTACGACGCCCGTTTTGTCGACCACTTCGGGGCCTTCCGTGTCTCGGGCGACAGCGGCCGTTCGGGCCAGACCATCGCCGCCCGCCCCAGCCACGCTGCGGCGGTGGCGCTGGAGCCCGAAGCCCGCCGCTCCGAAGCCTTCGTGGCGCTGATCGACCGCCTCGGCTACGGCACCGCCGCGGGCACGACCCACAGACCGCTGCCATGACCGTTGCCATGACGACGATTGCACCGCTCAGGATCAACCGCTATCCCGCTCCACCTGCCGCCGCCGTGCCGCTGCAGAACGCGCCGGCGTGGAGCACGCTGTTCGACCGCGTCGTCGTCGTCAGCCTGCAGGCGTCGACGGAGCGGCGGCAATACATGCAGCAGCACCTGCCGAGCGTCGGCATCCATGCCTTCGAGTTCTTCGATGCCACCGGGTCGGACGACCCCGCGGTGGCGCAGGCCTACGAACGTGGCGAGGTCGCGAGTTTCCCGTCGTGTTTCCGCTGCGGCGGCCTCGACTGCGGCAACGCCGACTGCAACAACGTGCTGATCGCGCCGCAGGTCGCCACCTTCATCACCTACCTGCGGCTGTGGCGCCAGATCGCCGACGGCAGCGCGCGGCGCGTGCTGGTGCTCGAAGACGATGTGCGCATCCACGAACACGGTGGCAAGGTGCTCGACTGGCTGGCGCGTGCCGTCGTGCACGCCGGCCTGCCGTTTGTGCCGGGCATGCCTTGCCTGCTGCGGCTGGGCTGGGCACGCTGCGCCGACCACGAAGCGACCGAACGTGTTGTCGTGAACCAGACCGTCAAGATGTCGAACCCCGCGCATGCGCTGACCCGCGAATACGCGGCGCTGCTGCTCGAACGCTACACCGGCATCGTGCACACGGTCGACGAGTACCAGCACCGGCTGGCACCGCGGCCCGGCGAGGCCTGGACCGTGTTGCCGCCGCTGGCGTCCGAACTCTCGTGGTCGGACGGTGCCTTCGCGTCGACCATCCACCCGAAGACCGTGCGCCTGCAGTTCCTGCGTGCCAGCGGCGACCACGCCGCCGCGGCACGCCACGAACAGGTGCTGCGCCAGCATGTCAAGAAGAAACACTTCCGCCACCTGCTCGTCGTCGGCCATCCGCGCTGCGGCACCGGCTACGCCGCCGATCTTTGCGGCCAGCTCGGCCTGGACGTCGGCCACGAGAAACTGGGCAAGGACGGCATCAGTTCGTGGATGTTCGCGGTGGACGCCGAAGACAATCCTTACGCGCTCGACACGGCAGCACGCACACGCCGTTCGCTGGCCTGGAAGTTCCTGCTGATGCCGGTGCGCGGCCTCGCCACTGCGGTGGGTTCGGTGATGCGCGACTCGGTGCACGCGCCGCCTTCCTACGCCTTCCGGCGCGAACACATCCTGCGCCTGACGGGCCTGGACCTCGACACGCTGGCAACACCGCTGGAGCGCGCCGTGCGTTCGGTGACGGCGTGGGCGCGCATCGTGCTGGCGCAGAAACCCGATCTCTGGTTCCGCATCGAAGACCCGCCCGAACAACTGCGCGAGTTCCTCATCGCCGCGCAGCTGTGCCCGCCGCAGGCGCGCACACTGCAGCTCGACATGTCGCCGGTGAACGCCGACAAACCCTACAAGGGTGTGCGCCACCCGAAACCCGATGTCGACGCCGCCGCCTGGCGGGCGCTGCCCGCGGCCACGCAGGCCGAAATCGCCTGGTACTGTGCGAGCTTCGGCTACGCCAATCCGGGCCACAACAGCGAAAGTTAGTCCATGCCGGACACCGAAGAACTGCAGCGACTCTTCCTCGAACCCTCGGGCTGGCAGCGTTCGCTGGCCGAAGCCGCGCCGGTGCGCGCCGACGGCTCGCCCCTGCCCTGGTTCACCTACGGCGCCATCGAATTCCTGCAGCGCGTCGTGCGGCCCGCCGACAGCGTTTTCGAGTTCGGTGCCGGCTACAGCACGCTGTGGTGGCAGGCGCATGTGCAGAAGGTGGCGTCGGTCGAGCACGACATGCAATGGTGCGAACGCCTGCGCCCGCGGCTGCGGCCGCATGTGCAGTTGCAAGGCCTGGGGGCCAACGCGCCGGCCTCGGTGCAGGCGCGGGCCCGGCTGGCGCCGTTTTTTGCGCGCAGCCGGCGCACCGACTGGCCTTACGACGCCGAGCGTGTCGTGCGGCGCGGCCTCGCCGACGAGCCGTTTGTGGCCTATGCCCACCAGGCGGTGGAAGCCGCCGGCGAGTTCGGCTTCGACTTCATCGTCGTCGACGGCATGGCGCGCCGGCTGTGCACCTACATCGCGATCCAGTTGCTCAAGCCCGACGGTTTCATCGTGCTCGACAACAGCAACCGCAGCGACTACGACCTTGCCTACACCTTGCTCGACGAAGCGGGGTTCCGCCAGTTGCCGTTCTGGGGCCTGGTGCCCGGCGCCAACTTCATGACCTGCACCTCGTTTTTCACACGTTCGATGGCGCGTTTGCCGACGGCAGCGTTTGCTGGCAACAGCTTCGGCCTGCCTGAATACTGATGCAATGAAAAACGGCGCCCGTCGGGCGCCGTCTTGTCGCTTGCGGCGCCGTGTTCCGGCGCCGCTTTGCCGTCAGGCCGCCTTGCGCGAGGCGCTTGCCTGGCGCGCTGCCAGGTAGGGCCGGATCTCCGACGACGACATCATGCCCAGCGTGTCGTGGTACCACTTGACGAACTGCAGCGCCGGGTAGATGCGCCCGGCGGACTCTTCGAGCGCCGCGCCACCGGCGGCTGCGCCTTCGGCATGGCGCTGCAGCTTGTGTGTCAGCGTCTCGACGAGGCGGCGGATGTCGGCTTCGGGCCACATCCACAGCATGCGCAGGTCGATGCCGCTCGAACGTTCGTCGAGCGCCACGCCGTGCGCGCCGGTGGCAACGAAGGTCTGCGCGTCCAGGCCCGCGATGGCCGCGTCCAGTTCCACCAGCAGCGGCTTCAGGCGGCTGTCGATGGCGAGGAACTCGTCGATGCGCGAGACCGGCATGTTGGCGTAGTGCGGCAGCTTGCGCGGTTCGCGCACGAAGAGGTGCACACCGCCACGGCCGCGGAACTGGTACATGCGTGCCAGGCCCTGCGCGTCGAGCCGGTGCGCATGGCGTGCGATGCAGTCGGGCCGGTAGAAGACCTCGCAACCGTCCTGCTGCAGCCGCAGGCCGAGCTCGATGTCCTCGGCGCCCATGCGCACGAAGCCTTCGTCGAAGCCGCCATGGCGCAGCACCAACTCGCGTGCGATGCTGAGGTTGCAGGTGTAGAAGTGGTGGTGGTCGTAGGCGTGGTCGGGCACCATGCGCCAGTAGTCGAAGATCAGGTCCGAGTGGTTCAGGCAATGGCCCACCGGCGCGTCGAGCCGCGCGTAGTCGGGGTGCATCGGGAACGAACCCAGCACCGCCGCACGCGGGCCGCGCCTGGCGTGTTCGGCGAGGTGGATCTCCAGCGCCTGCGGGTCGAGCAGGGCGTCGTCGTTGAGGAACAGCACCCAGTGGCCACGGGCGCGGCGCAAGCCGCGGTTGCGCGCCGCGGCCGGGCCCAGGTTGGCCTGCTGTTCGTGCACCAGCGTGCAGCCGGTCTGCGCGGCGGCGAGCACCTGTGCGGTGGCGTCGGTCGAGCCGTCGTCGACGACGATGATCTCGAAGCGCTCGCCGGCCAGCGTCTGCGCCGCCAGGTGCTGCAGGCACTGCGCCAGGATAGTCGCGCGGTTGAAGGTGGGAATGATGATCGACAGCTCGGGCTCGCGCGCGCTGGCCACGGCTTGCAGGCGCTTGGGTGCCGGCAACGCAACGGGTGCGGCCACGGCCGCTGCGGCCGTGCTGGCCGTGCCGTCCGTGCCGGTAGGCGGTGCTGCCAGGTCGAGGTAAGGCGTGCCGGCATCGCGCAGCGCCGCACGCAGGCGGGGCTGCTGGATCTTCTCGCTGTTGCGGTCGATGACGTCGATGAACCAGGCGTCCAGCGCATGCAGGAAGACGAAGTAGTAGTTCACGTCCTCCGGCCGCTGCATCGAACCCGGCTGGTGCTGCAGGAAGTACTGCAGCACGGGGGTGAGTTGGTCGTTTTTCGCCGGGATGCGGTTCATCAGCGGCGCCACCAGCTTGAAGGTCTTCAGGCCGTAGGGAATGCCGTCGCGCACCACGTCGTAGTACATCGGGTGCTTTTCATGGAACGCGATCGGGTAGGCGAACTGCCGGATCGGGAAACCGTGCAGCAGCGGCATCAGCACCGCGTAGTAGTCCCAGTGCGGGAAGCCGACGTAGTAGTCGGTCGGCTGGTCGAAGGCGCCGAGCACGCAGCTGTCCCAGAACCAGACATCGAAACCCGGCGGGTAGGCGTCGCCTTCGAGCCGGTCCAGCGTCTCGACCTCGATGCGGCGCGAAAACAGCATCGCACCCTGGATGTCGACCTGCAGATCGGCCAGGAAACCGGCCGCGTCTGCCGGCTGGAGAACGATGTCGGAGTTGATGAAGCCGCCGTGCGGCAGGCCGCTGGCGCGGAACCAGGCGAACATGTCGTCGACATGCACCAGCGGCTTGCCGGTGCGTTCACGCCCGTCGCGCTGCACTTCGACGAAACGCACCTCGGGGTAATGCGACTGCAGCGCCTGGATCTCGGCGCCGTTGTTGAACGACACCACGTCGAAGCCGAGCGCGCGCCAGCTGGCGATGGCACGCTGCTGCTTGGCCTCGCCCCGCGGCGCGATGCTGGTGGCCACGGTGAGCGTGAAGCCGCTGCCGTCTGCCGTTGCTGTTGTTGTTGCCGCCACCGCTGCCGCAGGCGCGCCCAGCACTTCGCGCCGCGCCGCGCTGTGCTCTGCGAACACGGCCTGCGCCGATGCCGCGCCGGCAAAGCCGTCACGCAGGCGGGCCGCGAAACCATCGTCGGCGGGGTCGAAGAGGTTGTGCAGACGGCCCGAGGCGTCGAAGCCGCCGTAACACAGCTGCCCCGGTGCGCTGCTGTCGGCAGCGCCCTGGCGGCGCACCTGGATGCAGTCGAGAACGGCGCATTCACGCGCCGGGTTGGCCAGCAGGCGCGGCCAGGCGGCGCCGTCGGTCGTCTGCGCCAGGCTCGGCAGCACCTGTTCGAGCAGCGTGCGCGAGAACAGCGCCGCCGAGGGCTCGACGCAGCTTGAGAAGCGCAGGCGGAAGGCGCTGTTGTGGCGCGCCAGCGGGTTGCCGGCGCTGCTGTCGCGCGACAGCGACGGCTGCGCCAGCTGCAGTTCGAGCGCGACAGCGATCTCGAACATGCGGTTGATGTCGTCGCCGCTGGCCTCGATGTCGTCGGCCGGCAGCCAGATGTAGTCGTAGGCGCGCCAGCCGTCCTGGGTGTCGGCGAGCAGCTGCGCCAGCGCCGGCCACCTGGCGCCGCGGCTGTCGATGCGGATGACGCCGTCGGCGTCGAGCGGGTAGCGCCGCGGGTTCTCGCCGGCGTAGTTCACCACCAGGTCCCAGTTGCGTTCGGCCGTGGTGGCCAGCCAGCTCTGGTGCAGCGAAGCGTCGCCAGCGCGAACGACGACGAGAAAGCGCTTGTCCATCGAGTTTCCAGTTCTGTGGCGGCGCCTGCGCGGCGACACTGCCGCGCCCGTCGGGACCGCATGAAGATCACTGTAGGCGCGCAGGCTGCGCAACATGAGCCGGAAAAGCGGTGCCTTGCACCGCTATCTCATGGCGCGCCGCGCTTCACGACGAACGTCAGGCAGAACGTCAGGACAGGCGCTGCTCGACGGCGTCGATCAGGCTGGCAGGCTGGCTCTTCTGCGCCGCGGTGTCGGCCGGTGAAGGGAAGCGGATGCCGGTGCCGGCAAGCTCGCGGTTGAGCACCACGCGCAACAGCGAACGTGGGTAACGTGTGCGGCCGAAGAATTCGGCGCCGGCCCAGTAGTTGAAGTGGTTCGACAGGTAGCGCGTCAGGATCAGCGGGCTCACCGGCAGCGTCTTCACCGAGTCGAGCAGGGTGCCGAGCAGGCGGTCGATGTCGGCACGTTCGTCGCCGATGCAGATCGGGTCGCCGTTCTGCAGCAGGCCGGCGAAGTTGATGTGGAAGTCCGCCGGTGTCTCGACGAAGCTGCCGGCCGAGACCAGCCAGTCCTCGTGCGCCGGCGCCAGGCCTGCCGCCTTGTTGAACTTGTAGTTCGGCCCGCCGCAGGGGCGTGTGTGTTTCACCGGCGTGTCGTCGATGATCGCCACCTTGCCCATGCGCGAGAAACGCGGCCACAAGGCGTCGAGGCCGAAGCCGCTGATCTGCCCCTTCAGCGTGTGGAACACGCGCGACAGCAGGTCGGTCGACAGCACCGGCGCCATGATCTCGACGAAGTTCGTGAAGCGCAGCTGGAACGCGCTGTGCTGCAGCGTCGAGAGATGGGTGTAGTACGAGTCGGGCGTCAGCGCCGGCTGTGCCAGATCGAGGTTCAGATCCTGGCAGATCGAGAACATGCGCGAAACCTGTTCGGGCACGCAGAGCAGGTCGTCGTCGGGCAGCCAGATGTGGCTGTAGTGCTGGATCTCGTCCCAGTGCGCCATCAGCGTCTGTTCCAGACCGGGCCACTTCGCGCCCTTGACGTTGTGCACGAACACGGCACCCTCGGCAAACGCCGGCGGCTCGTCGCCGAACCACGACAGCGCGTAGTCGAAATTCTGCTCGGCAAGCCGGGCCACCGCGTGCGGGTGCAGCGAGTTCGGGCCGGCGCGGAAGATGGCGAGGTTGTTCTTCATCGGATATGTCCTTGTGCAGTTCAGGCGCAGGCAGTGGCGGTTTCGTCGGCGCGCACAAGCTGGCGGCTGGCGGTCAGTGCGGCGGCCACGACCTGGTCCATGTTGTAGTAGCGGTACTGGGCCAGGCGGCCGATGAAAACGACGTCACTCTCGGTCTCGGCCAGGGCTTCGTAGCGCTTGAACAGCGCTTCGTTGGCCGGGTTCGGGATCGGGTAGTACGGGTCGCTGGTCGCCGTCATGGCCACAGGAATCTCGCGCACGATGCTCGTGCCCTTGTGCTGCTGGCCGCTCAAGTGCTTGAACTCGGTGATGCGCGTGTAGGCGTGGTCGTTCGGGTAGTTCACCGTGCCCACCGCCTGGTACTGCGCCACGCCCGGCAGGTGTTCGTGTTCGAAGCGCAGGCTGCGGTAAGGCAGGGCGCCGAAGCGGTGGCCGAAGTATTCGTCGATCGGCCCGGTGAACACCGTGCGGCGGCAGTCGGTGGTGGCCACGATCTGCTGGTAGGCGATGCCGGTGCGCACGGTGATGTTCGGGTGGTCGAGCAGGCGCTCGAACAGCTTCGTGTAGCCGTCGGCCGGCATGGCCTGGAAGCGGTCGGTGAAGTAGCGGTCGTCGTCGTTGGTGCGTGTCGGAATGCGCGCGGCAACCCCACCGGCCAGCTGCGACAGGTCCAGCCCCCACTGCTTTTGCGTGTAGCCGCGGAAGAACTTTTCGCAGAGATCGCTGCCCACCGAGTTCAGCACCACGTCTTCGCTGGTGCGGATCGGGTCCCTGGGCTCGCGCACCTGCTCCAGGAAGGCGGCGGCGCCGGCTTCGTCGAGGTCCAGGCCGTAGAGCTGGTTCAGCGTCGTGCGGTTGATCGGCAGCGGGTAGCTCTTGCCGCTCTTGGCGTCGGGCACGGCGAGCACACGGTGTTCGTACGGCCGCCAGGTGGTGAAACGCGACAGGTACTCGAACACACGCGCACTGTTGGTGTGGAAGATGTGCGGGCCGTACTGGTGCACCAGCACGCCGGCGCCGTCCGGCCGGTCGTAAGCGTTGCCGCCGATGTGCGGGCGCTTGTCGATCACGAGCACACGCTCGCCGGCCTCGGCCAGTTCACGTGCTGTCACCGAGCCGGCGAAACCGGCGCCGACGATCAGGGTGTCCATCGGGAGTCTCTCCTGGGCCGGGGCAAGCAGCGGTCTTTCACCGTGAAAGACACCACCTCGGCGTGCTGGCAGTCTAGGCAGCGGCCACCCGCCAGAAGGCCGGAAATGGGCCTCGAAGCCGGCGTATCTGTGGCCTTGCGTCCATGGCCCGTGTGCGAGCACCCGCACCCCCTTGTAGGAATTTGCCTGACAAGGCCATTGGAAGAAAGTGGACTGAAGCGACGGAACTGGGCTGATGTTCCGGTCCAGTTCGTTTCCCTACAGTTCATCCCATGCCGCGACGCCTCGCAGCAACACAGACACCCTGGAGCACGACATGACCGCTGAACAAATCCTTGCCGAGATCCGCGAAGCCAACCTGTCCTACCTGATGCTGGCGCAAAGCCTGATCCGCATCGACCGCGAACAAGCCCTGTTCCGCCTGGGTGTCAGCGAAGAGACCGCGCTGCTGATCAACACGCTGACCCCGGCGCAGATGATGAAGATCGCCACCGGCAACACGCTGCTGTGCCGCTTCCGCATGGACGACGACATCGTCTGGAGCCTGCTCACCAGCCACGGCAAGAGCGCCGCCAACGAAGGTGTCTCGCGTCTGCATGCTTCCATCCTGATGGCCGGCCGCCATCAAGAAGCGGCCTGAAGCAGCGCCCCGGTCACAACACACACACATAAATCAGGAGAACGACATGGCCCGCAACAAGAGCATCCTCACCGAAGCCAAGCAGATCGAGCGCGCCGTGACGCTCATCCACCTCGGCGCCCGGCTGCAGGTGCTGGAAAGCGAAACCGACCTCAGCTACGAGCGCCTGCTGCGCCTGTACAAGGAAGTCGCGGGCAAGAGCCCGAGCAAGGGCCAGCTGCCGTTCTCCACCGACTGGTTCATGACCTGGCAGCCGAACATCCATTCGAGCCTGTTCCTGAACATCCACGAATACCTGAACAAGACGGCCGCGATCGACGAGATCGACACCGTCATCAAGGCCTACCAGCTGTACCTGGAGCAGATCCAGGCCCAGGGCCTGGAGCCGCTGCTCAGCGTGACACGCGCCTGGCGCCTGGTGAAGTTCGTCGACAACGGCATGTTGACGATGACGGCCTGCAGCAAGTGCGGCGGCCACTTCGTCAGCCACCCGCACGAGATCGCGCGCCATTACGTCTGCGGCCTGTGCAACCCGCCGGCCCGTGCCGGCAAAGGCAAGCTCGCCGGTTCGCTGCACCTGGGCAGCAGCCGCGACACAGCCGAACACGCGCATTGATGAATTTGTCACGCGGCGGCGCTTCAGGCGGTTGCGCCGCTGTCGAAATGACTTAGGTACGGAATCGATTTTTCATTGTTTGTCTCCTCCTGGCACAGTCCTTCTGTGCTTTTCAGCGGATCCCTCGGGGTCCGTTTTTTTTTTGCACCTGCATTTGTGGCCTTCTCCGCCGCTTGCCAGGAGCGCAGGCGCAGCACACTGAGCCCATGCAATTGACGCTTCTGCGGCGCCCGCCCTGGCCGCTGCCCGCCTTGTTCGCCTGGCTGCTGGCCTGGGCGCTGTTCGCCACGCTGGCGGTAGCCGGGCTGCCGGCCGCTGCCGCCTTCGTGTTGGCGGCGCTGGCCGGTGGCATGGTCGCGGCGCTGGCACACGGCGGCTGGCGGCGCACGCTGGCGGCAGCCGGCTTCCCGGTTTCGGCGCTGGCGCTCGGCGCCTTGCCGGCGTTGCCGGCCTGGAGCTGGCTGGTGGCGGCGCTGCCGCTGCTGCTGGCCTACCCGCTGCGCGCCTGGCGCGACGCACCGTTTTTCCCGACACCCGCCGCCGCGCTGGCCGGGCTGGACCAGCACATCACGCTGGCGCCCGGCGCGCTGTTGCTTGACGCCGGCTGCGGCCTCGGCCATGGCCTGCAGGCGCTGCGCCGCGTCTGGCCGCAGGCGCGTCTGCAAGGGCTGGAGTTCAGCCGGCCGCTGGCCTGGCTGGCGGCACGGCGCTGCCGCGACGCAGAAATCACCCGCGGCGACATGTGGGCCGCCCGCTGGGCCGGTGTCGACCTCGTCTATCTGTTCCAGCGCCCGGAAAGCATGGCGCGTGCAGGGGCCAAGGCCGACGCCGAGATGGCGCCCGGCAGCTGGCTCGTGAGTCTGGAATTCGAAGTGCCGGGGCGCCGCCCCGTGGCCCGGCTCGGCGCCGAAGGCCAGCGTCCGGTGTGGGTCTACCGCGTCGGCCGCGCCGCGCCGGCCTCAACCGTGGCCGCCACGCGCCGATAACAGCCCAAGACACCAGCCGCACCCGCGAGCTGGCTCGCCACAGAGTCCCACAACACCATGTTCGTCATCATCGGTTGGGTTCTCGCGCTCGGATGCATTTTCGGCGTGTACATCGTGCACGGCGGCAACATCGGCGTGATCCTGCATGCGCTGCCGTTCGAGATGATCACCATCTTCGGCGCGGCGGCGGGCGCCTTCCTGGCCAACAACCAGATGAAGGTGATCAAGTCGTCGCTGAAGGGCCTGGGCGCCTGCTTCAAGGGCAGCAAGTTCAGCAAGGCGCGTTACATGGAGCTGCTGGCGCTGCTGTACGACATCCTGCAGAAGGCGCGCAAGGAAGGCCTGATGTCGATCGAAAAGGACGTCGAGGACCCGCACAGCAGCCCGCTGTTCCAGAAGTACCCGACGGTGGGCAACGACCACCACATCACCGAGTTCATCACCGACTACCTGCGCATGATGGTCTCGGGCAACCTGAACGCGCACGAGATCGAATCGCTGATGGACAGCGAGATCGAGACCCACCACGCCGAAGAACACGCCGCGGTGGCGGCGATCGCACGCCTGGCCGGCGGCCTGCCGGCCTTCGGCATCGTGGCGGCGGTGCTCGGCGTCGTCAACACCATGGGCTCGGTGGGCCAGCCGCCGGCGGTGCTGGGCGGCATGATCGGCTCGGCGCTGGTCGGCACCTTCCTCGGCATTCTGCTGGCCTACGGCTTCGTCGAACCGCTGGGCGGCCTGCTTGAGCAGAAGGTTGAAGACGCCGGCAAGGAACTGCAGTGCATCAAGACCACGTTGCTGGCCAGCATGCAGGGCTACGCGCCGCAGGTCGCCATCGAGTTCGGCCGCAAGGTGCTGTACTCGGGTGACCGGCCGACGTTTGTCGAACTCGAATCGCACGTCAAAAAGAAATAGAGGCGTGCCATGGCTGGCGACGCAAAAAAGCTCCAACCGATCATCATCAAGCGTGTCAAGAAGGGCGGCCATGCCGTTCATGGCGGCGCGTGGAAGATCGCCTATGCCGACTTCGTGACGGCCATGATGGCCTTCTTCCTGCTGATGTGGCTGCTGGGCAGCACCACCGAAGGCGACAAGAAGGGCCTGGCCGACTACTTCGGCAGCCCGCTGAAGATTTCGTTGCTGGCCAATGGCAGCGGCGCTGGCGATTCGTCGCACGTCGTCAAGGGCGGTGGCCAGGATCTCACCCGCACCTCGGGCCAGGTCAAGCGCGGCGACATCGAAGCCACGCGCAGCACCGTCAACCTGCAGGCGCTGAAGCAGGAGCAGGTGCGTGCCGAAGTGGCACGGCTGGAAGACCTGAAGAAGAAAATCGAAGAGAAGATCGACGGCAACGCCAAGCTGGCGGCGCTGAAGACCCAGCTGCGGCTGGACATGACACGCGACGGCCTGCGCATCCAGATCGTCGACGCCGACAACCGGCCGATGTTCCCCAGCGGCAGCGCGATCGTGCAACCCTACATGCGCGAACTGCTGCGCGAGATCGGCAGCGTGCTCGCCGAGGTGCCGAACCGGCTGACGCTGGAAGGCCACACCGACGCCCAGCCCTTCCCCGGCGGGGAACGCGGCTACAGCAACTGGGAGCTGTCGGCCGACCGCGCGAATGCCTCGCGGCGCGAACTCATCGCTGGCGGCATGCCCGAGGACCGCATGCTGCGGGTGCAGGGCCTGGCCGCGAGTTCGCCGTTCGACCGCCAGGACCCGCTGGCCCCGAACAACCGGCGCATCAGCATCATCGTGATGAACCGCGAGGCCGAGGACCGCTTCTTCCGCACGGCACCCGACACGATCTCGGCCGAAGGCAACGATGCGCCGGCCAACATCACGCCGAGCATCGCGCCACAAATCGGCGGCCGCTGAATTCAAGTCGCCTGCCTCGCTACCGATAACCCCATCAGCCCGCCATCTCCAAGGTCCGCACCCATGAGCAACGCCACCGAACTCAAGTTCCTGATCGTCGATGACTTTTCGACCATGCGCCGCATCGTGCGCGGCCTGCTCAAGGAAATGGGCTGCAACAACGCCGACGAGGCCGAAGACGGCGCCGTGGCGCTGAACATGCTGAAGGCGCAGAAGTACGACTTCGTCGTCTCCGACATCAACATGCCCAACATGAACGGCTTCGACCTGCTGAAGGCGGTGAAGGCCGACGACAGCCTCAAGCACCTCCCCGTGCTGATGGTGACCGCCGAAGCACGCAAGGAAGACATCGTGCTGGCCGCGCAGAGCGGCGCCGCGGGTTACATCGTCAAGCCCTTCACGAAGGCGACGCTGGAAGAAAAGGTTCAGAAGATTCTGCAGAAGCTGGCCGCCACGGCCTGAGACGGAGAAACCACATGAAGATGGAAGACATCGGCTCCATGCCGGCCGCCGCCGAAACGCTGAAGGTCTCGCCCGAGGTGTTCCAACAGCTCGGCTCGATCACCCGGCTGCTGCACGACACGATGCAGCAACTGGGCGTGATGCCCAAGCTGCAGGTCGCCACCGAAGGCCTGCCCGACGCACGCAGCCGCCTGACCTACATCGCCAGCAAGACCGCCGACGCCGCCAACAAGGTGCTGAACCTGGTCGACCTGGCCAAGGAAGAACACGCCAGCATCGCCGAAGCGTCGCGCAAGATGGGCGCGCTGGTGGTTGCCAACCCGGTGAAGGCCGTGGCCTCGGGTGCGGTGCTGAACTTCGTCGAGGACGTCGAGCAGCGCACCGCGCGCATCGACAGCTACCTCACCGACATCATGATGGCGCAGGACTTCCATGACCTCACCGGCCAGGTCGTGGCCAAGGTCGTGAAGCTGGCCAACGACCTGGAAGACAGCCTCGTCAAGCTGCTCGTGCAGGTGGTGCCGCCCGACCAGCGCGAAAAAGTCGATCCGAACGTGCTGAACGGCCCGGTCGTGAACGCCGAAGGCCGCACCGACGTGGTGACGAACCAGGGTGAAGTCGACGACCTGCTGGCCAGCCTGGGTTTCTGACCCACCGGCGCCATGGACACCGCGAGCGCCACGGGCAACGAGACACCGGATCTGGCCTGGATGGCCCCCGGCAGCATCTCCGAGCCGCGCGCCGCGATGCAGCGCATCGAAACGCTCTGCAGCCTGCACCCCACATTGTTCGGTGCCATGTTCGTGCTGATGGCCACCCACCCGGGTGTGCCGCGCGCGGTGCTGGCCAAGGCGATCAAGCAGTTCCGCCGCGACGCCGATGTCTACCCGCTGGAAGACGTGATGGGCCTGATGACGGCCGTCAGCAACGGCGCCCAGCAGGCTTTCGACGCCGTGCTGCGCACACGCCGCGGCAGCGACCGCAAGGCGACCGCCTTGCCGTTTGTCCGGCCTGACTGACCCGGGCGCCGGACACGCGCCGGTTTAGACCTCGGTTTAGCCTTCTTATCCGACTCAAGTCCGGTCGCCAGACCGGCACCATGGCAAGGCGCATTCAGAGCGCCCTTTTGCCATGGCTGACGACGCCCAAGACCGCCACTTACCCGCCTCACAGCGCAAGATCTCGAAGGCTCGCGCTGAAGGCCAGGTGGCGCGCTCGCGCGACCTCGGCCACCTTGCGGCGCTGGGCGCCGGGCTGCTGCTGCTGGTGAGTTTTGCGCCGATGTTGACGGCCTGGCTCGGCCAGCTGCTCAGCGACGGCCTGCGTTTCGACGCCGCCACGCTCGCTCAGTCGGGTTCGATGGCGCAGCGCCTGGGCCATTCGACGACGCAGATGCTGGTGGCCGTGCTGCCGCTGGGTGCGGTGATCGCCGTCGTTGCGGTGGTGTCCAGCGTGCTGGCCGGCGGCTGGAACTTCACGATGAAGCCGATGCATCCGAAGTTCGACAAGTTCAACCCCCTCACCGGCATCGGCCGCCTGTTCTCAAAACAGCAGCTCGGCGAAACGCTGAAGGTCTGCCTGCTGGCACTGGTGTTGGGCAGCATCGGCACGCTGTACTTCAAGGCCCAGCTGCCGCAGTTCGCGGGCCTGATCGCGCTGCCGCTGCCGGCGGCGCTGGCCGAGACCGGTGCGCTGCTGCAGGGCGGCGTGATGCTGCTGCTGCTGGCGCTGGCGCTGTTTGCGCTGATCGACGTGCCCTTGCAGCGCCAGCTGCTGCTGCGCCGGCTGCGCATGAGCGTGGAAGAAGCGAAGAAGGAACACAAGGACGTCGAGGGCAACGCCGAGGTCAAGGGCAAGATCAAGGCGAAGATGCGCGAGCTGGCCAACCGCCGCATGATCGCCGCCGTTCCCGGCGCCGACCTGGTGGTGATGAACCCGACCCACTTCGCGGTGGCGCTGAAGTACGACGAAGGTTCGATGGCCGCGCCGCGTGTGGTGGCCAAGGGCGCCGACCTGCTGGCGTTCAAGATCCGCGACATCGCCAAGGGCGCGAACGTGCCGGTGCTGCAGTCGCCACCGCTGGCGCGTGCGCTCTACAAACACGCCGAGGTCGACCAGGAGATTCCGGCGGCGCTGTTCGGCGCTGTGGCCCAGGTGCTGGCCTGGGTGTTCCAGCTGCGCGCCGCGATGGCCGCGGGCCGGCCGATGACGACACCGCAGCCGAACGTCGACGTGCCCGCGGGCATGGACCCCTTGAACGCCGGCCAGGAGCCTGAACTGTGAACGCCTTGATGCAGAAGCTGAACGCGTGGTTCGGCCCCAATGCGGCCGCGGCGAAGCTGATGACGCTGCCGATCTTCGTCGTGCTGATGCTGTCGATGATGGTGCTGCCGCTGCCGCCTTTCATCCTGGACCTGCTGTTCACCTTCAACATCGCGATTGCGCTGATGGTGATGATGATCTCGGCGCAGATGGTCAAGCCGCTCGACTTCGCCGCGCTGCCCACCGTGCTGCTGGTGACGACGCTGCTGCGGCTGAGCCTGAACGTCGCGTCGACACGCGTGGTGCTGCTCGAAGGCCACAACGGCCCGGGTGCGGCCGGGCAGGTGATCGAGTCGTTCGGCCACTTCCTCATCGGCGGCAACTTCGCGGTCGGCCTGATCGTGTTCGCGATCCTGGTGGTCATCAACTTCATCGTCGTCACCAAGGGCGCCGAGCGCATTGCCGAAGTTGGCGCGCGCTTCACGCTGGATGCAATGCCGGGCAAGCAGATGGCGATCGACGCCGAGCTGAACGCGGGCTTGATCGACGAAAAAGAAGCGCGCCGGCGTCGTTCAGAGGTCGGCGAAGAAGCCGACTTCTTCGGCTCGATGGACGGTGCCAGCAAATACGTTCGCGGCGACGCGATGGCCGGCCTGCTGATCCTGTTCATCAACATCGTCGGCGGTTTCATCATCGGCATGGCGATGCACGGCCTGAGCGCCAGCCAGGCGGCCGAGAGCTACATCCTGCTGGCGGTGGGCGACGCGCTGGTGGCGCAGATTCCGGGCCTGCTGATCAGCGTGGCTTCGGCGATGGTGATCTCGCGCGTCGGCAAGGACGAAGACATCGGCACCCAGATCCGCGCGCAGGTCTTCGACTCGCCGCAGGCGCTGGGCATCACCGCCGGCATCGTCGGCGCGCTGGGCCTGATTCCGGGCATGCCGCATCTGGTGTTCCTGCTGATCGCCACCGGCCTGGGCCTGCTGACCTGGCAGCTGATGAAGAAGAAGGCGCGCCAGGCCGCCGAACCCGAAGTGAAGCCCGGTGACGACCCGGCGCAGCCGAACGCCGAAGCGAGCTGGGACGACCTGGCTCCCGTGGACACGCTGGGCCTGGAAGTGGGCTACCGGCTCATTGCGCTGGTGGACAAGGCGCGCCAGGGCGACCTGCTGGCGCGCATCAAGGGCGTGCGCAAGAAGTTCGCGCAAGACGTCGGTTTCCTGCCGCCGCCAGTGCACATCCGCGACAACCTGGAACTCAAACCGAGCGTCTACCGCGTCACGCTGCGTGGCGCGGTGGTCGGCGAGGGCGAGGCCTTCCCAGGCCAGTTCCTGGCCATCAATCCCGGCGGTGCCACCCAGCAACTGCCAGGCAGCAAGACCATCGACCCGGCTTTCGGCCTGCCGGCGGTGTGGATCGACGAGCGCCACCGCGAGATGGCCCAAATGGCCGGGTTTACGGTCGTTGATTGCGCGACCGTCGTGGCGACCCATCTTTCACACTTGATGCAAGTGAATGCGGCTCGATTGTTGGGCCGCGTTGAGACCCAGCAACTCGTCGAGCATGTCACCCGACTCGCTCCCAAACTGATCGAAGACGTGGTCCCCAAGATGGTCGGCATCGCAACACTGCAAAAAGTCCTTCAGCTGCTGCTGGAAGAAGGTGTGCACATCCGCGACATGCGCAGCATCGTCGAATGCCTGGCCGAATTTGCCGCCACCGTCACCGACCCGGGCGAGCTGGTCAAGCGCATTCGCACCCACCTGGCCCCGGCCATCGTGCAGCAGATCTACGGCGCCACCAAGGAACTCGATGTCATCGCGCTGGAGCCCGAGCTCGAGCGCCTGGTGACGCAGGCCCTGACCTCGCCGCATGGCGCGGCGCTGGACCCGGGTGTTGCCGACACGCTGACCAAGAGCGCCGCCAACACCACACGCAAGCAGGAAGACCTGGGCCTGCCCGCCTGCCTGCTGGTGCCCGACCTGATCCGCGCACCGATGGCGCGGCTGCTCAAACGTGCTGCGCCGCGCCTGAAGGTGCTGGGGCACAGCGAGATTCCTGAGACCCACTCGATCCGTATCGGTTCGATCATCGGAGCCCACTGATGAACGTCAAACGCTTTACCGCCCGCACCTCGCGCGACGCCCTCGCGCTGGTCAAGCAGGCCTTCGGTGACGACGCCGTCGTGATGTCCACCCGGCCCTGCGCCGAAGGCGTGGAAGTGCTGGCGATGGCGCCCGAAAGTGTGCAGCAGCTCGAACGTGTGGGCGCCGCCGCGCCGGCCAACGAAGCACCCGCCGGCATGCTGGCGCGCACACTGCGCCAGCGCGCTGAAGTCCGTGCCGAAGGCCGCAGCGACCACCGCGTCGAACCGCGCATGGACCCGGCCGTGGAGCAAGATGTCGAAGCGCTGCAGATGAGCACGCTGTCGTTCCAGGACTATGTGCGCGAACGCATGCTCAAGCGCCGCCAGGCCGAGCTGGAAGCCGAACAGGCGGCCGCGCCGCCGCGGCAGCCGGCCGTGGCGTCGATCGAATCGGCGCGTGCCCGCATCGCTGCGCAGCGCGCGCCGGAAACCCATGCCGCCGCCGCCCCGGTGGCCCCGGCACGCCGCGAGCCGCCGGTGCTGCGCGAAGAGATCCGCATGCCTGGCGGCCCGATCGCAACCCCGTCGCGCCCGGCGCCGGTGCTGGCCGACAGCGCACCAGCCGCAGGCTCCCGCGACCAGACCGCGATGATGGACGAGCTGCGTTCGATGCGCGGCCTGATCGAACAGCGTTTCGGCGCCCTGGCCTTCATGGAAAAACTGCAGCGCCAGCCGCGCCAGGCGACGCTGACGCAGAAGCTGCTCGACGCCGGCTGGTCGCCGTCGCTGATCCGCAAGCTGGTGGAAAGCCTGCCGGCCGAAGTCGACGAGATGGCCTGGGCTTCGGGTGTGCTGGAGCGCAACCTGATCACCGGCGAACGCGAGCCGGCGCTGGAAGACGTGGGCGGTGTCTTCGCGATGATCGGCGCCACCGGCGTCGGCAAGACCACCAGCACGGCCAAGCTGGCGGCCGCCTTCGCCACGCGCCACGGCGCTGCGAACCTGGGCCTGATCACGCTGGACGCCTACCGCGTCGGCGCCCACGAACAGCTGCGCACCTACGGCCGCATCCTCGGCGTGCCGGTGCACACCGCACACGACCGCGCTTCGCTCGAAGACCTGCTGGAACTGCTGGCCGGCAAGAAGATGGTGCTGATCGACACCGCAGGCATGGCGCAGCGCGATGCCCGCACGCGCGAACTGCTGGAGATGCTGTCGCACCGCGCCATCAACAAGCTGCTGGTGGTGAACGCCGCTTCGCAGGGCGAGACCATCGAAGAAGTGCTGGCGGCCTACAACGCACCGGCCTGCCGCGGCATCGTCATCAGCAAGCTCGACGAAGCCGTCAAGCTGGGGCCGGCGCTCGACGCGATGATCCGCCACCGGCTGAAGATCGTTGCCGTGGCCAACGGCCAGCGTGTGCCCGAAGACTGGCACCGCCTGTCGGCCAGCGCGCTGGTGCAGCGTGCGCTGCGCGGCGGCGGCAGCCCGGCCTGGCGCATGGACAGCAACGACATGAACCTGGTCTTCGCTGCCACGCCGCTGGCGCAGCAGCAGGCCGCACGCGTCTGAAGGCCGGCACACCATGCGCGACTTCTACGCTCATTCCGCCCCGGCACCGCTGGACCAGATGGCCCAGATGGACCAGGCCCAGGGCCTGCGCCGCCTGTTCGCGGGCACGCGCCAGCGTTTCATTCCGCTGGCCGCCAACCCGCATGTGCTGGCCTCCGGCGCGGTGCTCGACCACGTCACCGCCACGCTGGTGGCGCGTGGCCAGCGTGTGCTGGTGGTCGACGCCGCCGACACGGCGCCCAGGCCCAACGAGATGGCCCAGCTCGACGTGGGCTCGTGCATCGAGAATCTCTCGGCCCAGGTCGGCTACCTGGCTGCACGCGGCCTGCCGCTGCAGCATGTGGACACCCGCGGCTCGGCCAGCGGCTTCCTCGACGCACTGTCGCAGGCGGCGCCGAAGGCCGACGTGGTGCTGCTGCACGCCAATGCCACCGACCTGGCGCGCATGTTCATGCGCCGGCCGGCGCGGCCCCTGCTGCTGGCTGCCGACCACGCCGAAAGCGTCAAACACGCCTATGCCGCCTGCAAACTGCTGGCGCAGCGTTGCAGCCTGATGACCTTCGACCTGCTGCTCGCCACGCCGCAGCGCTCCAAACGCGGTGCCAGCATCGCGTCGAGCCTGGCCGGCTGCGCCGACGGCTTCCTGGGTGCTGTGCTGCACGACTGGGCGGTGGTCGACCCCGCCGCAGCGCCAGGCACCCCCGACATAACGCTGGACCGCCTGCTTGCCGCCCAGCTGACGCTGGGCGACGAGCCGCTGCCCGGCATGGTGATGGCCGCCCGGTTTGCGTCGATGAACGCAAGCTGAGCCGGCAACCGCCACCCGAACCGAACCGTCCGAAAAGCACCAACAAGGCCCATATCCATGTACACCGCCAAGGGACAACTCGACGCCAACGCGCTGCTGAAGCAATACAGCCCGCTGGTTCGACGCCTCGCGCACCAGATGATCGCCAAGCTGCCGGCGAACGTCGAACTCGACGACCTGATCCAGGTGGGCATGATCGGGCTGTCTGACGCGCTGACCCGCTTCGACGCGGCGCAAGGCGTGCAGTTCGAGACCTTCGCCACCCAGCGCATCCGCGGCGCGATGCTCGACGAACTGCGCGGCAACGACTGGATGAGCCGCGGCGACCGCCGCCACCAGCGCAGCATCGAAACCGCGGTGCACAAGCTGGAGCAGAAGTTCGGCCGCGCCCCGAACGAAACCGAGATCGCCCGCGAGATGGGGCTGACGCTCGTGGAGTACCAGGAACTGCTGGGCAAGGTGCGCGGCACCCAGCTCATCTACCTGGAAGACATGAGCGGCGACGATGGCGACGACGACTACCTCGACCGCCACGTGGCCGACGAAGAAGCCAACCCGCTGGGCCGCCTGCAAGACATGCGCATGCGCCAGGCCCTGGTGGACGCTATCAAGAACCTGCCCGAACGCGAGCAGTACGTGATGAGCATGTACTACGAACACGACATGAATCTCAAGGAGATCGCTGCCGTGCTGAAGGTGACGGAAAGCCGGGTGTGCCAGTTGCACAGCCAGAGCATTGCGCGGTTGAGGACGCGGTTGCGGGAGTGGTGAGATTGGGGTGCCGCGGCTGACGCGGCGGGCTTTCAGCGTTGCGAGGCCACGGGGGCGAGAGCCTGGACCGTGGCCTTGGTGCGTTTGGGGTTGAACGGCACCGCACGGCCTGTCAGCGATTTGCGAAGTTCACCCGTGTTTCGTCAAATGCGTTTCACATTGCAAGTGCCGTGGCCGGTGCCGAGTGCGGTTTGCACGCGGGTGGTGACACATCGACACGGAAGGTATTGACGCACTGGGCGACGATGGTGGGCCAAGCCCCTTCACATCGGAAGACCGTATGGCCACCTCGAACACCTCCACCAAGCTGCGCGCACTGGCCGCCGCGTCGCAGACCGTCCCTTCGGCGCAGCCGGTCGTGCGGGCCATCGACGTCGGCTTCGGCCTCGTCAAGCTGAGCCTGCGCTCGGGCGACGGCGTGGCGATGATCAGCTTTCCTTCGATGGCGATCCCGGCCGACGCCAGCGCCGTGCGCTCGCTCGGGACGCGCCGGCGCGACACCTTCGACGTGCCGGTCAACGAGGCCTTGTACGAGGTTGGGCGCGATGTCGGGCTGGCCCAGGCCGGCGGCAGTTTCGGCCGCGACGTCACCGACGAGTTCTACCGCGGCGCCATCTACGAGGCACTGACGAAAGGCGCGCTGCGCTACATGGTCGAAGCCGGCGATTCGAACATCGACGTGCTGGTGCTCGGCCTGCCCGTGAACCAGTACAACGACGCAAAACGGCGCGACTACCTTCGCTCGCGCTACGAAGGTGACATCGACGTCGGCGACGGCAAGAAGGTCGGCGTTCGCAAGGTCGTCGTCCAGGCGCAGCCGATGGGCGGCTACGCGGCCCTGGGCGATCACCTGGACGAACTCAACGCCGTCATCACGAAGACGGCAGGCGCCTTGCAGCCGCTGCCCAGCGCCGAGGCGCTGGACGACCTGTCGGTCCTGATGATCGACCCCGGCGAGCACACGCTGGACTGGCTGCTGATCCAGCAGGGCACGATCAATCCACGTGCCAGCGGCGCAGCTTCCGATGCCGGCCGCCACCGGGTCTTGCGGTCGGTGCAGGAGTCGCTGGCCGCCGAGCTGGGCCGGCCGCTGGGCCCGTCCATCATGCCGCGCATCAACGACGCGCTGCGCTTTCGCACCCCGGTGAAGCTGGCCGGCGTGGCGCATGCGCTCGAACGCTTCGAGCCGGAAATCATGAGCGTCATCGAAGATTCGATCAACCGCATGATCGACGGCCTTCGCGACGCGCATGAAATCGTCGACCTGATGGTGCTGGTGGGCGGCCACCCGGAGCGCTACCGCGATGTGCTGACCAGGCGTTTTCCGGCGATCCCCGTGTTCATCGTGCCCGAGTCGATGGCGGCCAACGTGCGCGGCTTCCAGCTGATCGGCGAGGCCATCGCGGAAGGCTGAGCCCGGCATCGTGACAGTCATTCACCTCGCGTTCGACGTCGACGGCGATGTGTACCCTGAACTTCACGCGATGCTTTCAGCGATCGGCAGCGAAGCGGCACGCGCCGAACGCTTTCGCCAGCTGGCTGCCAACGGGCTGGTGTGGGAATCGGTCCGGATCGGCGGCCAGCCGGTTCTGCCATCGCCGCAGCCGGCGGCGCAGGACTGCGTCGACCTGGCCATCGACGTCGTGTCAGCACCGGCGCATCCGGCTGACGAGCTGAAGGCCACGATGAGCTTCGAACGAGCCTTCGACCGCGCCGTCGAACAGGCCGCCGAAATCGCTGCCCGGCAACTGCCGGTCCTGCTCGACGTCGTCGAACCCGAAGCGCCGGTGCGGCCGCATGCGGCCACCCGGTCGCGCCTGCAGCGCATGAAGGCGAAGGGGCTGTTCAAGAACGGTTGACAGGTGCTCGCCGATGCCGCTGGGCGCCTCGGTGCTGGGCACGATGTGCGCCGCCACCTTCGGCATCTGCGGCAAAGGCGCGACGGTGTAGTCGTCGAAGTTGCCTTGTTCGACGGCGCCGTCCTTGAGCGTGATCACCGGCCCGGGTCGGCAAATGGAATGCGGGAATGCGACCGCGGCAGTCGCCACGTTGGTTCGGTCGTTCACCCATGCGAAACGTAACGCGCAGCACCTGACGCGGCTGGGAATGCGGGGGAAGTAGCTGGAAGGCGTTGGTTGAACTGGACAAGGACGCCTACGACCCTGAGTTGGGTGTCCGGCCGCGCAACTGGGTGAGCCGCTCAGGTGAGCGAGGAATCTCGGCTCCGCAGTCGCGTCGCCCACCCCGCCGCCTGCATTGCCTGAATGCACCACCACCCCACGTCAACTTGCCACCAATGCCAGCCTAGGCGCGCCGAGGTGGGGTCGGCGTGGTGATTGTTGTGCCAACTCTCCCCCCAACTGATCAGGCTCAGCCACGCATTGTTGGCACTTTGGTCTTGCGTGCGGGTTGGGCGTGCACCCAGCCAGTGGCCGATGGAGTTGATCGACCAAATCACCTGATGCCCCAGTGCCAGGCGAAGCGCGCCGCCCCACCAAGCGCCAATGACGAAGCCCTGCCAGCCCTCCGCCAGTACAAATCCCAGTAGCGCAGGAATGGCGTAGCCTGCCGAAACCCAAAGCCAATACTGTCGCGACAGGCGTTGCGCGGTGGCATCGGCCACCAGCTCCGCCGCGTAACGCTTGGGCTTGGGAACGTCGTGACGCCACGACCAACCAACGTGTCCCATCCACAAGGCCCGCAGTTTCCCGTGATTGGGGCGTGCCGCTGGGTTCGGACTGTGTGGGTCACCAGGCTGATCGCTAAGGGCATGATGGCAGCGGTGAATGGCTACCCAGTACACGACGCTGCCTTGCCCTGCCATGCTGCCCAGTGCACCGAGCGTGTAGCGCAACCAAGCCGCGACGCTGAACGACCGATGAGCAAACAGTCGATGAAACCCAACCGACACGCCCAAGCACCCTACCGCCCACCACATGCCCAATGCCAGGCCTGCCCACCGCCACGTGAGCCAGCCAGCGGGCAACCATAGCGGCCCCATCAGCGTGAGCAGCGTCGGGCAAGCCACGCAGAGCATGAAGTGCCGCCGTTGATCGGTAGCAAAACGCCTCGCGGGCAGCAGATGAGTAGGCAGGGGTTGGCTCATGGCCGACGTTCGTCGTCAGAAGACGACGTGAGTGACATGCGCACTGTCAACGAGATCAAAGGCACTTGCTTGGAATTGCTGGCTCTTCGCAGGCGGGACGGGATGGGCAGCAGCATGCAGGTGTTAGCTCGGTAACTTTGGTAGGTATTGCCCAAAGGCGAGGCACCGAATGCACGTTCTTCGCGCCGCGCGGCGATTATGTAGATGACGATGAGTACCGCGGACAGTCCTGAGAGCAGCACGTCGTTTGCGGCCGCCGCTGCGCCGAGCCAGGCAGTGCAATAGGCTGAGTAGAACGGATGGCGGACGAGGCCATAAGGGCCCGATTGACTGATGTGTTGCGGCGGCAGGTTCGAGAATACGAAGTCGAAAGGGCGGGTTTGATTGGTGCGCCAGGCCCACACAAACATACAGGCCGCATAGGCGAGCAACGCTAACGCCGAGACGAGCTGCCAAGTCGATGCGCCGGTGGGAGGCAGCATCCGAAACAGGGCATACACCGCAGTTCCACCTGCAAATCCGGCAATGAACCGCTTGCCCAGGGTTGCCGCTCGGTCTCGCACCTGAAAGAACGTGCTCGATACCCAGCTCATCAGCAGAAAGAGGCCGCATGCCAAAACCCAGTCTACCCATTGCAATGAAATGTGCATCTTGTAATCCTAAGAGTCGACCGGTAGACCAAATTCCCAAACGTCGCGGTAGTTGTCGTCAACGAAGACGCGTTCATAACCTTTCGGTCGCAGTTCCGCGGTGCGGTGATACACCGCTTCGATGTTTTGTTTGAAGTCGCAAGCTGTCAAGAACATCGTTGACTTCAAACCTGGATAGAGGCGGCCTTCTGACACCTGCTGTAGCCGCAACACCCGTCGGTAAAACGGCAAGTGATTTCGCCGTACAGCCGCCAGTGCCCACTCGCATCCGCAGGCTCGGAAAGTCATCACGTGGAAACGCAGCAAGGTCATCGCGAACAGAGCGCTGCGTCCTTCCCGTTGTGGGTCTACCACGAAGCGGCTTCCTGAGAAAATTCGCTTCCCCTCGGGAACGTGCCGTGCAACATCGTCGGCGTAGCCGTCCATCTCTGGAATTCGCCACTGCGGCTCGAGGGGGTTGAACCAAGTGGTTCGAATGCTGCCGACAACGTCATCATGCTCCGTCAGTGCCCATAGCATTTGATTGGGCTGGGAGTCATAGCAATCCTCAAATCGCTCGCTGATGATCTTGTCGAGCGCGCCTTCATGGCGGTACGCGCGGTAGCGCAGTGCGTAGACCTCGTCGCGAAGGTCGGGGCTGTGAACACGTTTGATGCGCAGCATGGTCGTTCTCAGGGTGCGATACGGATGGCGGACATCCACCGTATGCGGAAAAGCCCGGTGCAATTCTCAGCGCCTGCAAACGACATGGCGAGCACGAGAAGTCGGGTTCTCCGCAGTCTGGTTGTCAGGCCGACTGAAATGCCTCGTGGTCATACATGTTTCGGTACAGGCTTCCGGCCACTGCGGCGCAATGTGTCATCCAGGCCCATTCGCCAGAGTTCAATTGCGCTTGCGCAATAACTGCACGCAGTTCGTTCGCATGGCGCTTGTCGGTCTCGCCATGGCTGAGGAAGAACGTGGCGTGTTCCCGTGGCAGGCGCAGGGCCTTGAGCAACTCGTGGCCATACGTTGCGCCGAAGTGCGCACCGATGCCCTCGAGGACCGAGGCGATCGCGAGCCTTGCAACAGGCTGCCTGTGCGCAATCCGTTCATTGAAGCTGATGTAGGCTTCGCAAGAGGGATGGGGGAAACACGATCGCGGATCCGGGCCCGCGTAGCCAGAGGTTCGAAGGTCATCAATCACCCAGCGCCAATGGGTTCTCTCCTCTTCGGCATGGCAGAGCAGGTACTCCTTGATCGTTTCGTGTGTCCATGTGCAGTTGGCCGCAGCCGTGGCGAAGGTGTACGGGCTCGACTGTGTCTGGTGAAACAGCGTCAGCAGCAGGCTGTGGTAGTGCGACAGCTGGAGTCTCCCGGACCGCAGCAGGCCAAACACCCTGGCGCTTCCGAAATTCGCGATCTGCGTATCCAGAACTTGCTGAAACGCCTCCGGGCCAGAGTGCTTGTTACTGGTCAGCATGGGGGCTCCATGGGTGGTGATCTGTCGCGGCCAACACAAGCTGGCCGGGTGCTGGCCCAATGGGGTTGCGGACGGCGACGAGTGGCGAACGAATCTTTTCGAGGTGTTCGATGTCGTCGAGCAGCATGACCATTCTGCGCAGGAGACCTGCGACCGGATCCAGAACCGGAGGCAAGAACTCCTTGAATCCGTACCGCCGAAACACCCGGTCAACGGGTGGCGCGCAAGCGGCATAGCAGACCTTGCCGCCTCGACGCAGGCCGTAGTCGAAGAGGGCCCGACACAGCAAGTCTCGAACGGAGGCGTTTCGATGCGCGCTCGAAACCGCAAACCTGGAGCAAACCCCGATGTGCCGGGGATCGAACCGCCGGTGGTGTCCGGCGTCAAACACACCAGCGTAGAACTCTCTCGTTTCCTTGACGTCGAAGTAGTTGAGTCGGACGGTGCCGCAGCACTCGTTGCCCGCCTTGACAACGAGAATGACTGCAGATGGATCGAGTTCGTCGGTGAGAGTCGAGTTCTCATGGTCCGAACTGGCGTAAGGTTTGCCTTGTTCGACGACATAGACTTGGAACCGAAGCGCAAATGCAGCAAGATGGTCGGCGGATGTTTCCGAGACGCTCGCGCAGTAGGGTCCCGCCGAGATGTTGGAAGCAAGAGTACTCACCGCGGCCACCGGTCAGTCATTGCGCCTGCTCGCGCAGACGCGCGGTACAACTCTCAGCGTTTGCAGCGGGCATGGTGGGCATCAGAAGTCCGGTTCTCCGAAGTCTGGTCTGCCGGTGCTAGCCATTCCTAAAGATCTCTAAAGCACCGCAATCGTGTCGTTCCTGAACCCCGTGAACCTGGGGGGCGTGAACATCTCGGTCGCGTTCGCGAAACGTTAGGCTTCGTGGATGTTGCTTCTGTCCGATTTCCGATTCGGCAAGGTCCTGGTTCGGAGTCGCCAGCGTCAAGTGTGGATCGATGGGCATCGTCTGCCACTGGGCGATCGGGCCTTCGATCTGCTGTGCGCCTTGATCGCCAACCGCGGGCGCGTTGTCGACAAGGCGGAACTGATCGACATCGTCTGGCCTGGACAGGACAGGGTGGAGGGCAATCTGCATGTGCACGTGTCCGCCCTGCGCAGGCACCTGGGCGCCGGCACCATCGCAACGGTACACGGACGCGGCTATCGCTTCATGGCTGCAGCAGAGACAAGCGGCCCGGTACTGGGTTGTGCCGTGGGCGAAGTGACTACGATGCAGGTCAAGCCGGCCCGGCCAAGTGAAGAGCAGCACCCGCTGGTGCGCTTCTTCGGACGCCAGGCCGAATTGCGGTCTGGCATCGCGATGTTGCGCCCAGGGGACTGCGTCACGCTCACTGGACCCGGAGGCGTCGGCAAGACACGGCTCGTGCGTGAACTGGCGACGCTGTGGATCGACATGCAACGCGGTCCGGCTGTTCGGTCGTTCTGGGTTGATCTCAGCGCACTGACGGATGCCCGTCTTCTGGGCGCGGCCGTGGCGACCGCCCTGGGTTTCCCGGCACCGAGCCCGCGTGCTCCGGGGCGTGGTGACGGCGACAGCGAAGTTCTGGACCTGCTGGGCGTTCAGGCTTCCCGGCGTCAGGGGCTGTTGATCCTGGACAACGCCGAGCATCTTCTGGACGGTGTCTGTGCCATCGTGTCAGCGATCTGCCGCCATCCTGGCGATCTCTGTCTCGCCGTGACTTCCCGCCATGCACTTGGCCTGCCCTGCGAGCGGCAACTCGCCGTCTCCGGCCTTCCGGTGCCAGACTCACCGACCGAACGAGGCGCCTTTCAGTCGCCTTCGGTCTGTTTGTTCTCGGAACGTGCCCGGCACCACGAACCCGCGTTTGCTGTCACGGAGTCCAACCTCGCGGATGTCCTGAAAGTTTGCCGCCAGCTCGATGGCTCGCCACTCGCCCTTGGGCTGGCCGCAGCTCGCATCCCGCTGTTGGGCCTGAGCGGCGTCGTGTCCGCTCTCGACGAACGCCTGCGGGCCTTCGTCGATGGATCTCCTCGCGTGCGCCGCAGCCACCTGAGCCTGCAGGCTGTGCTTGACTGGAGCGAGAAGCTGCTCGAAGACAACGAGCGCCGTCTGCTGTTTGCGCTGTCGGTCCTTCAAGGTAGCTTCACGCTCGCCGAGGCCGCCGCAATCGCCGGGTTCACCCAGTCGTGGCACTTCGTGGAGAGTTTCGACGGCCTCCTGCGTAAGAGCCTGGTCGAGATCGAGAACGAAGTGCCGGGGGGGTGGGGTGCCGGCGCGGGTGCAAGTCTCGATCGCGTGCACGACCGCCGGCGTTGGCGCCTGCTGCAGACGACGCGCCTGTACGCCTGGTCCCGCCTTCAAGCCAGCGGCGACATGGCAGCAACGATGCTCCGGCATGCAGCAGCTTTTGCGGCCTGGGCCGAGGAGCTGAACACGCGCTGGTTGCGGGGCCAATCCACGGAGGCGCAGATCGATTGCGACTGCCTGCTGGCAATCGACGACTGCTGCGCCGCAATCGCATGGGCCTGCGGTCCAACGGCCAGCGACGACCCTGTCAGGCTCGGGCTTGCGATCAGGCTGTTCTCCGCCTGCGCTCGCCCGCTCCTTCTGCTGGGGCGTCGCCATCAAGCCATCGTGTGGGCCGACCATCTGTGGCGGTGCTGGAGCGCATGCAATGTCGCTTCTGGCGGCGCCGATGACGTGGAACCTGCGCAGTGGACCGGTGCGCTTGCAGCGCGCATGCACAGCGCCTGGGCCATGCTGCCGGCCACAGCCTTGCAAACTTCGACCGATCGCGTCCGTTTTGGTCAGCAGGCAATGGCGACCTTCGAGCAGTTGGGAGACCAGGCTGCACTCTTCGATGCCGCCCTCGATGCAGCGCACCAGGCCGGGCGAGCTCAAGATTCAACGCTGGCACTGGACATGCTGGACCGCGCTCGCCACGCCATGCCGGCGGGCGCCCCAACCCGGTCTCGCGCCCGGATGCTCGAAATGCAGCAACGCCTGCACCTGTTGCTCGCGATAGGGACGCCACCCGATCCGCAGGCGGTCGACGAGGTCCTCGCCGACCTCGATAGTGCCGGCGACGCGGACAGTCGGGTGGCGTTCCAGTTGCGCATCGAACAGGCGGACATCTGGTTGCTGCAGGGCAGACATCACGCCGCGCGGCGGGCTCTGCAGACACTGTGTGACGAGGTGCATCGCGAGCAACGCTGGGCCTGGCGCGCGATGCTGGCGCCGTTCGACACGCTGTCCGTAGCACAGCTGATGTGTGGAGACACCGAAAGCGCAGCAGCCAATCTCCGGCTGGCACTGGATAGCGCGCGGCTGGTCGACCTGTGGGGCGAGATTGCGGCAGCGCTCGCCTGTTATCTCGCGATCTGTGGCCGGCTACGGGCTGCGATGCAGCTCGCGGGTGCCGCCGAAGCGCATCTGACAACGCTGGGCCGGCGGCCCGATGCCCTGCAGGGCCTGGCCTTGCGGACCGCCGCGGACGTCGCAAGGCGGTCCTGCCGCTTGCGGGACATCATGCGCTGGCGCGCCGAGGGAGCCGGGTGCGGCCCCGGGGGCGTGCGGTCGATGCTGTCCGGGGCCGACGAGCGCTACCTGCCCTGAAATGAAACCCTGTTCTTTCGCCGAAGAGATGCAGAGATCCGCAGAGCAGGTCATGGCGTACTGCCTCCGCGAACCCCTGCGTTCTCTGCGGTGAGGGCTGTTCGTTTCATGCGCCGCGGGTTGCACGAAGCGCGGTGAGCAACTGACTTGCAAGATCATCTTATCCGGGCCAGGCAGGCTGATCACTCTGCAGTTCAGGCCATCACAAACGGCAACTCCCGCTGCCGCTTCCCCGTCACCCGCGCCAGCGCATTCGCAAACGCCGGTGCCAGCGGCGGCAGCCCCGGTTCGCCGATGCCGGTAGGTGCTTCGGTGCTGGGCACGATGTGCACCGCCACCTTCGGCATCTGCGGCAAACGCGCGACGGTGTAGTCGTTGAAGTTGCCCTGTTCGACGACCCCGTCCTTGAAGGTGATCGCCGCCCCCGGCAGGCACATGCCCAGGCCCATCAGCGCAGCGCCCTGCACCTGGGCCTGCACGTTGAGCGGGTTCACCGCGAAGTTGCAGTGCACACCCGCCGTGGCTTCCAGCAGCACGGGTTTGCCGTCTTTCACGCTGGCCTGCACGACATAGGCCACCACCGAACCGAACGATTCGTGCACTGCCACGCCCCAGGCCGTGCCCTTCTTCAGCTGGCGTTTGCCGTAGCCCGATTTCTCCACCGCCAGGTCCAGCGCCGCCAGATGGCGTGGATGGTGTCCTGTGAACATCGCGCGCCGGTAGGCCACCGGATCCTGCTTCGCAGCGACCGCGAGTTCGTCGATCAGCGTCTCCATCACGAAGGCCGTGTGCGTGTGGCCGACCGAGCGCCACCACAGCACCGGCACGTTCTGCTTCGGGTGGTGCACCTGCAGCGCCAGCGGCAGCGGGTACGGTGTGTCCGCCACACCTTCGACGGTGACGCTGTCGATGCCGTCCTTCACCATGAAGGGCTCGAACGGTGTGCCGGTGAGGATGCTCTGGCCGACGATGTGGTGCTGCCAGGCCAGCACCTGGCCTTTGGCGTCGAAGCCGATCTCTGCGCGGTGCAAATGGCTGGGCCGGTAGTAGCCGCCGCGGATGTCGTCTTCGCGGCTCCACAGGATCTTCAGCGGTGCGCTGTTGCCCTTGGCCTTCCAGGCCTTGGCGATGTTCGCGGCTTCCACCATGTAGTCGGCGGTGGGCACGGCGCGGCGGCCGAAGCCGCCGCCGGCCATCAGCGTGTTGACGGTGACCTTGTCGGGCGCCAGGCCCAGCGCGTGCGCCACCGAGCCCTGGTCGACGGTCTGGAACTGCGTGCCGGCCCACACCGTGCAGCGATCGTCCTTGAGGTCGATGACGCAGTTCAGCGGCTCCATCGGCGCGTGCGCCAGGTAGGGGAAGCTGTACTCGGCGTCGATGCGGTTCGGCGCGCTCGCCAGCTTCGATGCGTCGAAGGCAGGTTTGCCGGCGATCGGCGCGGCCTTGCCGGGTTCCCGCGCGAGCTGGCGGTAGCTGGTGCGCTGCGCCGCGCTGTCGACACGTTCGGCACCGCTCAGGTCCCACTCGGGCTGCAGCGCATCGCGGCCTTGTTTGGCCGCCCAGTAGCCGCTGGCGACGACGGCGACACCACGGGCGCCGCGGTCCAGCGTCACTTCCAGCACATCGGCCACACCCGGCACTGCGCGCGCCGCCGCTGTGTTGAAGCTCTTGACCTTGGCGCCGAAGACCGGCGGCCGTGCCACCAGCACCGTCTTCAGCCCCGGCACCAGCGCCTTGCTTGCGGCGTCGACACCGAAGTCCAGGCCGTACGACTGGCGGCCGGTGACGATGGCACGCGCATTCTTGCGGCCCTGCGGTTTGCCGAGCAGCTTGAACTCGGCGGCGGGTTTCAGCGCCACCTTCTGCGGCACCGGTTCGTTCATCGCCGCGGCGGCGATCTCGCCGAAACCCAGGCGCTGGCCGGCCGGGCCGGTCAGGACGCCGTTCGCCACCTTCACCTGCGCCGGGTCGACCTGCCACTGCTTCGCGGCGGCAGACACCAGCATCGCGCGGGCACGGGCGCCAATCTCGCGGTACTGCTGCCATGAATTCTTCAGCGAACTCGAACCGCCGGTCATCTGCATGCCGAACACCGGGTCGGCAAAGGCGGCGCCGGCGGGTGCCAGCTGGCCGGTCACACGCGACCAGTCGGCGTCCATCTCTTCGGCCACCAGCATCGGCATCGATGTCGCCACGCCCTGGCCGAAGTCGAGCCGGTTCACCTGCACGGTGACGCTGCCGTCGGCGGCGATGCTGACGAAGCTGGCGGGCGACGGCGCCGCCTTGGCAGCATCGTCGGCGGCCTTCGCGCCGCGCGGCAGCGCGATGCTGCCCAGCGCAAACAGCCCGGCGCCGCTGAAGGTGATGAAACGGCGGCGCGACACCGGCGCAGCACGGCCGGCGCCTTGCATCAGTCGTTCGTAGTTCATGGTGTGTGCTCCTTCAGGCCAGCGCACGCGCGGCGTCGTGGATGGCGGCACGGATGCGCACATAGGTGCCGCAGCGGCAGATGTTGCCGGCCATCGCGGTGTCGATGTCGGCGTCGCTGGGGCGCTTCTTGGCCTTCAGCAAGGCGGTGGCGCTCATCACCTGGCCGCTCTGGCAGTAGCCGCATTGCGCCACGTCGTGTTTGACCCAGGCGTCCTGCACGGCCTTGCCGACACGGTCTTTTTCCATCGCCTCGATGGTGGTGACTTTCTGGCCTTCCACCGCCGACACCGGCAGCGAGCAGCTGCGCACCGGCTGGCCGTTCAGGTGCATCGTGCAGGCGCCGCACTGCGCCGCGCCACAGCCGAACTTGGTGCCGGTGAGGCCGGCCTGTTCGCGCACGGCCCACAGCAGCGGCATCGTCGGTTCGGCCTCGATGCTGACGCGCTGGCCGTTGAGGGTGAAACTGGGCATGTAGGCTTTCCCGGTGAAGCAATGAAGCGGCGGACTCTAGGGGCCGCCGCGATGATCCGCAAGACGAACATGGATGTGATTTACTGGCAACCTCGGGTTGTCAATCGAAAGCAGGCAAATGCTCAGAGGCCGTGGTCTGGAAATGTTCGTCAAGGTCGCGCAGCGCGGCAGCTACCGCGCTGCGGCGGCCGACCTGGGTGTGTCGCCGCAGGCGGTGAGCAAGGGCGTCGACGCACTCGAACGCGAGCTGAAGCTTTGGCTGTTCCGCCGCAACACACGCCGGCTGGCGCTGACCGAAGACGGTGAACGCCTGCTGCCGCTGGCGCACCAGGCGCTCGATTCAACCGGCGCCTTCTACGCCGCCGCCACACCCGACGACGAAGCCATCGCCGGCCCGGTGCGCATTGCCGCGCCGCTGACGGTGGGCAACGACATCGTCGCGCCGCTCGTCGCTGCGCTGGCGAAGGCCCATCCGCAGCTGCAACTGGAACTGCTGCTGCAGGACACGCTGGCCGACGTGGTGGCCGACCACATCGACGTCGGCATCCGCGCCGGCAAACCCGACGACAGCCGGCTCGTCGTGCGCCCGGTGGCGCCGGTGCAGCTGATGGTCTGCGCCAGTCCGGCGTACCTGGCGCAGTGGGGCGCGCCGGCGCGCTGGGAAGACCTGCCGCGGCACCGCCTCACCGGCTACCGCAAGGCCAGCACCGGCAGGGTGCTGGCCTGGGAGCGGGCCTTGCCGGACGGCGAAGTCGGCTACGAGAATTTCGAATCCTGTTTCGTCGCCAACGAGGTGGGGGCCGAACTGCAGGCGGTGCTGGCGGGTGTCGGCATCGGCCAGCTCGCCAGTTGCACGGCGGTGCGCCACTTGCGCCGCGGCGAACTGCAGCTGCTGTTCCCGGAAGCGATCACGTCGCAATACCAGATCTACGTCTACCGCCTCAAGCGCGACCGCCTGCCGGCGCGGGTGCGGGTGGTGCTGGACTTCCTGGTCGACGGCCTGCTGGCCCACCCCGATCTGGCTCTGAGCCAGGCCGAGATGGCGGCGTGCTGTGGCGCTACGGCGGCGCCGCGGCGGCCGGCCCGCGTGCCAGCGTGAATTCGAAACAGGCGCCACGCCCGGGTTCGCCGCGTGCGGCCACCGTGCCGCCATGGCGTTCGACGATGCGTTGCACGATCGTCAGGCCGATGCCGGTGCCATGGAAGTCGTCGCCGGTGTGCAGGCGCTGGAAGGGCTGGAACAGGCGGCCGGCCTGCGTCGGTTCGAAACCGGCGCCGTTGTCCTGCACGCTCAGGCGCAGCCGGCCGTCGGCGTCGATGCGGCCGGCGATGTGAACCTGCGGCGCCGCGGTCTGGCGCGTGAACTTGGCGGCGTTGCCCAGCAGGTTGGCCAGCACGATGCGCAGCGCCGCCGCCGCGCCATAGGCTTGCAGGCCGGGTTCGACATGCCACTGCACCGACGCACGCCGCTCCAGCGGCGGCAGCTCGGCCATCACCTGCACGGCCATCTGGCTGATGTCCAGCGGCGCCATCGGCATCGCCTGCACGGTGGAACGCGCCAGCAGCATCAGCGCGTCCACCGTTTCGCGCATGCTGTGCGCCGACTGCACCTGCAGCGCCAGCAGCTGGCGTTCTTCGAAGTTCAGCCGGTCGCCGGCGCGCGCTTCGATCAGGTGCGCCAACCCTTGCACATGGCTGATGGGCGTGCGCAGCTCGTGCGCCAGCTGGCGCGAAAACGCCTCCAGGTCGAGGTTCAGCTGCTCCAGTTCGCGGGTGCGTTCGGCCACCGCGCGCTGCAGCGTTTCGTTGTGGCGCAGCAGCAGCCGTTCGGCCTGCTTGCGCACGGTGATGTCGCGGCCGACGCCGTGGTAGCCGAGGAAACGGCCCTGGCCGTCGAAACGCGGAATGCCGCTGATCGACAGCCACAGCAGTTCACCGCTGTCGCTCTCGGTCTCGAACTGCAATGAACGGAAAGGCCGGTGCGCGTCGAGGTCGGCCTTGTGCTCGGCCCATTGTTCGGTGGTCAGTGCGTCGCGGTGCGCGTCCCAGCGGGTGCGGCCGACCACCCGTTCGGCGAAGTTCGGCACCCGCCGGTAGAGCTCGGGGCTCAGCGGGCGCAGCCGGTGTTCGGCATCGGACTGCCAGTACCAGTCGGACGCCAGGCCGGCCATCAGCGACCAGCGCTGCTCGCTGGCCATCAGCCGCTCGTGCGCGGCCTTGCGTTCGGTGATGTTGCGGCCGACGCCTTCGTAGCCGACAAACGCGCTGCGGCCGTCGAAACGCGGGCGGCCGCTGATCGAGACCCAGATCGTGTGTTCGGCGTGGCGGGCACGGGCGCGGAACTCGACGTCGCGGAAATTTTCGTGGCGCGCCATCGTCGTGTGCAGAGTGTCCCAGCCGTGCGCCGGTGCGTCGAGAAAGTCGATCTGGTCGCGGCGGCGGCCCATCAGGTCGGCCGGGGTCCAGCCGAGCAGCGTCACCGCCGGGGATGCACCGGAGAGCCAGCTCAGCCGGCCCTGCGGGTCGGTTTCCCAGTACCAGTCGGCCGACAGGTCGGCCAGCGCCTGCCAGCGGCGGTCGGACTCGCCGAGCACACCTTCGACGCCGCTGGCCAGCGCGTCGAAGGCCGACGGCGCGCCGAGCCGGTCTTCGCGCAGGCTTTGCACCGCGTCGTGCCAGTCGCCGCTGCCCAGATGCTGCGAAATCTGGTGCAGCGAGACACGCAGCCGCTGCCGCTGGCGCCACAGCCCGTGCATCACGAACAGCAGCGTCAGCGCCAGCAACCCGGCCGCGGCCTGCAGCGTGTAACCCAGCGTGCGCTGGTGGGCCTCGACGCGGCTGCGCGCGGCGTCGGCCACGCTGCCGGCGGCGGCGGCCAGACCTTGCAGTGCCAGCCCGCTGGGCCGGGCCGGCCAACCGGGCAGGGCGGACCAGCGGGCGCGGAACTCCAGCAGTTCCGGCAGTTCCAGGCGGCTGGCGCTGACCGAGTCCTGCAGCTGCGCGAGGCGCTGCGCCAGCGCGTCGCGGGCACGTTGCTGGCGCACGGTGGTGTCGGCGCGGGCGGCAGGGTTGTGCGCTTCGGCAGCGTCGGCGCCCTCTGCCTGCGCTGCCGCCCAGCCCAGGCTGGCCGCGGCGGTGCGCAGCTCGCCGGCATCGGCGAGCACGCGTGTGTCGGGCAGCCGCAGCAGCAGGGCCAGCGTCAGCGTGGCAGCGCAGAGCACGCCCAGCAGCAGCGTGACCCAGCGCGCCTGCGCGGCGCGGCGCACGCTGTCCAGCAGCGGCCACGCTGACGCGTCGGCCGCTCCGGCATCGATAACCAACTCTGATTTTCCCAACGCGGAACCGGCTTCGTGCTGCGACGCTGGTGACTGCGCCTGGCTGAACCCTGGTGTGTGGACGTCGTGTCGTGGCGCGACGTCTCGTTTCAATTGTTGAACGATTGTCGCGCCGTTTTCTGGCAGGGCGTGCAGTCTTGCGCAGCGCCTGCGCGGCGGGCATCGTGGCGATGCCGGCCGGTGTGCGTTAAGTCACGCTTGCTGTGACTGGCGCCGTGTCAGGCTAGCAGGCTGCCGGACGAGCCGGCACGGTCGGTGGCGCCCGACGCAACGTAGACGCTGCTGCCGCTCATGCCGGGCAGCAGCACGTCGATGGCGCGGTCGAGCGCGGCAGTGGCGCGGGCCAGTGCTTCGCGCTGCGCGGCCACCTGGCCACCGGCCACGGCCAGGCGCTGGCGCAGCGGCGGCGGCACAACACCTTCACGCGCAGCGCGGCTGAAATGCTGCACGGCCGCTGCGAGTGCGCGGTGCAACTCGGCGGCTTCGTTTTCGATGGCCTCGGCGTTGTTCTGGTACAGCGCTGTGCCCAACGCGGCGAGCCGGGTCTCCACCGCGGCGAGCGGTGTTTCGAGATCGACGACGCGTTGCACGGCGTTCAGTTCGGCGGCGGAACTCAACATGGCCTGCCGTCAGCGCGTGGTCTTGCCGAGCAGTTCCTGCGCGTTGGCGATCAGCTTGTCGGCGATCGCCTCGGGGTTGATCTCGAACTTGCCGTCGCGGATGGCCTGCGCGATGCGCTTGACCTTTTCCGTGTCGAAGCTGCCGTCGGCGCTGTCGGTCGACAGCAGGGCCGCCGATGACAGCTCGACCTTGGCGCTGGGCTCTGCGGCAGCCGCCGTGCCTGACGCACCCGTGGCCTTGCGCTCAGGGGCGACAGGTGCCGTGGACGGCTTTGAGTCGAGGGGACCGATCTTCATGGTGAACTCCAGCAGGGCCGGCCGTGATGGCCCGCCTCTCGTGACATGTTCGTTCTATCGGAAGCCTGGGGCATGAACTTTAGGCCTGAGAGCCACATTTTCTCGCAAACCCCCGAAATGGGGGGTGAAAACGGACAGCGGCTCACAGTGCCACCTCGACCCGGCGTTCACCCAGCGGCATGCCGCTGACGATGCGGCCGTTGTCGGTGCGCACCCGCACCGGCTGGCCTTCGACGCCGGCCGACAAGGCCTGGCCTTCGCCGCTGACGGCAAAACCGCTGCCGACGGCGACCACACGCACCATATCGCCTGCGGCAAACCACTGCCGCGGTCGCAGGTCGGCCGCACGCAAGGGCTGGCCGGCGGCCACGGCGCGCGCCAGCGTGCGGCCCACCAGGTTGTCGGCGTTGCCATGCACGGGTGAAGCTTCGGCGGCCCAATCGGTCTCGGTCAGCGTCCACTGCGTGGCATCGATCACGGCGCCGGCCGGCAGCGGCACGTTGGCCACCGGGGCCGGGGCCAGCACCCGCACGGTGACGGGCAGGCTCACGTTCCAGGGCCGCGCGCCCTGAATACAACGCAGCCCGACGCGGCTGGCACCCCAGGGGCGGGTGCCGGTGGGCAGATAGGGCTGCACTTGTTCACACGGGGCCAGCCGCAGCCGGGCGTCGAGCACACCGGGCACGACAACGATGCGCGCGCCCGCCGGCGCCAGCGCCGCCGAGGCCTGCGCCACGAGCGCCTGGGCCTGGGCCAACGTGGCCTCGGGCAGCGGTTGTGCCAGGGCAGGCGGCAGCACCAGCGTGGAGCCGATGGCCAGGCAGCGGACGGACTGAAGCAGGATGTTCACGCGTTGCAATGTAACGACGTGCACAAGTTTGCGGGGGCCGAATAGGCCGGTGTTGTCGCCGTTATTCGCGCTTATGTCCGGGCGGGCGCTGCCCAGAATGCCGTCAAACCCCCGCAAAGCCACCCCACCATGATCAACCGCCTCACCGGATTGCTCGACTTCCAGTCGGAAGCGCTGGTGCTGCGCGCCGAACGCCAGCGGCTGATCGCCAGCAACATCGCCAACGCCGACACACCCGGCTACCAGGCGCGGGACTTCGACTTCGCCCAGGCCCTGCGCGAGGCCACCGGTTCGAGCAACGGCGCCAACACGCTGGGCGCACCGATTGCCGGTGACGTGCTGGCCGAGGGCACAGGCAGCCGCGCCGCAACCGACCTGCGTTACGCCACGCCCAGCCAGACCAACCTCGACCGCAACACGGTCGATATGGACCGCGAACGTGCGGCCTTCGCCGACAACGCACTCAAGTACGAGTCGACGCTGCGTTTCATCAACTCCACCGTGCGCACGATGACCGACGCGATGAAGAGCCCCAATCAAGGTTGATGGACATGATTCGTTTTCGAACTGACTTCGGGCGCGCGACGCCGGGCCGCTCCCAAGCCAAGCGCCATCCCCTCGGGGGATCGACGCGGTACGCCGCGGCGAGGGGCTGACATGAGCATGTTCAAGATCTTCGACGTCTCGGCCAGCGCCGTGAGTGCGCAAAGCCAGCGTCTCAACGTCGTGGCCTCCAACCTGGCGAACGCCGACACCGTGGCCGGCCCCGATGGCCAGGCCTACAAGGCGCGGCAGGTGGTGTTCCAGACCGCCTTGATGGGCGCCGGCAAGGGTCTTGGCAACAGCGGCGACAGCGCCGCCGGCGTCACCGTTTCCACCATCACCGAAGACCAGACCCCCGGCCGCCGTGTGCACGACCCCAAGCACCCGGCCGCCGACGCCGAAGGCTACGTGACCTTCAGCAACGTCAACGCGGTGGAGGAGATGGTCAACATGATCTCGGCCTCGCGTTCGTACCAGAACAACATCGAAGTGATGAACACCGCCAAGACCCTGCTGCAGAAGACGCTGCAGATGGGCCAGGGTTGAGCAACTGACGACGCGAGGCCTGCATGAGCATTTCCACCGACACGCTGAATTCGATCAACGGCACGACCAGCACGACCACGCCCACGGCCAACGAAGCTGGCAGCACCGACCGCTTCCTCAAGCTGCTGGTGACGCAGATGCAGAACCAGGACCCGCTGAACCCGATGGACAACGCGCAGATCACCAGCCAGATGGCGCAGATCAGCACGGTCGACGGCATCACGGCGCTGAACAAGACGGTGCAGGGCCTGAACACGCAGTTCGCGCAGATGCAGGCGCTGCAGGGCGCAGCGCTGGTCGGCCACAACGTCACGGTCGAAGGCAGCGGCCTGACCATCAGCGACGGCAAGGGCATCGGCGGCTTCGAACTCGACGCTGCGGCGAACAACGTCAAGGTCGAGATTCTCGACACCGCCGGCAAGGTGGTCGACACCTTGCAGCTCGGCGCCGCCAGCAGCGGCACCAACGGCTTCACCTGGGACGCCGGCAGCGTGGCCGACGGCAGCAACTACAGCTTCCGTGTCACCGCGACTTCGGGCGCCGCCACGGTGAAGACGACACCGCTGATGCTCGACTACGTCGCCGCCGTGCGCATGGACGGGACCGAGATGAAGCTCGAACTCCTGCGCTCCGGCAGCGTCGCCTACAGCGACGTCAAGGCCTTCAACTGATTCCGATCGAGGACACACCATGAGTTTCCAGCAAGGCCTTTCGGGCTTGAACGCCACCAGCAAGAACCTGGACGTGATCGGCAACAACATTGCCAATGCCAACACCTACGGCGCGAAGTTCGCGCGCGTGGAGTTCAGCGACATGTACGCCACGGCACTGAACGGCGCCGGCACCAACAGCGTCGGCATCGGCGTCAACCTGGCCGCGGTGTCGCAGCAGTTCACGCAAGGCAACATCACCACCACGGGCAACGCGATGGACTTGTCGATCAACGGCGCCGGCTTCTTCCAGGTCACCGACGGCCTGAGCCCGACGCAGTACACGCGCAACGGCCAGTTCAAGGTCGACCGTGAAGGCTACATCGTCAACAACCAGGGCCTGCAGCTGCTGGGCTACCCGGCCGACGGCACCGGCATGATCCAGCCCGGCCTGGCGTCGCCGCTGCAACTGCCCACCTCGGGCATCGCGCCGAACGCGACGACCGAGATCGAACTTGAGATGAACCTCGATTCGCGCTCGTCCGTCACCAACCCCGGTGCCGGCGTCGTGCCGCAGATCGACTTCACCGACCCCAGCACCTACAACAACGCGACCTCGATCACGGTCTACGACGTGAAGGGCCAGGACGTTGCGCTGACCTACTACTTCCAGAAGACTGCCACCGACCAGTGGAACATCTTCGCCACCGCCAACGGCCAGCCGGTGAACGGCACGCTGGCGGCGCCGGACCCGATCACCGCCGCGCCGATCGACTTCCTCGCCGACGGCAGCGCGCCCATCACCGCGGTCTCGGCGTTGCCGGTCAGCCTGACGGGCACGCTCACCAACCCGGCCGGCGCCGTGATCGTGACGCCGCTGAACTTCACGCTGTCGCTCGACGGTGCGACGCAGTACGGTTCGGGCTTCGGCGTCACCAACCTGTCGCAGGACGGTTTTGCGCCGGGTTCGCTGACCAGCATCGCCGTCGAAGGCGACGGTATCGTGATGGCGCGCTACAGCAACGGCCAGAGCAAACCCGCCGGCCAGCTGGAGCTGGCAACCTTCCGCAACCCGCAGGGCCTGCAGGCGCTGGGCGGCAACCGCTGGTCCAACACCTTTGCCTCGGGCGACCCGGTGGTGGGTGTGCCGGGCGACGGCAGCATGGGCGTGCTGCAGGCCGGTGCGCTGGAAGAGTCGAATATCGACCTCACCGGCGAGCTGGTGAACATGATCACCGCACAACGCATCTACCAGGCCAATGCGCAGACCATCAAGACGCAGGACCAGGTGCTGCAGACGCTGGTCAACCTCAGGTAACTGAGCCGTGGACCGCCTGATCTACCTGGCGATGAGCGGCGCGAAAGCGTCGATGCAGCGCCAGGACGTGCTCGCCAACAACCTGGCCAACGCCTCGACCACGGGCTTCCGTGCCGAGATGCAGGCCTTTCGCGCCGTGCCGGTGCGCGGCGACGGCGCCAGCACCCGGGTCTACGCGCTCGAATCGACGGTGGGTTACGACAGCCAGCCGGGTGTCGTGCAGGCCACCGGCCGCAGCCTCGACGTGGCGATGAAGGGCAACGGCTGGCTTGCCGTGCAGGCGCTCGACGGCACCGAGGCCTACACCCGCGCCGGCGTGCTGGAAATCAACCCCGAAGGCCAGCTCGTCACACCCGGCGGCCTGCCGGTGCTGGGCGACGGCGGCCCGATCACGCTGCCGGCCAACGCCACGGTGGAGATCGCCGCCGACGGCACCATCAGCACCTCGGTGGGCAACGCCAAACCGCAGCAGGCCGGGCGCCTGAAGCTGGTGACACCCGAGACGCCGATGAACCGCGGTGCCGACGGCCTGTTCCGCGGCGCCGAAGGCGACCTCGGCGCCGACCCGGCGGCGCGGCTGCAGAGCGGCGCGCTCGAAGGCAGCAACGTCAGCGCGGTGGAGACGATGGTCGCGATGATCAGCGCCGCGCGCCAGTTCGAGCAGCAGATGAAGATGCTGCAGAGCGCCGAACAGAAGGAACAAGCGGCAACCAAGCTGCTGGCGTCGTGACGACGCCTTGCCGGTGCTGCGGCACCGGCAAGAGGCACGACCAGAGAGACCAGAGATAAGGGGCCGAGCGGCCCTTTATCCAGGGCTCACAAAGCTCAAGCTCTGGGAGGATCAGGTTTCAAGCTCAAGGAACCGCACCATGATCCGTTCGCTGTGGATTGCAAAGACCGGCATGGAAGGCCAGCAGACCAAGCTGGACTCCATCGCCAACAACCTTGCCAACGTCGGCACCAACGGGTTCAAACGCGGCGGGGTGGTCTTCGAAGACCTGATGTACCAGAACCTGCGCCAGTCGGGCGCGGCCAGCTCCGAACAAAGCCAGCTGCCCACCGGCCTGCAAGTCGGTCTGGGTGTGCGGCCGGTCTCGACCACACGCAACTTCGCGCAGGGCAATCTGCAGCAGACGACGAACAACTACGACCTGGCGATCAAGGGCAACGGTTTCTTCCAGATCCAGATGCCCGACGGCAGCACCGGCTACACCCGTGACGGCGCCTTCCAGGTCGACAACGCGGGCCAGCTCGTCACCAACAACGGCTTCGTCGTGCAGCCCGGCATCACCATCCCGCCTAACGCCTTGAGCGTGACGGTCGGCGCCGACGGCACCGTGCAAGTCACGACCCCTGGCGCCACCAGCACACCGGCCACCATCGGCCAGCTGCAGCTGGCGAGTTTCATCAACCCGGCCGGCATGGAATCGCGCGGCGGCAACATCTACGGCGAGACGGCCGCCTCGGGCAACCCGCAGCAGGGCGCGCCGAACAGCAACGGCCTCGGCGCGCTGCAGCAGGGTTTCGTCGAAGGCAGCAACGTCAACGTCGTCGAAGAGCTGGTGAGCATGATCGCCACGCAGCGTGCCTACGAGCTGAACTCGAAGGCGATCCAGACCTCCGACCAGATGCTGCAGAAGCTGGGGCAGCTGTGATGCAACGTCTTGCCATCATCGCACTCGCGCTGCTGTTGCAGGCCTGCGGTTTCATGTACCCCACGGTCGACATCGCCGTGCCCACCAGCGCCGTGCCGCAGCCGACGCCGGTGGTGCCGCCGACCAACGGCGCCATCTTCCAGGCCGTGGCCTACCGGCCGCTGTTCGAAGACCACCGTGCGCGGCTCGTTGGCGACACGCTGGTGGTGCAGATCGTCGAGAAGGTCAGCGCCAGCCAGAAGAGCACCAGCTCGATCGACAAGAGCAGCACGCTCAGTGGCGGCATCACGGCCATTCCGGGTGTCAACGGCGCCAAGATCCTGGGCCGCGCTGCGCTCGACGCCACCGCCGGCAACACCTTCGGCGGCAAGGGCGCCACCGAAAACACCAACGACTTCAGCGGCATCATCACCGTCACCGTGCGCCAGGTGCTGCCCAACGGCCACCTGCTGATCTCGGGCGAAAAGCAGATCGGCGTCAACGCCAACGTCGACGTGCTGCGGTTCAGCGGCCAGGTCGACCCGCGCGCCATCCAGCCTGGCAACACCGTGCCGAGTGCGCAGATCGCCAACGTGCGGCTTGAACACCGCGGGCGCGGCGCCCAGGCCGACGCCCAGGCCGTGGGCTGGCTGCAGCGTGTCTTCCTCAGCGTGATGTCACCGATATGAAAAAGATCGACGCCGACAAGATGCTGCGCTGGACCGTCAGCCTGGCTTTCGTCGCCGCCAGCGCCGCCGTCTGGTGGCCGTTGCCGGCGAACGCCGCCCGCATCAAGGAAGTCGCTGCCGTGCAAGGCGTGCGCAGCAACCCGCTGGTGGGCTACGGCCTCGTGGTGGGCCTTGATGGCACCGGCGACCAGACGACGCAGACCCCGTTCACCACGCAGAGCATCAACGCGATGCTGCAGCAGATGGGCATCACCGTGCCGCCCGGCACCAGCATGCAACTGCGCAATGTGGCTGCGGTGCTGGTGACGGCGCAGCTGCCGCCGTTTGCGCGGCCGGGGCAAAGCATCGACATCAACGTCTCGTCGATCGGCAACGCCAAGAGCCTGCGCGGCGGCACGCTGATCGCCACCGCGCTGAAGGGCGCCGACGGCCAGATCTACGCACTGGCGCAGGGCAACCTGATCGTCGGCGGCGCGGGTGCATCGGCCAACGGCTCGAAGGTGACGATCAACCATCTCTCGGCTGGCCGGGTGCCCGAAGGCGCGACGGTCGAACGTTCGGTGCCGACACCGCTGAACGACGGCGAGACCCTGCACCTGGGGCTGAACGCCAACGATTACGCCACCGCCAAGGCCGTGGCCGCGGCCATCAACCGCAGCAAGGGCCCGGGCATCGCGATGGCGCTGGACGGTCGCACCGTCAGCCTGCGGCCGCCGGCCAGCAGCGATGACCGCATCAGCTTTCTCGCCGACATCGAGAACCTGAACATCGATCTCGAAAAGCCCGCAGCACGGGTGGTGCTGAACGCGCGTACCGGCTCGGTCGTGATCAACGACGCCGTCACGCTGAGCACCTGCGCCGTGGCACACGGCAACCTGACGGTGACGATCAGCACCACGCCGGCGGTGAGCCAGCCCGGGCCGCTGTCCAGCGGCACGACCAAGGTGATCGAGAAATCCGACATCGCCATCACCCAGCAAGGCGGGGCGCTGATGCAGCTGCCTGCCGGCGCCAAGCTCGCCGACGTGGTGAAGGCCTTGAACACGCTCGGCGCAACGCCGATGGACCTGCTGGCCATCCTGCAGGCCATGAAAACCGCAGGCGCCTTGAACGCCGAAATTGAAGTGATCTGACATGGCTGCTGTTCCCGCATCCCTGCAACTCGACCAGCGCTCGCTGGTTTCGCTGAAGGCCCAGGCCGCATCCGACCCCAAGGCTGCGGTCAAGGAAGCCGCGAAGCAGTTCGAGACCCTGTTCATGAACGAGCTGGTCAAAAGCATGCGCGCTTCGACCATGGCCTCGGGCATGCTGGACAACGCCGGCTCCAGCATGGGCACCGAGATGCTGGACACCCAGCTCGCCGGCAAGCTCTCGGGTCTGCCGGGCGGGCTCTCGGACGTCATTGCCAAACAGCTGGAACGCCAGATGGGCCTGACACCGGGGCCGATTCCCTACACCGGCTCGGCCAACAACACCGCCGCGCCGCTGACGGCCACGCCGAAGGCGACGCAGATTCCGCAGACCGGCGCCGCCGGCTTCGTGCAGCAGCACACCGACGCCGCGCGCAGCGCCGAAGCCAGCACCGGCATCCCGGCCAACTTCATGATCTCGCAGGCCGCGCTGGAAACGGGCTGGGGCCGCAAGGAGATCAAACACGCCGACGGTGCACCGTCGTTCAACCTCTTCGGCATCAAGGCCGGCAGCAGCTGGAACGGGCCCACCGCCGACGTGACGACGACCGAATACGTCAACGGCAAGGCGCAGAAGGTGACGGCGAAGTTCCGCGCCTACGGCAGCTACGAAGAGAGTTTTGCCGACTACGCCAAGCTGATGAAAGAGAGCCCGCGCTACCAGAACACCGTTGCCAAGGCCGGTGACGCCAGCAGCTTCGCACGCGGCCTGCAGCGCGCCGGCTACGCCACCGACCCGCAGTACGCGAACAAGCTCACCGCCGTGATCAACACCACGCTGCGCCTGCAGCGCAGCATGGCCTGAGGCCCGGGAGAACGCGATGGGCGCTTCACCACTGATGTCCATCGGCTTGCGGGCGATGACCGCCAGCTACGCCTCGATGGAGGCCACCGGCCACAACATCGCCAACGCCAACGTCGCCGGCTATTCGCGCCAGCAGGCCGAGCTGGTGACGGCCAAGGGCCAGTACACCGGCGCCGGCTTTTTCGGCAAGGGTGTTGACGTCAAGACCGTGACGCGGGCGCACGACCAGTTCGTCACCCGCGCTGCCGCCACGGCGCGTTCATTGGCTTCGCTGGACGCCGCCAAACAAGACCGCCTGACGCAGCTGGAGCAGGTGTTCCCCACCGGCGAGGCCGGCATCGGCTACACGATGGGCCAGTTCCTCAACGCGCTGTCCGACCTGGCTAGCCGTCCGAGCGACAGCGCCACGCGCCAGGTGGTGCTGGCCCGCGCCGAAGACCTGGCGACACGTTTCAACAGCGCCGCGAACCAGCTCGACACGATCCAGGCCAACCTGACCGCCGACCTGAAGACCTCGGTCACCGAAGTCAACGGCCTGGCCGACAGCATTGCGTCGCTGAACGACCAGATCGCCGCATCGCGTGGCCTTGGGCAGCCGCCGAACGACCTGCTCGACGAACGCGACCGCCTCATCAGCAAGCTCGCGTCGCAGGTGCAGGTGAGCACGGTCGAAGCCGACGACGGCACGATGGGTGTGTTCGTCGCCGGCGGCCAGCGCCTGGTGCTGGGTTCGATTTCGTCGCACCTGAGCGTGGCGCTGGACCCGAAAGATCCTTCGCGTTCCGCACTCGCGCTCGGCGAAGGTGCGGCGCAGCGTGTGATCGACGAAAACTCGCTCGGCGGCGGCAACATTGCAGGCCTGCTGTCCTTCCAGAACAACGACCTCGTCGACGGCCGCAATCTCGTCGGCCAGCTTGCGGCCTCGATCGGCGGCGCCATCAACGCACAGCAGGTGCTGGGCCTGAACCTGCAGGAACCTGCGGGTTCGGTGGCGTCGCAGCCGCTGTTCGCGATCGGCGCGCCGGTGTCGATACCGAACGCGAACAACGCCAAGAGCGCCACCGGCGCCTACCTCGCCAGCGTCTCGATGACGGTGGTGGAGCCTTCGGCGCTGCAGCCCTGCGACTACGAACTGCGCGCCGACCCCAGCACCGCCGGCGCCTACACGCTGACGCGCCTGTCGGACCCGACGCTGACCCGCACCATCGCCAGTGGCGACATCGTCGACGGTGTGCAGTTCAACATCGGCAGCCCCGACCTGACATCGACCGACCGTTTCCTGTTGCAACCGGTGGGCCACGCCGCGCTGGGCCTGAAGCGGCTGCTCGAAGACCCGCGGGACCTCGCTGCGGCGTCGCCGCTGGTCGCCACCACCGGCACCGCCAACACCGGCAGCGCCGGTGTCGCAACGCTGAAGATGCTGAGCGTGCCGCCGGTGCCCGACGCCACCGCGCGGGTCACCTTCACCAGCGACAGCGGCGACTATGCCTGGGAGCTGTTCGACAGCAGCGGTTCGTCGATCGGCACCGGCACCGGTGTCTGGACCGCCGACGAGCCGATTCCGACACCGCCGGCCGACATCAACGGTTTCGAGCTGCGCCTGTCGGGTGTGCCACGCACCGGCGACACGCTCGACGTGGCGCCGACGCTGGGCGCCTACGTGGCGTCGAACAACGGCAACGCGCTGGCGCTGTCGGCACTGCGCGACACGAAGCTGATCGGCCAGGACCTGTCGGCCAGCGGTGTGCTCAGCGGCGGTGCCACCGCCACCGATGCCTATGCCTCGGCCATTGCCGACATCGGTGTGCGCGTGCAAAGCGCCAAGTCGTCGGCGACGATCTCGGCCGCCGTCTCGGCGCAGGCCGAGCAGGCGCGCACCGAAACCTCGGGTGTCAACCTCGACGAAGAGGCGGCGCGGCTGATCCAGTTCCAGCAGAGTTACCAGGCCGCGGCCAAGGTGCTGCAGATTGCGCAGAGCATCTTCGAGACGCTGCTGCAGACGGCGGCCGGCTGATCTTCCCGGCTTGCCGCGCTCTTCAACTTCACAGGATTCCTCATGCGCATCACCGCCGCCAACGCCTTCGAATCGTCGATCGGCAACCTGCAGAAACGCCAGCAGGAGCTGTCGTTGGCGCAAGACCGTCTCACCAGCGGCAAGCGTGTGGCCGTCGCCAGCGACGACCCGGTGGCCGCAGCGCGTGCCGAACGTGCGCTGGCCGCCATGGTGCGCAGCGAAGCCAACCAGCGTGCGCTCGAAGCCAGCCGCAACGTGATGCAGCAGGCCGAAAGCGCCATGGGCGACGCCGGTGAACTGCTGCAGCAGGCGCGGGAACTCACGCTCAACGCCGGCAACGGCAGCTTCACCGACGCCGACCGCAAGACGCTGTCGAATGCGCTGAAGGGCATCCGCGACCAGCTGCTCAGCATCGCCAACCGCAACGACGGTGCCGGCAGTTTTGTCTTCGCCGGCCAGGGCACCGATTCACCGCCGTTTGTCGACACGCCCGGCGGCGTCGTCTTCCGCGGCGTCTCGGGCCAGACCGACGCGCCCTCGGACGAGCCGCTGCCGCTGTCGGTGGACGGCGCCCAGGCCTGGCTCGCCGCACCCGCGGCAGTGGCGGGCGACCCCGCGCTGTCGGTGTTCAACGTGCTCGACCGCCTGGTCACCGAACTGGGCACCACCGGCCTGGGCGGCGACGTCATCAAGCAGAACGTGAGCAACGGTGTGCGCGACATCGATGCGCTGGCGAACAACATGCTGTCCGAGCGCGCCGCTGCCGGCGAGACGCTGAACCGCACCGACGCCGTGGAGTCGCGCATCTCGGCGGCCAAGCTGGCGGCGCAGAACGAACGTTCGCTCGCCGAGGACCTGGACATGGTGCAGGCGATCTCGGACTTTCAGAACAAACAAAGCGGCTACGATGCGGCCCTGAAGACGTACTCGCTCGTGCAGAAGCAATCGCTCTTCCAGTACATCTCGGCCTGACGATGCAAGATCACCCCGTCCTCTCCCAGGTGCGCCTGGGCTACAGCCCGATGATCGACCGCCAGCGTGCGGTGATCGCGACGCGGCTGACCATCTTCCCCGAACGGCCCGACCTGGCCATCGACGCGCAGGCGCTGCTGGCCGCGCTGGCCGAGGTGTTCCCGGCGCCGGCCGACAGTGCGCCCAAGCTGACGCTGCAGATGCGCCCGCTCGACCCGGCGGCGGTGAAGGCGCGTGCCGCCGCGGCAGCGATCCCGCCGGTGGCGCTGAACGTCGCTGACGAAACCCTGCTGCACGCGGTGATGGCGGCCCAGCCGGGCCCGCACCTGATGGTCGAAGTGCCGGCCTTCATGGTCGCCGACCCGCAGCACCACGCCGCGCTGCTGGCCTTGCACGGCGCCGGCAGCACGCTGCTCATCAAGGGCCGGCCGGTGGCGGCGCTGCCGCGCGAACTGCTGCCGTGTTTTGCCCATTCCATCGTCGATGCCGACGAAGAGCGGCGCAGCGCTGCCAGCGGCGAAACCGCGCCGCGCGACATCAGCACCGTGCAGTCGGGTGTGCGCACGCTGGCCGCGGTGGACGCGGCGTTTGCGCGCGGCGCCATCGCCACGCTGGGCTGGCCGATCGACGACCCGGTGGTCAAGCCCGCCGGCAAGGGCGGTGTGCCGCAGGACGTGCAGGTGGTGCTGGAGCTGATCAACGGCGTCGACAAGGAAGAGCCGGTCCCCAAACTCGAAGCGCTGCTGAAGAAAGACCCGACGCTGGCCTTCCGGCTGATGCGTTACCTCAACTCGCCGGCCTTCGGCCTCAGCGTCGAGATCAACTCCTTCGGCCATGCGCTGATGATGCTGGGCTACGGCCGGCTCAAGCGCTGGCTGGCGCTGCTGCTGGCTTCGTCGGCCAAGGACATCAACGCCAAGCCGGTGATGTTCGCCGCGGTGCGCCGCGGCTTGCTGATGGAAGAGCTGGTGCGCGGCCAGAACGACGCCGAGCTGCGCGGCGAGATGTTCATCTGCGGTGTCTTCTCGCTGCTCGACAAGCTGCTCAAGCTGCCGTTCGAAGACCTGTTCAAGAGCGTGCCCGTGCCCGAACGTGTGGCGCAGGCGCTGCTGAAGGAAGAGGGTCCGTTCCAGCCCTACCTGGAACTGGTGCGCGCGATCGAAGCCGAGTCGATGTTCGACATGCGCGAGTGGGCCGACAAGCTGTTCATGACGCCGGGCGAGATCAATCGCGCGTTGCTCGCCGCGCTGGCGGCGGCGCGTGCGCTCGACTGAATTGGTGCTCGGCACCACGCCGTCTTCGTCGCCCGCCGTGCTGGCGGCGCTGCTCGACGACGTCGCGGAGGCGCTGCTCTGGTTCGACGCGCGTGGCGTGCTGCGGCAGTGCAACCAGCCGGCGCTGCGGCTGCTGGCCTGCGAAGTCGGACAAGGTGTGGCGCAACTGCGCCCGCTGCTCGGCGACCCGGGTGCACAGTGGCTGGCACTCGCCTTCGACAGCGGCGAACGCCGCGAGACGTTGCTGCCACTGCAGGACGGCCGTGTCCTGCGTGTCGCGGTGCGGTCGCTGGCCGGCGGCCACGGCGTGCGCGCTGTGTTGCAGGTGCCGCCGCCAGCCCCTGCGGCGGCGGCGCGGCCGTCTGCGGCCGGTTCGACATCCGCATCGGCCCTGGCGCACGAGCTGCTGGCGCTGCTGTGGGCCTCGCCTTTTCCGGCGACGCTGCAAGACGCGGCGTTCCGGCTGCTCGACGTCAACGAAGCCTATGCCGCAGCCACCGGTTTCGCGCGCGGGGCGCTGATCGGCCGCGACCCGGTGGAGCTGCAGCCGGCCGACGACCGCGAAGCCAGCATCGCCGTGCGCAGCCAGGTCACCGCCGCGCTGGCGTTGGGCGCTGCGCCGGCGCCGGCGCAGCGGCGGCTGATCGACGCCGAAGACCGCGAACGCTGGTTCACGATGATCGGCCACAACCTCGCCGAGCCCGGCGCCGAGCCGCTGTGGCTGACGGTGCTGCAGGACGTGACCACCGAGCACCAGGCACGCGACCAGGCGCGCCGGGCGCAGGACGAGATGATGCAGTGGTTCGAGCTGGCGCGCGCCGGCATGCTGGTCTACGACGACAGTGGCCTCATCGTGCGTTCGAACCCGGCGTTCGAGGCGCTGGTCGAACATGTGCCGGTGCTGCTGTCGGACGCCAGCGACGGCCTGCAGGCGCTGCTGGCCTGGGAGCAGGGGGCACCACGCGCCAGCCTCGTGCCTGGCGCACCGCCGATCGAATGCCAGGCCGCGGTGCTGCTGCCCGGCGGCCGCCGCCGCTTGCTCGGCGCGCGGCTGTGCGGCTGGGCTTCCGAACAAGGCCAGCGCCGTGTGATGGCGGTGGTGGAAGACCGCAGCGCCGAAGAAGAACGCGACCTGGCGCAGCTGGAAATGGGCATGCTGATGGATACCGCCAGCGTCGGTGTCGCCACCTACGACCCGGCACGCGGCTGGCTCGCTTCGCAGCGTGGCCACGCCACGGCGCCACAGCGTGGTGCGGGTGGCCTGCAAGGCATCGGCCGCGAACTGGTGGAACCCGATTCGCTGCCCGAATACGAACGCCTGCAACAGGCGCTGCGGCATGGCGAACGCACCGAAGTGCGTTACGCCGTGCGCCACCCCGAACTCGGGCAACGCTGGCTGCTCACGCGGGTGGAGCCGGGTGCGCTGGCCGGTGGCCGCACCACTTCGGTGGTGACGCTGGACGTGACCGACCAGGAACGTGCACAGCGCCGCAACGACCAGTTGCTGCGCGAGCTGACGACCATTCTCGACGGCTCCACCGCCGGCATCGCCTACCTGCGCGGGCCGCTGCTGGTGCGCTGCAACCTGCGTTTCGAACGCATGCTGGGCTTCGAGCCTGGCGCCGCTGCCGGCGCGTCGCTCGAAGAAGTTTTCGGCCGCCGTGCCGAAAGCCTGCAGGTGTTGCAGGGCGCCAGCGCGGCACTCGCCGCGGGCCGGCCGTTCGAAGCCGAACTGCAGGCCGGCACCGTGGTCGCGGCCGATGGCCGTGTGCAAGCGGTCTGGTATTCGTTGTCGGTGCGCCGTGCCGAACCCTCGCGCGACGAGATCGAGGCCGTCGCCGTGCTGACCGACATCTCGCGCCTGAAGTCGCAGCAGGCCGAGCTGGAAACCCTGTTGCGCGAACGTGAGCTGATGTTCAGCCTGTCGGATGTCGGCATCGTCTACCTGCGTGGCGCACGCATCGAACGGGCGAACCAGGCGATGGCGCGGCTGACCGGCTACGCCCCGCCTGAGCTGACGCTGCTCGACGGCGCCGAGCTCTACGACAACGCGCGTGAATGTGTCGAGTTCGAAGCCCAGATCGCCCAGGGCCTGCGCAGCCAGGGCCGCTACAGCGGTGAACGCCGGCTGCGCCGCCGCGACGGCAGCCTGATCTGGGTGCAGGTGGCAGTGCGGCCGGTGGACCCGGCCGATGTCGACGCCGGTGTCATCTGTTCGTTCGTCGATGTCGACGAGCGCCGCCGCGCGCGTGAATCGCTGGCCACCCAGGCCGAGCGCACCCGCGCGATCCTGAACTCGGTGCTGGTCGGCATCGTCACCGTCAGCGACAACGGCATCGAGTGGATGAACCGCTCGGCACGCCGCATGTTCGCCGGTGAACTGGCCGACTTCGTCGGCGAGCCGATCTCCATCGTCGCCACGCCGGAGGCCGACCACCCGCTGCGCCGCAGCGACTGGCTGCAGCGCCTGCAGGACGGCCAGGCCGAGACCTTCGAATGCCGGCTCAAGGCGCGCGACGGGCGCGAGTTCTGGGTCGTCGGCAACGCCGTGGTGACGGGGCAGGAATCTAAGGGCCGCCAACTCACGTTTGCGCTGCTCGACATCGAACGCCGGCGCCAGGCCGAGGTGGCCAGCGCGCAGGCGCAAGACTCGCTGCAGCGGGTCATCGAAACCGCGCCGCTGGCGATTGCGTTGTTCGACGCACAAAGCCTGCGTGTGATCCAGCTCAACCAGATGGCCTCGACCTTCTTCGCCCGGCCACTCGAACAGGTCTTGGGCCAGGCCCTGCCCGACTGCTGCGTGCCGGCCAAGGCCGAAGCACTGAGCGGCTGGCTCGCTGCTGCCGCCGCCGGCGACGACGTGCAGCAGCACGAGCTGCGCGAAGAGATGAGCGAACGTGCGGCGCCACGGGTCTGGGACACCCGCATCGTGCCTTTGGCAGCCGGCGCCGGCGGCACGCCGCAACTGCTGCTGGTGGCCAGCGACGTGACCGAACAGCGCGCCGCAGAACAGGCGCGGCTGCAGGCCGCCATCGCGCAGCGCGAGGTGCTGGTGCGCGAGGTGCACCACCGCATCAAGAACAACCTGCAAGGTGTGGCCGGGCTGCTGCAGCAGAACGCGCAACGCCACCCCGAGGTGGCGACGGTGCTGTCCGAGGCGGTCAGCCAGGTGCAGGCCATCGCTCAGGTCTACGGCCTGCAGGTCGGCAGCGGCGGGCCGCTGCGGGTGGTGCGTGTCATCGAGGCCATCACGCACTCGGTGCAGCGCACCTTCGGCCGACCCATTGTCTTCGCGGCCCTGGGCGCGGCGGCAGAGCACCTGCTGCCCGAAGCCGAGGCGATCCCGATTGCGCTGACCGTCAACGAACTGCTGACCAATGCGGTGAAACACTCGCACGCCGGTGAAGTGCACTGCAGCGTTGCGGCGCAAGCGGAGGGCGACGAGGTGGTGGTCGAGATCCGCAACACCGCGCAGTTGCGCGAGGGCTTCGACCTCGCGCGTGTGCCGGGTGGTGTCTCGGGCCTGGGCCTGGTGCGTGCGCTGCTGCCGCGGCGCAGCTCGGTGCTGGCGATCGAGCAGCAGGGCAGCGAGGTGCTGGCGCGCATCGTGCTGCGTCCGCCCAGTGTCAAGCGCGACCTTCGCGCACCAGGGGCCGACGCATAATGCGCGATTCACCGCAGCCGAAAGGGCCGCTCTCGATGTCCAGCAAAGGCAGGATTCTCGTCGTCGATGATGACCGGCTGGTGCTGGCCACGGTGACCCATGGCCTGGCGCAAGCCGGTTATGAAGTCATCGACGCCGACAACGGCGACGACGCCATCCTGCTGGCCCGCCAGCAACGGCCCGAACTGGCGCTGCTGGACATCCGCATGGAAGGCAAGAGCGGCTTCGACGTCGCCGAGTACCTGCGCGATGTCTGCCGCATTCCCTTCATGTTCCTGTCGGCGTTTTCAGACGCCGCCACCATCGCCCAGGTCGAACAGCTCGGGGCCGTGGCCTACATGGTGAAGCCGCTCGATGTCGGCCAGATCGTGCCGACGGTGGAAGCCGCCTTTGCGCGCCTGCGTTCGGGCGCTGCGCCTGTGCTGGCTGCGGTGGCTGCGGCGAACGACCCGGCCGAGCCACCTGGAGCGCCGCAAACGCCGGGAACGCCGGAGACGCCGGAAGCAGCCGTGCCCACAGACCTGCTCACCGACCCGCTGCCGCTGGCCGTGGGGGTGCTGATGCACCGCCATTCGCTGCCGCGCGCCGCAGCCCGGCAGCGCCTGCAGCGCATGGCGGCCGACAGCGGCCTCAGCGAAAGCGCGCAGGCCGAACGGTTGCTGAACGCGCTGGAAGAGCTGGCGCGTTCCTGAGGCGCCCCAGGCGCAGGCCGGTCTATCGAGATGGCGCTGGCCCAGGTCGTCACACAATCCGCAGCGAGATGACGGCGCTGCAGCCAGTCATCCAGAGCCGCATCCTCGCACTGCGCGAGCAGCGGGTGATGCTTGATGCCGACCTGGCTGAGCTTTACGGCGTGCAGACCAAGGTGCTCGTGCAGGCGGTCAAGCGCAACTTGGTGCGCTTCCCAACCGATTTCATGTTCCAGCTCACGGCCGAGGAGTTCGCGGTTTTGAGGTCACAGACTGTGACCTCAAACGCCCCCGGCCGCGGCGGCCGGCGCACCGCGCCTTATGCCTTCACTGAGCAAGGGGTGGCGATGCTGTCCTCGGTGCTCGGCAGCCCCCGCGCCATCGCGGTGAACATTGAGATCATGCGCACCTTCGTGCACGTGCGCGCATTGGCCGCTACGCACGGCGACCTGGCCAGGCGGTTGGCCGAACTCGAAGAGAAGACCGAGGCGCTGGCGATGAACCACGACACTTTCAGCCGCAACACGCGCAACCAGCTCAAGCAGGTTTTCGACGCCTTGCGTGAACTCATGACCCCGCCCGAGCCACCCAAGCGGCCTATCGGGTTCATCAACCCCGAGGACAAGGGCAAGAAGACGCAGGCCAGGCGCAAGGGGACCGCATGACCGCCTGCTGAGGCCGGCCGGCCTAAGATGGCGGCCATGCACGAACAAACCAACGAACCCATCAAGGAAGCCCGCCTCTGGCGCGACAACGGCTGGACTGCCAAGGTCGTGAAGAACAACGACGACGAAGGCTGGGCGGTCGAGATGATCCGCCAGGGCGAGCCCGAGCCGGCGCTCGTGGGCCCGTGGACGATGGGCCGCGACAAGAAGAACCCGAAGCCGCTGGACACGGCGGCGTTCAACACGCTGGTGAAAACCGCGTCCGAGGTGATCCGCCGCCACGAGCAGGCGCAGCAGGCCTTGCACCACAAGGAAACGAAGGTGGGCGACTTGCGCATCACGCTGGACATCGTGGTCGACGACGACGACGCCCATGCGCTGCTTTCGGCTTTCGACGCCGATGGCGCGCAGCTGGCGCAGGTGCGTGTGCCGGCGAACTTCCGTCTCAGCGCCGCCAGTGCCGCGGCCTGGGTCGAAGCGGGGTTCGTCCGGCCCTGAGGCCGCGCACGGCATGGCCCGCGAGCGCGCTGGCCGATGGCTCTTCTGGGTCATGCCGGCGCGGCCGCCCGTCGCGAGAATCTTTTCCAGGGGTGCGGTCCGCACCTCGGCAGGGGGCAGGCAAGGCGCCGGCCGCCGAACCTGGAAAACTCTCGATGGAGGACTTTGTGAAACTTCGACAACATCTCGCCGCCCTGCTGCTGCCTGCGGCGCTGGGCTTCTGCGCAGCGGCGACAGCCGCACCGGTGGCCATTACCGACGCCGGCGGCACCTATCTCGGCTTCGACAACATCAGTGTCGATGGCAGCCTCTACAACGTGCGTTTCGTCGACGGCACGTTCAACACGGTCTTCGGCGGTGCGCCGCAGTTTGCGCTGGAATCGCAAGCCGCTGCCGCCGCGTTCGGGCTGCTGCAGGCGGTGCAAGGTGTGGCCGAACTCGATGCCGACCCGTTCAAGATGTTCGGCTGCGGTTCGTCGTTCACCATGGCCTGCTTCGCGCTGACCTCGGACGCCGAGTTCTCGTCGCTGCCCGACGATGTCGACGTCATCGGCATGCGCAACGGCCAGGAGTCCGAGTTCGTGCTGAACGGCCTGAACGCAGAGTCGTTCTCCACCAGCTTCGACACCAGCCTCGACAACATCGGCCCCGGCGGCGCCAGCAGCTATGTCTGGGCGCAGTGGAGCGCGGTGCCCGGCCATGCGGTGCCCGAGCCGTCGAGCGGGGCGCTGATCGCCGCGGCCGGCCTGGCCGCCGGCCTGGCGCGCCGCCGCAAGCTCAGCTGAGCGCGGCCGCCGGCAGTTCCAGCGCCGTCAGCCACAGCCGGGTGTCGAACTCCAGCTGGTGGTAGTCGGGTTCCATGTGCTGGCACAGCGCGTAGAAGGCCTTGTCGTGTTCACGTTCCTTCAGGTGCGCGAGTTCGTGCACGACGATCATCTTCAGGAACGGCGCCGGCGCTTCCTTGAACAGGCTGGCGATGCGGATCTCGCGTTTGGCCTTGAGCTGGCTGCCTTGCACCCGCGACACCGTCGTGTGGGTGCCCAGCGCATTGCGGATGATGTGCAGCCGGTTGTCCCAGGCCACCTTGGCGAGCGTATCGGCGCGGCGCATGTACTGGCTGCGCAGGGCGTTCACATAGTCGAACAGCGCGCGGTCGGTGCGCACCGCGTGCATCTCGGGGTAGCGCTGCGCCAGGTGCTGCTGCAAGCGGCCTTCGGCAATGAGGCCTTGCACCTGGGCCAGCAGCTCCGGCGCGTAACCGGCCAGGTACTTCATGACGCCCAACTCATGACGCCATGCGCAGCCGGCGTTCGGCTTCTTCGGCGCGGGTGTCGTCGATCTCGCGCAGTACGGCCGCCAGGTCCACCGGCGCGTTGGCGCGTTCGTAGATGCCTGTCAGCTGGCTGTCGGGCAGCAGCGCGCCGCGTTCGAACAGCGTCCAGATCTCCGGGCCGTAGTCGCTGGCCAGCAGCGCCGGCGCGAAGCGGCCGAAGTACTGGCGCAGGTTGTCGACGTCGCGCAGCAGCATGCGCGATGCGTGGTTGTTGCCGGCCGCGTCCACCGCCTGCGGCAGGTCGATGATCACCGGGCCGTCGTGGCTGAGCAGGATGTTGAATTCGGACAGGTCGCCATGCACGATGCCGGCACACAACATGCGCACGACCTCGCGCACCAGCGCCGTGTGGTGGCGCTGCGCGGCTTCGGCTGTGAAGGCCACGTCGTTGAGGCGCGGCGCGGCCTCGCCGTTGTCGTCGGCCACCAGCTCCATCAACAACACACCTTCGTGGAAGTTGTAGGGTTTGGGCACACGCACGCCGGCAGCGGCCAGGCGGTACAGCGCATCGACCTCGGCGCTCTGCCAGGCTGCTTCCTGCGCCTGGCGGCCGAACTTCGTGCCCTTGGCCATCGCCCGCGCCTGGCGCGTGTTCTTGACCTTGCGGTTTTCGGTGTAGTCCACCGCCTGGCGGAAGCTGCGGTGCGTGGCTTCCTTGTAGACCTTGGCGCAGCGGGTTTCTTCGCCGCAGCGCACGACGAAGACCATCGCTTCCTTGCCGCTCATCAGTTGGCGCTGCACGCCGTCGATCAGGCCTTCGTCGATCAGCGCCTGCAGGCGCGGGGGTGCTTTCATCGGCGCATTGTCCCCCGCGCTGCGCGCGCGGGCCGTTCAGGGGGGTGTTGTGCAGACGAAGCTGGACGCTGCGTTGACGTCGCCGCGGCCCTTGTAGCGTGGGTACGCCGGGTGCACGCAGAGCGGCCGCGTCAGCTGCACCGCACCGGTGGCCGGGTCGAACTTGTAGGCCGTCAGCGTGCCCGGCGCGCGGTCGCGGGTGACCCAGCGGTCGAGCGCGCTCAGCAGGTCCACCACGTCGGCGCCGGGGCCGCCGGCGCAGTGGTTGACGCCGGGTGCGACGTAGAAACGAACGAAGGGGTCGGTGTTGGCCGCACCGCCCAGCGCTGCCACCACCTGGGCGTGGTACTCGGCCGTGGCCTTCACGGTGAGCGCCGAGTCGTTGCCGCCATGCCAGAGGATCAGCTTGCCGCCGGCGCCGATGAAGGGCTGGATGTTGGCATTCGTGGCGTCGTTCAGCGCCGCCATGCCGAACAGCGCGCCGGGGTCGCTGTTGAAGTCGTAGAGCAGCGAATTGGCCGCCGGGTCGCGCGCCAGGTAGTTCTTCACCGTGGTGTCGGAAAACAGGAACTGCAGCGACGGCACGCCCGTGGTCCAGGCGTCCCAGGCGCCACTGGCGCTTTCGTTGCCGGTGAGCGGCCAGCCGGGGTTGTGGTACGTGCCGCCGTCGAAGGCGGCCGGCGATGTCCACGAGGCCACCGCTGCCAGCTGTGGGTCGGACAGGCAGCTGTCACCGGTATCGGCGCCGCCGGGGCAGCGCAGCGTGGCGGCGTCGAAAGTGCAGGCCTGCGCGTTCGAGACCACACCATCGGCGACGCCGTCCAGCGCATCGCAGGCGGCGAGTATGGCGTTCGACAGCGTCGCTGTCTTCGCGGCATTGATCGCGCCGCCGGGCGCTGCGAGCGCCTTCGCGGTGCGGTTGAACGCGCCCATCAGCCCGACCCAGTTGTAGGCCGGTGCACGCGAGATGACACCGTCGAACAGCGTCGGGAAACGCTGCACGTTCATCAGCGCCTCGCGGCCACCGTTCGAGCAGCCTTCGAAATAGGCGCGGCGTGCTGGTCGGCCGTAGTGCGCACGCACGATCTCGGTCGCCGCGCCCATCACCGTGGGCACCGACAGTGAACCGAAGAGCTGCGCCGCCTGCGGGTCATTGAGCGCAAACGAGGCGTCGAGCGCGCTGCCCTGATGGCCCGAGTCGCTGCTGACCTGCGCGTAGCCCGCGCCCAGCGCCCCGGGGTCTGCGGGCGGGATGCTGCCGTTGTAGCCGCCGCCACCGCCATAGTGCAGCTTGTGGTTCCAGCCGGTCGGCAGGCGCAGTTCGAAGTTCAGCTTCGGCGCGATGAGGCCATTGACCTTGCAGTATTCCGGCAGCGGAGGTGTTGCCGCCACCACCACCGCGCCGCCGATCGTGGCGCCGCCGATGGTCTTGCCGGCCAGCGCCGCGCAGGCCAATGGCGCTGCCGATGCCGCAACGCCGAAGGTCACGCCCAGCAGGCCTGCCGCCGCGGCGCGGCAACGCCGGCCCGTGTTGGTTGTCGTCATGCGTTTTGTCTCCTCGGCCGTTGCCGCGTGCACACCAGCCCTGGCGCGCGTTTGCCGGTCGGCCGGCCGAGAGTGTGCGTCGGGTCAGGCCACGCTGGACGTAACCGCGTGTTTCGATAGATCAAGCTTCCCGCCACGGATCCGGCTCCGCCGGGCCGTAGGCGGACGGCCCCCTCGGGGGGTAGCGAGCGCCAGCGAGCTCGGGGGCTCCATTTCACCGCCGGGTGCGCCGTTGCGCCAGCGGGCGCTTGCCCTTGAGGTGACGTTCGATGCCGTCGTTGAGTTCGCTGCGCAACGCGACGACTTCTTCGAGGTGGCCGTAGACCCCCGGAAACCGCAGGTCCAGCCAGAGCCAGAGTGTGCAGGTGCGCAGTGCCTGTTCCATCACGTCCAGGCGGCTGTGGCTGCTGACCGTGTCCAGCAGCGCCAGCCGGCCGGCGCGGCCCATGTGGGCATGGCGCGCGCTCCAGTCCAGGAACTGCTGCACCTGGTCTTCGTTGCGCGTGTCCACCGGCGCCTGGGCATAGGTGAAGCGCTGCTTCAGCGTCAGCTTGCCGGCGCTGCGGTCCAGCTGTTCGGCCAGCGCCAGCATCTGCTCCAGTTCGGCCACCGCGAAGTGCGCATCGTCGAGCTTGAGCTGTTCCATGAAGACATCGAGCACGTCGCGCAGCTGGGTCTTGCCCAGCCGCGACGAAATCGTGTCGACATGCCAGCCGTTCGGCGCCACCGGCGCCTTGAAGTCACGGGGCGCCCGCGGTTGCCGCGGCAGCAGGTCTTTCAGGTGGCGCGCCGCGGTCGGCTCGGCTTCGGCCAGCACACCGACAAACCCTTCTTCGTGCATGCCGTAGCGGCCGGCGCGGCCGGCGATCTGGTGCACTTCGCTTTCGCCCAGCAGGCGGTCGGCGATGCCGTCGAACTTGTTCATCGTGCTGAACAGTACCCGGCGGATCGGCAGGTTCAGGCCCATGCCGATGGCGTCGGTGGCCACCAGGATGTGCGAGGCACCCTGGGCAAAACGTTCGGCCTCGCGCCGCCGCACTTCGGGCGGCAGCGCGCCGTAGATCACGCTCACCGGGTGGCCGGCGGCGGCGATCTGGTCGCGCAGCATCAGCACGTCGCGGCGGCTGAAGGCCACGACCGCGTCGCCCAGCATCAGCGAAGAAATCGGCAGCGGCGCCGGCAGCAGCTGCACATGCTGCTTGCGTTCGAAGTGTTTGACTTCGCAGCCTTCGCCGCACAGCCCGAGCAGGTTCTCGATCGCCGGCACGGCGTAGGCGCTGCAGATGATGATGACTTCGTTGGCAGGCACCGCAACGATGGCCTGCGTCCAGGCCCAGCCGCGCGAGTTGTCGAAGATCATCTGCGCTTCGTCGATCACGGCAACGTCGATGCTGGTGTTGGTCGACACCATCTCGATCGTGCTGCTGACGACGCGGGCGCCGGCTGCCGGCACGTTCTCTTCGCCGGTGAGCAGCGAACAAGGCACACCCCGCGCCACCAGCCGGTCGCGGCCTTCCAGCGCCAGCAGCCGCAGCGGCGCCAGGTAGGCGCCGTCGAGCGCCTGCGCCAGACGTTCGAACGCGGCGTGGGTCTTGCCGCTGTTCGGCGGGCCGACGTAGAGCATCACCCGGCGCTGTGCCCGGCGCGCTTTCTGGAAGGTGGCCGGATAACCCTGGAACGCGAGCTCGCTGGTCAGGCCTTCGAGTGTGTCGAGCTCGCCCGTCTGGTGCACCCAGCGTTCCTGCGCGCGGGTGCAGGCCGCCAGCAGGTCGGCCAGCGGCTGCGGTGTGCTGCACTCGGCCTGCAACCGCGGCAGCAGCGAGGCCAGGTGTTTGGGTTTGTGCGCACGGCTCTTGTCGACCAGCGTGTTCAGCTGCGCCGTCAGCTCGGTGGCGTGGGCAAACAGCGGCGCCGGGCCCATGGCGGCCAGCAGCGCGGCGCTGTCGCCTGTGCGGTAGAAAGCCCAGACGGCATCGGCAGCCACCGGCACGCGGAACAGCACCGGCACCTTCCACTCGGGCTCGGCCAGCGGCAGGGTGTGACGGATCAGCCGCGTCCACACGCCTGCGCGGCGCGCCACGCCCAGGCCTTCGAGCGTGCTCGTGCGCTCCAGCATCTGCGGCCGGGCCTGCGGGCCGGTGCCCACGGCTTCCAGGTGGGCGAGCGCGGCGTCCATCAGCGCCGGTTCGATCCAGCGGCTGGGCCGCTGGCCGGCGACGGGTTTTTGCAGCAGCACCAGGCCCAGCGTGTCGAGGTGCTGTTCCAGGTCGGGGTGGCTTTCGGCGATGTAGTCGGCCGGCTTCACCACCTGCGGCAAGCTGAACACCGCCGTGCGGATGCGGTTGAACGCGTGTTTGTCGATCTGCGGCGGCAGACGCTCGGCGTGGCGCGGGTTCGGCAGGTTCGGACGGTCGGACTGGCGGTCGGTCGGCGAAAGGGTCTGGGGCATCGGGAAACCAAGGGCAAGGGCGGCGCCGGAACACGGCGCGCAAGACTCCGATAATCGCTCATGAACGCCACCGAACTGAAAACAGACCCCAGCACCGCATTCACCAGCCTGCCGCTGCCACCGACCACCATCGACAATCTGCAGCGCCTGGGCTACACCGCGATGACGCCGATCCAGGCCGCAGCGCTGCCGCTGGCACTGGCCGGCGACGACCTCATCGCCCAGGCCAAGACCGGCAGCGGCAAGACGGCGGCTTTCGCGCTGGCGCTGCTGGCCAACCTGAACATCCGCCGTTTTGCGGTGCAGTCGCTGGTGCTGTGCCCGACCCGTGAACTTGCCGACCAGGTGACGCAGGAAGTGCGGCGCCTGGCGCGGGCCGACGACAACATCAAGGTGCTGACCCTGTGCGGCGGCGCGACGATGCGGCCGCAGCTGGCCAGCCTGGAGCATGGCGCGCACATCGTCGTGGGCACGCCGGGCCGCATCATGGACCACCTGGAGCGTGGCAGCCTGAACCTGGAGGCGCTGAACACGCTGGTGCTCGACGAAGCCGATCGCATGCTGGACATGGGCTTCCATGACGACATCGTCACCGTCGTCAAGCAGTGCCCGAAGCCGCGCCAGACGCTGCTGTTTTCGGCGACCTATCCCGAAGGCATCGCCAAACTCGCCGCCGCCTTCATGAAAGACCCGAAAACGGTGACGCTGACTGAGAAGCCGGCGGCGACGCAGATCCGCCAGCGTTTCTACGAAGTGCGCGAAGACGAACGCCTGCATGCGGTGTCGCTGCTGCTCAACCACTACCAGCCAGTCAGCACGATCGCGTTCTGCAACACCAAACAACAGTGCCGCGATCTCGTCGAAGTGCTGCGCGGCCAGGGTTTCGCGGCGCTGGAACTGCATGGCGACCTGGAGCAGCGCGACCGCGACCAGGTGCTGGTGCGTTTTGCCAATCGCAGCTGCAGCGTGCTGGTGGCCACCGACATCGCGGCGCGTGGCCTGGACATCGCGCAGCTCGAAGCGGTGATCAACGTCGACGTCACGGCCGAGGTGGCGACGCACACCCACCGCATCGGCCGCACCGGCCGTGCCGACGAAGCCGGCTGGGCCTTCAGCCTGGCCAGCGTCGACGAGATGGGGCGTGTCGGGCTGATCGAACACGCCGGTGGTTTCACGTCGGAATGGCACAAGCTCGACGAACTGACGCCGGCCGGCCCGCAGCTGCAGCCGCCGATGGCGACGGTGCAGATTCTGGGCGGGCGCAAGGAGAAGATCCGTGCCGGCGACGTGCTGGGCGCGCTGACGAAAGACCTCGGTTTTGCCGGCGCCCAGGTCGGCAAGATCAACGTCAACGAATTCAGCACCTACGTGGCGGTGGCGCGCGAGATCGCGCCGCAGGTGGCTTCAAAGCTCGCGGCGGCCAAGGTCAAGGGCAAGAGCGTGAAAGTGCGGTTGCTCGAAACTTGAGTCCGGTGACAACCGTAACAACGGCTTACTTGACCCGTTTCTCTTGGCATGGCATGCCGGCGTTCGCCGGCATGCTGGTTACCCAGATGTGCGGCCGTGGCGCCGCGCCTGGGAACGCCGCGAATGTCCACGTCCGAACTGAGTTTCACCGTCCGTATTGCGCCTGACGCAGCCACGCTGCGCGAGGCCTGCGCCGTGCGTGCGCTGGCCTATGGCCACCATGTGCCGGCGATGGCGCAGGCGCTGGCCGAGCCCGATGCGGTCGACTTCGCGCCCGGCACCGTGGTCCTTGTGTGCCGCGACAAGGCCAGCGGCCAGGTCATCGGCACCGCGCGTATCCAGCGCAACCATCCGCAGCCGCTGCCCATCGAGGCCAGCGTCGTGCTGCCCGACGCACTGGCCGGGCGCGCCCGCGCCGAGATCACGCGGCTGGCCATCCGGCCCGGCGCCGACGCGCTGCTGCGGCCGATGCTGATCAAGGCCTGCTGGCTCTATGCCGTGGCGGCGCAGATCCGCACGCTGGTGATCGGCGCACGCAGCCCGGCGCTGATCCGCATCTACCGCGGGCTGGGTTTCATCGACCTGCTCGGCGCCGGCAAGCAGGTGCCGCTGGCCCATGCCGGCGGCCTGCCGCACAGCGTGTTGTGTTTCGATGTCGTCGCCGCCGAACGGCAGTGGCATGCGGCGCAGCACGGGCTGTATGGCTTCATGGTGGAAACCTGGCACCCGGATCTGCAACTGGTGGCCGAGGCCGCGCCGGCGCGGCTGCGTCCGCCGCCGGCGCGCTTCAGACGCGGCCCCGCGGTGCCTGTACTGCGGCGCCGCGCAGCGCCTGCGCCAGCTGTGCCAGCGTGAAGGGTTTGCCGATCACCTGGTCCATGCCGGCGGCCAGGCAGGCGGCGCGGTCGGCGTCGGCGTCGGCGGCGGTAAGCGCCAGGATCGGCAGCCGCGGCAGCCCCAGCGTGCGTTCCTGAAGCCGGATCTCGGCGGTGGCGGCCAGGCCGTCCATCACCGGCATGCGGCAGTCCATCAGCACGAGTTCGGGGCGCTCGCTGTCGCGCAACGCCCGCAGCACGGCCTGCTTGCCGTCGGCGACACGTTCGCTGCGCACGCCCAGGCTGTCGAGAAAAGCGCCGACGATGAGGGCGTTGACATCGTCGTCCTCGGCCACCAGCACGTGGCGCGGCAGCGCGGCGCCGGCATCGGGGGCCGCAGCGGCGGTTGCCGCCCGCGGTGTTGCCACGGCGGGCAGCCGGGCTTCGAAGCTGAAGGTCGAACCCTGGCCGGGCGTGCTGTGCACACGCACGTCGCCGCCCATCGCCACCGCGATCTCGCGGGCAATCGTCAGCCCCAGGCCCACGCCGTCGGCGATGCGGTCGTTGCCGACCTGCTGGAAGGGCTGGAAGATCTGCGCCAGATCGGCGCTGCCCATGCCTTCGCCGGTGTCCTGCACGGTGATGCGCACAGACCCGGCGGGTGGGGTCGGTGCCACCTGCAGCGTGATGCTGCCGTGCTGCGTGAACTTCACCGCGTTGCCGAGCAGGTTGTGCAGCACCTGGCGCAGCCGCGCCGCGTCGCCGCGCACCCAGTGCGGCCGCGGCAGGTCGAACACGGTGTGGAACTGCAGGCCCTTGTCGGCGGCACGCAGCGTGAAGACATCGGCCACCGCGTCGATCTCGGTGGCGAGGTCGAAGTCCTCGTCGTGCAGCAAGAAGTGGCCGGCGTCGATGCACGAGGCTTCGAGCAGGTCGTTGAACAGCCCCTGCAGATGGGTGCCCGAGCTTTCGATCAACTCCAGCCGCCGCGTCGTCACCGGGTCGTGCGACTCCAGATGCATCAGCCGCGCCAGCCCGAGAATGCCGTGCAGCGGCGTGCGCAGTTCGTGGCTGACCTTGGCGAGGAAACGGTCGCGCTCGGCGCTGCGCTCACGCGCCAGTTGCAGCGCCGCGTCCTTTTCGGCCACCAGGCGGTCGGCCTGCACCCGCAGCAGCATGCCGGTGGCCAGCCGCTGCGAGGTGGCGCGTGATGTCGCCAGCAGCAACAACAGCAGCAGCAGCTGGCCGCCGGCGGCGAAGTGCGCGATGCCGTCGCCGCGCATCGCCAGCCCCCAGGCCATCGGCAGCAGCATCGGCAGCACGTAGGCGGCGGTGGCGGCCAGCCGCACCTGCAGGCCGAAGGTGGCGATGCAGCTGACGCCGTCGAGCGCGGCCACGCCCAGGGCGGCGATCGGCACCGGTTCGGCCACCAGGCGCCAGCCTGCCGCCCCCCAGACCAGGCCGTCCAGCGCCAACATCGCCAGCATGGCTTGTTCCCAGCGCGCCCGCTGCGGGCTGCCGTCGCCCCAGCGTGCATAGGCCTGGGCGAGTGCGATGCGCGCCAGCGCCACCGCCACTTTCACGGCCAGCCAGGCCTGCACCTGCAGCGCCGGCAGCGTGCCGTGCAACTGCAGCGCCAGCAGCACGGCGAAGGCGGTGGCCGCCAGCGTGCCGAAGCGTGTGTGCAAGAGCACCATGCGCAGTTGATCGCGGGCGACATGCTCGCGGTGGCTTGCGTCCAGCTGCAGGCCGATGTCCCGCGCTGCGCGTTCGAGCGCCGAATGGCGGCGCCAGCTGTTCTCTTGACTCAGACACTGCTCCCAGACCCGCCAGTACCCGTATCGGGCAGGCTCCGAGTGCGTTCACCCGGCCTGCTTCTCGTGATGCGGGAGTATCGCGCCGCACCAGGCGTGTGTCGACTTGTCGGGGATCGGCTCTCGGCGCGCAGCCCAGGCCCGCTCAGCCCGTGCGGTGGGCCTGCCGCTGCAGCACGACAGTGCGTGCACCGGCAACGCTGCGTGCGCGCAGCTGGCCGCAGCCGGCGTCGACATCCTGGCCTGCCGACTGCCGCAGCCGCGTCAGCAGCCCGCGCTGGTTCAGCGAACGTGCGATCGCGGCGGCGCGCTCCGGCGCCGGCCGGCGCCAGGGCAGGCCGGTGACGCTGTTGTACGGGATCATGTTCAGCATCGCGTACTTGCCGCGCAGCAAGGCCACCACGGCGTCGAGCTCGTCGTCGCCGTCGTTGACGCCGTCGATCAAGGTCCACTGGTACTGGATCGGGTAGCCGGTGGCACGCGCATAACGTTCACCGGCGGCCACCAGGTCGGCGGGGTCGAAACGTGGTGCGCGCGGCAGCAGTTCGGCACGCAACGCAGGTTTGGTGGTGTGCAGCGACAAGGCCAGCGCCGGTTTCACGCGCCCCGAATCCGAGCCCAGCAGCCGCTCGAACACCCGTTCGTCGCCGACGGTCGAAAACACCAGGTTCTTGTGCCCGATGCCACCTTCCTGGCCCAGCAGCTCGATCGCGTCCAACACGTTGTCGAGGTTGTGCGCCGGCTCGCCCATGCCCATGAAAACGACCTTCTTCACCGGCCGGCGGCTGCGCGCCAGCGCCACCTGGGCGACGATCTCGGCGCTGCCGAGCTGGCGCTGCAGGCCGCCCTGGCCCGTCATGCAGAAGACGCAGCCCACCGCGCAGCCGACCTGGCTGGACACGCACAGTCCGTCGCGCGGCAGCAGCACACTTTCCACCGTCTGGCCATCGGCCAGCGCCACCAGCAGCCGTGCCGAGCCGTCTTCGCCCGGATGTTCGGACTGCAGCCGCGCCAGGCCCGCCAGCTCGGCCGCCAGCGCCGGCCAGGCGTCGCGCAGCGCCTGCGGCAGGAAGTGCTCGGGTTTGCTGCGGCCGCTGTCGTGCGGCCGCACCTGGGCCCACAGGCGCAGCACATGGGCCTCATGGACGGGCGCGGCGCCAAGCTGGCGCAGGCGTTGGCGGATCTGTTCGATGCGCAAGGGCGGTGGACTTCCTGGACGACGACCGCGCATTGTCGGCGCGATCGGTGCATCAGTGCACCAGCCCGGCGTCCTCGCGCAGGAGGGCCCCGACCAGTTGGCTCAGGTCCTGGAACGTGTTCTGCTTTTCCAGCAGGCCGCGCACGCCGGCCTGGTGCGCGTCGTCGCGCAGCTCCTGCGTGATGTAGCCCGAGCTGATGACCACCGGCAGCCGGGGCCTGATACGGGCCAATTCGCGAGCAAGGTCCAAGCCCGAGACATCGGGCATGTTGAAGTCGGTGACGACGACGTCGAAGGCGTCGGGCTGCTCGCGCACCGCGGCGATGGCCTCCTGTGCGCTCGGGTAGGTGCTGACGCGGTAGCCCGCACGTTGCAGGATGCGCTCGACCATCACGACCATGGTCGCGTCGTCGTCGACGTACAGCACATGTTCGCCGTGGCCGCCGGCCGGCACCGCCAGCGCCTCTGCAGCGGCGGTGGCGGGCTGCAGCGGCGCGACCGGGAAGTACAGATGGAACGTGCTGCCGTGGCCGGGTGCGGTGTCGACCGCGATCGCGCCATGGTGGGCGCGCAGGATGCCGTGCACCACCGACAGGCCCAGGCCCGTGCCCTGGCCCACCGGCTTGGTGGTGAAAAACGGCTCGAAAACACGTTCGCGCGTGGCGGCGTCCATGCCGACGCCGCTGTCGCTGACCCACACATGCGCGTACGGGCCGGCCGGCACGCCGCCCAGCTGCAGGCCGGCGTCGGGGTCGAGCACGGCGAGGTCCAGGCCGATGCCGATGCGCCCGCCGCCGTCCTTCAAGGCCTGCCAGGCGTTGGTGCACAGGTTCATCAACACCTGCTGCACCTGCGTCGTGTCGGCCAGCACCTGCAGCGGCTGGTCGCTGAGCATGATGTCCAGCTCCACCCGCGCCGGCAGCGTGGCGCGCAGCAGCTTGCAGGTTTCCTCGACCACCGGTCGCAGCGGCTGCGCCACCAGTTCCTGCGGCTCGTGGCGGCTGAAGGTCAGGATCTGCTGCACCAGGTCGCGAGCACGGACGCTGGCCTTGTGGATCTCGCCCAGGCTCACCAGCGCAGGATGGTCCGGGCCGACATCGTCGCGCGCCAGCGCCACGTTGCCGAGGATGGCGCCCAGGATGTTGTTGAAGTCGTGCGCGATGCCGCCGGCCAGCGTGCCGATCGATTCCATCTTCTGGACATCGCGCAGCTGCGCCACGAAGCTGCGCATCACGGCTTCGGCCTCCTTGCGGTCGCTGATGTCGGTCATGACGACACGCACATCGGCCGCGACGCGCAGGCAGTCGAGCTGCACGTCCAGGCGGCTGCCCTGCTTGCCGCGCAGGGCCAGTTCGAGCCGCAGGCTGTCGCCGTGCTGCAGCACCTGTTCGAACTCCTGTTGCCAGCGCTCGCCGTCCGGCGCCTGCACGAACTGGGCAAAGCGGCTGTGCAACAGGCGTTCGCGCGGCGTGCCCAGCATCGCCGCGCCGGTCAGGTTGGCCTGCACGATCAGGCCCGTGGCCGACAGCGTCAGGTAACCGACCGGGGCGAAGTCATAGAGGTCGACATAACGGTCGCGCGAGGCTTCCAGTTCGAGTTGCCCTTTGCGGTGCTCGGCGCGCACGTGGGCCTGCGCCAGTTCACGCTCCAGCGCCGGCGCCAGCCGCGCCAGATGCTGTTTCATCACATAGTCGCTGGCGCCGGCCTTCATCGCTGCGACCGCGGTTTCTTCGCCGATGGTGCCGGAGAAGAAGATGAACGGGATGTCCAGGCCCGTAGCGCGAAAGACCTCGAGCGCCTCGACGCCGTTGAACCCCGGCAGCCGGAAATCGGAGAGCACGGCGTCCCAGTGTTCCTGCTGGAACGCGGTCTTCAGCGCCTGCACGTCCTGCACGCGCCGGTAGCTGGGCTCGAAGCCGCCCTGCCTGAGCATGCGCATCGCCAGCCGGGCGTCGTCCTCGGAGTCTTCGACGACCAGGACCCGGATCGCCTTGTTCACGACAGGGCCCTCTCCGGCGGACTCTCGTTCGTCATCAGCCAGTAGATGCCCAGCACCTTCACCGCTTCGACGAACTCGGCGAAGTCCACCGGCTTGCGCACATAGCTGTTGGCCCCCAGCGAGTAGCTGGCGATCAGATCCTGCTCCTCCTTGGACGAGGTCAGGATCACCACCGGCAGCAGTTGTGTGCGCTCGTGGCCCCGGATGCCTCGCAGCACGCCCAGGCCATCCAGCTTGGGCAGCTTCAGGTCCAGGATCACCAGCGTCGGCAACGGCGCCGCGGCGCGCCCGGTGTAGGCGCCGCGCGCGAACAGGAAGTCGAGCGCCTCGATGCCGTCGCGGGCCACGGCGACCGGGTTCATGACGTGGCTGCGCTTGAACGCACGCAGCGTCAGCGTGACGTCGTCATCGTTGTCCTCGACCAGCAGGATGACCTTGTTCGTGTCAGTCATGGCCCGGCTCCTTCAAGCGGAAGAAAAACGTTGCGCCGCGGCCCGGTTCGGCCTGCACGCGGATGCGGCCTTCGTGGCGGCGGAAGATGCGCTGCACGATCGCCAGGCCGATGCCGGTGCCGGCAAACTCGCTTTCGTGGTGCAGGCGCTGGAAGGCGCCGAACAGCCGGTCGGCGTAGGCCATGTCGAAGCCGACACCGTTGTCGGCGACGAAGTACTCCTTGTCGCCGCCGGAACCGGTGGCGCCAACGCGGATGACGGGCAGCGCGGTCTTGCCGGTGAACTTCCATGCGTTCTCGAGCAGGTTCTGCATCGCGATCTGCATCAGCCCCTTGTCGGCGACCACGTGCATGCCGTCTTCGATCTGCCACTCGACGGCGCGCGCGGGCTCGTGCAGGTGCAGCGCATCGGCGATCTCGCGCACGATCTCGCTCAGGTCGACCGGCTGCAGCTTCAACTCGGCCCGCGTCACGCGCGACAGGCCGAGCAGTTCATCGATCAGCCGCCCCATGCGCTGGCTGGCGGCGCGGATGCGTTGCAGCGAATCCTTGGCGTCGTCGCCGAGTTTGTCGGCGTAGTCTTCGAGCAGCGCGAGCGAGAAGCCGTCCATGCTGCGCAGCGGCGTGCGCAAGTCGTGCGAGACCGAATAGCTGAAGGCTTCGATCTCCTGGTTCAACGCCGCCAATTCCTGGTTGCTGCGTTCGATGCGGGCAAACGACGTCTGCAGCGAGTGGGTCATGGCGTCGAAGGTGCGGGCCAGGTCGCCGATCTCGTCGTCGCCGACGACGCCGAGCGTGTAGTGCCAGTTCCCCGCCGCGACTTCGCGCGTCGCCCGCTTGAGGCGGCCGATCGGCGCCAGCACATTGCGGTGGATCAGCCACGCGGCGCTGCCTGTGCTCAGCGTGATCAGGGCCAGCCCCGCCAGGATCACGACAACCACCCGCTGCTGCGCGGCAATGATGCGCCCGGTCGAGAAATCGGTCAGGCCGAACGCATCGACCAGGCTTTCCTGCTGCAGCGCCAGCAACTGGCTGGACAAGCGGGCCTCGGTCTGCCGCAGCGTTGCACTCTGCGCCGGGTCCGTGCCGTCGGCGACGGGGGCCTGCGCGATGTCCTGGAACAGGCGGTGTGTCGTCGCACGCCGTTCGCGCAGTTGGGCCAGCACTTGGCGCTGTTCGGCTTCCGCAAACAGCTCGCCGGCGAGCAGGCTGTCGACGCGCTGCGAGACGTCGCTTTCCTGCTGACGCGAGCGTTCCTCGTGGTGCAGGACGTATTCGAAGTGCACCATGCGCAGTTCGGTCAGCCCGCGTGCCAGTTCGGTCATCTGCCGGCGTTTGCCGTTGGCGTCCTGGACCTCCCGGTGGGCCCAGCCGATGGCCGCGGCGATCGAGGCGATCGTCGCCAGCGCCGTCACCGTCGCCAGCCAGCCGCGGGTGCTGATCTTCATGGGCCGGCGCGCGCAAAGATGCCGCAGCGGCAGGGCACCCGAACCGGGGCCCGGCAAAACGTGTCACCGACCAATTCTTTTTCTCCCTGGCATGACGACGTCGAGCCGCGTTTCTGCGGTCGATCCGCGCTCCAGGCGCCACCATGGTTTCGTCGAGTATGAGCGCATCGCCGCGGGCGGCCCGGCGCGGCGGCACGCTGCTCACGTGGCCTTTCGAGCCACGGGCCAACCCCGGTGGCGCTGGCTCAGTCGCGCAGCGTGAAGTGGAACGCCGCCCCGCGCCCCGGTTCGGCGTCTGCCCAGACCTCGCCGCCATGGCGGCGCACGATGCGCTTCACCGACGCCAGGCCGACGCCGCTGCCGGGGAAGTCGTTGGCACTGTGCAGGCGCTGGAACAGGCCGAACAGGCGGTCGGCCGAGCGCATGTCGAAGCCGGCACCGTTGTCGCGCACGACGAACGTGCGTTTGCCTTCCACCACCTCGGCACCGAAGACGATGTTGGCCTTCTTGCAGCGCGCGGTGTATTTCCAGGCGTTGCCGATCAGGTTCTCCAGCACCAGGCGCAGCAGCGTCGGGTCGCCGCGCACCTGCAGCCCGGCTTCGATCTCGATCTCGGCGACACGCTCGGGCGCCGAGCGGCGCAGGTCGTCCACCACGTAGGCGGCCAGCTGCGACAGGTTCACCGGCTGGCGCGCCAGCGGCTGCTGGCTCAGCTTGGCCAGCGTCAGCAGCGCGTCGATCATGTGGTTCATGCGCGCTGCGGCGCCGAGCACACGGTCGAGGTGGTCGTTGCCGACACGGTCGAGCTGGCGGCCGTAGTCTTCCTTGAGGATGCGGGTGAAACCTTCGACGACACGGATCGGCGCCCGCAGGTCGTGCGAGACGGTGAAGCTGAACGACGCCCCTTCGCCGCCGCCGCCGGCGTCCGAATCGGCCTGCGGCGCCTTCAGCAGCAGCAGTTGCTGGCCGGCTTCGGTGCTGAAGCGGCGCAGCACCCAGCCCTCGGTTTCCGACGCCGCGTCGCCCGGCGCGGCGGCGATGGCCTCGCGCGTGGCGGCCGGCAGGCGGGCCAGCAGGTCGCCCCAGTCGGGTGAGTGTCCGGCTGAATGTTCGGCCGCGGGTTGCGGGTTGTCGGCGTCGAGCAGGCGCTGCGCGGCGGTGTTGGCGTGGCGCAAGGCCCAGCCGGCGGCGCTGCCGTCGCCGCTGGCCAGCACGGCGGGGCTGTCCAGCGCGGCCAGCAGCGCCAGCAGCCCACCCTGGTCGGCGCGCAGCACGTCGCGCGCGGCGGTGGGGCGGGCGCTGCCGGCATAACCGGCAAACTTGCCGACATCGTCGAAACGCGGCGCGGCGCGCAGAAGCCAGACGCTGCCGTCGCCGACCTGGCGCACCCGCAGGTCGTGGAACGGCACCTGCGACTCCAGCCGCGCCCGCAGCCCGGCCACGTCGCCCGCCACCGCGCTCTCGAAACGTTCCCACAGCGTGCCGCCCGAGGCCGCGCCGCGCTGCCAGGCGTCGGCCGCGGCGCCGCTGGGCGGGTGCATGCGCACCAGGCGGTGGCTGGCGTCGGTGTGCCAGGACCAGGTGTGCTGCAGCTCGGCGAGCAACTGGGTTTCGCGGCGCGCGCAGCGCAGTTCGGCGTCGGCGCTGCGCTGGCTGCGCCATTGGCCGGCGACGAAGCCGCCGGCGGCCGCGGCCAGCACGGCCAGCAGCGCCAGGGCACCGAACAGCCAGGGCCCGTTGCTGCCAAGGCCGGCGCCAAGGCCGTCGCTGCAGCCGGTCAGTGCCGGGCCTGCCGCAAGGGCCCATGCCGCCAGCGACGGGCCGCCGCGGCGATGACAGCGCCTGGGGCAGGGTCCATGCATGCGCACGATTGTACGGACCGGGTCGCCCTGGCCCGTGCCCCGCCTCAAGTTGGGCGGCGGAAGGCCGAAACCCCCGGCAAGCCGCACCGGTCCGGGGCGGCGTGACACCGCATTGGATGCCGACCGCCGTGAACAACGCCCGCCTGCCTGCCGCTGCCGCGTCGCCAGCGTCCCCCGAGTTGCCAGGGTCCTGCTCCGGCGGCATCGGGTTGTTTCCCGTCTTGACGCCACCCACGGCCGACCCCATCCTGCTGCTGTCGACCCGCCGATGAACGCCCCGACCCCCCACCCCGCCGCCGCACCCCAGCAGCTCGACGCGCAGGCGCTGGCCAAGCTGCACGAACTCGACCCCGACGGCCGCCATGGCGTCGTGCGCCGGGTGCTGCAGACCTTCGAGACCACACTCGTGCGTTATGTCGCCGATCTCGCCGAAGCGCGCGACCGCGGCGACATGGCCGTGATGGGCCGCATTGCCCATACCATCAAACCCTCGTCGGCGGCCGTCGGTGCGCTGGCGCTGTCGGTGCTGTGCGCCGATGTCGAACGCCAGGTGCGCAACGGCGAAACCGCCGGTTTGCTGCCGCGTGTCGAGAACTTGTTGTCGGAGGCAGAACGCGCCCTGGTAGCGGTTCGGGCTATGCTGCGGACCTGAGTCCGCTCCCAGCCAATGACACCGCCGCTTTCCTTCACCGACGCCGGTCTGCCAGAACAGCCTGATGTGCTGCTCGTCGACGACGACGAGGTCAACCTGTTGATGACTGCCTTCGCGCTGCGCGACCGCGGTTTCCGCATCACCGAAGCCGCCAGCGGCGAACGCGCGGTCGACCTGCTGGCCGACTGGACCCCCGACATCATCGTGCTCGACGCGCTGATGCCGGGCCTCGACGGTTTTGCCACCTGCCGCGCGATCCGCGCGATGACCGGTTTCGAGAACGTGCCGGTGCTGATGCTCACCGGCCTGGACGACGACGCCTCGATCACCCGCGCCTACCAGGCCGGTGCCACCGACTTCTTCGTCAAGGCCACGCAGTGGAGCCTGCTCGCCGGCCGCCTGCACTACCTGCTGCGCGCCTCGCGCACCCGCATCGAACTCGAACGCAGCAAGGCCAAGCTGGCCCGTGCGCAGGACCTGGCGCGCATGGGCAGCTTCGACTGGCGGCGCAGCGAGGGCGGGCTGGCGATGTCGCCCGAAGGCCTGCGTGTCTTCGGCCACAGCCTGAACGACCACGCTTCGTTGCGGGTGCTGCTGCGCATGGTGCCGCGCGACGACCGCCGGGCGCTGCTGCGGCTGCTGCACGACGTGCTGCGCCACGCTTCGGTGCTGGCCACCGACGTGCCGATCACCTTGTACGACGGCCGCCAGCGCATCATCCACGTCGAAGCCGAGCCCGAGTTCAACGAACATGGCCACAGCGCCGGCTACACCGGCATCGTCCAGGACGTCACCGATCGCCGCATCGCCGAAGACAAGATCCGCCACCTGGCGAACTTCGACGCGCTCACCGGCCTGCCGAACCGGCGCCAGCTGATCTGGCGCGCCGAACGGGCGCTCGAACAGGCGCGCCGCATGCAGCACCAGTTTGCGCTGCTGCTGATCGACCTCGACCGCTTCAAGATCATCAACGACACACTCGGCCATTCGGCCGGGGATGATTTGCTGATGGAAGTGGCGCGCCGGCTGCGCGGCTGCGTTCGCCATTCCGACCAGGTGATGGAAGGTGCGCTTGAAGCCGCCGGCGCGCGCAGCCACCGCACGCTGGAAGCCGTGGGGCGCCTGGGCGGCGACGAGTTCGTCGCGCTGCTGCCCGAGGTGGGCGAAGACCGCGACGCCGAGCGCGTGGCGCAGCGCATCCTGGAAGTGATGCGCGAGCCGATCTTCGTTTCGGGCCAGGAGTGTTTCGTCACCGCCAGCGTCGGCATCGCAATCTTCCCGCGTGACGGCGGCTCGGTGGCCGACCTGATGCGCAATTCCGACGTTGCGATGTACTCGGTGAAGAACCAGGGCCGCAACGCCAGCGCGATCTACAGCCCGATGCTGGCCGGCGTCGGGCGCGAGAAGCTGGAACTGGAAACCGCGCTGCACAAGGCCATCGAGCGCAACGAACTGGTGCTGCACTACCAGCCCAAGATCGACGTGCGCAGTGCCAGCATGGTGGGTGTCGAAGCGCTGATGCGCTGGAACCGCGGCGGCCGGCTGGTGCCGCCGGGCGAGTTCATCCCGCTGGCCGAGGAAACCGGGCTGATCGTGCCGCTGTCGGAATGGGCGCTGCGCGAGGCGGCGCGCCAGGCCAAGATCTGGCAGACCAACTTCGGCTTCTCGGATTCGATCGCCGTCAACCTGCCCAGCCACCAGTTCCTGCGCAGCGACCTCATCGAACACATCCACGAATGTGTCACCACGGTGGGCGTGCCGCACCGTGCGCTGATGCTTGAGATCACCGAAGACAGCCTGATGAAGGATCTGCAGGACGTGATCCCGGCGCTGCACCGGCTGAACGAGATCGGCGTCGAGATCTCGATCGACGACTTCGGCACCGGCTATTCGAGCCTGGCCTACCTGACGACGCTGCCGATCAGCGAACTCAAGATCGACCGCACCTTCGTGCGCGACCTCGGTGTCACGCCGCAGAGTGTGGCCGTGGTCACCGCCATCATCGCGCTGGCGCGTTCGCTCAGCCTGCGGGTCATTGCCGAAGGCGTGGAAACGCTGCGCCAGATGGAAGTGCTGCACCGGCTGGGTTGTGGCGTGATGCAGGGTTTCCTGTTCAGCCGGCCGATTCCGCCCGACGACCTCGAACGCTGGCGCGAACAGACCGTGCTGCCGCGCAAGGCGCCGTGGATCGGCCAGGCCACCGAGCTGGAATTCGGCTCCGACGCCGCCCGTGCCGCCGGCGGCCGCCTGAAGCTGAAGTAGCAGCGGCCCAAGATGTCGACAGCGACCCCCGCGGCGGCGCCCGCGGTGATTCCGGCACAGGTGGCCAAGGGCGCCCTGCGCCGGCTGGCGATGGCCAAGCTGGAGCCCACGCCCGAGAACTACGCCCGCGCCTACGCCGAAGAATCCGGCCAGCCGCCGGCGGCGCCGCCGGCCGACATCAACAAGACCCAAGGCCCGGTCTGGGCGCTGCTGGTCGAAAAACTCGTGCGTGGGCTGGAGCGCAGCGGCCGCCAGTGGACCCAGGCGCGCAAGAAGGAAAGCCTGCAGCGGGTGCTGGAAAGCAGCCGCGGCGACCTGCAGCGCCTGCAGCAGCGGCTGCAATCGCTGGTGAACGCCTGGGAGGGCGACCGCGCCGAGCCCGAGGGCGATGGTGACGACGTTCATGTCGCCACCACCACGGCCACGGCCACCACGCCGCCCGTGGCCGCCACGGCCGCGGCCGTGGCCGACGAAGCCTGGCAGCCGCTGGTCGGCCACCTCGAAAGCACGGTGCGTGCAGCGCTGCCGGCCGAAGAACCGCGCGCGCTGGAACTCGCCGACCGCTTGGCCGCCCTGGCCGGCGCACTGGCGCACGAAGGCCTGTCGCCCGAACGGGTCGCTGCCATCGACGCCGTCTGCCAGCAGGCGCGGCGCCTGTTTGCGCACCGCCACCACCTCATCGACCAGCTCGGCGCGCTGTGCCAGGAACTCGGCCGCGGTCTGGCCGAGCTGGCCGAAGACGAAAGCTGGGCGCGGGGCCAGAGCGAAGGCCTGGCGCAGCGCCTGGCCGAAGGCATCAGCGCACGCAGCGTGCGCGCCGCCAGCGAACTGCTGGCCGAGACCCGGGTGCGCCACCAGCGGGTGCGCGCCGACCGCAATGCAGCGCGCGACGCGCTCAAGCTGCTGATCCAGCGCATGCTGGGCGAGCTGGGTGAACTCGGCGAACAGACCGGCCGTTTCCACGACAGCGTCGGCCGCCACGCCGAAGCCATCGCCCAGGCCGAGAGCCTGGAAAGCCTGGCCGGCGTGGTGCGCCAGATGGTCGACGAAAGCCGTGCCGTGCAAACCCTGGTGGGCCAGGCCCACCGGCGCATGCAGGACGAACACAGCCAGGCCAGCGAACTCGAAGCCCGGGTGCGCGAACTCGAAGCCGATCTGCGCCGGCTCTCCGAAGAGGTCTCGACCGACGCGCTGACCCAGGTGGCCAACCGGCGCGGCCTGGCCCAGGCCTTCGAGGCCGAATGTGCGCGTGTGGGCCGTGCCGAAGCTGGCGCGCCACCGTTGGCGATCGGCCTGATCGACATCGACAACTTCAAGAAGCTCAACGACACGCTCGGCCATGCCGCGGGCGACGTGGCGCTGAAAACCTTGGCCGCCGCTGTGCGCGACCGGCTGCGCCCGGTGGACCACCTGGCGCGCTTTGGCGGCGAAGAATTCGTCGTGCTGCTGCCGGCCACACCCACGGCCGAGGCGCAGCAGGCGCTGACCAGGCTGCAACGCGCCTTGAGCGAGGCGCTGTTCCTGCATGAAAACCGCGAGGTCTTCGTCACCTTCTCGGCCGGCGTCACCGCCTGGCGCCCGGGCGAAACGCTGGCAACCGCGCTCGAACGCGCCGACGAAGCGCTCTACGAAGCCAAGCGCACCGGCAAGAACCGCACCTGCACCGGGTGAGCGCGGCTCACGGGCGCACCGACATACGGCGATTCACCAACGGTCCGAACGCACCTGCAGGTCCCAGCCGCTGGCGCCGAGGCGGTAGACGCCGACGGCGCCGTAACGCTGCTCGCCATCGGCGCGCATGCGCAGCGTGCCGGTGATGGGGGCGTTGCCCTCGAAGGTCTTCAGCCGTGCCAGCAGCGCCGTGCGGTCGAGCGAGCGGTTGCGTTCCAAGGCGTGGCGCAGCAGCATCACTGCGTCGTAGGCGTAGTGGCCGGCGTAGTACGGGTCGGTGCCGAAGCGGTGGCGGTACTTTTCGAGGAACACCTTGCCGGTGCGGAACTCGTGGGCGCCGGCGATCGGGCTCGTCGCATACAGCGCGCGCACCTTGGCCGCCAGCGGCAGCAGCTTTTCGGTCTTGATGTTGTCGCCGCCGATCACGGCCACGCCGGCCAGGCCGCGTGCCGCCATCTGCGGCAGCAGCACTTCGAGCTGGAAATCGGCAAGCGTGGACACCAGCACATCGGGTTTGGCCTCGGCCAGCGCCAGCAGCAGGGCGTCGAACTGCGTTGTCTTGTTGTCCAGCGCCTGGCGCAGCACGACTTCGCGGCCGCCGCTCTTGATGCGTGCGGCCACGCCGTCGGCCAGGCCCTTGCCGTAGGGCGTGGCGTCGTCGACCACGGCAAAACGCTGCGCCCCGGGCAGGCCGGCGGCGTAGCTGCCCAGCGCCAGCGCCTGCAGGTCGTCGTTGGCGACCAGGCGCAGCGTGGTCGGCAGGCCCAGCTGCGTGTACCTGGGGTTGGTCGAGATCGCCAGCTGCGGGATGCCGGCCGCGGCGTAGATCGGCGCCGCAGCGATGCTGACGCCCGAGTTCAGGTGCGCGATGGCGGCCACCACGTCGGCCGCGACCAGCTGCCGGGCGGCTTCGATGCCGACCTCGGGCGAAGCCTTGTCGTCGGCGGGCACGATCTGCACCTGCATCCGTCGCCCGTCGATGTTGACGCCGCCGTCTGCGTTGATCTCGTCGGCCGCCAGCTGTGCACCTTGCAGCATGTCCTTGCCCATCAGCGCCAGTTCGCCCGACAAGGGCTGGCCGACGCCGATCTTCACCACGTCTTGCCGACGGCCCCACATCGTCGCGGCCAGCGCGCCGAGCGCGGCCGTGCTTGCGGTGGCGGCAACCAGCAGCCGGCGTCGGGTCGTGTTGCGGTCCGATGTCATCTCATTCTCCAAGGTAGGCGGCGCGCACCTTGGGATCAGCCAGCAGCGCCTTGGCCTCGCCGCTCATCGTGACCTCACCCGACTCCATCACGTAGCCGCGGTTGGCCAGGCCCAGTGCGCGGCTGGCGTTCTGCTCGACCAGCAGCACGGTGGTGCCGCGGCTGTGGATGTCGGCCACGACCTCGAAGATCTTGTCGACCATGATCGGGCTCAGCCCCATGCTCGGCTCGTCGAGCAGCAGCACCTTGGGCTTGGCCATCAGCGCCCGGCCCATCGCCAGCATCTGCTGTTCACCGCCGCTCATCGTGCCGGCCAGCTGGTTGCGGCGTTCCTTCAGCCGCGGGAAGATCGCGAACACCTTGTCGATGTCGGCGTCGATCTCGTTGTCGTCGCGCACGAAGGCGCCCATCTGCAGGTTCTCGGTGATGGTCATGCGGGTGAAGGTGCCGCGCCCTTCAGGCACCATCACCAGGCCCTGCTTGACCAGTTCCCAGGCACCCTGGCCCTTGATGCTCTTGCCCATGAACTCGATGCCGCCATCGGCCACCGCCTGCGTGCCGGTGATGGCCTTCAGCGTCGTGGTCTTGCCGGCGCCGTTGGCGCCGATCAGGCTGACCAGTTCACCCTGGTTGACTTCGAAGCTCACGCCCTTGACAGCCTGGATGCCGCCGTAGGCGACCTTCAGACCGGTGACCTTCAGCATGGTGGTCGTCATGGTGCTCGTCATCTGTGCGCCTTCAATGCGTTCCGGCGCCGAGGTAAGCCTCGATCACCTTTTCGTTCTTCTGCACCTCGGCCGGTGTGCCTTCGGCGATCTGCTTGCCGTAGTCGAGCACGGTGACGCGGTCGCACAAGCCCATCACCAGCTTGACGTCGTGTTCGATCAGCAAGATGGTGCGGCCGTCCTTGCGGATGCGGTCGATCAGTTCGCGCAGCACCACCTTCTCGGTGGCGTTCATGCCGGCGGCGGGCTCGTCCAGCGCAATCAGCTTCGGGTCGGTGGCCAGTGCACGGGCAATCTCCAGCCGCCGCTGGTCGCCGTAGCTCAGCGTGCGCGCCTTGTATTCGCTGTACTTGCCGATGCCCACATAGTCCAGCAGTTCCTGCGCGCGCTGCGCGATCTGTGCTTCTTCCTTCTTGAAGCCCGGTGTGCGCAGCACCGCGCCGATCAGGCCCGAGTGGGTGCGCACATGGCGGCCGACCATCACGTTCTCCAGCGCCGTCATCT
>Ga0307515_10000164_pt1 | contig 162597 bp, 173 predicted proteins | sample 17_EM_MG_FD_194513 | JGI IMG/M metagenome (GOLD analysis project Ga0307515, IMG submission 194513) | Populus trichocarpa ectomycorrhiza microbial communities from riparian zone in the Pacific Northwest, United States - 17_EM | ecosystem: Host-associated > Plants > Roots > Unclassified... | reverse complement strand
TCATTCCTTATCGTAACAACCGCGCCATATCATCCGACGTCGCAACACCTCAGACCACTTCTTTATCTTACTAAATTATACCGCCACCCTCTCGCCGCTTCCTCCGCGTCTGCCAACGTCTCCGCCATTCCGTAACACAATCATTCAACACCACCAGAATTCTCCCTCCGTTATCCCTAAGTATTCTCATGCCTATCTGCGCCGGGACAAACAGTGTCTGAATTACGTTCGGAGGTTCTTTCATGGGGTCAGTTGTACATCACACCTGTTTGTGTTTCAATATTTGTATCTGAATTTGCCATATATTAATGGAATGTAGTATGTTTTTACTAGATCCTGAAGAGTATCTTCCACCGGAATCTATCAATATCTGTACCGGGGCATTAGATGCAACAGATTCGATGTCAGCTAGTGGAGAGATTGACTATTACCGCACATATATTGATGGTATTCCGGTACATCAGATCACATATCTATATCTACGAAATTATCTTCAGAATTATATTACCTCCACTGGACGGGTACCTCCTGTGTGTCAGTCACCACAGGGAGCTTATGCATGGTCTCCGTCTTCTCCAGCAGCTTCTATATCAGCTACTAGTACAACTGGTGGTAGTACTTATAGTACAACTACACTATCTGAAATCTCCAACTTGAACTTTGCTCAAGTCTGTGAGTTGGATCTTCCTGAGTATGAGGAGGATGAGATCTATTCCAGCGAGGCTGAATCTGATCGGCCCAGGAGTCCAGCATATATTTCTTGGGAGGACCACTATGCCTTAGGCAGAGACGAGTTTGAGCACTGAGCAGTAATTGTAGTATGTAGATATATGTATTTATTGCCCTCAGAATCCTCCCCATTTCAATATTTCCATTCTTATTTCTTTCTGTTTTCAATCAACTCCTTTGCCTTTTCCTCCACCATAGCATCGGACCAGTCTACATTCTCTTTTCTAATCTTTTTTTTGTAATAACAAATTATTGACGCAGCTCTTCTTTCCTCTCTGTGTTTTTCTCTGAACTTTTCCTGTGAGTTTTTGAGCTTAGCTGGCGTTGTCCCTTGTAATTATCAGCTTACAACTTTAAATTTACACCATATACATAAAAGCTTTCAAGTTGACTTACAATGCTTTTTGGCTCTTTCTTTGTAGGCTGTGACATGCTCTGCACACAAAGAATCATCATCTTGTCCTGGCATTGTATAGCAGGGATGTTTCTGAGTTGCCCTGGTCCGGTTCTTGGCTATGGTTTTGCAGGTGCATAAGGCAGTGGGACAGGGAGTGGGAGGGGGACGGCGGGGTGCTTTGGGTGCTCGGGGTGCTTTGGGTGCTCTGGGTGCTTTGGGTTAGTGTTAGCAACGGTTCCAACCCGCTAGAACGGTTCCGGGTTAGGGTTGGGACCGGAACCGAACCGTTGCAACGGTTTTTACCACACGAAAACCCGGACCGTTGCAATTGGGCCGGTTTTACCACCAAAAACCCGGCATTTCAACTTCACAACTTTGGCTCCAATTAAGTATTTGAGTTCTGATCGTATTGTAACATGATCAGTACATAGATTGTGCAGTTTTTCGAGCTCTTTCACCTCCCGGTTTCAGATATGGGATCCGACCAATATTCGTGGAGTCGCGATCGAAAACCCGCGAATTTGGCTTAGAATTGACCCTTTTTTCACAGCCACTCAACGAATATCAGTCGGATCGCAAATCTGAATGCTGGAGGTGAAAGAGCCCATAATTCTGCACAATCTATGTACTGATTATGTCACAGTACGATCAGAACTCAAATACTTAATTGGAGCCACAGATGTAGGAACCGTCAATGTGGAACCGCGGTCCGGTCCCAACCCGGCCAAATACCCGCGGTTCTATGTCCGGGCCGGGTAACAACCCGCCAAGACAACAGAGGGTCGGATTTTTGGCCGGGTCTGGAACCGAACCGAACCGAACCGCCGGTCAAAACCCGGACCGCTGGCGGGTTACCCGGACCCGTTGCTAACACTACTTTGGGTGCTTTTGCTGTCACGGTAGGCTGTTTTTTTGCTGGTTTACCGGTACTAGTAGCAGCCGTGGCTGCAGATGATCTCGGATGCTTGGGTGGCATCGCTCTAGGGTGGTGGGGATGCTGGTGGTGGCAACAGTGGTGGTAGTGGTGGTGGTGGTGGTCGACGGAAGAGAATAGGGGGCGATGGTTGCGGGGTCCGCTGCGATTGTTCAGATCCCTTGCGGTTGTCAGAGTCCTTTGCTGTTGTCAAAATAAATTGCAGGGTCCCTTGGGATTGTCAGATACAGGGGTGTACTTTGGTCTTGTACTTTTACATAGCGACAACGACAACGTGGCGGTTGCGCTCCTTACCGGCCTCCGTACCCCAAATATCTACTATCCAATCAATTTTTCTATGCACTAATGCAGTGTAACTAAGTCCAGGATGAGAACCCAACTCCCCTGATCCCGGTTTTTCAGACAATGTGATTGTCACTTCTCCGCCCCACTTCTTCGACAGATCTTCCGTTGTCTAACCCCAGCTCTCACACTTAGCATGGGCAACACGATTCGATGAAGTCGCCTTAGGACGTACACACTACCACTGTCTATCAGCGTGTCGGAATCATAAACACTCTCATACTGCTGAAAAGATCTTTTCCTAATTTTGGAGTCGCTTGTTGCGTCCTTGCCCCACCTGTTTACGTGGCGTACAGCATATACACGGGAACTGCAAGGTTCATCACTTTACCTGATTACCGCAACGATATGGCCCATAGCAACGACTCACCCATCTCCACTACCGTCAAGCGCTGCCGCGACTGGCTATCGGAACATGTCCACGTGGGCGAGCGCCTCAGAGTTCCCAGTCTACGTTCGAGGTCGCGCTCCCTCTCACCTGCCCCTCGATCATCACTAGATTCCGCAGCCTCTAGCGGGATGCCTGCAGCTCCTGGGCCGATACGTAACGCTTCACCTCTACTAGCCTCACCGCCCCCACCAGCCTCTACACTTGCGCCATCTCAGTCGCCGGCTGTTCCAACATCAACTCCTCTACCTACGCCTACCTCTATTCCTGTATTAGCCCCTAGTCCTGCGTTAGCGCCCACACTCCGGCCAGTTTCTGCACCTCCGCCAGCTACGATTCAATCGTTAGCTTCTCAGACATTCCCCAAGGCCGCCGTTACTCAGCAGAGCCTTTTGCCTTTAAGCCAGTCCGAAATCCGTGAACGTACATTTATCTTGCTCGAGCAAAGACTAAGTCTTGAAGAGTTGAGAGCACTTGGATGGGAAAAATACATGGGAACCACAGCAGAACATGCCAAGGGTGTCGTTGAAGGAGTGAGAAACAGTATGGATGACAGTGCGACGAAGATGGACAAGATATTAGGCTATGTCAACAAGTACTGCACAATCATCGATGTGGCTATTCAACACCAACCTCAAATCACTGCTTTAGTATGGGCTGGAGTACGCACGTGCATTCAGGTGTGTATTCGCTCGTTTGAATGATTCGCATATCGCTCTCCCTGATGCCTGCTACCCTACTATTTTGGTTAGCGCTCTCGTGTGTCCCTTTCAGTTTTAGTGGAATGGCATTGTTATTCCGCATCACTAAGACTTGTAGAACCATATAGTCCAGTCCATATACGCAGTGTCACTGTTGGTACCAGTACGCTAACTACGTCATTAGTTGGCTACGAATCGCTACGAAACATTGGCGGGTCTTGAACTGGCTACTGAGACTATTGCAACTACTCTGGTGAAGTGTGAGTTTTACCACCGAGTATATCATTCGTTCGCCGAAAGCTCCGAATCCAGCACTCCCAACGATCAACAACTATTCAGCACCCTTGAGGACCACCTTCCGCAACTTTATGCTCTTGTAATCATTCTTTCGGTAAAGGCAAACGCCTACTTGAATCCACGGAACAAAGCAGGTAGGGATATAAATTCCGCATAGTTAGTTCTACACATGCTTATATAACACTCAAAACTCTAGGCGCTATAATCAGAGCAATTCAACCATTTTCTATCGAGTTTAAGCCGTTGATAGATGAAATCGCCGATAAGGAGCGAGCCATTCGGGAACTCGCGCATAGTGCCATCATGGTGAAAATTATAGGTAAGCATTACCCTGAAGCTTGGCGCCGTCAATTCCTTCCAAATGGCTTTATTGGGTTTCCCTGATAGCTTGACCTTGTCTTCTCAACAGTTGTGGCTGATGCTAATCGGCAGAGGACTCCCAAAGCTTGCACGAGCTAAAGAACGGCATGGATGATTGGGGCCAAGCTTTGGAGAATAAATTAGAGTGTGGGTTACCCTCTGTATTCGACGCCGTTAAAATCCTAACTGTAGCAGGTACTTACCGCATTGTGCAAGATACCAGTAGTAAACTGGCGGATCTTATTGACAGTATGTCGTCGGTTTAAACTCTTGTCAATCCTAGTATTTATTGCTGTCAATGTACTCACTAAAGACCATAGAAAATGAGAGAGAAACGCTCATTCGTTGTCGGACATGGCTCGGCGCCCTGCAAAATATCAATTCGGAGTACCGAAACAACCAGAAGCACCTGGCTCAAGGAACATGTACGTGGATACTGGAGACTAAGGAATACCTGGAGTTTTCTGAAACACAGGAACAGAAACATCTTTGGGTCAATGGAATACCAGGTATGAGTACATACTGAGGCCATAACGTAATGTGTACTACTGCGAGTAACATGCTGACATTATCTTGCCACTGTAGGTTCTGGCAAATCAGTCCTCTCCAGCTTTGTTATAACGCAGACACAGGATCATGCAGTGACTGATCTACGGGTATTATTCTTCTTCTGTAAGGATAGCAGCCAAGAAACATCTACAGCGGCAGCTATAATGTCTAACCTTATTGATCAACTTATTGGTCAAAACCCTTTGAAATCGTTGTTTAAAATTCTCAACAACGCCCGCAATATGCACGCTAAATCCGACAGATGCACAGACTTTGAGACCCTTTGGGATATATTTGTCGACATGGCCAGTGCGTTTCCGACTAGAATTATGATTGTCGTCGATGCCCTGGATGAATGCCAGACAGACAGGTCAGCATTAATGGATCGAATATTGTCATCTAACGAGGAAACTGGTGGGAACGTCCGATTCTTCTTAACAAGCCGTTGGGAACGCGATATCTACAACAAACTTGCAAGTCACAACAACATAATCCCTTGTGCAATGAACGTAAACGCAGATATCGAAAAGTTTGTGATCCTGCACGTAGAGAAATTTCAGCACCTAAAGGACTTTCACCTGAAACAACGCATCATCAAAGAGGTTCCCAAAAAGTCCGCAGGAATGTTTCGATATGCAACTTTATTACTTGACGAGATTGACTCTCCTTCTACAACCGATATTACAGACCTGCTCAATTCTCCCCCTGACAGCTTGGGTGAGATATATGAGCGTATTCTGCTGCGGTTGGATTTGGCGAACCCTAACCCCCGAAGTCGAGAGATACGCAAAAAAATCTTATCCTGGGTGGCAGTGGCAAAAAGGCCGCTATCGGTAGATGAATTAGCATATGCGTGTGCAATAAAGGATGATGAAACTAGTTTTGACCCAACCAAAAGAGTTCTAGCTACCGGCCAATATCTCTTGGATAACTGTGGTCCATTGATCGAAATTCTGGATGACACGGTGCAATATACCCACTTGTCAGTCAAAGAATTCTTGCTTCGGAAGCAAGACGGCTTCTATCTGAAGCAGAAACAGGTGGAACAATACCTACTTGACGAGGGAGAGGTACATGCTTCAGTCAGTATCACTTGCAGTAAGTAACACATCCTGAGAGCAAATTTTTAGTTGGGAGATTGCACAGGGGGACATGATACCATCACGCTCTTGCCAGACATGTCCGAGACAGTATGTCTGGTGGTACTGTCCCAGCTTTCCCATGTTTTCAGTCCTTCTTTTAGATGGTGCTAACCTTAGGGTCGAATCTAGTCGCACTATTGCGAAGCAGTAAATTACCCGAAGAGATATGGACACTGTACTCTCATCCGCTCTATTACTTCGTTGCTTATTGGCTACACCATTCCGCTGCCGCTACTGCTGCTGCTGGAACTTCGGGATCGAGCACTTCAAAGCTTTCGGATATGGTTTTCCAGTTCTTCCAAGATGATAACGCCTTTCGGGATTGGGCGAAAGTTTTTCCTAGCGACCCAACCGAATACGCCGAGCACTACACATGGCTATCTCCCGCTGATGCGCAGCCACTTCATATTGCGTCTTCATACGGCCTTACTAGGGTGGTAGAGCGACTTATTGGTGGAGGGGCGCATTCTGTCATGCCAAAGAAAGAACACGCTATCGACCTTGACGCATTAGACAACACGCCGCTGTTTTGGGCTCTTTTGAACCAGCATGACACTATATCCAGGCTGCTGAGTGACAACGGCGCTGGGGTCTCTGTTGCTGATAAACGCAGATTCACACCGCTTCATATTGCTGTAGAGAGAGGGGACAAGTGCATGTTCCAACGACTAATCGATATCGGCGCCAACGTCTCGGCCGCTGATCAGAATGGAGTTACACCTCTGCACACCGCCGCGCTTCACGGGAGAGTGGAGGTAGCTGGGCTGCTGATCGACAAAGGCGCTAACATCTCGGCCACTGACCAGGATGAAGCTACACCATTGTACAACGCCACACGTATGGGGCATGTGGAGTTAGTTCGGCTATTGATTGACAAGGGCGCTAACGTCTCCACCGCTGCTCAGAGTGGAGACACACCGCTGCATGCCGCTGCGTGTACGGGGCAGGTGGAGGTAGCTCAGCTACTGATCGACAAAGGCGCTAACGTCTCCACCGCTGCTCAGGATGGAGCCACACCATTGTATAATGCCATGATTGTGGGGCATATGGAGTTCGCTCGGCTATTGATCGACAAGGGCGCTAACGTCTCGGCTACTATTCAGCATGGAGTCACACCGCTGCATGGCGCCATAATTATGAGGGATGTGGAGTTCGCTCGGCTATTGATCGACAAGGGCGCTGATATCTCGGCTGTTGATCAGAGTGGGTGGACACCGTTGTGGTTTGCCGCCTCTAGAGGACACATTGAAGTTGCTCGACTACTCATTGACGAGGGCGCTGATATCTCAGCTGTTGATCAGAGAGGGTGGACACTGCTGCATTCCGCCGCTTCTGGAGGACACATTGAAGTTGCTCGACTACTCCTCGACAAGGGCGCTGATATCTCAGCTGTTGATCAGAGTGGGTGGACACCGTTGCATTCCGCCGCTTGTGGAGGAAACATTGAAGTTGCTCAACTACTCATCGACAAGGGCGCTGATATCTCAGCTGTTGATCAGAGAGGGTGGACACCGTTGCATTCCGCCGCTTCTGGAGGAAACATTGAAGTTGCTCAAGTACTCATCGACAAGGGCGCTGATATCTCGGCTGTTGATCAGAGTGGGTGGACACCGTTGCACTTCGCCGCTCATCACGGACACGAAGATGTTGCTGAAATGTTGATACCGAATGGTGTCGATCTGAATCAAGATGGAAACAATCCAACAGCACTAGCCTTGGCTGTATCTACTGGCAACCTAGAAATCGTGGAACTGCTGATTGACGGTAACGCTAATCCAAACCTATTCAGCTCTTATTATGGATGCCCTCTACAGACTGCTGTAGTAAATGGCCGTGCCGATATTGTTGAGATTCTTCTGCATGCTGGAGCAGAACAGCACATAGATGAGCATGGTTGGAACCCGAGGCTTTGTGCTCGAGGTTTTAAACATCCCCAGGTACTGGATATGCTCCCTACAATCAGCACAATGGATTCCAGTGCGGTTGGATTGCCACAGCCCTCTGCATGGAGCGACAAGCACAAGTCATTTCGATTGACAATAGATAATAACCACCTAGATGTCATATATGAGAGAGGTATTACTGGCAAGTGTGTGTATGCCATGCATCTCGCTGACGCATCTCGCTAGCATTTTCGCACATCAGCAGCGTACATAGCTTGTCGGTGGCGGCTTTAGTCCAAGCAAATCATCCCATCCGTCCTGGAGCTACAAAGTTTTATTTTGAAATCACCGTAATCGATGATGGCGACCAAAGGTAAACATATTTCAGTAAACGCTGTTGCAAGAGATATGGTGCTAATGTAGTAAATAGTATTGTTGGTATTGGTTTCGGAAACGGCTTTACCCATGTCGATAACATGCCAGGGTGGTTGAACGGCTCTTTTGGATACCACGGCGATGACGGAAAGAAGTTCGCTGCATCTGGTTCAGGGGAGGATTATGCCGAAACATTTGGGAGGGGTGATGTTGTTGGCTGTGGCATTGACAATGGAGAGATCTATTTTACCAAGAATGGACGGAATCTCGGTGAGAATTCAGGATAGAGAGTATATTAGTTTGGATGCGGCTAACGTCATTAGGAATTGCATTTCGTGGAATTGGCGGTAGATTGTTTCCGATAGTCGGTATGCGAAGTGGGGGAGCACGTATTCGTGCGAATTTCGGTAGCTCGGACTTCTGTTTCAGATAAAGGGGTTGGCATATACGGCGGGGCGTGGTTTTTATGACTTTGTCGGCGGGTATTACAAAGGAGGTTGGTTTGTAACTTGAATCATGCTCACCATTCTAAGTCTCATTCGTTGCCTGCTTCTTGAGAGCCTCAAGAAGCTCTTGGACCTGATGAACTTCCTTGATTTTGATAAGACCGGCTTTCTTCTATGACTTCAAACATTCTACCCCTCGAATTACTGTATCCCCCAGCCTATTTCTGCGGTCTGTGATAAGAATCTTGGAGTACTGAAAAGTCTGATTATTTGTAGTCTTATCCGCAGGATTTAGGACCGTATATGTACAACTACAAAATCTATCTTTAGCCTTTACAAGCGCTCAATAGGGTTCCATATCTATTATTACCTTCTCTATGCGCCAGATATTCTCAGAGGCTATAGATATCTTCAGTGACTGTAGATATCTTCCTTGGCGTAGATATCTATAGGCTCTGTAAATACACTAGATATCTGCCATATGAAACCGGGCCCATCTATGTCAAGGGCAGCTTTCCAAATTATGACCACATCTGATCGATCTACGAATCTGTAGATTATCGGGTGGTCGATCTGACCGCTTCGGAACACTTCCTGCATCTTCCCGTTTTCCAGCTGGCAGCCCGCCCGACTGCTTTCCAAAGCTCCCGCCGGTGTCATGGCTAGTACTAACATCAACCCATTTGATTCAGGTGTGCAATAGCAGCTAGAAATATCCCTCCAAGCGCAATTCTTTCGCCCGCTGCAGAATGCTCGATCCCACTCTCACATCTTCCGTTGATCCGAGTAGTATACATACATGAATGGATCGTCACGAATAAAGTCTGTGCATTGATTACCTAGTAAAAAGTCTAAAGATCTAAGATGCGTATAGAAGGGAAGAGTAAAGTCTAAAGTCTAAAACGCAGCCACGACATGGCGGTCTTATGTCGCTCCAAACGTTGGCAAGGGAATTAACCCTCGCCCTGGGCCTCGGTAACTCCAGCCCTGCCAAATCTGAAGTGTTAGTTAAGCGAGGTACCAGTGGGTAATTAAACACGCCACATTGGGAAGGATGGGTGCGAGACAAGGTGACGTCGTGCACCTTAGGGAGGCTGGCAACAGCTTCTGTGGCTTGTACGTAGATAACCTAGCGTATAACGGCTGGTTTCGAGATCTGACACAGAAATAGAGATCTGGTGGGCCACGTGGGCGCTTACCGAACGGTACACATCAACGATCTCCGTTTAAGTTCCTGAGCTAGCAGCAACGTTGCATGCCTTACCCCACAATTCGATCTGCCGGTATTACCGAGGTACCTCCCGTCACCGAAGGATACACTCTGCCGGTATCAGATTTGTCTTATCGCAGTTCATAATGCTCTTTTCGTTGTAGTGATCCTGATAAGATGACACTGAACCTCCGTGATTAACTGATTGTTGTATTACTAAAGTCTGAGCTCGGAACTATTTTCACGAATGCGTAGCGTCTATCGTTTATATAATCATATCCATTCCCTTATCTTAGCTAAACAACTGCTCAACGATTATAACTTTACTAACAGGGCAATAACTAATCCACAGGCTGTCATCAGCTTAAACTTGCATAAGCCATCACTCAATCAACGAAAGATCGCCGGCTTAACTGGGCATAGCCGACTACAACCATACAGTGACAATGTCGAACGGGTGTCATAATATCTAATTGTAGTATGCGACGCTCTCACAACATTATCAGTAAGTCGGTGGTGTGTTGACTAAGGATTTAGTCCAAAGGTCATGGAACTAATGCGGGACTAGATTGGCCTGGGTCTTTAGCCCGCAAACAGTCGGAACTTAGGAAGGCACAAAACTTAGCCTCGGGCTTGGTACGATACATAAGCAGCATCTTCCATTCTCTTTGTTGATTTCTCTCAACACGGTTTATCCATGATGCAAAATTGCTCTTATTGTTGATTTTTGCTAACGTCACCTTGCCGTATCGCATCCTCAATGCACGAACCCAACTAACGGTTATCAATCAACCTTTGTTCCCGTAGCTAGCACATACGGCACTTCTGCAGTTGTTCGTATGCCTCAACCGCTACCGCTGAGCTCTCTACCGCCACCGGGCCCAATTTCACCACCATCCTAGAAATAAGATAGTACCGTATCAAAAACCGAATACATTCCGTAATTTTCTTCCGTCCGCCAATGACTTCCAGGGTATGACGTTACGCGCTCAAGCCTCCAGTTACAAAAACCACGAGCACAGCCACATACCTATAAGAATCAGTTACTGGACGAGGGATGTAATATTTCGGAAACCTACGCAGCACTGGCTCCATAATTTCCCCCTTGATGAAAATGTCATGCAGAGAGCAAACAGGCCTACAAGTGTAGGTATGATCACAAGTCGTATCTTATTTGACTTCACAAAATAAAGTCCGATAATAGCTCCGCCGAGGAACAATATGGCTAAGAATACTTTTACAAAAGCTACGATTATGTCTATTCCCTCGACAGAAACATAGCCAGTTTCTTGTTCCGTATCTGCTTCTTTAGCCTGAGAATTAAATAAAGTGAGATGTTAGTTGTGGCCTCAGTATATCATTATTTCGTACTGGATAAAGTACTTACCCGCAATATGTATCCAAATAGACTTTGGATGCCCTCGGTAAGATTGTCGGACTTCGTTATTGAACCTGCTAGTGCTGCAAGATCCCCCTCGTTATCAAGATACTGCTGTCTCCCGTCGAACAGTGGGTTCTTTATAGATCTCAAACACTGCATTACACGGCTACTGGGAGCATCAATCGTGATAACCTGGCCGAAAAGTACCAAGGACTCATCTGAGCAATATCAGCAAAGTTCCTAGCCTGTGTCTAATAGATACTGTAAATTTTCAAGGATATTCTAATCTTTAGAACCAGTTCCAATCTAGCTGGATCCATATTTTGCGATCTTATCATGTGTCGATATGATGTTGCGGAAAGTAGCGGTACTTTAAATTGGGATGTGACATCCTCTGCATTATGTTTAAATAACTGCTCCTCAAGGTCCAAAATTTCACTTTGTTGGTAGCGAAGTTCGCGCACGTTGAACTCAGTGGACTTGCGGAAGACAACACGATCTGGGCAACTAGAGACGAATTTCGCATGTGAAGTGTAACCTGGTGGTCGGAGTTCAGTGGTCGGATTGCTTGCCAGTTCGTGTCAATAGTGACACCTGAATGAATGTCAAATGTCAAGGTGGAATTTAGTTTAAGAGAAATATATCAGCGTTGTAGGGAGCATAAAGCATGTTCCGCTATGAGATAGATCAACCTTATCGACGAAACTATTTACCCAACTCCCACAAAATCAAAAGCATGTTCTATAACGCCAAATACATTTCACCGCCCCATAGTGCAGAATGTGTCAAACAATATTGGTCAGACGGGCAACCTGGGAGATTGAGGTTTTGAGAAACCCAGGAATTCTGCCCAATGCACTCGTACTCATGAACTGCGCCTCCTGAAGGGGAAGCATGGTAGAAGGAGGAGAGATTCCCCACATAGCCGGCCATCTGGAGGGGGGAGAGCAACCGGGCTTTATCATACTCTAGATAGAGTGAATGCAGTATGATTGAAACAAAAAGAGGCTGCGCCCCTGATAAACCGCAAATCCAAACACAATCTGCAAGGTTGCACTCACCACGCTTTTTTGGAACTGGAGAGCTGCAGACAACTACCCGAAGTCTTTGTCATTCATATATTGACCACACATAAACGTGTACCTACTCTTCAACAACCTAGATTCCATACAAATTCAAGTGATTCGCCACGGAAGTCAGGTTCTCCTCTTTCTGCTTCAGTAGCAATCGAAACGTTTCATCAGTACATGCCAACCGTGTACCTACTCTGTCGCCAGTAGCTAATAATATCCTAGCAAATCTCGCACCAATACCAACCCCACAACAACCATTTCAAACACCAGAATGCAGGAGTTCGGCGGAGCAAAGCATAATTCGGGAAATAGAGCAGATGCTGGAAGGAACCGCAAAGGGACCACGCAAAACACTTCTAACACAGGAGACCCAAATATGGCAGAGATATTGAGACTAATCCTGACTTCCCACATTGATGCATATGTGAAATCAGCCACATGTGAACAGAACTCACAGCTTCGCACTACAGTGATGCGCTTCGTGTCTGCAACACAATATGCTGCCCTGTTTTGTCAACCAGGTAACTGTTCTCTCCCGTTAAGCAAATTTCTGCATGAGGAATTAAATATTTTACTGGATAACAGGGAATCACAAGGGTATGTTGCAATCAACAGGAACAAACTGACCAGAGATTGAAGAAGGAAAACTACATCAAATGAGTATGAGTAAGTCAGCAAACGCACTGAGGGGAGGTAGAGCTGGTAGTTTCTTTTATTTGTATTTTATGATTTTCGAGAGTTTTGAATTATTTATGATACAGTGGAGTACATGCTTTTGAATGTTATGCAGAAGAGTCAGCGTAGGTGGATATTTGTCGTGGTGCTAAGCGAGTTTACTTGTGTTAGTTTTTGCTAGCGTTGTCTTTTGATTCAATGCGTAATAACTTTTTGCCACCTGCGATAGATTACTTCAATATTGTGCGAGTCCTTCGTGACTCAAAATCACGCTAAGGATATCCACCCGGAATTTATCATTGGCGAGTGCTATCTTCAAAGGATTCGATTCCGGTGTGCCATAGTGTATTTCCGGTAGTTACAAAGCTATCCCTCATAGCCAAATAACATTTCGATTACTGCCCAGCACTTGAGCACACTCATAGTTTCTGTTATATATATATACTTACTCGTCAATATCCAAAGTCTCCGGACACGCCATTTGAGGCAACAATCTGAGACACCCTCCGGAAGCGCAGCAACATTTGGTTAATATAGGTTAGATATGGATATTCCGCAAGGACCCATTTCGCTTTATGACGAGTCATCTAATCTAATCAATCTAAAGTTGTCCGAAAACTTTTGATATCGACGAGTAGATAACCCATACGATGGGTAGTGGGTGTGTATCGTGCTCTGGCTAGAGAAATTGAGATATGGTAGGCCACGTGGGCGCCTACCGTGACTTATGCAATTTTAAAGATCTTGTTGCAACGGATAACTCTGGCATTCACGCATGCACTAATATTTATGCCCCGGAGACATGGTATAGAATATCCTTATCCCGAGACCTTCTAAGGTGACATTTCACTATATATCTACCCACTACGTGTAAATGAGGAAATAATCAGTCAATTGACCCAGAATATGGCAGCGCTATGCCGAAGTGAGTTAATTACCCCTACTATATAACGCACGAAGAAACGAAATTTGAATTCATGAGAATTCAACCGACACCACCGAAGGAGCCGGAAGCGAGTTCAGGCCGACTTCGAGAGAGAGTCCGTAGAAATATGAAAACTTATTTTTCGGGGGGTACCGTGTGGTTTCCACATGCGTGTTCACTTGTAATGGAATATCTGTCACTGTTGCTTCCGTAGTAGTATTTTGGCGATAGGCTAGAATCACATATAGCTGGAGAAGCGCCTGTTGTGTTGGTTGAATACTAGATAGGTACAATCTAAGGGATCCCGAAATGTGGCATCTTCCCGAAGGTACTTGAAGGTGACTTTCTACACCGAACTTGAAAATACATTTAAGTCTCATTTCTGGGTTAGGGGTTCTGCTGTGTGGAAGTAAAAGGCACCGTGGTAATAGCACTGGAAATGTAACTACGTGGTGCCTTTTTTGGTGCCATTCCTTACAGTGCCTTTCTCTGTGCACTTTCTCTTTGTGTCCATTCACTGTGGGCCCTTTTCACACCATGTCTTTTCCGTGCCCTTTTTCACAGTGGATTTTTCTCTGCTCTGCTCTCCGTGCCCTTTCGTGACATATCTTTTTCCAAGCTCTTTCTCTGTACCTGACATATCGTTTTCTCAGTGTCCTTTCAGCATCCGCTGCTGCCTCTCACCCACCATAATTGCCATGTTTATGTGGCTCTAGCCTTGTGAGCTAGCAAAGGTAGTGCACCCGCCTGCCTCCTGCCTGTTTTGATGCTGTAACAGCACTGCTGCGTTACATTATAGCTTGTTATGGCGATAACGTAGCAGTGTCGTAGCTGGGACGTAGCGGATGTAGCGACGGTAGCGGTCGTAGCAGTGGCAGCAGCGGGGGAGGAGGTGGAGATGGAGTAGGAAGAGGAGGAGGGGAGGAGGAGGAGGTGATGTTCATGATGGTGGTGGTGATGGATGTTGAAACGGAAGTGAAGATGCCGGTGCATTGGTGAATAGCCGACGGAAGCACAATACATTATGAGCAGAACAACTAACAATAAATAAAGTAACATGGAAAAAGCACTCAGGATCCTCACATAAAAATTGAATATGCACTCACCTCATCCATAATGAAACCACGAAAAGGCTCATAGGAAAAGGCATTCCCACTGCCAAAATCCAGAGTAAGGAACGGAATGGTATCCAGCAAAAGGCACTCCCTCCCCAAAAATCAAAGTGAGGAACGAAAGGTACCAAGCAAAGACACTTCGGATATCCGTAGTGCCTTTTCTGCCATACAATGATGCCTTAATAATTTCTGTTTGTATGTGTAAAGGCACGAAAATGTACACGGAGGGTGTCAAAAGTCGGGCGCGCTCCATACAATGCGGAAATTCTACACCTCCACCACAACAATAAAGAGAGATTCTGAAAGAGAAAGGGGTGGTAATAGGCTATTGGAGATGTTTCTATGATGTTTTCTCAGAAAAATATGTGTTATGTAGTGAAAGACGAGGATCTTGGCATTTCTCGTTGTATGGGAGAAAAAAGTCGGGCGCTCTTTTGCCCTGTGACCGCACCCCATATACCCTTGTACCCGAGTACATGAAGCGGGCAGTGCATTGAGGTGCAGGCTGGCGCTTGCATGATGCGATCGTTAGAGCAAGACTCCATACTCCGCCTCGCGGACACGCTGGTTCCAGATGTCTCGTTATATCCCTTGTAGCCCAGTCGTTCAAGCTTTGCACGACTACTGAGCTTTCCATATCTCAATGTACGGTATCGCCTTCTCGCCCCACAAGCGTCCAAACGACGATCCTCAATATCTATGTGTACCTTCAAAACGGCAAGGCACCAGTAGCGATGGCAGATATATATCACGGTCCCCAGCACCGAGTACCCCATCGGAAGGGACAGCATCTTGGTGTCCGAGTCCCACGATAAGCCATTTCAGCTCATCACCGCAGCCTGATCCGACGCCTATGGACTTAGAATGTAATTTTCGTGATGACCCAATTGCTGATGTCTCAGAGGGGGTCCAATTTCGACTGAAATGTTGCTCTGGAGAGGAAAGTGAGGTGTGCTTTGGTATGGTGAGGCCTCCAGCCAACCATGTCCATAAAATGTGGTTCTAACGGTTGCAGATCCGGTGTCACTGCTACTCCACTATTAGTACTCTTACACGTATTGAGAAAGATTATTCCAATACCCCCAGATCATATATTCCCCTCGTTGTACCAGAACGGACGACAGAAGCTACAATTTCGGAGATGCTCATTGTGAGTGCTGACCAAAAGACTGCCTTGGGAAGTGTTGATCCGTCAATTGGAACTGTACTTTTGCCATTACTCAATCGATCGGCTGTAAGGATTCAAGGAATTGCACTTTTACCTCTCAATTTCACACAGGCACGGTCGAAGGTCAATTCAAAGATTAAGTTAGAAATCTTTCTAAATACTTTCGGAGTTCCCGAGTTTGGGGAGCTCGTTGGGAAGTACTTGTCAGAAAACAGGGTCTTTCTCCAGCATCCGAAGTACCCGGAAGCTGGGTTCCCTTACAAGAACCCTCACATCATTTCCAAGCGCTTCGACACGGTTATTACGGAAAACACACTGACTGGTGGCATCCCCGTGATATCCAATAGTCCGGCATTGGGAACCTGCGCTGTTCCGGCAGGGCCAGCGGAGCTACTGGAATTTTTCAATAACATCTACAAGTCCGCTATACTGGGTGAAGTATGTGGAAACTGGCGACTTAAAACACAGCTTCTAAGGTGACTTTACCGCGAGGAATGTCCCAGAGGGGAACTAACTGTCCTGTAGTCATCAAAAGCAAGGTCTATATTTCCTTCAGAGAAGGGAACAGGGCCTATCGATTTTCGACTCGTCTACTATTACTGTAGGCAAAACGATATGGTCCGCCACTACTCACATACCAAGTACCCTTAAAACGTGCACCTGACTAATGATTAAGTGTTGTAGTAGTAATATCAAAGGGGGAATACTCGCGGACCATATGGGTCTTGGAAAGACATTAACAATTCTCTCGCTGATTACCGCAACATTGGAACTTGCAGACGCCCACCACTCCGGAACAGAAGATATGTTGTATACCCCAGGCTGCAAGATGCGTAGCGGAGCCACGTTGATTGTAACCCCCGTATCAAGTGAGTTCTACCTAGTTACCCTTCATTGATCGTAATTGAGATTCATATCTGACCTGCCTGTTGCCTAGCTCTGGGGAATTGGGAGGAACAGATTGCCGCGTACCTCTCCCACCCATCTCCCCTGAGTATTGCTGAGAATAGTTAGGCATGTGAGGCCTGGAAGACTCCGTTACTTCGTTTACCATGGCAAAAGCAGACCAACGGATCCCGTCAGCCTTTGTAATTATGACATTGTTTTCACCACCTTTTCAATCGTCTCGCAAGAATGGAAATCCGAACGGGACCCTCTTCACGCCATAGACTTTTATCGACTCGTGCTCGATGAAGCCCATGAGATTCGAGCAGAGAAAACGCAACGTTCTCAGTCTGTATGTGCCCTTACTTCTGAACGCCGCTGGGCTGTTACCGGTACACCATTCCAAAACGATCTAACCGATATTGCAACTCTGTTTAAATTCCTCAAGTACAAGCCGTTGGATACCAAGATAGGTTTCCAAAACAACATCCTCGCCACTCAGACTGACGAGAAGTCTGGAATGGACAACCTCCGGTCTGCACTGAAGGCAATTTGCCTCCGAAGAACCAAAGACACCATCGAGACAAATCTCCCCCTGAGGACAGAGCAGATCCACTTTCTTGACTTCCGCGATGACGAAAAGGAACTCTACGAAAGTCACAAGAAGAACATGGCGAGGAATCGGACACACGGTTCGGCATCAAATGTTGCAGACACATTGAGGTGCCTATCGAAGCTGCGGATGATATGTGACCATGGACTGGATCTCCTTCCGCCGGAAAAATTTTCCGCCAACCAAACTATGACTTGTGTTGTGTGTAGTCAACAGCTCACGGGCTCGATACAATTTGAAGGGTTGGGTTGCCCCCATCGCTCCATTTGTACGGAATGCATAGAGTTGTTACCGGGAACCGATAGTGGGTTTTCTGAGTGTGAAGAATGCTCGGTCGATGGAGCCCCGACACCTGAAGCTGCACCGGATGTGGGGATTGGAAGATTTCCGAATTATCGAGGTCCATCAACGAAAGTAAACGCACTTCTCCAAGCCATTATGAGTGACTTCACGGGAGACAATAATTCGCCAAAACAGTGAGTTGACTTTCATCCACTCCCCTTCAGGCCAAGCCTGACGTATGCATCGCATAGTGTTGTCTTCTCGGTTTGGACGCGAATGCTTGACCTGATTGGTATTGCCTTGGAGCGTGCGCAAATACCTTTCTGCAGACTGGACGGTTCAATGCCCCGAGCCCGGCGTGATGCCGAGCTGCAAAAATTCCGTGACGACCCCCGGTTTCTTGTGATTCTGATCTCCCTCATGGCTGGCGGAGTTGGGTAGGACACAGTCATCCTCGCTCCTATGGCTCTCTGCTTATCTCAAATAGTATCAATCTCACCTGCGCATCCAGAGTGCATATGATGGAACCCCACTGGTACCTTTTCCCAAATCCTTTGTTTCACGGTTTTGAAGCTCAATGAAGCACAGGAATCCAATGGTTGAACTCCAAGCTTTAGAGCGCGTCCATCGACTCGGTCAGACTAGAGACGTCCTAATAACCCGCTACATCATCCGCGATTCATTCGAGAACGTGAGTTTCCCCATCGATACAAGAAACAAAAAGCTCATTTCGACTATAGAACATGCTAGCTTGTCAGAAAAAGAAATTGGAGCTCGCAAAACAATCTCTTGATGCAGGAAAGGCGCATATCATGAAATGCGATGCCAAGAAGGAGATTATGGAGGTGAGTGAAAATCTGCAATTGTCTGAGTATCCACCTAATTGTGAAAACTGAAGAGCTTGGATGTCTTTTTATCAACGCATCACTCAGAAGTAGACATGCCGTACGATCTGATAGAGCCTTGGCCATGCCAAAACCGGGGTTAATTTCTGAATGGATCATATCACAATATAACAATATATAGACTACGGAAATGCTTAGCATAATCTTGGAGTAATAAACACTACTCTAGCAATATACCACCTATGTCACTTGTCTGAGCAGCGTAGTTTGGGCCAGCGAGATAATATAGAACTACAATATTGTTGCGGTAGAGTGCATGTCATGTGTTACGTATTGTTGGTTGGGTGGCTAGTTAACGTTATAAATCCACGTACTCTCTTGCTCCTGCGCAAAGAGATCCTTCAGTTCCCGCGATCTCGCGCGGTCCATAATGCTTACGCGCACTAATGCCATCCGCAAACAGTTTATTATAGGCTACACAACCCATAATAATGTAAATTCCTGCCGGCGTCAAAACCCCTTCTGGTCATCGTATCGTGACGCCTCCGATTCTTGTGCTCCCATATTCCGTATTATAACAGTCAAATATTGAGTACAGTGGGGTGGGTACGCGCCGTAGTCTAACTTGTAGCCTCCGGGGGAGAGAGTGTAGGAGGATACACTTGAGATGGTTAATAAGACCCTAAGTCCAGAGAAAGGGTCACTTGTGGCAGAAATGGTTGCTTACTATTATTTTCGCTTTGATTTGGTATATATCTTTATCGATCAGATGCTCAATGTAATTTTTGGTTTTATATCGAGGACAACATTTATTTGCACTTGCGGAGTGGCTGCCGGCGGCAGTGGCTACCTGGTTTGACGCGGCAGTGGCCCGTGCACACATGTACGTCATAACGGTTATCGGCTAGTAGTTAAACAGAACGACATCCCCTTCCTGCCACACACATTTGTCTCCTTCAGTGGCGCTGATGGTGCCATCACAAACAAATGGAAGTTTCTGAGGCAGTTTACCGTACCAATTGAGTTTGAGTAACGTGATATCTATAACACAAACGACAGCGAGAGAGCACAACCACCGTGCAACAGATTTTGGGTCGGAAGTCCGTGGGCACGAATGTGGCATAACCGGCACCAAGAAAATTACCTTCACCGGGAGTTTATGACTTCGCCTGAACCATAGATCTGATCTCGATGCCACTCAGCAACCACACAGGCAAACCTCGCGACTTGTGAGAAAGTTTGGAATACAAGTGTTTATAATTCCTGGCGAAAAAGATAACTCCAATGCACATGCACTGCCATGCCGAACGTCCTAATGATGAACCGTGAACCGACCGACCCGTTCTCCTAACATTTTCTCCCCCTCCTCGCTCCACCTCTCGCCCTTCAGCGTCCATGCTCTCTACCTTGCATAGTTCCACTTTCTTCTGCCCTGCCCTTACCCTTACCCTTGCCCTTGCCCTTGTTAGTGGCGAGTTCTTTCGGGTAGAGCTAGAGCCCAAGGAAGAACCACCTTTTTCCTCTGCATGTATCAAGGCAGCTACCCTCCACTCCACCTTGCTGTCATTTTCCCGGATTCTATCTTCGCCCCCAGCAGCAGTAGCGCCATACTGAGCTGTTTGGAGAGGATAAGGAGGACCATCGGAGCCTTGCGTCGAGCTATTTATCGATGGCTTGAGCAGCAGCGGCGGGGTCTCTGAAGGGATGATAACTTAGAACGCGACCATGGTCGATTCTCGATCTAGTCGACACTTTGGTTGTTGATTTCTGCGGGGTTGACTGTCGGGTGGGCATATCTTTCGTCCCACATGCATTCCAAGTTATCGGGAGGTGCCGGTACCCAAGGATGGTTTTGGCCTTCTGTTCATTAGTTCATCACTGAGATAAGCTGGCATATTGTGGGGGCTCCCGTTCCATGAGGTTGTAGCACTACGATAACCAAGGTAGTTCGAACCATACCCCCCCTATCACTATACACTCCTGGTGTTTATGGTTTATGTAAGTTGACTCATGTTTTTGGGAGTACTTGACTCCAGCCCGCTCCAAAAAATAAATTGGCTGCAGTTTGAGAACGGCGGGATAGACTAATGGTCTGAGAACGTGAGGATTTAGAGCCCATCAAGAAGATAATTTGACATCAAATAAGCATCTGAATTGGAAGAATATTCATAGAAATCAATACAGAAAAATAAAACCAGAAAAATCTGCAAATCGTAACTCCGGAAGTAAGAAAGCAAGCAGGCTACATATCTGAGTCGTGCCATGTGAGGGCATCATATGATGTCTTGCAAAGTCCGCTCGCGTTATCTCAACCCAGTCATCCATGTCCCACCCCCTGTGTCCACATCCTCAAATTGACAATCATCAACTCCTATGACCATAGCCAGAACTCCCTCCATTTGCTTTGAAGCTATCTGTCCTGCAGTCGTCCTTCGGTTGAATCGCCTAGTCGTCGTTGACGCTTACTTGTGCACTTGTTGTCATAGCGTGCCAATTATCAACAGCAACCCCCCTCGGCGTTTGGGATCTCGCTCTACTGAAATGCAATAGCATCCATCTCTGCTCCCTTGCCCTCGTCTGTACATTTGTAAGGACCATCGGATGATCGAATGACCAAACCCTCCCGAACTGCCCAGTCAATCAAACCTGGATCCGTCACCCAGTTTTCAGGCCCAACATTCTCCCCACTAGCCGCAGCGTTCTCATAGTGGCATCCCACATGCTCTATCCTCTCCTCCCAGCTTTCATGCCCGTCAAATAGCTGCCGGCAATTCGGAAACCCACACATGCTTTGTGGGGGTTGTCTCCTCTCTTTGCGGCATCTCTCTTGAATCCTGGGTATCTCAGTGTTCAGGAAGTGCGCCATTTCTGGCGTACGATTCTTCCTATTGATTGAAGAACGCGTGCTTTGACTACCACACCGTTCGCCAGAAGGGGCATGCATCCTCTTCAGATGCTGTCCGAAGAGGTCCTTCCGGTTAAAGGTAGCCGCCTTCCGTTCGGAACAACTGGGGTAGTCGCAGCGCCAGATAGTGGTTTGCAAGTGTTGTGAGGATACATGTCGCTTCCACTCATTCTTTGTGGCAAAAGTTTGCTGACAGTTCGCAAAGTGGAACGTGCATAGGAAGGGATGCTGCTGACGATTTGAACTTGCGGTTGTCTGGTGCTGGGAGTTCCTCTCGGATGCGCTGGCGTCCTCGCTGAACGCAGAAGCGCGTCGGGTGAGGTTCCCCTGCCCCTGCTCGAGTCGAGAATCTGGTGGTACTATAGCGCCCAAGACCGAAGAATCTTCAGACCAAGCACCTAGGGGGGCCCTGCCATGGGGGTATTCCGACTGTTGATTGTATCGCAGGTTCGTCGAGTCGTCAAGGGTACTCTGAATAAGACTTCTTCCTTCGGGGGCGTTGGTATTGTATGTTGCTGAATAACCACTGTCCGAAGAGCTGAGGCCGGGTTCTGGCATCCCTTGAGAAGACCGACTGATTTGGGGAAGATTGTATTTGGGATGTTCTTTCTGAGATTCCATTAAAGGAGGCGCCAGGTATGTATAGTTATGCACTGCTTTCTGCCGGTAAGAGGAAGACGGAGAGTCGCCTGTTGGTTTTCGTGCTGCGGCCGGTTGGCTTTCGCGCTGGCCGAGAGGTCCGTGTTAGGCCCGACAGCACTGGTTGGGACGCCCTGTTCTGCACGGGAGTGGCAGTGGCAGCAGGGAGTGGCAGCAGGGAGAGGTACGGGGATACCGGGGCTTTGCGTGGTGTTCTGTAGCGTTTGTTGGGGGATGGTTCTTTGGGTTCTTGGGCTTGTAGCTGGCTGTCATACATGATACGGGGAAGCAGCTGAACTTAAATAAGCCACAATTGCAAATTACGTAGTAACTATGCATGAACCAAAACATCTGTGTAGCATTCTGACGATCTACACGTTAGCATTTCATTAGATCTCGATTAGATGCTCAATATAAGTTTTGAGTTTATATCGAGGGCGACATTTATTTGCACTTGCGGAGTGGGGGTGGCTGCCGGGGGTCAGGCGGCTGGGGCCAGGTTTCAACGCTCGTGCACATATGTCATAACCGTCATCGCTTAGTAGTTAAACAGAACGACATCTCATTCTAGTGCGGCCATTTTAGTCTCCGTTAGTAACGGTGACGGAACACGATATCTCCAACACAATGACAGCAGGAGCATAACCACCGCACAACAGAATTTGGGTCGGAGGTCTATGGACACATTCAAGCATCTATGAACGAGGTCCATCGAAAGGAGGATTCCAAAGATTTAAACTACGGGGTAATTTGGGTCGGGTCCTGGCCACAATTGACCGCACTCAAGCTAAATTCGATCGCTAGAACGAAGTCCTCGAGTTAATATAACTATCTAGACCTACAAGCACCACCTGCCGCACAAGTTCCCCGACCGGGAACCCACGATTATTCATTATATCCAAATAAAGTATAAAGAACGATAAAGAACAGTTTACATATCTCCTAAATAGCACTAGTCCATCCTTTCTTCATTACCTCCATTCTCAGCGCCCTTCAAGTCATCTGTAACTCCCCCGGCTAGCATTGCGCGGTTCTTACCCCAACAGCCCCGTCGACCTCGGGGAAGACATCTTGCAAGAAGGTGTTGAGACTGTCTACTCTTGTAACCGGTGAAGGGTCTTGCTCAGTACACATATATGGTATTTGGTGGATGTAGTGTCCTGGCGGAGACTGGTGTGTGGAAGGTTGGGAGGGGGATCCTGGCGGAGACTGGGGTGCATATGTGGCGGGTGGGTAAAGCATAAAGTCACCGGTATCTTGTTGATGGACGCCGTGGTAATACCATGCTGCATGTCCTTGCACTGGAGAATGAGGGACCGAAGAGCCGGGTTCGAAGGGTGGAGCGTAGGGTGCGGGACCCATCATTTGCTGAGGCATTTGCGGAAGCATTTGCTGCGGAAGGTGGGGAAACATCTGTAGCGGTGGCGATGATGCTTGACTCATTCCTAGATGCGGTGGTTGGGTGGTGATTGTGTTGGGGTGCTGGTAAGTGAAATTAATCGGCTGCAGTGGGTTCATCCTAGAGATGGACAGTCGGCGACTGCTTTCAGAGCCTATAACTCAATTAATACAAAATACCATTTGGATTAACAGGTAGGAGTTATACTGTAGTTTCCGTCTACCAACTCTGCATCTGCATCTACACCTGACTTCGAGCCAAACAAGATCGTACGCATATGTCCAACTTTGATCCCCAGTCTTGCAAGCTGCTCATGTTTTAAACGATCCTCTTCGGTCACAGGGGAGAACTTCTTCCGGTTCCCAGGCTCGCATTTGTGATTCTGTAATCGCCTCTCTTCTGCAGTTCGATATCCACACTTATTGCAATAATGCGGAAGGGTGTGGGTCTTGATGTGTCTTCTTAGCTCTGAGACACGTTTGTACCGTTTATCCTTGCAGTGGAAGTGTGTCTCAGGGTCTTCCTCATAATACAGACACCGCCAAGTACCCTTCGTATTGACCTCATCCTCAGCCAAGTATTCTTTGAATTCCTCCATGTCTGCCCTTGATTTCTTTGCACTCGGCGAGTCGTGGAGGCTAGAGGAGGAATCTCCGTCGGCACGTCTCAGACCGTTCACATGATCCTCATCTTCGTCCATGTCCGTCTTTGAATGCTTCTCGTCCGGTGAGTCAGGGTTCGGAATAGCTCGATGTCTAACAGTTGGTTTTGCAGGAAAGTCCCGCTCTGTCTGTTGTATCGCGTTGGTCAAAGTATCCGTAGTTGTCGACTCAGCCAAATCTGACAGCAATAGCGGGTCCTCACCTTCGCTATCGTTCGACGACGCAATAACTTCGGTGTTCCGGTCAGTATTTTTTACATCACCACTAGTAGCACCACTATCTCCGGTGCTGTCGTCCATATGGTATATTTCGGGAGGTAACGCAGCAAGGGCAATCTCTTCCAAGTGGTGGCCGATGTGACGGCGCAGAGAACGCCGAGTTTCCGGAATTTCATCCATGCACAGAGGACATATGATTTTCTTCCCGGAAGCAGGAGCCTTTTGACGATAACACCTGTTGCTAACTTCCCGGAGCTCGGTTGTCGCTTCTAATCCGTGTTTCTCACATAGATGCGAATGGAATAGTGTCTCATCACTAAAAACGTCGCCGCATCCTTGAATGCAGACCCATTCATCCAAAAAGCGGTGGGAAGTAAATTCATGATTGATCCAAGCGCTTCTAGAACTATATGAGATGGCCCTGGTATCGCAGCCTGGGAAAGAACAGTTGTAGGGCTGTATATCGCGGATGACATGTTTTCTAGCCGAGAGTTAACAACTGTATATCTTCATTGTAAAGTCACAGGAGACATGCCGCCATTGCAGTTTCGAAGTAACCCCTTCGACCTTTTTGTAACAGATACTGCATTGGAAGGATTCAATCTCAGCCCCCAGGTCCACTGGAGGCGGCGGATAGCGGGTCCTCCCAACCTCTTCGGCATTTGTTGTGGCTCCGAAGGACGAGATGCTAGGTGTTGCCATTGGTTTCATCGTTTGAGACGTTTGAGACTGAAAATTGACTGAATCCATGCGTGTCATAGTTTGATATCCACTATCCCGAGCATAGGATGACTGCAAGCCAATCGTAGCTTGATCTGCTGGCTCCAGTTCTGAGTTCTCCCAGCGAGTTCTCATATCACGAATCATTTTGTGGCGATTCCAATTGATATCTGCGAGTTCTCTGACCAAGTTTTCACAGGCTGCGGGGAATTTATCTCGCACATTTCCCGCATAATGAGATTCTTGCTCTGCAAGACCACTATGTGGATCCGCATTATCGGGCTTACGGTGTTTAATACTAATCGGGATAGTCTCCAAAGATGGTGACAAATCCAATAGGCAGTCGTTTAGGATGGTAAGCTCCGATATGGTAGTGTCGAGCTCAGCATCAAAAGAATCGCCGATTTCATTGAAAACTTCGGGGTATTTGTATCGTGCCTTCGCCACCGATGCCTGAAGTTCCAAGGAGAGAGTTGTGGACGGTGATATATCTATAGTATCATTTATATTAGTCAAAGAATGGACAATAGTAAGTACTGCACCGAGTATCAAGATTCGGGTGAGATTTGGGCGTGACGATTTTCCCCAATACCGAAAACCGAAGAATGCAACAAAATTTCTTAGGATGGAACCTCCGTGACGTGTGACGTATGGACCTTGACACTCGGTACAGTACTTTGATATGAGACAACCTACGTCGCAACAGTTTCTGCGCAGTAGTGGCAATGAGCAAAACAACCGTTTCTTCCAGCGCTTCAAACCCATCAAGCACCTCATCCAATCCTCCATTTCCAGCCTCAAACCCATCGCCCCATATAGTAAACCTCCCTGCTTCGTTCCGGGTAATTTGTAGATCTGGAGCGTCCACAATACTAGTACCAGGTGAGCCGACAGCATGTTTTTCAATGACTTGTCGCCATGCTTGCTGACAGTGTCTGAAAAGTTCGGATATCAGCCTATCCCGGTGATCAGGGACAGCTTCGTAATTATGGTTGCGAATATGGTTCGTCTGGTGAGATTTCAAAGCCTTCTGCACCGGGGATTCACCCGTTACAGTTGGGCGGTCGTCGTTGATGTTGCCATCATGTAACCACCCAATGATGTGGCCTCCCAGCAGCTCTGGTTCGATTTCTTTTCGTTCGGCTTCCATACTTCCTATCCTTCTCGTTTGTTGTGATAACGATGGTTGGTTGAAGCAGTAGAGGAACTATTCTGTGTGGGGATGCGGCAAGCTCCAGTAGTATATTGACGCCACACAGTCATGCATGAACCGAAAATACCTAACGTGCATATGTGTGCTGGACGCATGGCGCAGCGATCACAGCCTCGACAGGGGTATGTTCCTTTAGATACTGAAGGCCACCCCATCCCAGTGCTGTGAGATCTTAAGAATCCGTCTCCCTAAAGCCAGACATGGAGCTTGCGGGACTCATAATCGGAGCAGCGGCCGCGATAATTCCAGCTTACCAGGGGATCGACAAGCTCTGCGGCACAATATCGGATACCAAACGCTTTTCCTCACAGCTCGAAAACCTGTGGTGGCAGGTTCGCACTCACAAAACTAAGCTTGAAAATGAATGTATCCTCCTCTTCGGCGACGATTTTGACACCGATGAGGTCAAGGCCATGTTACAGGATCAAAATCACCCAAAGTGGAGCGACACTGGGTTTAAGCATAGGTTTAAGCAACATCTCGGTGAAGCCTTTGACTCCAGTCTTGGGTCGTTCCGCGTCATCAACACAACCTTGAAGGAGCTAGAAGAGGAAATAAAGAAGTTTGCGCTAACATCTAGGGCAGGCAGCGTCAGTTTTAATTCACCCTTCTTATCTAGAGTTCCTGACTCGCTGACAGGGTGTAGAGTGTGGCGGATAGCAGTACTGCTATTGGAGCCCCGACATCGCCAAAAACCCCCATCAAAGCAACAATCGCTAAAACAAAAGCCTTAGCGAAGGGTGCTGCATGGTCGATTCAAAAATCGAAACTCCAGACATTGCAAGAGACTCTCCGTTCTCAGGTCAACGATCTGATCCACCTGCGCGAGCAGCGAACAGCTCTGAAAGACTTCAGAACTCCCACACCAATTTCCAAGACAACAATCAGTCATGGCACGATATCTAGGAGTTCATTGATTGTCGGTGCCATCAGCAACGGAGGCCCATTGTTGGCCATCAGGGAGGCCCGAGCCGCCTCGGATCGGCTCTACCAAGCTGTAACAGCCGTTACAGACTGTCAGTGCCATCGTATAGACCTTCAACTATCGACTAGTGTGCCACCCGAAAATTCGACGGCTGATGACAAGTTATATCGGTTGCTCATCTCACCCTTATCGAACTCAACTCCATATACATGTGTAGTTGTACGTCCGGAAAGATCAAATCCACCGGAGGGATCAAATCCGGCAGCAACCGCTATTCAGTCTGTTGTCCAATGTCTCCCAAAGGGGGGTATGAAAAAAGCAGTCTCAATATCACAGAGCTGTGCAAATAAACGCAAAGGCGGAGTCCGGTTCGATCTTTCGACTATATTGGATCCGGGGCATAAGAAATCAAGGCCTGAACCGGATGATCTTAAGCTAGAAAACGCGGCGGACAAGTCCCAAGGGTCGTCTCAACAAATAATGACTGGAATAGTGTTATCGTTGTGTCCATATGTTGAACTGCGGGTGAGCTCAGTCTCTGTTTCTGCAATGACTTATTTCGGCCTTCTCCCAGACGTCGACAGTTACCGGCATGTTCTATATCGAGCTAAAAAACCGCGCTCTGCCTCCCGAATATCTCTCAGCGAAGTCATCAAATTGGTAAACTCAACTTCGACCAAGAAAAGCTTTGCGTGGCCCATTCAGCGACGATATAGTCTCGCCTATATGTTGGCTCTCTCGATGTTATGCTGTTCTGGCTCCTGGTTTAAAGAGAACTGGCGAAGTGAAGACATCATTTTAGTCACAGAACAACAAGAAATTGGAGACGACACAATCAAGTCACCTCATATCACGGCAGCCCCCCGTCATTCCCGACCTGAACCCGGAATGAGTCTCGCCCGAAGTGAGCGCCTCTTCTCGCTTGCTGTCGCTTTGATAGAAATAGGGTACGGTGAAAGTCTTCGCAACCTATACTTTGAGACGGAGGTTGGGACGTATGGTGGGCTGAAAATGCAGTGGGATTGTCTTAAAGAGTACGTCGGAGCAAAAAAGTTGTCAACGTTGGTTTCGGCTGAAATGGGAGGCCGATATGCAAGGGTAGTCAGAAAGTGCTTGGAATGTAATTTTGGAATTGACGAAAAGGATTTGGATTGTTTGGCAATGCAAGAAGCTTTTTATGAGAGTGTTGTTTGCGAATTGGAGGCGTGTGTTAAGGCGTTTGACTAGGCGGCCTGTAATGAACTCTGTATTTCGCCGTGGTTCGTCGTGTATCCAGATTTCGGTCAACTTACAAATGTAGAATTATTTGTCATAATGTGCCGGCCAAAAGCGTTATTAAAGGAGATGAACAAATTTCTCTTATAGTGGTCTCACGTCCTCCTTGTTCTGAAGGATCAGGTGATGCTGGACGGGGCGAACTCCCGAGACCTCTGATTGGTGGACCCAGGAGGGTCATGACTTTGGTGTGCAGTATAACTGGCGGGAAATCTCGCTAGTACAATGGTGGTAAGATTCTTTACGAAGGACCGAATGGGACTACATACCATATGTTAAGATGTGGGAGTGTGGGAGACCAAGAGGGTAGATAGACGTTAGATACCATAGTGAAAAACCAAGGGTTAAAAACATACTGCCAGAACCGAAGTACCCAAAATACACGCCGTGGGTACGTTCCAAGACCGTTCATCCCCAAGATCAGTACGAAGCATACACCAAATTCAAGTCAAATTCAGCTCTGGCGGTGCGTCAATACGCACCAATTACGGATTTTTCAACTATGCTTTTTTACAACGGTAGTCATGAAGCGTTTCGGCATTGAACGTTCGAATACGGACGGCCATATGGAACATAGCTCAAATATGTAATAGATCCAGAGCAGCAACAGCAATAAATCATTTATTTAGTACATACATGTAGTAGTTCTTAGTACTAATCAGTAGGTACTTTGAGCCACATAATTTGGCGGCCGGTGACATGAGTTCTCCGTTCCACAACCCTACAAAGCTTCAGACTCTTCGCCACATTTTGGGAACCCCCTGGGACAGGACCACTAAGATATGGGACAAGATGGGTGGGACTTTCTCGGTGCCGTACACTGTAGAGACACATAAGTTTGGATTTGAGTCTTTGAGTGTAATACCAAGGTGATTTTGTCGGTTAATGTTGATGTCACCAGCGCTGCTTACGGCAAACTAGCACACAGATGGTCCGTGCTTTAACAGGCATCCAACTAGAGTACTTACATACATGTACCTTTGCCGACACCACATACCTGTCTCGTTCCACTTCTTGAGCCTGCCACCAATATCGTCATTTATTGTTGCCGCCCGGATCCAAATCTCTTCCGTAATCAGGCCCTTCAAATGTTCCCAAATGTCTTCGATCTTCCGACTAGTTGTCACATAAATTTTCTAGATTCTAACCTATAATTTGCTCAAGACATTCCAGGAGCTCTACTCTCGAGCCTTCAATACACTCGCCAAGACTCAAGAGCGTTTGTAGCAATATAAGCAGACCCCATGGCCTTTATACTTGCTTCAATGCCTCCATAAGTGCTTCGAAGACCGCTTATGCTTCCCCGCTGCTATTTTCGATATACAGGCTGTCTAAGATTTTGGGCCCTATTGGGCATCTGTAGAGTTGCAGAATTGATCGATCAGAAAGTTTTCAGAGGGAAGTTGGCTTTCGACGAGGCGGAAATAATAGTAGAAGTAGGCGAGAGCTACTGAAGAGCGTGGAGTAAGGGACTATTTGCTTCTCATAGGTATGTGGGGTGTGTGACGTCGAGTGCTAGGACATGTGTATTAATAACCGGAGTGAAAGACTTTGGATATAGATCCCCTAAGCCGAACAAACTGGGTATGCCTCAGAAACCCCTATATCCTAGGGTGAGAATCTGAGACACATAACATAAAATTGCGCTCTATTGCATTCATAAATTGCGATCGATTGAGGCAACATACGCAACATCCCAAGATACCTATATTTCTCCCTAGCCTATTCAAAAGATATTTGGTGCTTAGTTAATGATCAAGATTCGTGGGAACATTCAGAAGCCTGAAAAATATTTGCAGAATAGCAGTATGGCCCACAAGCTCTTACACGGGGATAGTCTACTGGTATATAAAAGATCCAAATAAATACTTGGCAGGAGTGTTGCTTTAGAAGATGGCACTGTCATGGCTTTTGTAGAATATATGATAAAGAGGAAAACTTCCAGCAGTGATCCACACTTGTAAACAAATCAAAATATCTACTGCTCACCCAGATTTCCTTAGAGTATATGTTCCGACCAATTCACGAACTTTGCCTGCTCGCGAATTTTGACTGGTTCACGAAGTGGGGATCCAGCATGCGACCTTGCCAAAGTACGAGATTTAATCCCACTAGGAAAGTTAGGTAATTATGCAATAAAGATGGTGTAAGACCTGTGGCAAATATACTTGGCATCCCAATTGCTCCAAGAACTTCAATATTCGGTCTCCTATCAATTATGGATGATCATGCCTGTCAGTTTAGCAACTTTAAGCACCGATTACAGTGTTAGAAATGTGCTTGACCCTGCGCCAGGTAAAGATCAGCCAATTTTAGTCTTTGACTTCGTGTATAGTGACCAGTAGATATTCATAATACAGGAAGACTACATAAAGTAATGCATAGATATAGTAGCAATAACTCGACAAGGGCTTGGAGGTTGCATCATGTTGAATTCGATGGAAGTTGTGGAGCCAGTTATAGCTAGCTAGAATCATGTCCATTCTCGCAACTTTTAATGACTTTAAATGGGTAGGGTTCGCATAAATTGACCAGTTCGCGAACTGGTAGGTTCGCCAATGGGACGAAACATATATCCATATCCAGCTATTATTTGTTCTCAAACTTACCAACCTAGAAGCGGAGGTGCAGAATATTGTTCCATATAGTCTGTCATCCGGCTTTTATCGCTGGCGCTTAGCCGGCCTGCGACCAAAAGCCGTTTCCATACTTAAGTACTTTATAATCATCGGCGGCACTCTACCTAGGTACCTACTTAAAGTTTTCTTTCTCCGCCGCCCGTTATTGCACGGTTATGGTAAGGCTTGGCTTGGCACTTGAGTGCGAGGGAAAAGCTTCAGGCCTTCATAGAACATCAACGGCACAATTTGGCAATGAGTGAGTAAGTATTGGTACCCAGCGCTAGCGAGAATATTCGAAGTTCCAAGTAGACCTACTTTACGCACGGTTGGAAGAGAAATAATGCAAAAACGTTGTCTTTGATCCGTATTCCTGTCACGATAGATCACTAATCCCATGAAATGCCTATTCACTGCAGAAAGCTGCAGTTGCCTTCTACGGACAGGGCGACCTTACAGACCGCCCTCAGAGCTCCAGACAAAGCCCGTCCAAATTGCAAGTGGGTTGGTGAATGAAATACTTCTAAGTCCGGTATGTCCATATGTACAACACCTATTCTGAGTATCCCTTACAGGTTCCTGCAGTAGTCAAAACACCAGAGAGTAGCCCATATTGCACAAATATCACGTTCTAATATATGCTTATAGACTTAATGTATGTTCGCGTGTTCAACGTCATAGAACATATGCATGTTGATAGTGATAACAAGATATAACCACGAGGCGTTCTCTCCGCATCTTCTACTCAGCGACAGTTATCTGCCTGGAATTTTCACGACCCAGTACTTGATGTGGTAGCTCTATCTAACATTACCTCGGCGGCGTCACCAGCTTACCACAACTCACTATACATGTTGGATGGTATCCGTACGCCACATAATGCGGCAACCAATCACTCGTATATTATTCACCGCAATCGCCGACTGGCCACCGATCTCCCTACCCTACACATAGTTGACAGCAGAATTTCTTCTGGAATTGTGTCCGATCTATCCTAGTCGCCGGTAAATAGGATTTCTCACCGATTTGACATATGGCTCTGGAAGAATCGTCTGCGACCTCGCTGATCTTGACGAAATCGGGGGGCTAGAGTATGTGGAATATATTCCAGGTAGGAAGATGACTTATCTAAGCCCAATTGGTTATAGAGACGGCTGCTCGTATGTAGGGTGGGCTGCAATCAATACCCTCCCGAATCCCGGTGATGGTTGCAGAGTACCTTAATACCGAACGTACACATACGTATTTCAGCACCCCCACCTCACATCGGGAAACTCGGAAGCAGAACATGGCGCAAAGTAGAATTTATGATTAGGACCGAGGGTGGGGCGTAATATTCCAAAGAACCGGAAACTTAAAATCAATAGAGCTGCTGAAGCAAGTGACCGTTAACCATGAGGAGAGGCGCCGGGAGGGGTATTCGCAGTGGTCCTTGCCAGGGTATTGATTCTAGTGTTTAAGATTCATCATAGACAAAAAGCGTTTAGAAGCATGAAAGTATGCCAGTCGTTGGTTGGTTCTAGTTCGCTAACTGAGTAAGAATATCATGCTCTTTTCTCGCCAGTTCACGAGTTGTTGTGGTCGCCGTTTGGGCAGAGACCCGGAGTCGAGGCAAAGTACTGATGGATGACCAACACCCAACCATCGACAAACGCAGTTGCTCAGCCCAAAGCGTGGACACAACACCGCCCGATCCGGATGAAGACCATGAGGCATTTGCTTCTGCGAGGGATCTACTGCTGCTGCCACGCAGTCCTTCGGCAAGCATTCCATATGGACACCTAGCTGTCGAGGGAGGTGGGGGAGATCATAAGGTGTGGAGGTTATGCGTGAAGAACCGGTAGCCATAGGATATCGACGAAAAAAGTAGGTGCTGGTTGGCGCCCGGACAGCAAACGGTATAGACAATCTCCCAAATATGCGAATAAGCCTGCACACATGGAGTACTCGCCCAGGTAGACGAAATCGGGAATGCTTTAGTTTGAACGGACAGCTCTGAAGTAGTTTCGACATCTGCTTCCCTCATACTCAACACCCCCCCACACTGATTCAACCCCTGCACTCCCAATTCCGCCTTCCATATGCGAGTGCCTAACTGCCGCTAAATACATGTTATTAACTTCGGCCTAAGAGAGCCGGTGATCACATTCCAGAGCCCTTCAATCCAGAGTTCGCGGTCTAACATGATAGTTTCTTGCCCGGCAATTTTGTGAGATACCGCTGGGCTGGCTTATATTTGAGAGATTATACGACAGGTACAGTCTATCATGACCAAGGTTGAACACGTCTAAGCTTTTCTACATCCATATGCGTATATCATATGCTGCTGCGCCACGCTTCCGGTAATACTCTACTGAGCACACAGCATCACTCGCGGGCCGTGCTACCCCTACGGACCGCATCGATGTCCGTTACGGACGAACGGGTACTATATTAGTGAGCTCCGTTTCCCGATACGCTAGCTAATCACAGCGGGTCCCGACCTCGCGAAGCGGAGGTTAAATGACACCCGCTAGCTAGTCCTTCGGAAGATGACTTCTTCCCCATTCCTACTACCCGAAATTTGATACTACGATAGCCTTCCCATCGGTTGGCAGGCTCTAGACATACCCAAATTTTTCGGCAAGCTCTAGATTTGAGATTAAAGGGTTTGGCGCTATTTTTTGGGCCTGCTCCAGAGTTCCTGGGCTTTAGGGATCTCTAGATTCTAGATCCCATGATACAGCAACTGGTATGTCTAAATTGCAAACGGGCTCTCGGCTTCGGGGTTAAAGATAGGCTTATTTGACCCCCCATCGTAGAAGGTTCTTTGGCTTCTTTATGAGACTAGGTACTTAGATCTGTGAAATATTCGAAGCTAGGAACTTTGACGCTGACCCTCATCATATCTCTAGCCTCTAGCGTAACCCTCTATTAAGCGCCTACTTAGAGTACTCTACTTTGCCTACAAGGCAAGCCAAAGAAATCTCCCGAGCCCGAAGTTACCCCAGTTTCGAAGCTTCTCTCAACAAAACTGCAGAGAAAAAGAAGGAAAACCCGTATTTAGCTCAGGGAACAAATTCCATTTCTGGCCCCTCAGAAAAATAGTTTATCCAGACTAGCTGTAGTTAGCTATAGCGTCTAACCCGCCTACATCATCTCATCTCACCCTGCTTCCATGCCACTCCTCTCGGCTCTCCTTTGTAGTCGTCAAGACTTCCAGACCAATAATCGGAGCCCTACCCGTTTGTCACAACAACGCCTCCCACTTCCGTGGCACGTGCTATGATAGGTGGATGTGGGTGGGCGAACCGAAGAATCCGCTGGAGAGGGACTAGATCATGCACTTTTAGTGGTCAGACAACTATCACGTAACTCAAGCCACAAAGGGGGCACCAAGGCTGAAGATCTGAAGATGATAGGGTCTTAACTAGTATACCAGGTATCTACAGCTTATTGTTACCTGCTCGGGTTCTTCCGCCAAGAATCCACAACACTTTCTGTTCTCGCAAAAATATCAGGACAGCGGCGGAGTCAAACTCGGCGCATAAGAAACAAGAATCATCAGAGTGGCTTATTTTTTTTTCCAGGTCGGTGGATACTGCAGCGCAGCAAAGCAAATTTGAAAATGGATGTTTGCCTGCCATATGGCCATATCGGGGCCCATACCGAACGGGATCGCCGATATATTACATAGCCAATTAGCTGGTGGTATGGCATGGCAGAAAAACTCACAATTCCCCAATGAACGCTTTTGTACGCAGTACTGTTTTGCATTTGGGTGAACAAAATCTGGTGATCGATTCGCTGGAACCAGATATTCGATTTTGTCCAACCGATCCAGGGACTCGGAAGGCAATCGAGTCATAAGGAAAACACCCCAGTGCTTCATGGAATGAACATTTTGGTCTTGTATAACACATGGTGAGGCTGGGTATTATCTCCAGATCCGATGCAATGTCGCAAAAAACCAAATTGCAAAGGCAATCCATAAACTCCTTTAAAATCGATGCGAAAAAACATGGAACAGCGGTAGACTCCAGAATTAACAAGTACCATGAAAAGGGAAATCTTTTTGTGCAAGAGCAGCCCAGATGACAACGCCCAACCAAACACAAAAGAAATGAAAATAAAAAGATGATTGCTCTCCATGATTACTTGATAGCCGAGGCCTAGCCATATATCGTAACCTCGTCTTCATGTCTTTCAAGGGAACTTTTCTTTCCACCAGCCAATCAACCCAAACACCATGAACTAACTCCCCTCATTACTTAACGTCTAGAGTATGTATGCATACATCATCATATAAACACCAAAGACAAAACGAAAAAAGAAAATATATGTTGCCCCACAGCTGCCGTGCTGAGACGTGAATGCGGTATTATGTCAGTCAGCATGCGCAGGGCTGACGCGGTGAACGCATGCTGATACTAGTTTCGACCAACCGCATAAATCCGACGCCGGTGCGCCGAAAAAAAGGAAAACCAGAGAATGATCGAAAAACCAAGTTTGATTATTGCCGGCCGCTGTGGTATTCAGACGACGATGACTATTCTGATACCTCTTCCGAGATCACCGAAGGAGTAGCGCCGCCTCCACTGCTACCCCCCCGGTTGATGGGTGTTGGAAGAATTTCATCCCGCATGCACGCATTCTCCAGTACATTAGTCCACTTCCCGCTCGTGCCACTGTGACTGTGCTTAAGATGCTGCCGAAAGTGGTCGGCGCGGTAAAACTTCTTGCTCTGGTTACATTCGCCAAACTTGTGTTCAGCCGTAAGGTGTTCGATGCGAACATTCCATTGGGCAGGCACCGGGAACTCTTTCCCGCAATACCCGCATACGTCTGCAAAGCTAGGTCGATGCGGTGACTGATGAAATGCGGCTTCGTAATTGCCTGCGAGAGAGTTACAAGACCATGAGTGTTTCCGTAGATGAAGTGAGTTCTGGTGTCGTTCGGCTTCGTTTTTGTTTTTAAAGCGGTTGTTGCAGTAATTGCAGCTGTATTGCTTCTCCATTTCGTGAAGTCTTATAAGGTTAGTATGGGTGTTATGGTAATTGGGGGCTCAAATGTACATACTGCAAATCGGACCGATTGTCGAACTTTTTGGGCTTTTTCGGACAGCACTCGCATATGAACATTCCCCCCATCTTTGGCTTAGGACTGTGTTTTGTTGCTAACATATCCTTGTCTTGACCTAGTGATGAGAGTTCCGATACACGTCCTTGTCTCGCGGTAGGTCTACTTGCGCCAATCGGCATCCGGCGAAAGGGCGCATCCCTCATGGACTCTTCGGTCGATGACGGATTGTACGGTGAAATAGGCGAACCCCAGTCAGTGGTGGTGAAACTGCTCGCTGCAGAATATTGTCCGACTGATGTGGACCACATTGTAGTTCCCGAAGACGCCGAGGCTGACGTGAAAGAACTAGGGGCGTTTGGCGTATGGTAATACTTTAGATGGTTATTTTGCGAAGATCTCGTAGGATGGTGGTGTATCGGAGAACATGTTCTCCAACTTGGACTGTACTCTTGCCCAGTACCCTCCAACAATAACCCTTTCTTTACAGGCTCCGAGTTACCGGCTAACCTGTCCTCATTTGGAGGTGAGGATGCTCGTCGTTTAGATCCCACTCGTTGATATTGATGGGGAGGCGTCCGGGCATCATGCAATGTAAGTCGTCCCATCCGGGAGACATGAGAAGCAGGCATATCTTCCATTTGCGAATCTTCGTCGTCATACGAATCATAACTAAGTCCGAGCAAGGATGCACTGACGGACCTTCGCATACGACTGTCAAGGACAGGGGGAACCCCGTTATCAGTAACGTGAGATGATGACATATTCAGGCTGTCACCGTTACTCCGGAAATCAGTCGATGATGAGGAGAAACCAGGTGGCTGTTTATGATTTGTTCCAGCACGTCCCTGTACATGCTCGCCCGTTGGAACGTGTACCCATCTCTCCGATGGAGAATCAATCGCTGCGGGAGAGACTGCTGTTGAAGATGACATATGCCGAGGGCTACCATGTTGCCAATGAGCTGGTGATTGCGGAGGTAATGGCGGAAGTGATCCACTGTCAGGCGGAAGCGCGAATGTCCGAATTTCCCGAGGAGGGGTCGGAGTGAGACGATGTCGTGATGGCTCAGAGGAGCTGGTGTTAAGCCTTGCTAAGAGACTGCGATCATACCCTTTTATTGATTGCTGAACCTGCGCCCGAAGAGACTCTGCGCTCTGCAGTCTGTATTTTCAGGACAATTTGTTAGGACTATCGACCGGCTATCTCTACCAGGTAATAGCGAGTGGGAAATTCTAAGGTGGGGGAAGGCAAGAGGTAAGTTTATCATGGGGTTTACTGACTCCTGCGGGGATGCTCGTTCATCAACTTTGCTGTAAAAATCCTCTCTCCAATTCCTATCAAAGGAATCTTCGGACCTTATGCTAAACCCATCACGACTTCCAGAGAGGTCTTGTTCATCAATACTTTTGCCTATTGGTGATAACTTCCATCGCTCCCTTTCTCGATTCCGTATATCTAACACAACCTTCCGTGGCCTCAGTCCTTCGCTCCCACTTTCCTCCCCGATCGAACTGATACTATCGGGACGACGGAAAGTATGGTAATTGGGCGGCGGTAGTGAAAGACCTGGTGGTTCTAGAGAGAGTATAGGCGGAATGGCTGGAGACGCAACAGAACCGTGGAATGAACCGCCTCTGCTTGACGTGGGAGAGCCATTTTTCGGTATAGGGATTTCACGGGGCATCGATCTCTGTGAGGTTGAGGATGAGTGATGGTCGCTGGCTGTGTCCATCGAATTCTGGTCGTAGATCCGAATTGACGGCAGATTGTGGGTGGTTAAACGATGTAGATGCATTATTATTTAGGGTGGAGATGACGCAAATACAACCTAAATACAATGACGGCGGTTACTGTTAGATCTGTCGCCGATCAACCTTGTAGGGCGTCGTTATTTTGATGGGGTCAACTAACTGAGACAAAAGATATTCTCGGCTCCAGTTGCGTTAATGGATATTAGATTCCCCCGTCGAGATCAGATCTCTTTCAGCCGAAGGGTTGTTCGATCCTTGAACTGGCTCTGTCTTGTACGGATGTCTTTGACGTATGCGGTAGTGGTATCTTCTGGAGACAATCCAGTCAGCGACCCGGTGTCAACCTCAGCTGAAACTGAAGAGTGGCGAGCGAACCGGCGTGAACGAAGTACAGAACCCTAATTCATGCTCACCCTCCTCTCCAGCCTCCGAATTCCTCTCTCCGGTTCGACTAGCCAGATAATGAGCGGCGAAAGGCGCACGGACGAGTTGCGATTTGCGGGTTTGAGGAAGTCCGGGGATACGTTCGCACACGAAATGTTTCAACCCAACCTCGACGCGGTCGCAACTCGATCTCGCAATTCAATCTCGCACCAAAAGCCCTGCCCGGAGAGTCGAAAAGGCCGAGCGCTTCGCAACATGCAGCGCAGGTGATAAGGGATACAAGTAATGTCGCTGGGGGTGGATGAGGAGGAGGGATCGATGCGGACTAAGTGACTGTTGACCGTTTGGGCTAAGCTAGCGGAATGACACTGCTCAACGAACGGCCGCCGGATCTGTAGCCTAGAAATGCTTGCAGGTTGAGAGAAGTCGATGCAGACGGCTATAATGCCCAGCAGAGGTTGCAAGACGTGGGGGATGTGAATCGAAGAAGCGGAGGAGGGGGTGTGACAAGACTTATAAGATGCAGCACAAGGTGGTGGAGGTGTAGGTGGTGGAGGTGTAGGGATGGGGTAGGAGGAAAGACCGAAAGGCTCACGTAGTAAAGCGTGGTATAGTGGAGAGCAGGAGGTATGGTATGGCAGTAAGAATGTATGCAGTACACTGAGCCGATTCAGCCTCCTAATGCACGTTCGGCTTGTCGCGTTCTTCACATTGAAGACAACAAGATCATCGCTCAAGATGTGCCGTCATGCGCGTGCGTATGTGTAGGAAGAAATGTTGCACTTTCTCCGTCCTATGTGCCGTATGTGGGGTAGGTAATCTGAAGAATAGACGTATAGCCTTGTTTGGAGATGACGGTTGCTGGCTGGGCGCGGTCGTGTCGGTGGTGCTGCCCATATTATTCCCCGACTGCGTGTTATTAGATAAGTGCTAGGGATATATTATGGATAACGGATCACTCTTTTATTCCAGGTCGAATTACATTTCAGAAGGTCAATCGACGATATGATTGTCCTGCACCCTGATTTTATCGACGATGGGTGCATGCACGCTTGAATACCTGGAGTTACCTCCCTACTATTCATTCCTCGCATTCTGTGGCAGAACTTGTGCCTGACGGCGTACAATGATACCCAATCCATAGCTACAAAAGGTGGTGCAGTTGTAGTATGTAAACTGGAGCTAAAGAACACTGTACTTCCTAAATTCAGGACCACTGAATGCCAAAACGAGCAGTGTTCACAGTCGGAACATGTCGGCGGGGTTTAGGAGATGCGGCAACTATTCAGCTCATGAAGGGAAATACCATAATGCCACACCTGTCTAGCCCTAGAATCCTGCCTTAAGCTCGGACATCCACAGCATTTTTACGGTCAAAAAAACGGGTAATCCAGACTACATTTGGACGGTCACACAATCTTACAAGCGTCAACAGGGTACATGGTCACGGGCTGCTCAATCAGGTTGGGAACGACATTATCTTGGCGTGAGGTGCATCTCACAATCGCATCTCTGATCTACTTAATGTACTCCACCTGCCGTCAGCTCCAGAATGGCGCAAATGCTAATAAGTATATATGTCCCTCACTAAGAGGGGAGGGGCTGTTTAGTTGATATCATGCGACACCTGGACGATAAAATTCTGAGACGGAGAAACCAAGAAACTGAAGAACGACGTCTGATATCATCGAAGTAAGTGGGTGCGATCATGCGCCAGGAGAGTTATTGCTTCTGCAACAGAGCTTGCTGACGCGAGAACCACGTCAAGTGGTCCTTTGAAAAGTAGGCGAGATAACGGAACGGGTCTCATCCGTCCATACCATCGTCGACATCGACTGTGGGTATGGGAATGCTTAGGGAACTGCACTTGTGTCTATCAATATAGTGACTGGTATGCCAAATGTCTTGTCTGTTTGTAAGGCTGAAGGGACTTCCCGGGCCACTAGAGAGAATTGAGGCGAATCCGCCGAAGTGGCCGAGACATTATTGATTTATTTGTTGCACCCCACATTATATTACACATTAACGTTGGCGAGGCCCTCCATACGAAATAATACTTATAAAGTAGTACGGGTAGGCAACATCAACGGGTTTGCAATTTGGCCCACGGTGAATCTGAATCAACTCGTTACCAGCGAAACAAATGTCGCTGTTTTCTGGGGAAGCTTTGAGTGAGAAAGAACAGGCGAGATGTCGCCGAAAGATAACTTAGAATCTCGTCATATTTGCAATTTAGGCTTTTTGTTTTACCCACACCATCACATATCACAAATGTAAGCTGCAGCAGCCTTGTAAGGCGGGCGATTTGAACCAAGCAAAAATATCTACTTCCACCTCCGCGCTTCAACATCCTTGCCTTGCAGGGATCGCCACCCAACCACCACACCCTTCGTTTAGAGTACGGGTGGGCGGTGAGATCTCGCCTTTCTTGTCCGTTGACCCCGCTCCGCTCAGAGTTCGCAACCACACCTAACCTTGGAAGTTCAGCATCATTCCGATCGGTGTTCATCGTCCACCGGAGCCTCCCCCCCTTATCGCGATAGGCGGGCGCTTCATTTCTCGCTCAGCCTCAATCGACGTCCAACCTCAAACGGTAGCGAACCCGTCAAGCCTCACAGCCCACGCATACCCCTCACCGACTGTATATGACCATGAATCAGGTTCCAGGTGAGAATCTATGGATCGGCGGGTACAGCATCCCTATCTCACCCTATGTGATCGTCGTAATGCGTTAGGTGGTTAATATCGCGGGAATGTAGGATGTTCGCTCTGCGTGGGAAATCTGCCCTGCAGGCCGCAAAAATCACCCATGTAGTCAGCGTCTTGCGGGTTCCTCTTGACAAATCGCTCTTTGAGGGCTTTGAACACAAGGTCGTTGAAGTAGACGATGTTGAGGACGAGAACCTTATCGAACACTTTGCGAAAACGAATGAATTTATATCTAACGCACTAAACAGCGGTGGTGCTGTGCTGATTCACTGGTACGAAAGCCCCCCCCCGTGGTCATCTTATGATTGATGATTAACATTCATTAGTGCCATGGGAAAATCAAGGTCCGCAACCGTCCTAGCTGCTCACTTGATGCAAAAACGGCAAATCAACCCTGCGGAGGCAGTCGAAATTATCCGCAGAATTCGGCCTTTTGTCGAACCGAATCCAGGCTTCATGGAACAGCTGCATTTATATCACAAAATGAAGTATACTTCCGATTTGGACGATAATCCAATATACCAGCGCTGGCTTTATCAGAAGGGATTAGAGGCAAGCAAGATGGCAGGGGTTGCACCCGAACGTATACACTTTCGGGATGCAGAAAAGTCCATTGCGGAAACCACACAGGTCGAGGAAGGAGCTACACCAGAAGAGTCGGGGATGGTTGAATTGCGGTGCAAAAAGTGCAGGTAGGGTTCCCGGTTACTGTCATAGCCAGCTTTGTGAAGTAGAATACTGAATTGTCCGCAGGCGTACACTTGCAAATTCCCAATTCTTAACTCCACATATCCCGAAACCTTCCCAGCCTCCTTCACCAAGAGCCTCTAATACACCATGCTCGCACCATTTCCTCGAGCCGTTGAGCTGGATGGCGCCGGAACTTAAGCAACAAAAGCTTGAAGGAAAGCTTGAATGCCCCAAGTGCGCCTCGAAAGTGGGATCGTATGCATGGCATGGTATGAAGTGTTCTTGTGGCGAGTGGGTGGTACCAGGCATAAGCATAGCCAGGGGAAAGGTAGACGAGATAAAGGTCAAATTATAGCAATCTCAGATGCTCGCCGCTACGTTTCAACCCTGCGGTCATTTTGCTTCGATGTCAAATCTGCAGTGCAAACAGGCCGGCCCGAACAACGAGAATTACTTTAGTGACATTGCAAATACAACATTTCCAATAACTGCCCAATCAAGCACGATTGCCCCCCGCACCAAGACCGGCAAATGCCGCTTGCCAATGTAGCTCTTGGTTACGTGCATATGTGGGTCTTTAGCATAAGGTTCTGACTGCGAGTCCAGGATCCCTGGCATCTGTCTTCCTGCAATCTTTGATATTGCTTCAGAAGCCGCCGATGAGACGTGGAACGTTTCCACCATAAGGCTCTCTCCTCATAGGGCGTTCGGCCCTGATATTTATCGTTCCTTGACGTTGGTACTCTATAGGTTCTGGGGAATTTCGGTGGTGGTTTCATATGGATAGAGTAGTCGCCCCCATCCTTCCTTCCTCAACGGTCCAACCCTACCAGGAACCAGCATCCACAAGAGTGGTGCTCCACGCCGCCCAATAAATAATTTGATGCAGAGCTAGAGTGGGGATTCCGACTGAGGCGGTTGTTTGTAATCTGCAGCTACCATGTGATGGAGACTGCAGGTATACCTTCCGCGGAGTAATAATGACGGTTCATTAAGAGGTACTAAACACTTTAAAATCCAGCCTTATAAGCTGTTCCAACGGGACTTGTCCTGCAGGGGCAATACCTCCTGATGCCACCACCACCACTACCATGTCCGTTTAATGATACATAGGGCTGCTACCTATGATGGTGTGCGGTAAATTGTTAGCAGCAATGGGGCGGCGCCTGCGCAGCCCCTGGAAATGAGTGGGGGAAGCTACTGGATAAACTAGATCGGTGGGTTTTCGGGTGTTTGATTGTTGATACCAACGCTATTGCAAGCGTGATGCAACTTTTGCCAACTTATTGCATACTAAGGAAGGTATCTTGCCACGCGACTGCCGATCTTTGGCGTACGTACGAACGTTGGACGCCACTACACCGCCCCGTGCGTGCAGGTACGAACAGCCCTAGTAGCTGATGACGCGGCCGAGGCTCTGCCGTTGGCTCTGATAAAATATCTATCACACGATGTTACGTTGTTGTACGCTTGCACAGTGCTATCCAATCAGTGAATTGTCGAGTGACTACGCATGACCACTGAGTTCGTGAGAAACTACCCGTGAGTTCTAGTCTGATCAGGAATGTTCGTGGTGTCTGTCGGAACTAAGGGATACATGCCCTCAGCTGAGTAGTTCTTGGCTTTGCATATATGGCTAATGGTGGTATATACAGAACTTACACCATCTGTATGTTGATTGTCACACCTTGTTGAAGTCGAGTTATGCACAATAATTATGCATGGTTTGCCGGCGTTAAAGGTCTAGAGGGTGAATTCGCGGTACAATGCATATACCACCCATCACTAACTGGCAGGGAGGCGCTCTCATGACTTTGCACTTTCGTCATGCTGAAGTACATACGGACTGTGCAGATCCTGGATATGGATAGATATAGAGCATCAGGCTGGCCGCTGGGGCAGGCTAGCTGGGAGCGTCTCCAAGAAGTAGGCTTTTTCCGTCAACCTGCGGGGAACACATGCAGGTACGCCCTAGTCACTACGACTCACTCGAGTACCTGCATGTCCGGATCAACCCGGATGTGATTTGAGAGAATATTTTGTTTTTTTTCCCCTGCAGCCGGCTGCGGGTAGGGCTGGCAAATGAATTTGCAGCTGTTGATCCCTACCTAGAATGTGCGATTCGAGTGCTAAGAGGGTTGATATGGTACGGTTTTTGGGATGCGGTTACCCATGTGCTGATATGGCGGGAGAATTGGTATGACGGTGGCTACATATTCCGTAGGTTGTCTGTACGTAATCGTTGGCAAGACGTGCTGCGGCCATAACACGCTAGTATACATCATGGCTACATAGAGAGTCCTCGATCACTTACTGTGTGTACACATCTTGTATCTATTGCTTCCGTTAATACCGCTGATAAACGACCTCTATCTTAGGCGCTGCCGGCAATGACAACCCTGGACTGATAGCGGGGTTTTGCCGCGAATTTCTCTGCCGAAGTCCATTCCAATAGAAAGCGTCCCGGGCCACTCGGATGCCCATTCACTCTGACCTCAACAAAAACAACGGAGAGGACCGAGATTGTTGTATATGATTGGTTCCAAAAATGGTTTTCGTAAAACTGATGAAACAGGCTCAATGGTGTAGTACTGCTGAGTGATCCATTTTAACCAATCATGAACTTAGGATCTGTTTCCAGCCAATCAAGATCCATCCGAGTGGACGCCTATCCGAGTGGCCCGGGATGCTTTCTACCTCCCGATGCAGGCAACGTTGCCATTGGTCCGTCCATGGAAGGGGAAATTGTATTAATGATATGACAACCTACAATTGTTACAAGCTCCCGATGAGCATGCAATATTTGTCAATGGCCGGTGGTGCGGGTAACCTCAGAACTCACGCCCGGCTTTTACTTTTTAACCTAGAATGGCTTTCTGGTTTACGAAGCCTCACGTTTTGGTATCGCTTATGCATGAGTACTAAATTGTCTAGGTTATAAAGTTACCTTCTTGGTCGATAGCTGGCAATGGCTTCTTTGTCATATAGCCGACTTTTCAGATCATTCTTCTTGATGCTGAAATCGGAATATATATGAGATTTTTTGTTTGTTTGTTTTAATCATACTGTACGCATTCACTCTATCTAGAGTACGACAGTGCCCGATTCCTCCCCTCTTTGGATGGTAATTTGGAGATAACGTTTGAGGTGTTTCATAAATTGTCACTCGGCCTTGGTAATTACGAAATTAAGTCTCCGGACTGATACTTCGTACAGCTGCCCATTTACTCTGTACCGAACACAACCAACTTTAGAATGCCAAAATACGTCCCCTTGTCCCCCCTAAACTCTTCCAGTCCTAATTACAAGAAGGTACAGTAGGTTCCCCGGGCAGCGTGAGTACTCTAGTGTTGGCCATGAGACAAGAACAGATGCGGGATGTCTCGGGATATCTTGTCGCGTGGACAACACTAACTATTCATCTTACACAATCTCTCCACACGCCTGTACATTTCACCCAGTTCATCTCGCCGGTATTTCTAGCCTTTCCTTCTCCCTCTCGACAATATCAACAGTGTATCAAGCTCCCGTCTAAGCCTATAACGACAACAATGGAGTGTGCCGCCAAGTATTCTCCCAAAACTAGCCCACTAAGCCTAAGACGAACCACGGCCTACTACAACAAGCTGGGATAGTACGAAATCAGACATCAACATGAATTTTTGGCGAGGAGACTGGAACGTATTGAAATTACTGTGATTGAAGTACTTCTAGTAAGAATCTGAGACTAACTATAGACTCTCCAACGATGGTTAGCCTAACAAAAAAATAAGCAGTTAGGATCTGAAATTCTGGGATGATGGTAGCGACCCCTTCTAGATTTGGGATACGAGATACGCACGGAAATTGGCTCGATCTCGGACCTACGGTTTAGAGCACTCCCAGACCGTTGGAGAGGATTCCACCTGCTGAACCTTAGCACGACAATGCTGAAGAAATTGGATGAAAGATGGATAATCTAGCAAAGTTAGGAGCGAAGTGCAAGACAACCCGAGGCGTTCTTAAGTGGCCTGGAGTCAGAAGATACTTCCGGGACTCTTCGATTGTAAGGCCATTGTCGGGGGTTTCGTAGAGATTATTCTGCTTTGCGTTGTCTTTGCCATGGAATTTCTTCTCCTTCAGAACCTTACACGTGTCCTAGTGGCTACCACTGTGGGAATAGCAATGATGAATATGTGGTTCATCATAGTGACTGTACCATCTCTTTATGCCATCTCATATCTTCTGAGGTAGAAGCAGAGGCGGAGTGGGGTGGAAGAGGGGAGGGGGTGAAATTTTCGTTTTTGGGTAGTGGATGGAGAGCTCCGCCATCTAGCCGGCTCGCCCGGAGGCGGAGGGGAATCGGTTTTTTGTCATACTCTAATTAGAGTGAATACAATATGAATAAACAACAACAGCAGCAGCAGAGGCGGAGTGGGGGGCTTCAATCGGTATTTCTGGGTTGTGTCTGGCGGTTGTGACCGTGCTGCTAGTAAATGGGCCACTGATAGGTAGCGAGTGTCAACAGGTCGCGTAGACCATCCCTGGCTGCTAAGGGCTGTTGTCTAGAGCATTTGTACGAAAAGATTGGATGTCTGAGGAACTTATTATGGGGCAGCGTACTGGTCCTAAACAAAAGAGCAAAAGAATACTAGGTTTTGAACCAATGGCCTGGCGTTTGTAGCGCCATGAGATTTTGAATCCTTCGAGTTTATAGCACACGGCGTTTATAGCACCATGAACTTGTGGCATGGCGTTTGTAGCATTCTGAGGTTTCGAACCCTGCAGCTGGTGTTTGAAGCACCGTCTTTACCACTGAGCCAAGCGATCAGTTCTTATATATGGGTATTTCCCCTCCGGTAATATCGGTTATTTAGAGTGCCCAGCTCAACACACCGAGAGAGGGGGCTTATATGAAGATGCATTATATTGATCTCGAGCAATAACTTCTTCTCGTGGATAGGATAAAAGAACAAAAAGAGTAAACTTCGCCGTCGGACACACATGCTTCTCATCTGGCTAGCTGTTGGAATATGGATCGAATCGAGATATAGAATTGTCATAGTTATGACGGTATAAAAGAATCTCTGCAAGTTTGGAGCCTGCAGCCAGTGTTTACAACACTGGTTGAGTATAGCAGGTTTTAAGCCCGAGATATTCTTTAGTGTTAAAGCACTTCAGGTTTCGAACCCACACCTGGTGTTTCTAGCACCATACTCCACCAGCTAAGCTGAGGGATTGGTTGTATATGTGCTGATTTTAGCCATGGTCTGTTATTTCTAGCTTCTAGTATATAACATCCGAGAAAAGGTCGGCGGAATTGAATGAGTTACAGCCTAGCAAATGAACAGCAAGTTTCAAGCCTGCGTCCCTATCTAGTGTTTACAGCATTGTAGGTTTTGAACCCGTACCGGGTGTTTGTAACACCTGGTGTTGTAACGCGATGAGGTTTCGAACCCGGGCCTTGACGTTTAGAGCGCCGTGAGGTTTTGAAACCCCATCATCCTTAGCCACGTAAGCTAGGCTATCGGTTGTTGTATATGCAGTGGTTTCTACCATTCTATAGTACGTAAACTATCCACTGCACTGGTATAGTATGCCGATGTAACTACTAAACATATGCGCCGGATCTTAGTGTTAATTTCATTCGCCGATTGAATCTCGCCCTGAGAACTCGCCTAGCGGATACAAGTTAGACGTCTTGTATGCATATTCAATACAAAATACTAATGCGGGGGATAGCTAGGACTACAAGGTAAAAAGAATAAGCGCCGCAGGTTTTAAGCCCGTAGTGTCATGGCGTTTGCAGCACCATGGGATTCCAATCCCATACCTTGACGTTTAAAGCGCCACGAGGTTTCGAACCCCAGTGTTTACAACACCTGGTGTTTGTAGCACCGGCTTAGCCAAGCAGCCAGTTCTTGTTATATATGATGGTTTCTACCAGCTTGTATTTAGGAGGTTAAGGATGCTGGTGGGTTTTTGTAACTTCACTAGATTGGATGCTAGTGTTTTTTGAACGCGTAAATCCAGGACCTAAAGCTAGAACCGCAAAAAAGCAAGAGCAGGGCAAAAGGGAGACCATGGGGTTTAAAACCCGTGATGGGCAGGCGTTTGCAGCGCCATGAGGTTAACCGGTTTCGAACCCGTGTCCTGACGTTTAATGTGCCATGAGGTTTTGAACCTCGGTGCAACACCAACTAGTTAAGCCAAACGATAAGTTCTTGCATACACAATGGTTTCCGCCAACTTGTACAGGTTGTAAGCTAGGATCTCTAAGGGAAAAAGCTGGACGGGTTTTGAACCCGTGTGGTCTGGCGTTTTGGGCACCATGAGGTTTTGAACCTGTGGCCTGGCGTTTACAGCGCCATAAGCCGGTGTTTATATAGCACCATGAACTCTTGACTAGCGTTTACAGCGCCATGAGGTTTCGAACCCCGGTGTTTACAGCACCTGGTATTTGCAGCACCAGCTAAACCAAGCGATTAGTTCTTTTAAACGATGATTCCTCCATCCTATACAGTCCCCAACGAAAGGATAAAGTCTGGGCACGAGAGCAGCACGAAACTAAAGCTAGGAAGACACCAAGCAGAAAAAGCAAGGAATGAAGTGTACATATTTAGTAAGGCTACAAGGGTAAAACCCCTAGAACTGCTAATGACATTATTGTCTCGTGCCCATCTGCCAGTGGCAACGAGATGCTGGGGACGAGATAAGAAGCATCTACGGATTTGCGAATTGGGCCAACGTCGTCTTTCACCCAGGGCGCATCTATAGGCTGGTAAACGGAGCTCAAGTGCATCCTTAGCTTCTGCAGAAAGATAACAATTCCTAGGATCCAAGCATTCATGCAAAGGGATCTTGATATCAGCAGACGATTAGTATATGCCAATAGCCACTGGTCAACACGCAAATGTATAGATGTTCTTGTTTATCATCAGCACTTTCTCTTTCACACGCAGCCATCTTCTTCGTAGAAGAATAGAAAAGGCTAGAACCGACGAATAGCTAACTATATTCAGGCCAGGCAACAAATACAGACCAGCTAACTAGAGAAAGCACGACCGGGCAGATGGAGGGTCATTCTGTTGTGGACTGCTGGAGCGCGTGTGGAGTTAACCATGGCAGAGATGTGTGTAGGTTTTGTGGGGGTTTCAGATTAATTCCGAATGCTCTCCGTTTGTTTACTCCATGGAAGAACGTAGACATGTGCCCATGAAGTTGCCCCGACTGGGTTAGGGTTCAGAAACGAGTGATCTCCTCCGGATCTCCTCCGGCCTCTGACGAGCTTCACAATTTCAAGTCGTTCTACCTCCCTCACTTTCAGACTTATCTTCTCAATTCCTCCTCCCGCCAATCCCAATCTCCAGATTTCCCTCCCCAAGATTCGGCGTAGCTTGACAACGCGGCTCTTGTCCTACGCCAAGCCCGCACCAAAACCTTTCTCCCCACCTCACACTTCCACACCTCCAGCTCCCAACAGCATCATGGACAAACTCCTCTCCCGCGCGCGCCGGGCTGCCGCTCGCGCAAACCGTCGCTACGCCCTCCAAAAAGCCGAAGAACTGAAGCGACGCGCGAACGAATCCCGAAAGGAGCACGTCGCCTACCAAAAACTGATCGCCAACGACCGACGGAAATCTCGGGCCGAAGAAAAAGAAGACCACCGCCTTGGTCCGCTCGCGCCACGGCGTGCAGTGGGGAAGGAGGAGCTGGAACAGTTCGGAGCGTTTGATCAGTTGCGGATTATCCCCCCCGCTGTGCCTGAGCAGCATCGGATCAAGTATTGGAATATTGTCGAGAAGGATCGGGTTGTGGTCCTCAAGGGACCGGATCGGCATAAGATTGGGGTGGTGAAATCGTTGGATAAGGAGAATAATACGGTGTTGGTGGAGGGGATGAATATGGTGGTGCTCTCGTCGTTTGTACTTTGAGGAAAGGCTGATGGGGGGATGTAGATGCCGTTGATAGTCCCCGAGGCGTTTAAGACGCTGGATCCGAACCAGCCTTCTGTTGTCTTCCGGGAGCAGCCGCTCCATTACAACGATGTGCGCCTTATCGTAGCCCTCCCAGACCCAGAGACGAAGCAGCTGAGAGACACCATTGTCGCCAACATTGCTATGTCCAAGGTATTCCACGACAAGCGTGAGGACGAGAGGCGGTGGACGCGGTACATCAAGGGCACCTCGATCGAGATTCCGTGGCCAAAGAAGGAAGAGAAGGAGTATTTCGATCAACTAGCCGATACGAGGATCATGGACGTTGAGGCTACCACATACATTCCAACCTTGCTGAGGCCGCCGTTCCCGATCTCCGTGATTGACGAGCTGAGGAATAAATACAGTGTCTTCCGTACACGACATGACGCCGAGTTTATTGAGAAGGTCGAAGCTATCGCGGCGAATCAGAAGGCGAAGGAAGAGGCGGTAATCAAGACCCCCGTACAGCTGCTCAACAAGAAATTGAGGGAGGAGAAGAAGGCTCGTGGGAAGCCCGTCTTGACGCCCGATATTATGGAGCAGATTGGAAGGGTGATGGCGCAGAACCGGCCGGAGCTGTTGGAGAGAGTGAAGCAGCCGCAGATGGATATCGATTAGACGAGTTTGTTGGGGGTGTAGTGGTGTACCATTTGTGTATAGATAGAGGTAGAACGGACTAAAAAGCGCTGTTCGAGTTTCTCTTTAAATGTATCTATAGTTCTTTTCTCAAAGAGTCTGGTTCCTCAGCATCGCATCACGTCTATTCTTTCCATCTAAAATAAAACCTGTAACGCCGCTGGTGGATATCAAACAAGAATCCCCTTATACTCTGCCCTCAGATACCTCTCTTTTACCTTCGGCCACTGCACAACGAACCGATCCACCAGTGGATACAGAATCCTCCCACTCAAGCTCAGCGTCCTCGTCCTTGCAAAACTCTCCACATAAACCGTCCTTGTCCTCGCCACACCGATAAACTTACACCCCAGCGCCACTAAGATCATCAACACGGCGCTTCCGGGACCATTACACAACACCACGTCCGGGATACCCTCCTGAATAAACGCCTGCAAACACCCCATGAAACAGAGGACACAATCCCATGGTGTAGAGAGCCAGCTCTGTCCTACGCGGCGTGCGCGCGGGATGATGCAGATCGAGCAGTTCTTTGGGGTAACAGAGAGTGACTGCTCGAAGGTTGCTGCCTTCTGCACGGAGAGGGTATCGCCGGAGGTGACGATGTAGGTACGCTTGAAGTAGTGCGTATGGGATGGGGTAAGAGAGGCGAGAAGAAGTAGCATTTCGGCGGTGTGGCCGCCCGAGCCGAGGAGGATCATGAGGTGTTTTGGCGCATTGCGTTTGGACGGGAGTGGAGGCGCGGTGCGGTTAGTGAATGGGAGGATATATAGGAGACGGAACTGGGAGTGTTTGTTAGCTGTGATGGCGGCGAGGATGAACGGCGGGAGGAGTTACTGTCAAGAGGATTAGGAGGGTAAAGAGCGTGAGTATGATGGTAGAGAGCATCGTATTACTATGGCGGGCGCATAGCCGCGCGAACGAGTGAAGGCGGGTGAGTAGTTGAGTTTACGAATGATGAGGTCAGGAGGTGCTCTTAGTTTATTTTTGAGCCGCAACTCTGTTATGGTGTGACCCAATCATCACGAACACTCCAACTCCGCTTCAATCGCACAACGCGTGAAACTTCACCGACAACACATCCCCCAACTCACTCACCCGCCACCCACCCCCTACCCCAAATGTAACATGCCATCACTATTTCGCCGCCGAAAAGTTTCCTGTTTTTACTGTGGCAAGCACTCTGTTCCCGACGACTCCGCCGACTTCCATCCCAATGGCCGAGTCAGCACATTCATCTGTCCGCACTGCAATGCCGACAACCACCTCGACCAGGTTCGTCTGCTCTCCTCAGCTCACCCTCTCCCTTCAACCGTGCTAACACAGCCGCTCTAGAATGGCGAAATCATCGACTACGTCCCCGAGCCACCCTCAGAGCTTAAAAGTTTTGCGCATCGCCGAACATCGGCCTCGCGCCTGGCTCGACCCTTGTCGCTGAACAACCTCAGCGCATCGTCTGCTCCGCCATCACCCACCTTCTGTACGCGCTGCGAACACAATCAACTCATCGTCCAGAGCGCAAGAAACAGCTACGAAATGCCGCCCGAAGACAATCCCGACTATGATCACCACGTCAACGTGCTGTACCCCCGATACATGAAAGATTTCGAAACGCGATACCCGCCGGTCTGTGCGGAGTGCATTCCTAGGGTCAAACAGAAGCTGAAACAAGTGAACTACCATGCAAAGGTTGCGAGCTTGGGGCATATGCTTGCCCGGAGTGAACATCCCTCTGCGTCGGCAATTGCATCGGGGCCGTTTCGGACGGTGAAGTGGGCAGTTTGGATTGCGAGGGGTGCTGTGTGGTGGTGGGCGAATGGTTTGTTTTTGGTTTGGCATCTTAGCGCGATTTTTCACGTCCCCGGCGGTACCACGGGGATTGGTATGGAGAAGCCCGGGTGGTCGGATTGTGTTCGAAACAGCTTGAACGGGTCGGAGTTGGATGCTACGTGCTACAGTGTATCCAGTCATCAGGCTTCGCGTTATTTTCCGTGGACGCTTTTGGGCTTCTGGTGGCTCTACAGACAGTGGGGGATTGAGCGGCATCCTGATAAGAAGCTTGTCGGTGGTCGTGAATACTTGAATATTGAGATGGCTGTAGTATTCATAAGGGCGTTGTCATGGCTTCTGCTTGGCCAGGGTGGTTGGATGCATTCCATAGGCCAGGAAGCACTTGTACAAATACACGCAGGATTCTTCTTCGTAAGCTTTGTGGTTAGTCCTTCCCTAACCTCTATATCCTGACCGTTTGGTGCTAATAGTTCTCTGTAGGCATTCCTTTTTTCAATCACCTGCCTGAAGCTCGAGGATCCGCCAACTTTCTCTCTCCGAGAAACTCATCCCCCTTCACCAGAAAAATCCCGGCCTCCATCACCAGAACCATATACACCCAAGTACTCGCCGCCTAAAACAAGATCCACACCCCAGAAGCAATATCTATCCCTCAACAAAACACCTCCGCTGCGGCCAATCTACTCCAACCAACCAGTCCCACCCATCACTCCCTCCTACCGAGAAGGTGGTTCCGAGATCATCTCGCCATCACCTACTCCTCGGCGTCGGATATCCGAAGACGAAATGGACTGGGACCCTATATCGCCCACTCCAATCACCAACAAAGCAAGTATATGGGATCCAAGAGACACATCCGACATTTCTCCCACCCGCAGCACAAGCCTATCCTCTCGACCAATGAGCGGACGCTTATCTCTCTCCTCCCCCGACATCCGCTTTGGCCTACAGCAAACCCCCACATCCATCTTTGGCACTCGAACCCTCGGTTCCGTCGATCCAGTGAAACGGAGTCTTCCGATGGCGGAACCGAAGTTCCGACGCATCGCACCGCCAACGGACACGGGATTAGAGGGTATATTCGACGGCGGTCTCAAGCTTATTGACGAACCGGAGATTCTCGGCCAGGCTGAGCGCGAGCGTGAGGGGCTCAGCGAGGTACTGGGCCGTCTTGCCATCCTTGTGGTCGCGGGTGGAATCGTCGGGTTCGCGCCTACTGGCTCAAAGGTATTGGCGCTTCCTGCCGTTGTTTCCGCAGCGCTGTGGAGAATGGCTAGGTGCGATGGGTCTACGCGAATACTCTCCGGCGTTGAAGTTCTGGCAGCACTGGTTACGGGATCCGTGTGTGCACTGGGCGCCGCAGAGGACCGGGTACTAGGTAATGTCGGAATCGCGTTGGTATTGGCCGCAGCGCTGGCGGAAGTCTGGAGGTTACTCCTCCGGATGCAACGGCAGCGGAAGAGAGCGTTTTGGCAAGACGAGAGGAGGAAGAAATTGAAACAGGAACAAAGCCGGGCCGAGAGTGGCAGCCCCGGTCCCACGGGGACGGTAGATGAGTTTGGATTTCGGAGAGCGAATTCACCGACTTTTGGGGGGATGTCGTTGGGCGGTGGTGGTGCGAGTGGGTTTGGACGCAGGTTTTAATGTGGCACATGATCTTGTATTATAAAAGGTATGCCTTTGTATATATGCTCACTTGCTTTGTTTGTTTGGGTGCGCGTATTATTTGGGGTTTTTGCTTGCGAGGTGTTTGATGCTTGTTATGACTAAGTATAAAGAGCAGTGGAAATGAATTATTGTTTGATGAAATGGACTAGAAGTCGACTAGTCATGTGAGATGGAGATGTGAGGTCTCTTATAGTATTGTAGGCCTGGAGGATGATTAGATGTATCAGCCGCCGGACTCATAACCTGGGAGGAGCCGTGTGCGCGTAGTAATTGTTCAAAGTAGAGATGATAGAGAAGCTTGATTGTATCCTATCTAAGAGGGCCACAAGGCCACATATATACGAGAGTACAAGTACGGCTGAATGCCATCAACCCGTATCAGAGTCAACAGTCATCTCCGGCCATACAAGACATCCGAGTCACCGTCTCCGGCCATACAAGACATCATCGTCTCCGGCCATACAAGACACCGTCTCCGGCCATACGAGACTCATCTCCGGCTGAGACCTGTATATGCAATAGTAATGATAGGGGAGAGGGGGGTTATTATGTAGAAAGAGCAGGGAGCAAACAATAAGATCCTACCCCCCTCCGTACAACTTGAAAGCAGACACAGACGAGGACCCATAAAGTCCATGGATATAGATCACCGACCGGTGTATAGTATATACCAGCCTCCCGAGGGACACAGGGTAAAGCCACCCCATCACAGTAAACATGTTGAAATAGTGATGCTAGAGAAGCTTGATTGTATCTTATCTAAGGCCACAAGGCCATATATATAGTCATACAAGTGTGAATGCGTGCGTACGCATCTATGTATAGACCCGGCTGAATGCCATCAGCCCGGCAACAATCTCCGGCCATACGAAAGCTTGGACTCTTTATGCAATAAAACAAGTCAGCATTCCGGGTGAGATTCTGTGATGTTTGAGTCTTCGAAAACAGAACGTCGCGGACGTTGGTCATATTGTTGAAACAGAATCTATAGCTACTAAATATTTTATAGCCGTCCGCCGTACCACCAGGCTGCAAGCTCTCCACCTCCTTAGTTATCAAGCCATGCCATCCACGCCGGCCGAGACGTGCCCTCCTTATACCACAGCAGAAAAGCCACAGATCCACCCACGAACGTGTACACACAAAACAAGCTCAACTTATACGAGACCATGACCCAGGTCCCCAGAAGCCGCAAAACCCTACTCTCACCGTCCAACTGCCCACCATCGCATCCCCCAATGCACAGATCCCCGCCATCCCGCACAAAGCACAAAGATCACCATAGTGTTCCCACTTTCAACAAAACGGGGGGCGGATGAGAAGGTAAGAGGTGGTGAAGAGTTCGGCGCTTGTGAGGGAATAAGCGCGAAAACATCTACGCCTCCAAACCTCGCTCCTCGTTGTGCCTACAACCCATTACCCATAACGCTTCTATAGACTCCGTGGATCCACAGATAGACAGACATAATGCAAAACTAAGCTCATAATCTATTACTTTTACAAGAGGGGCCGTGTGCGTGTATACCGTGCATATATACAGGTGATGCGGCGGGAGGAGAGAGAAACCCATGAGACTATCTACATTGTGTGTGGGGGAAGAGCCCGAAGAAAATTACAAGTACAAGTGCGCATATTCATACAATATAACTGTTCAAGAAATGGTATTATTACTTTCGAGACCACAAGAAACGCTAATCTATAAGCTTAAGATATCCCAAACCCACGCAAACAATGCTATGTATGTATACTATTATCCATTCCAACTCCCTCTACCTCAGTGCTGGTGGAGAGGGAGGTTTGCAGAGGGGCCATCAGTCCCATTTCCCCCTCATTTATGCCATTAGTTCATCCTGTAACCCTTGTTATAGTCACAATCTCTAATATCCACACCCTCCCCGACTCTAAATCTAGACATCCCGTCCCTCCCACCCATCCTTCATACTCCCCTCCCGCCGCTCCTTCTCCCCTCGGCCAGTCCTTAACAGTCCTCCCCAGCACCACACAATTCGTCGGTCTCTGGTGGGGGGTGGGGTTCCCGTCGTGGAAGTATGGTGCTCATTAAGGCTCGCGTTGTTCATGGATGGGGCGGACTGTCCATGTGCATCTTTTGTCGACGAGCAGTCCGAAATATCACCACCACTACCACTCGGGAGTACACGTCATTGAGAAGAAGTTTCTGTATGTGTCGTTCTGTGCTCATTTCTTGGGGTCTCCGGGGTGTTCGCTTCCAAGCCCCACAACTTCGCGTCATTGATCCCCAGCACGTATTGCGGCCATCTCCCGCATGGGTCCTCGTTCTCCGTAGGTATAACTGGCTGCTTCGCGAACAGTAGCTTTTGTTCTTCTGGGATTACAAAGACAATGGCAGGGTCGGTTTGGTTTAGCTCCGCGGGCAGCTCTTTCCAGATGCTCATTAACCCACTCGCATTCACTGGGTGGGACCCGCCGATTGTGAGCTGGAAAAGCACAAGCCTCGGTGCCTGGGCATCGAAATCGGTGATTACCACGAAGGAGTCCACAGATGTCAGACCGCTACGCTCAGGTTTAAAGTAGACACCCAGCAGTTCCTCCTTAAACTTTGGAGACCCTTTTTGCTGTCGTAGGATAGTGCCTAGGTCTGATACCTTACTGAAGGTTTTGGAGCCAGGCTTGATGTTGATTCGAAAACCACTGGAAGCACCGATCGTTTCCAAGAGGAAGGGACCGCCAAGCTCGAAGACAGGATGCATCCGTGCCTCAAAAACCCATGCAGCTGCTGTCTTGGTATCATCTTGACCGAGTAAGAACTGATAAAGCGCTTGAGCGCCTTTCTTGGTAGCTTTAGTGGAAGATAGACCGATCTTGTGGCCGATATAGGGTGTGGCTATGGTGATAACTGCGTCTTTAGAGATAAAGTTGTATTTTTCGTTCTTAAGCGGATGCATCATGATGATAGTATGACTGTCGCTGTTGCCAAGCTGAGTCGATGAGTATTTCAATGGGTTACCCTTGAGCATGTTCTGGATTTTTGTGTCTAAAACTCGCTCGTACGTGCTGACATTGTCCCGAACGTAATTCTCTTCGGGTGGGTTTGCCGGAAATAGAGTTACAAACAGCAGGCGTGCAACGGGGCCGTATTTATTGAAAAGTGAAAACAGTTCCTCCAGCTTCTCGGCAGGCACGTTGTTCATAAGTCTAATACGCGTTAGTAACGCTCAATGCACCAGGAGAGATAGTGCTTACGATGCAGCTACAATTTCACCCCAATCCCATGTAGACATGACGAACTGACGTGGAGAGTACTCTTTGACAAGCGATTTGAGGTTGTCAACTCTGGGCGAAGAACTAACTATCACCAGCCATTGATGATTGTACAACTGTCGCGGGTATCCCACCGGCTTCTGATCCGCGAGAACCCATATTTGGGTGTTTTGGCTAACCTCCATATACAGTGCTTCATCCATCACCCGAACACCATGGTCGTCAATCAAGAAGTGAACTACATTGATAATATCCATAACACCGTCAATACGTTCGGCCAATTGGAAAATAGTGGGCTCGCCGAGAAGCATTCGTTGCACAAGAAGGTACGAGAGATATACAGTCTTTCCTATACCGGGGTGGCCGATTATAAGGAAGACCTTTTCTATTTCTTGCCGAAGGCTGCGGTCTGTTACAAGCGAGACTGTTCCATCCTCCTGTCTAACTCGCTTGGTATCCCCAGGTCTAGACTCCTCACCGCTCTGGATCGCCTGGTACAATTCTTCATACGCCTGTCGAACCAGCAGACGATCCTTTCGGCCGGGTAGCATTGGCCAACTTGGGAGCTGAAGATTGTTCTCATGCTCATAATCGCTAATAACTTGATCCAAGGAAAGCTTCCGAAAAGTAGCAGAGGATGTCTTCGTATCCTGGTCCAGGCGAAATTCAGGAACGTTGACCTCGAAATCGGCGAAGATCTTATCACGCAAAGTGTCGTTTTGCTTCCAGAGAATCTTGAAGAGATTGTCGAATCGCGATTTCTCGAGATCTTGGCCTGGAATGCTCATTGCCGCTTTGTCGTACCGAAGAGAGAAGAAATAATCGCGTGCGGGTAGGTAGCGTGATTATAAAGGCGAAAGATGAATGACAGTTGTACAGATAGATTGCGCAGAATTGGTCTGTGCAGGAGAGGATAAAGACCAATCTGAGCGATTCAGCAATCTGCTGTTAAGATATCGCTCAGTCAGTACAAAGGACTCCGCGGGAAATAATATTACCTTGCGCTACGTTTCCCGCCGTCTATCTTTTGGTTAGTCTGTCGCTGCTTCGATGATGGGCGGTGGTGGTGGCTGATTGCTTTGGAAACAGCTTCATGATGCACCAATCTTGACAGCTCCCCCCTGTTGCCAAAGCATCCCACGTGACTGACGCACGTTCCACCACCTTAATCTAACGCAGTTCGGCTATCGATCCTTGTTTTGCGGGGATGCACGGGAGAACACTAAATGCCCGTGGCATAACGTGCTAACTACTGCACTTATGGTACCGCTTTCTGAGATGCATCTGAAATATCTGATCTGGATTCAGATTCCGCCACAAAATGATTGGCCAAGACAGCGGGGACCTGGATTGATGCCACTATTGTCAGGATGTCCAGACAATAATTGATGTGCCAAGGGGAATGAGCAGACGCCAGTGGCGACTTTGGCTTTTCTTTTTTTGGTTCAATTCGTTTCTATACTCCCGCTACTTCTGTAAAGAGGTCGTTGATGATGTGGAGGTGCTTACCTGGGATGTCTAATCAGGGCCGGGCACCAGGCTCTGGAGCCTTCATTACAAGCTGTATGCAAGAAGTTGTTGGCTTGAGTTCCGCGCACTATGGGGGCGAAAATGCTGCCAAAGCCTTACAGACTTCAACATCATTGCTGCTTTCTGTCCGCGAGGGTTAGACTTGGCCGGTAGCAATATTACGGGGAGAGCTAGTCAGGAGCGTCTGTTTAAGAAAAGCAGGCTGACGATCCTATTTCAATTCGTTCAGGATTTACTCCCCTTGCATCAAGATATTATCCTTGTATTAGCTCATCAGAGTTTATGGTGGTGGTCTTCTTCCCACACCAGTGCTTGAAGCGCCATTGGTTTGTTCAATCCCCTGCGGTAAAGAACATCTAGCAGGAAATCATCACACTCTCTTAGTGCCGCGAATGGCAGGGGGGAAAGCAATGCAGAAGCATCGAGGATATAGTGGCGAAAAAGAAACGCCAATGTAAGGAAGAATCGCTCAAAAATCCAGAAGCATGAGACGAAACAAGCTGAGAAATAGAGTTGGCTCCAGTCATGTCGCAGATTTTAACTTTGGAACTTCAACTCGGGAGCTAGTTTTGAGAGGGGGGAGTTGGTTCAGAGATTATTGAGACTAATTGCGAAGCAACGTTAATATGTTCCAAAGGGCAAATGTAAAGCCACCTTCCAGGCTGCCATCAATGCGCGTATTCCGTGGATAGAAAGAGGGAAGAGGAGCCTGAAAGCGGACCGGGTCTATAGTAATGTCCATGAGTTGGCTTGAGCTCAACCTATGGTCCTGCGGGCATACAACGTGTCGCTACAGTATCTTCCAGAATATCGGTCATTTGTGGTGACTGGTAGAAGGGAGCACGGACGAGCGATGACGGTAGGAAGTAGAGGAGAATGGCGGTATACTACTACAGCAGAGTATGTACATACACTAGTCTGACATTACTCGACCCTGCGCAGGTAAGCATTATCTATCATACAACCATCACTCGCACACTCTTTTTAGTTCGGGCCATAAGTAGCGCGAGCATTTTACCGACTGACTCGCGCAGGTTCAGCTCACAGACTACCTGGTCTGTCAGGCGGCAGTATTTTCGCTGGCGGACCCGACTAACACAAAAAGGACCCCAAACGCTCTAGCATGTGCTTCAATCCCGCTCCAAGGAAGTGCCTCTAAAGCTTAATCTTGCTCTCATTTTGCTCTTCCAGCCAGTAGTCATTCTTAACCATAGGAGTCGTCTCCTGCACCAACCTGAATGCAATGTGCTTTATCAACTGCGTTCTTTCACCCGGACAATCTATACCCATGACGCCGAATCTGAGTTATAGCCTATTCAATTCCTTTAGTAGTGGATCGTCCGAGTGCTGTGTCGGGATATGCCATCACCAGTTGATCGAAGGTCTTATTTCAAGTGCTGACCATAATTTTGGAAAACGTGGTATCGTAAGAATATCCGTTTTATAGAGCAAAATCCCTCCTACATTATTGAGCAAAATGCTACAAAGATGACAATAGCGTAACCTATGCCGTCCCCATATGTGTTAGCACCAAAGAGGTAGAATAGGAGAAACTCACCAATCAGTAACGACCTAGGCAAGTAGCAAAATCCATCTTCCCAGCGCTTCTTTTTGCAGCCAAACTTTTTTTCAATTTCGAAGTTTGGGTTCGAGAGAAATGATATGAATAAACTCTCGTAAAATGCTGGAAGGCTTCAATGAAGTTGTCAATCGGATATTGAGTAGTTGAGTGTACCAACTAGGTCTTGCTTAAGTGGGTGTGGTAACGGGCTAATCCACTAAGTTAGCATCAAGGAGCTCATCTCAATGCATCTTATTTCTGTATACAGAGAGTTTGATTGTCTTGAATCATATCGCCGTTAAATTCCCTCATTATCGATCCCAGCGTATAATAGGCAACGAATTCCTTATACCGCTCCATAGCATCTGTTGTTAAGCCAAGAACTTTACCAGAGGGATATCTTAACTATTCGATTTGACAATCGGTTCCTGGTCCATTTCGACAGAATGCTATATTTCGCTCTCTGATCACATTTCTACGCCTGAAGTTCCATGTTAGTATTAATCACAATTCTATGGTATATATATTGAGCCTCTCCCGGAAGTTCCCAGCCAGTGTATTCCAAACTGTAATCTTTGTATAGTCGTTTATATTCAGTTTGATTGTCTTTAATTGCGCTTTATAAATATAGTTTCGACCACCCTCCACCAATGGTTTTGATTTAGAAACGGAATCGTCGATGCCGAACTCATTTGGGAGGTCACCAAAGGTAACTCTGCTGTAGTTATACCAAGGGGCTATCTACTAGAATGACGAATTCGGAAAAGCAGAGAAATCTCCTCCATTGTATAGGTGCAGTTTTATCTAGGACAAAGGCATATGATCTTCCACCATATTGCGATACTTGTAAATGAAGATGCCGTCAGCTTGACAAACTCAAATGGTGGCTGGTCATACCAGTCTGCATGTGAATCAGCTGATGGTGGTGGTGTCGTGTTCCAAAACGCAATGAGATAACCTGGCTTCTTTGTGAGATGCGAGTGTGCTTCCTGAGAGAAGCCGAGAGTACTGACATTACACTGTCCGGAAATAATTGACCTCTGTGAGCTGCGCTGTGAGAGGACTGGGTGCAAGCACAGAGGCTATAGGAATAGATCTGGATCACCACCGTTAGCGAAGAACCCCTTCATCCCGCGTAGAATATAGAGACCCACCATGTCGCGAATGCCATAATGGTTGCGGCACCTTGAGAACCATTTTGGTCCCCTTGATAAACCAAGATGGATTCTCCACCACTGTAAACAAGACGTCTAGTCGTTTCAACGATATTGATTCTTCGCAGAGTGTCTGCCACACCCGTTGTCTGCGAATACTCCGTAAATTCTAACCTCACATGCTCATGCTAAGAACACCACAGACTTCTATGCTAACATTAGACTCTACGAGCGACGCCTTTATGAAGAACGCCACTCCCTCCTATATGGCATATCATCAACTGATCAGACGCTGCTTTTCCATGCAGATAAGAGTAGAAGATGTGGTGTGCAACTGCGGCCAAGCAACCACAGATGAATATTGTTATCATGCTTGCCGGAACGGGCCAGCTGAACCCCCTGCCACATTCCCGCAGCATCTCTTTAGTTCGTGGAAAGTTCGGAAATCGACCAAGTTGTAGCTTTGAAAATCCGGCGGCTATGTATTTTGTCGTTGACCGAGTTTCAGTGGTTGAAATCGATGCCATGTGAAGGCTTGGCCGAGGATTGGGAATCCTGGAGTATTTGTTTGCCCTGCAGAATTAGATGTAGGAGAGAGGAACTGATTGGAACCAGGAATGTAAGGACTGAGGTTTTCTGAGCAATTTTCATAGTCCTCTATGCGGTGAGTTCGAGATTCTGGCGATAGTGTGGTTGATATTCTCTAATGAGATAAATTAGTTTGGAAGCAGCCTAGGCCGTATGTGAAAGAGGGGAGTCTAATGTAGGGCAAAAATATACATTTGTCGTTGGACAGTTTTCCGAGTTGATCCGGCTCAAGTTCCCAAAATCGCAAACCCCTCTGCAAGGATGAATGAAATAGCACCAATCGTATCACTATCGCATCGATACACACCCACAGTCACATACTAGATATTTTAGTACCCAATGGCCATACGAATCGACGATAGGGATGTTCGGAAAGAAGCTTAGAACAGATCTGGCGGTTGTGGTTGTCAATGGAGTTTCTACTTGCATGTGTTTACGGTGTACTGTCTAGGGTCAACAGCACGTCACGTGACATAACGCGTCCCAACAACCCATGCATTCGAACGTTCAAATTAACGCGACATTTGCCGAAACACCAAAAAATTCCGTTGTCAGCTCCTGCCAAATGCTCCCTTAGCTTTTGGAAGCTCTAGGGCCCTTGTACCACTTACTCAATGCTGCAGCCAATAAGCCTCAGTGGAACCAGGAGCAATGGCAACCTTAAACGTGGGGTCAAGGACAACACAGCTTCAAGGCTTCAACGTCAGCTCCGGGCACTTTTACCAGTATTCCGGGATCGACAACCCCATAGTTGCGCTATCATTGCACCTCTTACCACCATGCTTCCTGTCGAGATTCAGAGACAAATCATAGAGTACATTCACGACGTTGCCGATCTCCGCAATCTCCGTCTCGTCTCCAGGCAAATAACGGGCTATGCAACTGAGCAGCTGTTCCGCAACGTCATGCTAGCCAACAACGAGTGTAGCGCCAAAAAGCTGGAGAAAGTCTTAGCATGCGCGAGTCTGGCAAGTCTAGTCAAGTCGGCTGTATTTGATATGGGTTCGTGTTACTACTCGGGGCTTTCGGTTTTCTAGAAGCTTATTCCGACACAGAGGAGTTCCGGCACCCCGATTGCATTCCTCAAAATTTCGTTTACTCGGCTGTTCACGCGGTAATAAAAAAGATGGACGGCCGCTGCCCTAATCTATCCAAGATTACGATACGATTCTCCAAAGATCCAAAATATCGAACAGACATAATGTTCCACTGGCAGGTTTTAAGGACTGTAATCGAATCGCTTCATCATGACAGAAATACTGCCCGCCAGCTACACACTTTAGGAATTACCAGGATGCTTTATGAGAAATGCATTGTCTTTCGCTTGGAGCCATATAACCATCCAAACCAAAAAGTTGGGGATTCTGCAAGCCTTTCTCTACCACGACGAGGTGGTTATGTTTTCATCCTATAAAGGCAGTCTGGGACCCCTGCAATCCGGACATCTCATTACTTCTCGACTGATTAGCAATTACTCTCGCAAGAGTGGAGGAGAAATAGATAGAGCGAGAGATGCGGGGGCAGGAGAGAGAGGATGGGGAGTGATTAGCTAGGAAATGTTCATAGCAATATAGGAGGTAAGGGAAGATTGTGAGGGCTATAGGGGCTGAGAGGGGCCTACATTTGATCTTCACCCCACTACCTCAATTTCACAAGTATTTGAATTTTCATGGATAGCCTTTGGGTGGAAAACGTTAGCTTCGTTAGGTTTGAAGTTTGTGTCTGCCAGTTATGCCCACGTAGCATGGAAGAGCTTGAGAAGATCTCACTTTTATTCAACTGCTCCATATTCCTGTTTGTGCTTTCTACTATACTTCACTGAACCCTATTTATTCTCTGGCTACCTAACTACTTAGCCTATGTACGTAGTCCCCGTAAGCCCACAGCATCTCTGTCTAGTTCTACCACATCTACCACGTTTATACTACTCTGTCCCATGGTGTCTCACCTTCTAGCGAGTTCCTTGTAGATGGGAGGGGATGCAGTCAACACAGCCCGTGCAGTAGCGACCACGACCGGTGGTGGATCTAAAGTCGATGGCAGCGGCAGAGGCAGAGGCCGCAAAGCTAGAATGAGCAGCATTATCTGAGTAAATAGAAAGAAGTGGGTAGCCTTGAACCGCGATAATTAACAGTCTCCAGCAGCGCGGGAATGGGAGCATATGGAGAAGCTTTGATGCCAGAATCTGTTGCTGCCACAGCTTTCCATGATCTGGTACTTAGTTAGAGAGGCGCATGTTTGGGCGGAGTTTCGTCAGGCCATACGTAGATACGATTGTCTTCTCCCTCTACTGTCTAGAGATTTGCGAGACATCACTGTAGCTCCTAACTCTGCCGACCAAAGAGGCACCGCCCATCTTGACGAGGCCAGTTCCGATACTATTGTGATTAAGAAGTTGATCAGCTATGATAAAGCTGTTGTGTAAAGGTGGTGGATTTAAAGATGGCAATATTCGGCCTATAAATAGTTGGAGCGAGCTCGAGGGGGAATTTTATCACTATCTCGCTGCAGTTGCTTTGCCAAGGCTCAACGGTTACCAGAACTACGAGTGATATGGCGGTAAATGTAAGAGTCAATTGAGAGAACGCTATCTCTCCCATCTACTTCGAATCCTCAGGCCCCAAGGACGTTCAATTCAACAGCCAAATGGCCCATTCAATCAGCCTTCGCCATAGGTGCAATATTCTTTACGTTTGTGCAGTTAGTTTATGCTTTTCACCGCTTAGCTTCCGCACAAGTCTTCTCTTGTACCCATGTTTGGGCTCATCAAAACTCGACTCCTAAAGCACCTTACTTGCGTGAGTAATGGTTGATTCTAGCTGTGAAGCAAGAACAAATTGGTCACAGAGAGTCATGCAGCAAAGCCACGGCTGGGGGCCAAATTACAGTAGCAGCCACGACAATCACACTGTTGGAACGGTCACAACAACCTTTAAGCTTTAAGCTTTAGATTTCTTGCCACTCTATCTCAACCTCTAGCGCGTTAGTGTTATCTTCATATAGATGGGATATCGATTGTCGGCCCCCTTGGAGTTCTGTCCTGCATTTCTTATGATAACACGGCACAGCAATAACTTAAACAAATCATTCATTTCGAACTTAAAAACAACCTCACCTGAGGATGGAATTGCCACATTGGGGCATCCTTACAGCCCACGACAGTGTTGAAATTGAGGTTCCCAGTACGGGCCGTAACGAGAAGCTGTGTGCCTAGAGGTTAATCCTCGGCCGCTGGGGTCCACCAGAAAGCACTCGATACAATTTGCAGTGAATGTGTTGCATGTGTACTTGGATCGTGAGTCAGCATCTCTGAGGTCTCAGCATCGTCTGAAGTCTTGTATGAGAATGAAGACTTGTACGAAGATGGTGACTGTATGAGGATATGCATCAGGACCAGGGTGATGCGTCTCATGTCAGATAGAGCATACGCGTACGCATATGGTAGATTGTACATATACGGTCTTTGGCCCTCGAGATAGAGCAATTAGTATTATACATTTTCAACAGAATGCAGTATATCAGGACAGAAGCAAAACATCCTAAGTACTTAATTACTTAGATAGAAAAGAAAAGTATCCCAAGAAAAAAAATCAATTGCGGGAACAACCGACTGATGTACTCCCGCACTTCGCCCGTAGATCCGAATAGGGAAAGTGCGAGTGCTGTTTTAAAGGAGACCAACAATTCCACCAGTCTCAGGATTGAAATAAATTCTATACAAGTTAGTGAGCTCAGTCTATTGTAAGAAGGTTGTTGTCTGAGTTACCGGAAATGACTGCCGTACTCTAACTCTTCACCCATAGATCCGAATGGGATGCTGCGAGTGTTGTATGTCGAGACCACAGCGACGGCTGGTGTCGGGGCGATCTGTGAAAAGAGCCAGAATTTCTGAGGCCCCAGAGTTCTGAAGGAAGTTTCTGGGCCTTCGCTGTCATCGCAAAGTAAAAGTGTCAGATCCCACTGCCGAGTTAAATGGGATCCAAAACCCAGACACTATCATAAGCCATCAGTATTTGCAAAGAAATAACTAAAAGATCGGAAAGTTTACGTTTCGTCCGGACTCTTGATATATGGAGCTTTCTTTTCCCCCGACTCTTCGGTCGAGCTCTTTATTGATTAAGTCAGCGGCTTACCGCTGCTATTCCTCCTCCTCCTCCTCCTCCTCTTCTTTTCAAACTAAGGGGAAGAAATAAGCCTAGTAGGCCTCGTATCCATCCCTTGTAAGATAGTTTCGAACGTTCTCCAAAGGGAGAACTCTTCCTTCTCCTTTTCTTTAATCATTAGGCAACTAGGATGAGGAAGCAGTGAGGGCCTGGTACGCTACGTATTTCGTCCCTCGTGGGACGGTTTCGAATGTGCCCCAAAGAGAAAACAGTATCTTCTATTCACGAAACCAATGTCCGAGATTTATGGGAGCATGTTATGGGAAAACATAAGGAATGGATGACTAGCAATTATCCTGAGTGGATTGGTGGTGGATGCGCCAGTTGGCGTAGATGGAGTTTGATGGATGCTGTGAGATGGAAATGGGAGAAGGAGAGGAAGAGAGGAGGGGGTTGTTGGGAGTAGTGGTAGGTGGAACTCTGGATATCCTAATATCGTAATGTTCTCAACTCCCTGATACCAGGGCTGCGACAAGAGAGGGAAAGATCACGTGGGGACTAGAGGATTGCATGGCATTAAACTACGCCATAATCGAACTGCCCATAGTTTAAGCCAGGAGATTTGGAAGACAGTTGGGATGCGAGTAAAACCGCTTTGAACGCTGTTTCTAACCCACAGCAGCCTCTTCCATGACTATTGTCACACAATCACCACACTAATTGGAGCCTTAGATGCAAACAATCGGTTGTGCGACTAAACTTTGCTATAACGGTTGGCCGCAGACAAGTATCCTTCCGAATGCCACGAACGCCAAAACGTGACACCTGCACACGTTGCTGAAGTGCATTGCAACCTGACATCATACATGTGAGGATATTATGTCTTTAAAAGGTAGCCGTGAAGCACAAGTAACAATACCCACGTTAAGCCATATTGAAGCTCCTGTGAATTAGAGCTAACCATATAGGTACAGATCTTACAACCAGTTAGGATCATATAGGCATGTGTTACAAAGCTCAAGAATATCACCCGAGTTTGCTCATATTAACAGTTTCTCACCTTTTCTCTGTACGATAAGATATCAAGTGGTGTTTACAGAGTCCAAGTTCCAATATGCCGACACAAGGGTTACTCGGCGCCGCTTAGTTGGAGAAGGCTGCACGGTTTGCTGACGAGATGAGTGTGGCAAGGGGTATGCATGTTTTCATGTCATGTGCGTGACAATTGGAGGCTTGTTCCATCGTATATGCCTCATCCGTAGCACCAGTTCTGGAGCCAGGTCAAATCGCTACCACTCGACACTTCACCATTCCCAGTGGCAAATGTTCTTGACCGACCATTAGCTGTGTTTGTGTTACTACCATTTCCATATGTTCCCATCGATGCCCCCGATGTTCCCCAGTTCCGGTCAATCTCCGGAATTCAGCATGCTGGATTGCTGGTGACGACGGGCCAATACCGCAATCGAGCCCATATCTCGAAGGAGGCGACGAAATAAAAGCAGATATTGCAACTCGAACCTGGACTCTACACTTTGACGGAGGGGGTTAAATTTACAAATATTGAACGTTTAGATAACTTGGAGCTCAATAAATACCACCACCACATCCTTTCAAGTTTCCACTCTTGTCCCACCATCACCACAACCATGGTTTACTTCCTACCAATCTTCCTATCCGTTTTCCCCGTTCTCGCTCTCGCCCAACGAAGGCTCGACATGAGCAACCCTTACGCCTCCGGCCAAGTAATGTCCTCAATCCTCTCCGCCAAAGAAAGAACCTGGGAAAAATACACAGCCTTGGGCTACTTCTCCCCCGGCCGATGGAAAAGCAAAAATGCATTCTTTCCCTGCGACAATGCCACCAGAAAAGCCAGCGTTTCCGGCCTACAATACCGGTGCAAAAACCTTGATATAACTGGACACCTCAGCCATACGGACCTAGGTACTACATATACTCAAAATATCGGTAAGTAAATGCTTGGTGGGCATAAACGGATCCAGGTGCTGACGGGAGGGCTTAGGAAGTTCAATCTGGGGTATAACGCTTAGAGATCGAGAGTTTGTTGCTATCGGACAGAGCGACGGTACTGCGTTTGCAGAGATCGTGGGAACGGGTCCCTGGAATGAGGGGAAGAAGGCGGGGACACTCGATTACATCGGCCGTCTACCTTATCCCAAGACAAGTGAGCCTAGCACGTGGAAGGAAATCAAGAGCTATAAACACTACGCTGTGATCGGCTCTGAAGCCCCTGGCCATGGAGTACAGCTCTTTGATATGTACAAGGTCTCCCCATCAATCTTACCCGGGATATTCCAATAGCACTGACATAAGGAATTCAACAGCTGCTTTTATTACGAAATAACCGGCTTTCTACGGAAACAAAAGTTTTCGACCCCGAAGCGGACGCGTCAGTATTCACTGGGCTCCCAATTGGAAGATCTCACAATGTAGTTATCGCGGAGGCCAGCGAACATGTCATTGCCGTTGGAGCGCAGCCCAGAACAAGCACTTGCTTGTCGGGGTTAATTTTTATCAACGTAACTGATGTGAAGAATCCTACGCAGTCAGGGTGTGCGGATCAAGATGGATATGTCCATGAGTATGTGGTTTCCCTGGATGGCACTTTGGTTGAATTTCAGGAGTTGACAGATGCACAGCGCACAGTGCCTCGTCTACCACGGCCCGGACACGAAATATGAAGGGAGGGAGATTTGTTATGGATACAACGAGGTAAGCCCACGGGCTAACTATACCGTGGGTATGACCATCTGATACCTCCAGAACTCGCTAGCAATCTACGACATCACAAATAAAGCCAGACCTTACATCATCAGCAACACTACCTACCGTGGAGCATCCTGTGAGCTTTCCCCCTTCATACTTCTTTAAGTTCCCCTTAACCTCCTCTAGACACACACCAAGGCTGGGTTCTAGACCCCAACAATCAAGAGTACCTTCTCCTCGACGACGAAAAAGATGAAACCGCAAAAGCAGGCCAAGCCTTCGATCAACGCGCGACCACTTACATCTTCAACATAAAATCACTCGAAAACCCTTTCGTGAGCGGGTACTACAAGAGCGCCGAAGTCAGCATCGACCACAACCAGTACATTGCCAAAGGATTTACGTACCAGAGTAACTACGGTACGTCCCGACCCCATGTGCAAGATGTTGGCTGACGGAGCTGTATATAGCTGCTGGGCTTCGGATCTTGGACATCTCTTCGATTCCAGAAGATCCCAGTGGTGGCGGGATCGAGGAAGTTGCGTATTTCGACGGTAAGCTAGCTCTTGGGATGTGGGAGGAGAAAGCGGCTGACCGAGATAGTGTTTCCCGAAGACGACGACGATCCCCGCGCAGAGTATATGGGAACTTGGGCCAATACCGGGGGATTCTTTAAGTCTGGGCATGTAGCCATCAACACTTTTGATCGCGGCGTGTTTGTTGTGAAGAGGAGTGAGGCTGTAGAGGGAGGGTACAGAGCCGAGTTTTAAGCAGTAGAACATGCAATAGCTTGGTTTATCCCCTACATGCCCAATTTTCTTAGATTTATTACACTTCCTATCTAGAATACCGATCATAAGAGAGTGTAGGGGATAGAGCGTCCAGTCAACATCAAGGCTCAAGCCAGGTCTATAACACAAGAAAACACAGGAAGCCACACACGCAGTTTAAATAAAGTTGGAGTAAGCGTTAGGATGATTTGAATGGCGTGATCTCATCCCGTACCTTCCATCCACGACCGCCTACAGTTCAAACGCCACGCCGCGACCGTGCTGTATACGACGGCCCGAACTTGTCCCCACCTCCTTCCTCCACCAGATCTGTACAGGGCGGCTGAGGGAATCAGGCAAGTCGCGAAGAGCCCGGTCTCGTCCCGGCTAGTCCAGTCGCCATTAGCTTGGAATACGATGAGCCCAACCCATTCGTGTAAATACGACGAGCCTGGGCCTCAGTAGCGGATTATCGGTGCGCGTGGTTGTTCAGATGACACGGAATCATAAACACATGAAAGTGTACCGTGTAAAATTTGGTAAAGGTTTTCAAATCTAAATATCACTCGTCTTGTTGTTGCGCTTGATGTTACGAATGTAAAGCGAACGAAGTCTATTCTACTATCTAAGGGAGAAGCTCTATCTTTATATACATGAAGGCATGGAACTCTATGGAAGTCTATGGAGGCTCACGATTGCAAATACCAGTGGCGGTAGCGAGTGAAAACTCGTGAATGAGTCTATGTGTGAGTCCGCAGCCTGTGAGTCAATTCGGCGATCTCAGTGTATCGGAGACTTCCTTTCAGATCATATAGTAACACTTGAGAACACTGGGCATTTGCCCCACAACATCAACCGCTCAAACCATCACACCCACTCCGCATCCGCTACGCCGCAAGATTCTCGTGTTACCAATCATCACACCATGACGAAGACTACAACAATTTCCGACGCCCTGAGCGCAATTGGCTGCAACAAAGCCATACATGGTACCAGATTACCAAAAGTGTGTTTGGGAGATATACCGCGATCGTGCGCACCCAGAAGAAAAGGGGTAGATTACGCCATGCCCCGTCATTATAGTAAGGGAGGTAAGTCTTCAGTCCAAATATTGTACCGTGACCACGTTCTCAAGGCCATTGTGTATGTTCATTCCATTCCAACAATGACTAACACAGCACCATGGAAAATTCTTGAACGATTTCCAGATCCTTGAGGTTAAAGGGATAGACAATAACGAGCAGCTTATAGCTGTTCATAATTGTTAAAGGCTATGGAGAATAGCAAGAAACGGGCAGGAGAAGCCCTCGAGAAGCAGCGAGGTACTGCTACTGCTGTCCTCGTTCCCCTCGACGACAACCTGCGCGCCATAGTGGCTGAAATTGAAAATTAAAAGGCGAAACGGCATTAAACGATGCTAAGCAGAGACGCACCGAGAGGAACATTAAGGAGAACCGCAAGAACAGACTCCGCGTAAGTGCGGTGCAGTGTGTATCGTGCATTGTCGGACTAACGAATGTAGACCAGAAACATAGAATGCAGCGAGCAGATCTCTAGCGGTGAGGTCCCCACTCTCAGATTATAGTAGGCAAAGTGGGCAAAACTATTTATATTTATGTATAATCGTTATTTAATTAAAGTTCAGGAAGTTTTATGACGCATAAAATTTAATTTATTCACTTCAATTAACCAAAATACTTGGGATATGCGTATGCAAACGTATGCAAGAATGCGTGAGCATATATTTTCGTATGCATTTAATGCGTTGGTTTCATTTTTTTGTCATCATTCGTTCATACTCTGTCAAAGGTCCAATTAAACATAAGATTGCTCTGGCCAACCTATGGAATAAACTTCCCTCAGACTAAGCGTCATAGAAGTATCATTATTTTCCTTATCAACACCAGAGAGTTAAAACTTGAGACCGAGCTGTCCATCAAGTTTGCAGATAAGTTAAGAATGTACACCGCCATCAATGGCAAAGACATAAACGTGCGTTCTTCGAGAAGCTCTCAAGAAAGGTACCCACAAATAAACATCTTTTTTATCACAGATACTACGAGATTGAGACCAGAAGTATGGTTGGATCGTTGATTGCTATCTACCTAGACAAACAACAGGGCACCACCCTTTCCCAAATTCCCAAGACAAAAGAAAAACGCCAGATAATACCCTTTTGCGGGCTGAACGAATCGAAAAGAAAGTAAAGGAAACCCTTTCCCAAGTACCCTTACAGAAAACCCAAAGATTGTGTACTTCAAGTAGAAAAACGGCTCCAAGAAGTATCAGGTATGAAACAGAAACAGTATGACGAAACAAAAGAAATACCTTTGAAGATGAAAATGACCCAAAGATTTAACCCTTCCAGGTAACCAAAAGTACCAAGGAGTTAGGGAAATCAAAAAGAAAAACGCTGTCATAATGGATATCAAAAACCTTGAGTCGCTCAGACATTATCGAATATCAAGGTAGCAAAGTCGACACCAAAAAGATTAGACAGATGGGTTACAGATTGGAATAACCTTCATAACATAAGTCTCGCGGTTGTGCAAAGCAGACACCAAGATCCTGGAGCTGTCTGCAGCGGGGTGAACAACAGTTTCTTCGGGTCCCCAGCGAAGTTCCAAGTAAATAATTGCAAGCTCCTCAGGAACGAAGCGGTAGAAGCTGTAGTTCCTGCGGATTTTATTATGCAGATCCTGGACAGAGCGTCCTTGACGAATAAGGACTCCCTCGCTATCAATGATGATTCCCTGGTGATTAAGGGACTGACACTTGATAAAAGCGATCTTGTCGGCTTCGGGATTGCCGATTGGCGTATCCAAGAAAACGTGTGCGGTTCCAATCGCATTCATGTACTGGGTGAGGCTGTTCGCGATGATAGGACGTGGCCTGTTTGAGATGGTTCCCAATCCTTGGCGACGACTAGTCGACGGAGTAGAAGAAGCCTGAGTATCATTTGCCAGGTAAGGCGGAAGGTTATCCTCATGCAAGACACAGACATAGAAGATGCTATGTCTCTTGGCATAAAAGTCCCAAAAGTCACTAAAAAATGATGTTAGTATTCGTGTAAAGTAGCAGGAATAGCAAGAAAAACAAACCGGTGGATCTTGAAACCATCAGGCAAGATAATCGCGAATTGCTCATTGTCCTCAGTAGCACCCACAGAGTGAAGAGTCGCAAGAAGACCCTAATTCAAAACATTAGAATAGTTATCTTTCTCGAATGGAAGCAGATGAAACCAACCTCGTAACGTTCTACTGCTTCACGTGGGACCGCCCAAAGCTCAGTATTCGCATCGCCTTGAGCGGGCATCGGCGGACGAGGATTGCCATGATAGACAATGATTCTCGTTTCCTAAAAACAAGTTAGTGTTTGGATAAGATAATAGCAAGATGATAATACTCACAGCATTCTGAAACTGACGGGACATAATAGCGTTAATAGAATCCTCGTTAATATCTGTGTCGTCAATATGAGGAGTTTCGAAAGTGGTTTCGAAAGCGCCGTCAAAATTGTCGTGAATAGCAGCGGTATCGTGAATAGGAGAAGTATCTAAATCTAAAGACTGGCGAGAAGGGGAGTGATGAGAAGAATGTTCTCCAGAACGAATCGAGGGAGGGTTAGAATGATTAACATTCTCGGCGGAATTGGAGGATCGGACAGACATCCGTACAGAAGGGAGGTAAAGGGTGTGGAAATGTTACTGAAACAAACGGAAATGGGCGGAAATACGGAAGCTCGTCCTAAAGTGGATTGAAAAGAAGAACAGGAGAGCTCGGCGCGGTGGAAGGTGTTTTATGGAAACAGAAAGCAAACCACGTGATAGTAAAATTCGCTTCGGGCAAGGGTTGTAGGTCAAAAAGCTTAATTTGACCGCTGGTGTGGTGCACATACCACCTTGAACTTTTGCTGAAGCGAGTACCTTTCAGTTTACATTGACGTCAACGGAACTCATCCAGTGCTGCTCGGGAAAATGAATGCCATCTTTCAAGTGCTGAAAACAATACGACAGCGAAGACCAGATGATACTGAAATTCCAGAACCGACATCCTATTATTTTTTATGGCTTATGTGAGCTCAAAACACAATCTCCGCCTCCAAATCTTTCACCATCTCCCTAACCCCTTCCCAAACCCTCTCCGTAATCAACGGCCCCTCTGTCTCCCAAAACGTAACCTTCAGTGACTTCTCAAGTATTCCAACATTCTTCGGATCCTGTTCCTTGACTCCCTCAATCAGAACCTTTTCCAGCGCCTGAAGCGATAAATCCTCCTCTAGCACCACAAAAACACCCCTACAATTCCAATCCGTCTTAACCCTCTCCCCCTCCGCCTCATAGCTACAGCTCACCTTCGCAATCCTAAAGGCGCGTTTCTTTTGCCCCATAACCGCCGGTCTACCACCATACAGCCTCTTCGTCAGCGTCGAGGGCACAGTCGAAACCGGTGTAATGGAAGCTATAACCGTCAGCCAGCCCTCCCACAAGAAGGGGTAGAAGCGTACACCCAACAACCAACTTCCTCGCCTCCTCCCGATCCTCCAACATATGTTCCTGCAGTCTCCTCACTGCCTCCACAGTCCCATCAAAATTTGGGTTTCCAACCCCCTTTTTCTGCGCAAGTTGCTTCTGCCTAAACTCCAGTATCTCCGTGACATATGCATTCGTAGTGGCACCCCTCACATCCGCTCCTAGTGCTTCAACAAGCTCCTGCTTTAGCATCCCCACCGTGCACTCAGCCTGGCGGAACCACGTCTTTCCCTGCTGCGTGTTTAAGGCTTCATAAGTAGCTTTGAGAACAACAGCATCATCGGTGCCGGAAGGAAAGCAGTCGATGAAGTCAATGAATTTCTGGAGCTCGATTGAGTTTGCGTGGGAGACCTGGCCAGGGATCCATGCGCAGTTGAGGAGCTGCGCGGATTTTGCGAGGAGATTGTCGGAGGAGGGGGTTGTATCGAGGGGCAGAGATGAGGGTGCGGAAGGGGGTTTGTTGTCGTTGGAGTTGGATGGGTAGGTTTTATATGTGCTCTCGAGGGAGGACTTTGGCATGCTTTTGGAAGAGAAAGGGGGAAGGATATTTGTACAGTTGTAGAGTCGGATTGGCGCAGATCCCGCAGCCATATTTTCGCCGTCGTGGCTGATGACCTCGTCTTCGCTTTTGCTTTCAGTCATTGCTTTTGGAGAGAGGATGATATATGAGGTTGTAGTGGTTCTGAAAGTTCTGGGGGTTATGGAGGTTGTAGTTTTCTTTGTTTGAAGCCCTAAAGTTAAGAGGATAAGCAAGCGCATGGTACAATGTCGAGTGACATATAGTGTTTATATAGATTCGTCTCCGAAGGAACACGAAATCAATTAATGTAGTCTCGAACGTTGGTGAGCTCTCTGAGACTCGACACTGTACCACTTCAATCATCCCACCGATTCCTTGAGAAGGGACTACAAACCCGCAGAGTATCCACCTCATCAACACGACACAGCTCTCTCCCCGAACTCCCAAAGAAATACACGCCTGCTTTTTACTCGTATCTCGTACCTTCTTCCACGCTTGTAAGGCGTTGCACCTCAACTTCAGCGCCTTCCACTTCCTCCTCAAATCACCTTTCACCTATCTCGACTCCCTGTGTATCTGTTCCAAACTACCGCAAGACCTAACCACTAACAAAGCAGCCTCAGCCAGAGCCATAGAGAATCGGTGCCTTCCTTTTCCAACGAGATGATGGTTTGATATTCCAGTTACTTGAATGTGGCTTGATGTTAGACATGGACAGGGTACACGGCGGGGGTGTACGGAACTTGCGTACTTTCAAATCAAGATACACATGTCAGGTAATTGGAGTGAAGAAGAAGGTGGTTTACAAAGACTGGAGGTCGGGAAGGAATGCCGTCACCAGACACCAATCTTCGTCGTCGAGGACTGTTGTGTATATTAGCTCTTGATATACACCTCCCCTCTTGCTTCTCGAATATGGGAGGTCTCTTGCATGTTAAACAGGCTGTTAAGTGATTGGTTAGTACAAGATGATAGGGCCAATGATGATAGGGCCAATGGTGTCTCAAGATGTCCCGCAGCTGCCAGAATTTCTGTGAAATGGTCTCGAGGGAGTGGTCTCGAGATCCATTGATGTATTAGCGGTTGTGCTTTTCCTCTTCCATTATGACTTAGTGGTGGTGGTAACGGGGGTTGAGCAGTCATCATAACGCAAACACCTCTGCTGTCTTCGCATTCACATATCTGTGCTCTCTCTAGATACCCATCACATTAGATACTAGCCCTACAGTTACTTAGATATCTACACGATCTCCTACAGTAAGCATGAAGTCCTGTACTCAGATGACCACTTTTCCAGCTCCTTAAATGTAGTCGCTAGAACTCTTAGTGTTTCAATCTGCTGTTTGAAAAGCTATGTGTACAGTAGCCTTTATATCCCTGCCAACGGCAACACCAGCAGCCGTAGTGTCTAGCAGGACTTAAATATCCGAGTCTAGGTTCGTCAGCATCATGATACTCAACACAAAGGATATCATATCACCGGGCTATCCTCGTTCTGCTCTACAGCAGCGACTTCCCAATTTCTGTTCCGACCAATGGCACTCCAGTACCCAGTTCCCAACTGTAGATATTCAACCGGCAATGCAAGCTCGGTATATGGGATGCCCTCCCGTACCCCCACAGCACCGTAGATAGGGCTAGTCTTGCTCCAAGCGGTATGCAACTTTTCCGAGGTAATGGCATTCCTATCTCGTATATATAATGGTATCAGCTGCTGGGAAGCAGCACTAGCAAGATATATTCAAGGGAGGACTCTTCTGTTCCATTCAAGTTTTGGGGGTAAGTTGGTGTGCGTAGGCGCCCTGTAGTGATACTCTGGAAAGTGCATGTGTATGGTTGCAGTGATATAGTTGGTAGTAGCCATATTCAATTAGCAGGGTCCTTCTATCTCGGTAGTCACATCGATCGACTGCGGTTCATACAGTGGTGCGTGTTGAGCTCGTCCGAATCGTACTGATCTGACCAGTACTATTGCTATCCGCGTTTTTAAAATAGATATAGTTGATAAATGTTGCAGTTATGGGATCATCTCGAGTGCAGGGTGGGGGTTGTCGGTGATAGAGTATAGCAGACTCGGTTCATAACCTGAGCAAGTGGATCACGCAGGATTCAAAGAAGTAACTGCACAATTCCTAGGCTTGAACTAGGAATTGAAGATCATGTGGGGCTGGCGGCGAGTGAATGGACAGCTTTTTTTGGGGTACTCACAATACTCATAATTGATTACTCGTCACCCAACCACGAGTAGCTCTTGGTGAGCTTGTGAGTTGGTGATAGAGAGAGAACCTCAAGATTATGCACGCTTCAGAATGCAGCAATTCACAAGCGCAAGTGTCCATATTCTAGAACTTCCCGTAGGATCGAGCAGCTTCTAGCCGTTCCAAGCGCTATGGAACCTAAACCTCCCGGGCGGCTACAACTCCGAAGATCATCCAAGGATGGTTAGAATTGATAGATCGAGAAATTTAGGATTTCTATCCTTCGGGAGATCCTCCGATATGTAGTATATAGTACAATAGATACCCAAACCCCCGCCTCCAGATCGTACACCACCGGCGCGACGAAGCAACGTATTTCATCTATGTGCAGATTCTATTTCCTACTGCCCCTCCGTCTCCTCCCACCGTCTAGTATTAAGCCAATACCACCCATTAACGCCGGTATCAAACAGCGCCTTCCCTCCCATCAGTGCGGGCCCAATGGCCCTTACCCGTACAGCTGGCCACAACGTCCGCTTCCACCCATTAACGAGCAAATACATCGCTGACCACGCCGTCATCGTCCCCGCGGAATCCACAGGATATCCTACTCCCATCAGTCTTCTCTCCTCCTCTCTTGTCTTCTCCTCCTTTGCATTCCGGAATGGAAATTACCTTGGTACGCGATAAACGAGCTCACCCCAAACGCCGCCGAAAACATCAGCAGATGTGTAGGTCGAGGATAGAGGCGTGGGTGCGTCCGCGCAGCCGGGTACATCGAGAGCGCAAGGCCCGCGGAGGCGAGTGCATTGAGCGGACTTTCTGTCAATTATCAGCGACCCGTGTGGCCGGCGGGGAGGCGGGACCGACCGGCGAAGAAGCGGCCGCGGGAATCGAGCCAGTTGGTGACGACTTTGCGCGGCGGAGTTGTCGACGGCATCATAGACTGTGGCAGTTGTGTGGCGGTTACTTCACCCAGAACCATGGTGAGCAATGACGTAGGTACACTAACACCCATTGGCGGGTAACGGCAAAACATCTTGGAACCTCAAAAGTTGGGTGGGGGTTTCACGGCGTCATCTTGCCCAGAATATGACGATTTCTCTTTGGCTAGGTTTCCGACGCTATCAGATTTCGAAGTTTATCTAGCTTTGGGTCTGCGATCTCTCGATGCAGGCGCCACCGATCCGGATATGGATAGAGATGTACACTTCAAACGTGCAATTTTTTTTCGCAACGTCTAACGGTTCTTCACCGCCGACAGCCCCATTCCTGGTTTCAGGCGATACGCAATGCTAGATAGATACTCTCCCACGATTGATGGACTGCTCACAGCCCCCCTGAAGATCTACTAGAATACGCGTCACTATTTTTTGGAACTTTAGAACCAAAAAAAACGACCAGTTGAAAATGACAGAAAGTCACTAGGTACCGGTAGTGCGCCTCAGACAGCCTCTCACAACCCAATTTAAGCCTTACGCCAACATGTTACTGCCGGGAATTCATGACTCTCAAGAACGTAACCCTTTACACGTCATAGCAAATATCGAAGGAGCACTTACCGAAAGAATGTGCTAGTCAAATTCCTTGTGAACACCAGTCATTTACACTACCCCCCAGCCCAGACATTCTATAAACAACGAGACCTGACGCAGTCTGTAGATTTGCACTGTACCTAACGATGCATGTCGGTCGCCGTTTGTTGAATGGAAGGAAATCCTCGAGCATGTGAAGATCATAAGCATGCTTTGCATTTTTGACACCGGCTATACTGTCGGTGCAAGAGTATCTTGCAGATCTTCCTGATATGCATGTCGAGGCAGATAGGCAGCCATCATTATGCATTTCGCCTTGTCAGAAAACGTCGATACCGAACACTCGTACCTCCACATGTGCAGTACCGCCCGTCTTGTACAACAATAATGATGGTGGTGGTGGTGGTGGTGGTGGTGGTGACAAGAAAAAACAAACCATATCGATGTCCAAACATTTCGAGGAGATTCTATCTCCATAACCAATCCCATTTTACACTAACAAACACCCGGGTCGTGCTCATAAACAAGACATGGATATTCCGGTCTTCAGCCCGACCTAAAGGTACTGGCGAACTATACGCGGGGCTAGAGGCACGGGTTTGTTGGGTGGGGATGAAGATGGGGGCAGCAGGACGGAAACTACCTTCCGCACAATATATGATAGATAGAATTTAAACGTCTTGTGAGCAGACTCTTAATTAAAATTCCCCCAAAAGAGCCAGACACTGTCACCAAAAGCCCATTAAGTTATCTATCACATCGTCTACAACCCAATTAAGGGAAGAATAAATTCACAATCTAAAGTAGCTAACCCTAGCCCCCGTTTGGCCCCTGCGACGTGCGAATGCGTCCCCCGGAGAATTCGACGGATTTTGCCCTCCTCTATGATTCTATGATAGTGGTTGAGAAATAGAGTCACTAATAATCTCAGAGCCATCAGATTTGAAAACGACACAGATTCAAGGACCCAGCACCTTCAGACCTAGCGAATAGCTGCCAGCGGTTGACCAAGGTAACCAGATTCTTCAGTTGCTACAGCAGCAACAAATGATTACTCCAATATCCCTGGGAATGAAGAAGCCGATGGGCAAGCCAATGAAGCCCGTGAAAGTCATAGAAGTACAGTGCAAGAGCGTGCGTACATCTCTGCAGCAAACAGCAAGAAGGACCTCCGAACGCACGGCAGCGGCAAAACCACAGTGGGAAGAGGATCAGTGCTGGTAGTGTAGGAAGGAAGCCGAGAGACCTCTTCCGCCACTGCAGGCAGTGGAAGAAGGAGCAGCAGGTGCTCTGGAAGGCAGTCGGGCGAGCAACGGGCTCGAAAGCAGGACGGTGTCGACGTGTGCAGATATCAGCTGTTTTCCTTGGAGACGTGCGTTCAAGCGGTAATGGACTTCCTCGCGGCCACGGAGGTGAGCAAGTTCCCGCCCAGCTGAGTTCAGGTACAAATGACCGGTAGATTCGTCAGCGGAGGTAACATCATTGATGCAGTGACTCAGTGCAATGCACATTTGGGACTGTCCGGCACACACCGCAGTAGCTGAAAGACGCAGACAAGTCACGGACTATTTCATCAGTGATCCTAAGGGGGCCAGTCACGAACTCGCCGGCTAGCCCAACCTCAATGCAGGTCAGTCGGGCCGAGCCGCTTGGGAACACTGACTATTTGGGAGTTCCCTACCGTTGAGGGCTAAATGTGGAAGCTCAGAGGGATGTTTAAACAATTTCGTTTCGTTTTTTTCTTTCCTTTACGGACGGTTTCTCGAGAGCTCTTGCTAGGCTGTATACAAGGATGCTATTGGTTTTGCTTTGGCATTGCTAGTGTTCACACCCCTCGGTTAGATTTTTCTTCCGGAAAAGTACAAAGAAATTACACGAGTACTAATTGTATGTTAGAATTGTGTATAGGTGATTGGAGATTGAGTTGTTTAGGACGGATAACGAGTCATTGCTTTTTATTGACGGGTTAATTTTCATAAAAATACCAGGCCCCATGATGGCATGCAAAAACCCAGCACACCTTTTTAATGTAGAACGCCACCGCCTTAGAACCAAAGCCCCACTTTCAATATATAATAATAGCACATGCGGCATATGCCCCCACGAGACAAAACGATCCAAAACACAAACCGAAAAAGATACGCCTCATGATACAGCTAACCCTCTAGTAAGGAAACCCAATCCCCAAGAAACAAGGTACTTTTGTGAATCCCCATTCTGGTGTGTGAACAACAGTAGATGCAGAAAGGGCTCTGTCGATATAGAAAGATCGATATCGGTTTAGGATAATGTCGAATTGCTGTGCGTTGTGTTGCTATTATTGAGCTTTTATGGCGGCCCGTCCCATGATGCACAGGGGCGGGTCGACTTCCTCGTCATCGCTGTCATTTGGCAATGTCGGTGGAATCCATCCGTTTTCCCGCGCGATATCCCAACAACCTGCGAGGTTGTAGGTTTCAATTTTCATTTGGTCGTGAGGCCGGCACTTGGCTCCAGCAAATCTTCGGTATTCTTTGATTGCCATAGATCTTATTGACCATCCTTGGAATCTGCGAAGGCATCCAACGACACATCCAGTTCGGTGCTGTTTGATGGAGTCAGCATTGTGCCACTATATTAAATTAGCCGATTAGTGATATCTACCTTTCCTTTATTACAATGGATAAGTATCGGGTGATTCCGCCGATCAAGCACGACACTAAGTGCTGCTGTAATCTTCTCATCGGGCACCGGAGTGATGCAATTCTCTTTATTTCCCGGCATACCAATCTGATAATGCGTAATGCCGTTTTCCTTCAAAAATCTAGCATTTTCCTCGGGATAGGGCTCAGACACCAAAGTTCTGGAATAATCCGTCAGTTCAAAATAGCCGAACAAGGTTTACGGATAAATGTCAGCCTTACAAGATACTCTTCAGCCCTAGCTTCTTGAGGTACGCAAAGTTTTGTAGCTTCGGGAAGCTGCTGCGATAAACCATTCCTGCGACAAGGGCAAAGTTATCGGGAGGATTGTAGGCATCGATGCCCGAAGAGCTCATGGTGCGAGCGATCTTGAGAGGAGGACGTAGAGCTGTGATGTAAGGCATGATTGTTAAGATGGTGTTCTCAGAGTTGGTACAGAGGAGTATGAAGCAGCGACATGCAGAGGCTTAAATACCTCCTCCTTCGTCCGAAGAACACTCACCCAAATCATCCTTCGGCGCAGATCGCTTCGAGTTCGACACTGGACTGCCCATCATGGCCAGGTTCGTGCTTGAAAAGAGGGGTGCAGTGGAGGGTCGGGCGGCAACAGGTTCCACGTAGGTCATCTCATACTGATGATGAGGTTTCAATACATTGTTGGCGGTGGTTGTGGTTGTGGTGGTGGTGGTGATGCAGGTGGAGGTGGTGTTGCAGGAGGAAGTTGGACCGTAAATTTGTGTTCGCGAGACTGAGTGTGTTTGGTGGAGGAGCCTCTGGGTCATCGGAATGATGTCAAGAATGACCTCGAGTAGCGGTAACAGCGGGAAGGCGTCCCCAACGAATTGTCCCAAGGAGCTGTCGCTAGTCGTTGGATGAATTGTCACAGGAAACGTTGCAGAATCCGTCCGACCGACACTACCAAACGAGAGGGTGGTACGTGGGAAGCACGCGGCAATCCAGAGGACAGAGGAGGCACTGGGTGTCTCTAGACACTGTGTCAGTGCCCAGGAGACGATGTGTGTGTGTGTCGCGTGCTTGAGGGCTGAGTTGTATGTGGAGAGGAAAGGGAGAAGATGAGGCGGGCGGGCGTTAAATACAGTGGAACTCCGAAGGCGGTTAGCTGCAAAGTTAATATGCAGGGTCTGTTGCGGTTGGACAGTTGCCAGTTGAGTTTGAAATGAACTTTAAAAATCAAATCGGCTTCATGAGGTAAAGGGGGCGAGAGGGGGGTGATGAGGAGCAGGAGACGATGGAGGCAAGATGGAGTGCTTGGGGATGTCCATCCAACGACGATTCCGAAGGCAGGCAGAGTCTACGGCTACCAGAAAATGACTGAAGCCATAAGTGCAGGAAGCACAAGAGCGCACTAGCGAATGCCGACATGGGCCAGCCAGGCCAAGGAGAGACGAGACGAAAGTAGCGTAGGCGGAGTCGGTCCCGCCGTCCTGATCATGGATCTCCTCCATCCCCGACTGTCTTGTTCACAAACATTAACGTGCCCGGAATAACCATGAAGCGAACAGCATGGGGAGAGCAGCATTGGAAAATAGCCCACCGGAACAGACGCAAACCGGTAGATTTGGAGGAAGAATATGTCTCGCTGGGCCATCTCGCCACTATGCAGCGCGAACGCCTAACAACTCCCGGAGAGGTGGTACTAATGTAAAGCACTCTACTTACCGGATACGCGCAGCACTGATTCGTCGGAGAGTATTATGGCGGGGTTTCTACAAGTAATTTAGATTTGTTAAAGTGCTAACACATTGATAACCGCTCTCCGATGGACCTCTTGTACCTGTTCTAGTGGGGTTGCATATGGAAGGCCTTTCGGATTGGTAGTTGGTGACGGTACATCTCTGGAATCAGGCAGCACACTCAATGCTAATTCCCCCAAAAATTATATTACTCTCTTTGTCTAGTTCCACAATAAGTAACCCTAACCAAGCCCCCAATATATGCAATGCACGTGCATCTTCGTCTGTCAAAGCTATTCAAGGAATCTGCGACAACCTCTGCGGCTCCGGCTGAGGGGTAATTTTTTTTCACCAATGCCCGACGCTAGTCGCCCGCCAGCCCGCACTCCATTACCACGAAGCGGTCGATGCCCCCCGGCCACAGTCGATTATACGAGTAGTTTCTTCCATAGTCCCCATCAGCGAAGCCCTATTCTTCACCACCCGCAGTCACTAGAAGAGTTTAGCCTCGTCTTTGTCCAGAACATACAAATGAAAGAATCCATGAGCCGAAGCGCCCACCGCTCGCACCTGTCCGCTTGCAGACAAAAGTTAACCCACTCATCACGTGCATGTCGTATAGAATGTATCACATCCGCTCACTCATGCTCACATTTTCGAAAACAAGAAAATCCCAACATTTGCGATATTTCAAATACTGAATATGCAATCCCACGTATGCTATCTGTGGCGAGTTAAAACGTTCCTGTGACTGCTGCCGTGGCTCCACCCTACGGCACACAGCGGCATCTAGATTTATACGCATTCGATTTCTCTCTCTCGCCGCCCTTATCGCTGTCACCCACGTCCGGCGTGCGCGGCCGAGATGAAAACCCAATTGGAAATTGTTCCACGTTCCGATTGAGCAGTTTAGATTTCGCTTGCAACTGTAGATTTCTAGAGTGTTCCCCACATTACTATATGACGTTCCCGTCATTGCTGATATGATATGATTGGTAGGTTAGCCCTGACGAATCAGAAAGTTTAAGATGATGATGGCTTCATCGACCCCAGCTCTTCGGGCGGTGGAAGATTCACAATTCGGCATCTGTTCTCTTCGATCAGAGTCGGTAGTCCGATAGAAAACGTTAGGTCAAGGGATTGCGAATGCTATGATGTGACGGACCTCAATTCCATGTCGAGAGTATAAAATCTCAAGACGTAGGTAGAGCAGATCTGAAGGATTGGTCTAGGCTCATTCTAGGCACATATCACGCATTCCCGCATATATTGGGGAACCTATGCATCACCAAATTAACCTCACCTCTAACCAGTGGTCTCAATGGGCCCAGACAGCAATGAGGGAGATTGACGTAAGTAATATTAGGTCGTTAAACGTCATTCAGGCACGTAGCTAGAAAAAGCATTCAATCTCAAAAGTAATCATAGTTCCAGACTTCCCCAACCGTTACAATTCGAAACTCCCTCAAACCTCCTCACCCTCCCTTATTTCCAAATGTTTGTTGGCAATTTACAACGTACTTAGGTACAGGATGTGTTGAGACGTGTCACGATTGTTTGAAAGTGCGTCCTAAGTTTGCGAGTTCGTTCATGTCTACCGTCCAGCAAAGCGGTGGACCGTGGTATTGGAACCAGCGTCACGATTAATGCTGTCAGACAGCACAAACATCACTGCGGGTGAGTATTTTTGTCATTGCATATCACTCACTCGTTAGAGAAGTAAGAACAGTTAGGGAACGACACGCCTCTGGACTATCGTCTGTATCAATTGGATTCCAATATCCTACTGTTCTCTAACCGAACTGTGGGAATGACAAGATTTCGCGACTCTACGGATCCGCACCAGCTCAACGACAGAAATTATAATGACATTACTGAGCGACATCTGTTGTACGACGATTTCTGTACCGGACTGTCCGTCTCGGTATCACAGGTATCAATTGGGCTCCGTTCTCTAACCGAACTGAAATGACGGAATTCCGTGACCCGCTAAACCGATCATGGAAATTACTGGGCACAGTCCGTTTCTTCAATGATTTGACCCGTTTCGTACATCAGAGTTTACTTAGGTAATGTCAACAGGTACTCCCCCGGACGCATGTGACCCATTGCTGGAGGAGTAACATAAGCAATACCCAACACTGGCTCTCAATTCCCCTAGATCCTAGATGACACTAACCAGATACCCGGATGGAGCTCTGTATGACCGACAAGATATAGCGGACGGAAAGCCACTATAACCTGCTTTCTTGTAATGAATGACCAGCAATGGCTATGGAACGGCCCTTTTCGTGCTTCAGAGCGCACAGGTAATAATACTAAGAGGAATGCCCATGCAAATCTCAATTCCCTTGAATGGCACTAGATCGTGCATCATGATATCTAGACAGGACAAGAAATAGCAGAAGGAAGGTCAGATTACGCCCACTCGGTATATAATAACGTAATAGATTACCAAGTGCTGTATGAATATTTCGACGCGCCCCTCATCGCGGTAAATAGTCTTGGACGGAAGTGAGGGTAGTGGGACGGATAGCCCGCGAGCCGGATTGAAAATCATTTCAAAGAGATGACAATAGTCCCGAATAGACATTTACCCAACAAGCGCTTCCACGCGGCAGGGATAAGTGTCTGATCGAGATTACCGCATATAAAGGAATGATGTGTCGTGGAAGACGAATACCACTGCACAATACACATGATATCACTCGCTGTAAGTTTACGACTCATCGTTCGGTGCCCAAATCCTTATCCCAATCTACGATCTGTGCTCCTTCACTCATAGTGAGAATCCCTGTTACTTTGAATGCTCACTCCTAACACGTAATATGGACGCGTTAAAGCAGATACCTCGTCCAGTACAGTTTATGTCTTCGTAGCTCTTTCGTTCGCAATCATTTGTTCCTTGATATCTGCCGCCTCGCCGTGTATGTATGGTACCCACTTCATTGTAGCTGATCTTAGAAGATCTGGATAGAAGTTCAGCCCTCCAAAAAAATAGCATCAACGCAAGTGCTTTGCTGATCATATGCATATGCATTGTCACGTCAGCGTCAGAGACATGAATTTCCATCTTACGGAACCCATCAGCTACATCTTGTCTTACTGAAAAAAAATCTATCAGCAGTGAAGCACGTCCCAACCTATGAGGTGGTAGTCTATATTCAAGATCACACATGTGACAAGATTACCCCGTCGAGTTCTGCAGACCATGCCTGTTTCCTCATATCACCAACTATGAAGTTGGTAGGGAAAGAAAGTTCTTGACGGTAAATATAAGGAATAAACTTATGTCACCTTGGAACACCGCTATGCTGGGTTGTCTGCTACCCAATTTTAGCCCCGCAAGAAACACGGCTCTCGCCTGGAGCGAGTGAAGAATATCTAGTAATGAAGACTGCCAGGGGAACGAAGCAAACGGTACCCATCCTCTGAGAGCCCTTTAGACTAATATATAACCAAGTAAAGACAGACGAGTTAAAGTACTCAGGAACCCATGACGATGATGGTAAGGGACGCTCGGGAGCATTGTCAATCATTTTCGGGCGGTGAGATGAAGATTCCTTTGACACTTCAGCAGATCAGAGGAAAGAGCAGTGGCATTCGACCTGTACTCAGCATCGCCCCAGTAAAATCCCCAGACAATAAAAGCATTTGGCATAACTGTATTCAAACAATCATCACCAAAAAACTCCACCACAAATTAGCCGTTCAAAGCCCTCATCATACACATAACCCATAAACCAAATCAGACAAAGGAAATCTCCCAAAATCGTTCGTACCAATATATATTCATACAAGTTCATTCCAATTATGTGCAATACATAGAACTGCCCTCATCCTGCCTTTCTTCCGCCTGTCTCCGCATCTCCGCCATAAACTGCATCACAAATGCCCTCTCCACAATCCCACTCGAATATCTAGCGCCTCGACTGAGCTGTGGACGACTCTCGGGGGACCGGGGGAGATTTTCCATGAATGTCGATTCTAGGTATGAACGACGGGAGCGCACAGGTGTCGATCGAGGTGGAGACTGTTGACCACTGTTGTAGAGTAGTGAGCTCTCATCGACCAAAGAGAGCTTCCTTGGTTGTCCAAGGTGCACTGGGGGTTCCGTCGCACCATTGCCGCCGCCAATTTCGGGTGCCGAAGCAACCGTTTCGCTATCGGCATACTCTGACGAAGAAACCTCTGACGAAGGCACAGAGGCGGTAGATTCCCTCCCTTTGCGTAGATTCACGATTCTATGTTTCCTCTTCCGCCGAACGTGGCCACCACTGACAGACATGGAACTGCTTCTTGAATGAAGTCCGGGACGTAGCCCAGGTGTGCGGTCGAGGAAATCGCTGGCTGGAGTTGAGGGCGTATCAGCGGGGGTCATTCGCGAACGATCCCAGATGCTACTTGGCGAAGTAGCTCGGAATATGGCGTCATTGAGTGTAGGTGTGAATAAACTAAGCGTCTTTTGTGAATTCATGAGAGCTCGTAGACACAGCATATTTCTCTCAGAAATCGCTTCCGTTTCTTCCGTCGCAATATCATGAGTCTCGTCGTCCTCTTCGTCCTCTTGCTCCTCTGCCGGTGACAACAATGATTGAGCACTAAACTTGTCCTGTCTCTGCTCTGTCTTTGACCTCTCATCTCCATTATCCTGATCCAACAAGCGCAATGATAGCTTGTATACGGCAAGCGGTAACTCCTCTTGAAACAGTCCTCGCACTTGTCGTTCTATCTCTTTCTGGAGATAATTCTTGATGAAAGGTATCGAGTCGAATGAAGATTGAACCCGCATCGACTCAAGGGGATCGTTCCGGAAAACCAATGTGATCCCTTTCTCCTTTGAAAAGACCAATATAACGAATCCGGAAAGTTTGAACTCGGAGAGTGTGAGTTTAACAGGGATGGTGAGCGGTGTGGAAGCAACCGAGAGTGGATGCGGCGATGTGAAACGCGGCGAGGTATTAATGTAAGTGCAGAGAGGATTCACCTGCGGCGCCCCCCGATTAGCCCCTTTTCAGAAGCTCAAGCTCGATGGAAAACAGAGTACCTGTACTCTCGCTCTCAAAGTCAAAAATGCGCCGCCATCGTAGGTCATGCGAAACACGCCGCGGAACCTATCCTCCGCGAGATCCCCAATCTCGAGCACCTCCAGCTCTGGAGCTTGTGTTCCTAGGTTGAGCCCTTCGACGGTGATGTTTGAATCGACTATCACGGATGGTTTTGCGGTTTTATTGAGTGCCTTTGCCAAAAGCTCTTTCGCATGCACATAGAACTCCGGTGTGCTCGTCGAAGCCATGAGAGGGGTCCAATTGAAGTTGAAGGCCATATCGATCGATGGGAGGAAGGAAGTGCTGGCGCCTCCTCAGCCAGGATGGTTGCAGGCAAGCATCAACGAGCTCAAGAATCCGAGTTAGAAGGGAAAGGGGGGAAGATTTTCGAGATGTGCGAGGTTATTCAAGACCGTGATGCCGGTTGATGTCACTTTGCCTTTAAGGAGAGACATCGACTATCCCTGCCGTGCAGCCACACGTGATGAGGCTAAAATGTTGAGGATCATACATGTGTACTCGCTTGTGGCTGGTGCACGTGTGCAAGGTAGGTCAGTTTAGTGTGCTTATTGAGTTCATGGCGAGGGGGGGTGCGGGCAATTATGCATGAGGTGCTTGTGCTCAATGTTTCGGTGGTTTGCTCCCCCAATAGACAGCTGTGATGGTTAAACTGCTTTGTACAACCGGTAGGTATCTACTACACTCCAAAAACTCTCTAATAAACCAATTCTTTTGATAGTAATACAAGCAACGACTAGCCTGCAATCAAAACCAGACCTGGCCTCTATGCACTAAAGAAGGAGGATATCCCCGTTATCCACGGCTCTAGGCACTTCAATTAATACTCAGTGGCCCGACTAAATGTTCCGGGTGATCCTTGATGTCGATATGTATGTGGTGAGCCTTGTTTTTTACAATATCGCGGAAGGCTGGTTGCGGGCTATTCTGAGGGCGTTGACAGAGAGGAGACACTTCGTTGGGTTTCGTTACGGGAGGGGAGACGACTCCCTGGACTTCTGTGAGGGCCGCGGTGTTGTTCGAGTGGATATGTTGATCCGCCGCATCTGTAGGGATTTCCAGACGGCGATAGCTAACAGGCAAACGTTTATCAGTGCGCAATTGAGCATCTATTGTATATTAGCCACTTCACATTCTAGCAATACCGTTGGGTGATCTTCATACCTGTGACCGCTTGCATCAACACCATCTTAAACCTTTCTGCACTCTTTTGCACCTCCTCCCGATGCCTCTCATACGCCTTCTGCAAACTCTGTCCCCTCTTCAACTCCGGCTCACCCAGCATACACGTCAATCCTTTGACCGTCAACTTAAGGTCCTCTATTTCCTCCTTCAGACCAGAGATCACTATTGTCTCCTTCTCGATTTCGGCTTTGTGCTTAACCTGCGCCTTCATCACGAGCCGTTTCCACTTCGTCACAGCCTCCTCCTTCTCTCGCATACCGCTTTCCTTCACCTTCCCAACCTCTTCCTTCAGCGCTTCAATTTCGTCGAGATAGTTCATCACCAGCTTGAAGCTCTGACCCTTGAGATACTGCAGGTCTCCGCCCTCATAGCGTGAAAGCACTTTTCGCTGCGTCTTGGTGTCGATGCCAAAGTCTCGTAGCAGCGTGCGGCGGATATCATTGATGGTGAGCTTCCGCGGAGAGACAGAGGCCTGGAGTTTATTATACCTAGTCTGTTAGACAGTATCTCCCCATTTGAAGCATCTGGTCTTACCAGGCAACTTGCAGCTCATTTTTTAGTGTGCCAGAAATTTTGTTGAGGACTATGGTTTCATCGCCTGAGGCTTGCCACAGGTAGAAGTCGATTTGGTCGATAAAGCGGAGAGCAGGAATTGGAGACGAAGGAGAGGTGTAGTGTTGGCCTTGAGGCTGTTTACCGAAACTTTTGTAGTCGAAAGGGGATGATTGGGGGTTGTTCTTCATGTTGAGTGGTATACAAATAAAGCAAACTTGGATGTGCAAACAATAGCAATTGGAGTGTGCGTTAACTGGAGAAGGTAAGAAAGTAGCAAGAGCAAGCTCGACTTGTTGATGTCGAAGTACTAAAGGTGGTGTTGTTGACGAAGGTTAAAGTTGTACAGAGTGCTGGTCACCAAATGTCACGCACTATTGAACTTGAAGTATCTGCATCTTGAGTTATGAATGTCGATCAGTTTCTATCTGGTGACAGTCTTTGCAATCTCAGGGTGCTATGGCTGACTACCATTCATTCAACATCTGTTCCCACGTCTCGTATCTTTTCTTCGCCCTCTGTACGCAAGTCGGAATTGTGTTTGCCACATCCGTCAGTCCACCGCTCTTCTCAATCTTCGCAATCACGCCTCCTTCTTTTATGCACACCAGTACCCTTTCCATACAAACGCTCTCCTCAAACTCATCGGGATCGCTCAGAATCCAGCTCTCCTCTCCATCCTCTCCTTCGTGCGTATAAACACAGAATGACGCCGTAAACGCCAGGCTCTTCATCTCCAACTGCCGGTACGTCATCGGATCGGGGTCGCAGAGCACTTGTTCCTTATCCACATCCCAAAAAGCATTCGGGAGCCGTGTAGAGCGCAGCGCAGCCACAATTGAAGCCCACGCCGTATCCTGAATATTGCCATCGAGAGATATGCACACAACATCAATATACAGAGCCCAGTACGCCTTCGTCTCTCCATCGCTATCCTGGATCCGTAATGTAGACGCCGGGATAAGAGCCGTAGTGTCGATCAAGAGCGAGCGGAGAAGTTCTGCCACTGACTGCGCAAAGTCTGTGGGCGGACCAGGGTGGTAATCTCGTGAGCAACCCGTTCCTGTAGTCTCCGATTCAGCCTCCTAGCTTAACGATACTCCCATCGCGCAGTTATCCCGTACCTAGCTCGAGGTTAGGAACCAATAAACTGTGTATTTTAATCTCTTCATCGCCCGTGTTCCCCGTCACGTCCTCTCGCTGCACCACTATCCTCCCCTTGGTTCGTCCTTCGCCATGGGTGAGACTGAGTATCTCGCCACGCACACCGCATACAACTGCAGTGTCTCCTGTTCTTACTACCGCTGACCCGTGCGCATGTGATAATGCGTTCGTGTGGAGAGTAGGCGATCTGAAAGCTTCTGGCGTCCGCACGGATGGTCTTGTGGGCTCTTTTGCTTGGAGATGTCGCAGAAGGTAGGAATTTGGCGACAGCTTTTGGAACGTTTGCGCCGGGAACGAGAGGCCCATTGGGCTTGGTCCGTCAATTGTCGACATTGTTGGAGAAGGTTGTTGTCATCTGTTGTGTGACGTTGAGATGCAAGCTTTGTGAGCCGCACCTCTCACGTGTTTGCATATCAAATCATTGGATGTCACCCGTCCCGTGATATGTTTTTAGACAGAGTACACTTCTTGCTTTCTTCAACGTTTCATGGCTCTTAACTGAATAATCATTGCTGTCAAGCACCGGAACATAAGGATTTTCCCATACAGTGTGGAGGAATATCAACTCGCCTGTTCCGCTACCTATCTTTGTAGATCATGGATAACCACTCGATATATTAGCCCAAGAGTACTTTACAGCGTTGTATCATTCCATTCCATCACAAGTCTCATATGGAGAGTACCATAGTAATAAGAGCAATGCTCGGATTCCGTGACCATGAATCTGGAGGATATCGATAGCTGGTTATGGCCCCGCTGATCTAGACCGGAAAGAGTCTCTTTCCGTGTGTCAATGCCGTCTCCTAAATCAACAATTAGGTTCCCATGGGAGATCAAGAACCCCATCTGATTGCCGTTAGTTTCGCCCGGGGCACAGTTCCCCGAACGACTGCAACATTTGTTGGAACCAACTTTTGCTCCCTGAGGTACAACAATCCAGTAGCCTGGAATATAAAATAGGGTAATGGGTTACTAGGATGAAGAAGCGGGTGGCAGATAGGTGTGCTGGCTAAGGCTGTTGGACTTTGAAGCTCGCGCGCGGTTGTACCTAGCAGAGCTGGACAACGGCTGCAATATCCTCCGCCCGAGACCCGCCTCATTAGAAGATAGGAGTAACTATGATGCGGACAGGGAAGTTATTTACTCCTAAAAGTCCCCGAGTTCTAAACGACGACTCCGGTTCTCAATGGACGTTTGTACAGTAGTGCCGCGTTTAAAGGGGGTACATCATATCTATAACGGGAAAACTAACATTGCATGGAGAGTTTACCTGTTGGTAATAGCTTTTGTAAGTTTGAGAGAATGTGCCGCCCTATTGGCTGCCACCATTGGTGGGGTCTGAGGCCCATGTTCTCCGCATGTTGGCATGATAGTTGATGCATTTGTGGCAGGCTGATGGTCGCTTCTACTAACCCCGCTTGAAGGCTAGCCTCGTCATTTGTCACATTAAGCTTGGTTTCATCATATCCTTAACCTCACCGTAAATAAACCTCTTCAACGTCCATATGCCTTGCTTAGTTCGTTAGACTGTTTGCTTCACCAATACCCAATCTAAGAGTCCAAACCATCCCATATAATTGACCACTACCATGTCTTCTCTCCTTCATGAAAAAAACCTTCCAAGCCCATATGCATCGGGATAAGGCTAGATATAACTAAAAGCAGACCTTAGCCATTCCCATTATGGACGCCCTTTCAATTACTGTAATTCCCCATCCGGCGATCCCCCCCACGTTTCCCCGCAACAATTTCAAGTTTCCTCCCAACGTCTCATATAAGCACCCCTAGTCTTCCGGGCTCCCGGATGCTTTAAAGAAGGCGCCGATCTCGTGGCCCACGTGGACTCTACCAAACAATTTACTCTCCATTTACAGGACGACGATCCTGCAGCCATGTAAATAATCCTTCGGGCAATCTATACTCTAACCAGGTTTATCCGCATGTGTATCCTCGTCGAGATATTGAGCCAGCTCATAGTGCTGTGGGATAAGTATGATTTTGCGCTGGAATGGGAAGGTAATACTTTGGGTTTAGCCGCGGATGGTGATGGCGATGCAGTGAAGCGCAGGCAGAGATGTAGAGGGAGAATACGCAGGCGTTATGAGATAGGTTAAGGATGATCCGGTTAAAGATGCAAGGCAGAGGGTGAGTTGATCCAAGGTCGAGGCTCACAAGTTGACGGCACATTGAACTACCGTAACAGCGTCGATGTTTTCTCAATTCGGTCTCTAATCTTAACTCGTAGCTAACTTCTTCGCTGGGGTAATCGATTAAGGGAAGTTGGATTTACAAACCATTGAGAAGGAGATTCATGGTAGAAGTATTTGATTATGTATTCATATCCTTTGCCCTCATGTGCACTTACTGTACACCTTATCTAATATGTGCAAGTCGTTCGGATACAGTTTTAAACGACAAGATCCTGAGTACCTCTAACGTTGGTAGATTGCTGCTGATTGCACAGAATCCTAGCTACCGAATATGTGAAGGGACTAGCACTTGTGACAAAATTTCACGTGTACTATCAAGGGATTTTGATACTCGGATGGCTATTTGGCTTCTCGGAAATCTTAATTCAACCGCCGGCGTACTTGCATTATAAACGATACAGATCTCAACTTCCGCCAGGCACTTCCGCTGAAGCATATTCATAATCAGTGCCTTTGGGTTAACGGCTCTATCTTGCACTGCCGGAATGAACTGATACAGGTTTCACGCCCAATTCATGCAGTGTCTTCAGATATTGACGGTCCAAAAGATATGCCATTCGTGAACGTCTGCAATGCCTGCAAATTCCACGATACGAGAGGTATGCCGGTACATCCACACAAATTTCGTTGGAATATGCACGCACTAATCTCTTGTTACAAACAAAACACTGGAATCCCGGTGTACAACAATTTTTATATACAAGGCTATAATCCCTGTCAGCCCTACAGCCGAATCACACTCCATGTTCCACTTCCACATCCCCAACTTTCGGAATTCATGCTTTCCCGGTGAATCACCCGCTGGTGCAGAATGCACTCCTTACTTTTAACATTAAGCGAAAAATTATCCTATTTTACGCGCGGCTTATTGACGGACTGCAGTGCAAATCACTAAAGAACCGGGCTGTACCTAATGTACTCAAAAAATTTAATTTAATTTTTTTGTTTCCCGAGTTGGAACTCCCTGGAATCATCATCCCTTCGGATCCATATATTCCGTGCCCAACTTGGATGCCAGGATATAAGTTCATGAAGAAGGAAACCGCAAGCGCCCCATCTCCCTTTTTCCCATCGGCGTGGCAGATAGCTAAGTAATTAAAGAAAGAAACCAGATAAAGGTATCTCGAGCTAGAGCCGCCAACATATTTGGCCAGCCCAGATCTGAACAGGAACAAAGAAAAACCGGAAAACCAATGCAAGAAATGTTTCCCCCAAGAATCTATAACTGTTTTTTGAGATAGAACAAAGAAAACAAAAACCGAAAGACACACTCCCCGATCCCCAACCAACCCCTAGAAATATAAATGCACCAGGATCCCCAAAAGGTATGTGTAGTTGTATGTTTTACAGAAAAGGAAAATCTTTCAAAAATATTAGTTTCAAAACCCATGATCCATATGCGCCACTAAAAAAACCACCAGGGGAATATGAAAAACCAAAGAGAAACCAGCTGGTAAGAAAACACCAGGTCAAAAAGAACGTGATGGACAAAGGAATGTCGTGAGCTGTGAACCCACCACTAAGAAGCGGGAACAAAAAAGATCAAAATGATATATACGTTATAGCAGTATGAACAATGGATTTAAACTGGTAAACCCAGACACGATGGGTGATTAAATTGTGCGCTCTGATCCTGCAAAACTGTATGCATCAATGCTTGGGCAAGGAGAGGTGACGTGGCTAGGTGTGCCCGACATACTTCCAAAACTGTCAAGGCTAGACACGCTCGACATGGCAGAATCCTTCATTTCAGACCTTCTCGCCTCTTGTAAAATCTTCTTTGACTCGGTAATTCGCGCCTCCCACGTATGCTGGTGCTGCTCTCTTTGGAGCTCAACGTTCCTAATCTCTTGAGGGCTGGACCATCCAGTCCCTTTCATTCGAACGAGCGTGGCATCGTAGGCCGCGAGTTCACCTTGCATCTCCTCGATCATGTCGGCAAGAGAGTTTGCGGTTACCCGGGTTAGCGGTGCTGCTGGCTTCTGTGGTGCAGACGATGTAGCAGGGTCTATGCTGGGCGCTTTTTTGTGGGCGTGCACGGACGCCCCAGAGGCATTCAATGATGTTTGTGAAGTTGAAGAGAGCAAGGGTGACATCAATGGTGAGATGGTTGGAGGGTGTAGGGGGCTGTTGACAAGCTCACTGGGTGATGCAAAGTAGGATGTTTCCGGGAGCGCATCCATCTTGGTGAAGGAGGGCATACCCGCAGTTCTTGGTGATTGCAAAGGTGAACCTAGATACGACTCCGACTCCGTGGCGGGCGATCTTGGCGATGCAGGAAATAGTACTGTTGGTGGCAGAATTGTCTCAGGGGACAAATGCGGACTAAAATTGCCTGTGGCAGCGGAAGATGTTGGAGGTTTAGCAAAACATCTCCCGAACACATCGTCCGGGGGTGAGTCAGGAGCAGTAATGGGCGAATATGTCGACATAGTGTTGATAGACGGAAGCGGAGGTGGCTGATTCGCACTGTCATTTGCACCGGACATTCGCCTCTTCAAACTTGCCCTGAGTTTCGCAGGAACTACTTTGTTGAGAATTGTTGCAGCGCGACTCCGGTTACCAGTGACTGCCTCACTCTTTGGTGATTGTGGAAGGGATATGGAGCCAGAAGAAAAGGCTTCAGCATCAATTGATGGTGATGTTGGCGATGTTTGAGTCGAAAACGGATAGGAACGCTCGCCCGCTAGAAACCAAGTTAGCCCATGCCACTCATCTGTAATTGGGGCTTCTTCCTACGACGTACAATTCGATGGAGGAGTTGGAGGCATTGCGACTGGCGCAAGTTTCTCGTTTAAATGATAGTGTGTTCCGCAACAAGGACCTTCAAAACCCTCTCGTACTGCAGATATGGTGTCCAACCGTGGGAAAGCAACATCTTTCGTACCCATGGTGCCAGCCGCTCCCACTGCCAATCCCAGTCCATATTCTCCACATCGTGCTTCACAATCTGCACAACCGCAATTGCTCTCCTCCTCTTCTTGTATTGAGGAGCCAACAATTGTTGATCCAATGGTCCCGAATGGCCCAAGAGATCGCAGAGGAGACAGATCTGTAGGTGTGACAGGCGCTGACAGCGATGGAGTCGCGTAGTTGCCTGGTGTAAAGACGCCACTGGGTAACGAGGAGTCTGACGATTCAATGTCTGCGTCTGTAATCGTTCCTGAGTAAGTAGTGATTTTCGGCGGCAAGACAGGATCCAATGGTTGTAGTTCTGGTTTTCCGCGTCGCTCAGACAGCCGGCGAGGACTCCGTGATATGGGATAAGCTTGTTCCATTGTATTTATGTTGATCCGGTTTCTATTGTATTTAGTGCGACAAGGCTGAGGAATGTACGACTTTGAGGCGCCACGATTCGTCGGTAGTAGCTGTGAAGGCCAACAAAAGTGATAGTGGCAGTGGTGGTGGTGATAAAGAAACAGAAGGCGAGAAGGTTGATAAACAAGTGGCGAGGCGCGCGATGGTTGTACTGGCTGGATGTGGACAGCGCGGGATGGGGAGGGGAGTTTGCTAGTACTGCTTGATTGTCCTGCAAGATTTCGTGGCACGGTTGGAGAAAGGTAAGGTTTAGTATGTTTTTATGTTGCTCCCGTCGCGTGGCGGTCTAGCAAACGTCAGTGAACAGTTCTCCACCATCATATTTCTTCTCCGACTGCGATTGGTAGCAAGCAGAGTTAGCCCGTCCCACACACACCTTTGGAGCTTTGGTAAATTTGATAGGATAACGGCAGTTTGTGCTCCTGACGGATTGGAGACGATTAGGACAAGTACTTTGGGGTTGCTCTCGTGGGGTGTGGGGCGCGGAAGGTAGTTGGTGACTGATTGATTGATTGATTGCAATATTGATGGATGATCGAGATGGAAGGAGGGAATGACCGAAAGAATGAAGAAGGACGGAGAAAGAGGTGGAGAAAGGAAGGCGGGCTACTGGCACCTGGTGGGCTGAATTAATGCAACCAGACAACTACTAGCTATCTAGCTACCAAGTTCTTGTCCTGGCACATTGGCAACCCATTGCGGCAGTGCAGCGTACTATCTTTACCCATTTGCTAGGTATATTGCTGTGCAATTAGTACTTTACTTGAAGTTTATTCTGCTTTGAGGATACAACAACGGAAGGCGGAAATATGTTCAAAACATACGGTACTCTGAATGGATCTACTGTTGTGAGACCGACGCGCGCGGCACTTTTCTTGTGAAATGCATACTGAACTGAGACCTATCAAAACGCAAGCCACCCAAACAAGTTCCGTGCCCAGCTAGTAAGGTATGACAGGGAAAAAAGCAAAGAAAACGTTGACAGTAGTGAGGTACTTTATTTACTCGGTTTCTCTCGTCCTCAACGAATGCAGCTCTGAGCAGAGTGCCCAAGCGAAGCCTCCAATAGTTGAGACGTGACACATAAGTACTTACCTAGGTAAGTATATACCGAAATCAGGAACGAAAGCCCCAGAACAATCGGCAAATCAGAAATCGCCTCTGCAATAAGATGCCAGCATTTGAGATGGACGCGGGGATGTTGTTAATCCCCGCAGCTCTTGGACTCTGGTTTGAGATTCCATATCTATTCTCCGGTCTGATGTGAAAAATACGATCGTATGAAATTTGTGCGTCTCGCCATTAAGAGATAGAGAAGCTGCTATAACGTGGAGTCTTGGCGACCTTATCTTCTGGTACGTACAGCAAGCAACATCATGCATAAGACCTCAACTCCACTCAACCACAGGACTACATATATCACCAAGTCTGCCCTACCTCCCGTGGCCGGAAATTGCCGCCCAGGCTCACTTCTCCCATCGATGAGGTATAAAGTCGGTCTTAATACAGACCTCACAGCTTCTTGCTGGCGAAGCGTACGCTGAGGTCATTCTGTCGCGCAATATCACCTGTTCGGGTCTATTTAGACCAAGTGTGCCCATACGGATGTGGAAATGTTGGGATGGGGATTGGTTGAAATGACTCGCCTGAGCAGTCCACAACCTCACGCAAATACCGATAGCCCCAGCTTCCTACGGGTTGCGGTTGGCCTGCTAGTAAATCGTCAACGGTGATCAAGTTGTGCCCGAATATGAACCAAAAGAATTCGTCAATGGTAAGGGATTGATGTGCTGATGTAGGGCGGCGTAAATCCTTGCAAACCCGTGGCAGAACAGGACATCGGATAGCAGATCATCTACGGAATGAATAGGCCGTCCATGGACGGATTAAATGCTGAAGCTACCGCCAGGGCTGTTTAGCGTGGCTGTTCGTTTTCCTCCTCGGGAGTCTTGGGAACCCCGGGGATTCCGGATGCCTGCGGGGATGTGCGGCTTGCGTAGCTCTGTTGGGCCTTCGTACAAGTCAAAGCACACCACTGTCAAATTCCCCAAGCATCGCAGTCAATTTTACAGTGGAGGCACTAAAAAATGGTGTCGAGAGGTCATCGGCAGGGATCTGTGTGATATCACCGGGATTCCGTCCACGTGGAGTGAAAATATAGCTCGGGGTTGCGGATGAACAATCACCAAAACTCCGGGGGAGCTGGATGCCATGTATACTCAACTCCCACGAGGAGAGGACTGGTAGACTAGAGGGACATGGTGAACAGTGTCTCGAACATGTAAAGTCTTGCCGTGTGAAAACAGCCATTTATAAGGTTATCATTACATTCATGCTGCTGGCTAGAGCTGCTTGAATTGTCGTGCAGGCTTTGGTGGTACTTTTTGATGCGCGTTCTATAGAGCCTCATATTTACTTATTGGTGGGCTTTAACGCAGAAAGCAAGTATAGGTAGAGAAGGCCCGCAAAAATGAAGAAACGGAAGAAGAAAACCCAAGCAAAAATCCCAGGTAACTGCCTAGCAGTTGTGCTTTAAGATAAGTATTTTTTCTCATAGTTGTGTTCAGCTTTGTTCAACTTGGTGAGACACGTGAATCTAAATTCTATACGCGGAGCCTCAGCGATCGCGTCTTCCCACCATGTCAGCCCGACTCGGACAACCGCCACCCACGACTACTACCATCGATTACTTTAACTAAATATCACCATACTCGCGCGATCATCATTAGTTGCTCGTCTAGTTGTCAACCAGATGTCAAACCCGGCAAAGCGACGTCTTGAGAGTGTGGCAAGAGCTGTATCACCCCCGCCCGGAGCTACGAACGCCAAAAAGAAGATCAAGTCTACAACGACAAGTAGGTTTATTTGCAATAAATAAGGGGAACTAGGCTTATACGTGGAGTAGAAAGTGCAGTCCATAATTTCTTCACAGCTACGAGCAAGAAACCTTCAGAGCCTATAAAGCCTACGACATGGAGGGTTGTGGATGATACCCTGTTAGTTGGTAGATATCACAAATCAGATGAGGAGAAGAAGAAAAGAGACCAAAGAACTAAGATTTGTGGATTCGATCTTGTAGGCCCCACTCCGTCTGTGTTATCGTTGGTCTTCCTGGATCTGTAACTAATTATACTACAGGATGGGACATTGATTACTACACAGTCAGGAAACAAATTTGCAAAAACGGAGGCTGATTGGAAATGGTGGGATGAATCTGTCCCGGAGAAGCTTAGGCAGCTGTACGGCGAAGGGTTGGGATCCGTAATTCATTCAATCCTTCGTGAATATGTTTACTGATTTGAAAACAGGTACCAAGTTATCATATTCACCAACCAAAACGGTGTGAAAGCGCCAAAGAAAAACCACGCAAATCTAAAGACTTTCAAACTCAAAGTTGCATCCATACTGGATGAACTGGACATTCCATTGTCACTATATGCGGCAACGGAAAAAGATAAGTTCCGCAAGCCACGGATGGGAATGTGGGAAGAAATGTTGGATGACTATGACTTGGACGTTCATGGTGTCGACCTAAAGGACTCATACCTAGTAGGTGATGCTGCTGGGAGGAAGGGTGATTTTTCAGACTCTGACCGGTATATAGAGTCCTGCTTTGCTGTGATCATCGGCTAATCTGGCACTAGACACTGGGCGATGAATGTGGGCATTGGTTTCCACACACCTGAGGAGTTTTTCCTCAACCAACCGGCGAAGGAAATGTCACACCGCTTCGATCCATCAAGGTATCTCAATATGGATGAGGTTGCAACGAAGAACTCGAATCGTCAGTGATATCTACGTCTGTACATAGTACTGCTCGTTCAGTGCTGACATTATAATAGCCCTGTTTAAAACATCGGGGATCCAGGAGATTGTCATCTTTGTCGGCTCGCCAGGTGCGGGGAAGTCGACATTCTACCGACGATACCTCGAGCCATTGGGGTACGAACGTGTGAATCAAGACACTCTGAAAACTAAAGAAAAGTGCGTGAGGGTTACGCGGGGTTTCTTGAGCCAAGCAAAGTCTGTCGCTATAGGTACGTCGGAGGTTACTTATTTCACTTACCCTCAATATAACCGCCAAAGTGCTATCGGCCCGGTGAACCCCAGTAGAACACAGCAATGATGTTACTTTATTCTTGGAATGGTCAATAATTGGGGGGTGGACTGACACCCTTTCATAGACAATACTAATCCTGATGTTGCAACTCGGGCTATCTGGAATTCATTAGCCAAGGAACAAGGTGTTTCCATTCGGTGCATTTACTTCACGACTCCCGCAGAACTATGCCAACACAATGATGCAGTGAGGGCTTTTGGAGGTGAACTCGTACGTTTCCCATATACTTCCAAATTTTGCATTCCATTTGCTCTATCCTAGATGCCCCGACTTGTTCCTGCGGCGTATCGCTGCGTTGTCATACATCAAAATACAATATTTATCCCTGTAACCTTATCAGGCACCTCTTTCCCCGACAATCTGCCAAATTCGTTCTATTGCTGTTTCTTCCTCATGATGGTTCTTCGTTCCTGCATCCTGCTTGTATTTTCACACAGTTACCCATCCTAGTAGGCTTGTCAGGAACTGCCCGGCCGACCCGAGCATAATCCTAGCAAAACTTGTTTAAATTTTTTCTCGCCTCCAATACCCGAGCAATTATTTTACTGACGTGCTTCGCAGGTCAATCCGGAAAAACGCACAATCCTTCCTGGAATAGCCTTTAGTTCGTACGCATCGAGGTTCAGTAAGCCTGATGAAGATGAGGGATTTGAAGTGATGGAAGTGGATTTCCAGGTTCGTGGGACATCCCTACCCGCCCTCGCACCACCCAATTCTTGTTAAAACACGGTGTTTTCGTTGACCGCTGCGGAAATTGTTCCGCCTCGGGACCTATATACACCACCAACGCGTGCTTCTCGCGTTACACTCTTTCGGGAGTGTGGTTGATTGCGCGGTTTAGAGTTTTGTAAGATGTACTGATTTTGTTTGTAAATAGTGGCAAGGTGGAGACCAGGAGCGCGCAGTGTGGTCGAAATACTGGGTCTAGAGTCTCGATTCTCTGGATGGACGCAGTACAGAGGTTTATGTCACCATTGTTGCCCGGCTTTGGAATGGTGTATCATGCATATTTTACCCTCCTTTGGTTAAGTACTTCTTTGGCGGTTAGTGCATGTGATTTCGAACCACTTTTGAGGCTAGCATGTGGTGTGGGAGGATGGGAGTGGGGATGGGTTAGGGAGTGGGGATGGGTTAGGGCCCGGAAAAAAAACAGCAGTTGTGATACCCTCGATATGGAGATGCAGAGTTCGTAGATGCTATTTTGGAGAAGTTGCGTTACATGAGGCTTGGTAATCCATCATCCTCGATGACATGATTCCAGCTCTGTTGAGGCAATGAGATGCTGAGATGCAATGAAAAAAGATTTACCGGAAACCCCCCATCCGTTCCTTGCAAGTGGAAAAGAATTTTTCCTTCTTTCCTACTAAGTACATTTTCTTGTTGATAAAGTAGTGATTTCACCCCCACACTCATCGATCATCGATCACGATCTTTCACTCATTATATTCCATACATGAAGTGCTTAGGATTTCGCCTGCTTGCGCCGCTCGCATCACCTTCCATAAGCAAATGAAGGTTTCGGGTTACCATTAACGTTAAAATTATGCTTAACAGAAATTTTTCCCTTACCGTGTGGCGGGAGCTCTCGTGTTGGGGGAATTTTGCTTTTTCTTTCTTTTTCTGTGTTCTGTACGAGGTAGTAATCTCCAGGCGTCACCATCACGATCTTTAAGAAGAATATTGTGGCGTGAGAGTGCGCGGGGGATCGAACGAAGTCTGGCCATGTTCCCCACGCAAAGATGTCACGAAGTAACCACAATTCTTTTGTTTTTTGTTCTAATCATATTTCATTCGGCCGCTTGCGGCCATGGCATGATAATCAAACCCCCCGGCCAGACAGGAGCCTTCTCCGCCTGCTACACCCCGTCTGACCACGAGATCTGAGGCGAGTGATCACCAGTGCATATGCCCCTTCCCCTAAGTCATCCTTGTGCTCATCACCCAGCTGAAACACCAACAGCACGGGAACAAACATGTGCTGTGCATACAAAAAAGGTTTTAGGTAGTAACGTAAACCAGGGAGAGTTCGAATGCTAGAGAGCTGGATAAGCCGCTAGGACAACCAAGCCGGTGGGGACGGCATGATAAATTTCCAGTCGTTGATCACTTCTGATTTCGTTTTGGCTGAGTTCCATCGGCTGGGCTGTTGGTCCGTCCGACTCTCTATCAAGAATGGGGATCTAGCTATGCTCAAAAAAGTTATCCCCAGCGACGGACTGGCATGAAGTCGACGCAAATCTTCCCAGCAGTTACCACACCGTGGGGGGAACAAAAAACAGCAAAAACACTCAGTCGACCGTATCTCTGCATGGAAGGTGTTTCACAGCAAAAGCTGCTGAGAGTGTCATTGCAAGTCGCCCAAGACCTTTATGTTCCACTGTACCTCATTACACCCTTTTGCCCAGAAACCTCGCGGTGTGGTAACTATGTTTCTATTCCCGTGTTTGAGTGTTTGGGGTTGCCCTGGCAAGACCTACTTATGTTTCCGTCCGATTGACGATCTCACGCCGGTTTTGCGAACTTTTGTCGGTGAATGGGACATCTGCGACCAATTTCGGCAAGTTTCCTCGAAGATGGCTGCGTAGTTGCTTACTATAACAGTGGGAAACACTGAATTCTGTGACAAGTGATAGTCATAAATCTCTCGGTCATCTCAAGATAATCTTCTTCAAGATGCTCCACCCAAAGACTTCATGATGATCAGTCAGATTAGAAGTTCGCTGCTCGCTTTCCTACGTACCAGGCAGGTAACCCAAGCTTGCGGTATTCTGGCTTGTAAAAAGCGACCATACTCTGTTAATTGGGATGTGTTATTCACGAAATGGGCCCGGGGACCCGGAATAGTGCGTCCTTCTCATGACCACCCTCATAGGCTTGCCCACCGAGTCTCCAGTAATCGAAGCAAAGACCCGTTCTAGCTTACTTTGGCCGGGAAGAGGCATGGTTACACCTGAGGGATGTTACTTCCGAGGAGCCGGTTGCTGTATACCTTGATGCGCTGGCGATCACTCGTGCGGACATATCACTCGGCCGGCCTATGTCATTATGTAGAGCGTATGACACGATTATAGTGAGGCATACTGATATATCAAAACTCTTAAAGAATTAGACTTCGTCACGGATACATGCTCAACGGACAGTATTTTTAACCAGTCACGTACTAGAAGCGTGCACAGAGTCGGCGAGACCTTATAGTTGGGTGAATTAAGGTACAGCCGGCCAGGCCGGAAGAGCCAGGGACGGTGTTGTGTGAGTTCTATATCCCATCATTTCTCCAGCGCCATTTTCCGTAGTAAAGAAGGGAAACATGGCACCGTATTATACTTAAAGACGAAAAATATGATTACAGTTATCGAAATTCCCTCATACTCATCTGCTGTGGCACTAACCTGATGATAATATGGTTGAGCGGACCGGAAGCCTCTGATTTCTAGGATATAAGGGCTAGGGTTGCCTTTCAAAGTACTGCGACAAGCCCGTTTTGGCGCTTCGTATCTCCTTCTGAAGCCTGGCGTTAGCGTTCGAAGGTGGCACCAGTAGTCCAAATGGTCTGTGTGGTTGTTGGTCTGCAGGTGATGCCGGACTTGCCTTCAGGCACCGCCGTGCTGGGAGCAGGTGTTCTATATCATCGACTGTCACTCATCCGGCGAGGAAGATTAGTTTTGCTCTTACCTCCGATATCACTTTCAGTATATTTGTATGATCTTTAACGGCGAGAAGGAGCCAATCGAGTAAACGCACATGTGGGCACTAGAGAATGAAAGCCTGATAGCTGACGTGGGAAAGGTGCTGCTGGCAAGCTTAAGTGGCACTACGGGCCGTCAATATTGAGTACAGCCATCACGAACCGACTACTTCTGGGCAAAGAGATAATGTGCACACTCCACGGATCCTCTAATGCACCATAATTCATCGGAAGCACTGGTATCGTAAACGCTCGCAGTAGCCTCCACTGACCTTCCTCATCCCTTGCGATCAATTGGGCATAGTTAAAACCCTCTGGGTTGAACGTGCAAAATCCTTCCACTCACCGCCAACCTGCCTCAAACGTGGAAAAACTTTTCGTCATCCACGCAATGCAATCCGAAGCCTTCGATAACATTAACCTATGAAGATCGCCCGAATCTGCACATGTCCTCTCACCACTGCCAAAGTTCCTTGTCCTCTACTAGCTACATATCTACCGCGCCAGCTCACCACGAGTCTTGACCCTTCGTTCTTCCTTCGGCTTTAATAGCCGCGATGGACCGGGTGCTGAACTACTGCACCGCCCTCACCTCTAACTCCGCGGGGTCCTCTAAGTACTTAACTGGAGTAAAAGTTCTGCTACACGTGTGCATCTTCGTCTGGTGGGCGTACTTCATTCCAATTGCATGGGTGAATTTTCGGGCGCCATCGGATCGAAGACAGGGTTAATCCATGGTAACGATCTTCTCCAGGACAAGGCCACGATGTAAAATACCTGCTGGTGCCCGATTGCATGTCAAATTCGTTAAACTGTTGCCACACATAAATGGAGTAAGCTTACCATTGAGCCCATCAACAATTTACACCCACTTCTTGCATACGCCAGGGTATTTCATCATATCCAAAGTCGTGGACGTGATGAACTTCATACATTCTATCTCCCCCACCGGCATCGCCCGTGAAATCCGCCATCTTCACGAATAATCCCGACATCACTGAAGAGAACCAAATACAAGTCGATCCTGCGACTAACATGTGGTAAGGTAGTTCCTGCACAGCTTGTCAACCCCATTCATATCTTCTCACCATCGATGAATACGACAACGCCAGCATTCCGTAGTCAATGGGCAAGAGCCGGAAGCAGTCACTCCTTGTATATGCAATGATTTCTATCATATTGTACAGGATCTAAGCTAGGATCTCAAAGCAAAAAGCAGAGCATCATGGCATGAGATTTTGAACCCTGGCGTTTATACTACTATCAGCTCGTAGGCTGGCGTTTGTAGCGCCATGAGATGTTTACAGCATCTGGTGTTTATAGCATCATCAACTTGTGGTCAGGCGTTTACAGCGCCACGAGGTTTCGAACCCCAGTATTTACAGCACATAGTGTCTGAAGCACCAGATAAGCCAAGCGGTTGGTTCTTGTACATGAAATGGTTCATACAATACTGTGATCACAAAGAGAAAAAGAGTGGGCACCGCAGGTTTGAACCCGAGAGCACTGCTAGCGTTTAAAGCACATTTAGAAGTTAATTTAAGTGATTTGGTCTTATTTATACCGCGAACTTACTGGAACTTGGTTCATTCAATTGGAAGCGGCAATTTATCGATTTCTGTAGATGGAATGACTGGTTAGAGGGGGAAATCCGGGCTACAAAGCTCATAGCATTATTGGTTGAGTTATGGCCAGGCAAAAGAAGAGCAAAAGAGTTATTTGCAGGTCTGGAGCCTGCCATGTTAGCTATTTATAGCACTACAGATTTCGTGGCTGTATCAGTATAGTTTCCAATGTAGTGCTTGTGGAAATGAATTGTTGGCTTTGGGTCCTTTTAATATATATCGGCTTGCACTCTGGTACAGCACCACTCGCTGCAACGCAAGCTAGCTACGAGTACATACGTGAACGAGTAACTGTCTTACGGCAAAGAATAAGTGCTATGGGGTTGTAGACCTTGGTGTTTTCGACACCTGGCACTAATGGACCAACTAAGTGAGACATTAGTTGTACCAGGACTTCGATTATACCCAACGGTGATGGTCAACATGTCTACGAGCAAGAGGGAGAATGGGCGTGTGCTTCCGCCGCGGGGCTAGAGCGAGCCTTCAAGGGAGCGAAAGAATCAGGAGGAAATGCTGGTATGTACTCAATTGGATTTCCAAATAAGTACTACACCCCTGACACGAGTGGCCTGTCAACCCACATTCTAACGTAAAACAGAATTGCCGTACCCAAAACACCTAAGCCATTCTGGAAGGAATACCTTCATGATTAGGTAGTCTCGGGCGCAGACCTTCAGGCCTTGAGTTGTCATCTAGCTTAGCTTAGCTTGAAAAGTATGGTGCTGTGCAGGGCAGCTGCGTGACTCGCCCGAGCTCGCCCAAGGCCAGTCGTGACTCGTTTGTTATACGACACGCCCAGGCATTTGATGTTAACACGACGAGACTAGATGGACAACACCCAACCACTGTTGCTCTCAGGCTTCAGGCTCGATAACCTCGGGCTTGGTCGGTACTCGATTCTCCTGTAATCTCGGGCTTGGTACGGTACTGCAAAGACTGGAAGCCGGCGACCTATCCCAATGAAGAGCAAAAAGTCTATAGCGACCAGATGCACCAGTTGAAGTACAGGCACGCACCTACTGCGATCTATCTCAAACGGTTCGGTCTATAGGATGACAATCAGTGCCGTTGGTGCGAGAAGGCAGCTCAGACACGGGAGCATCTCTTCCGGCACTGCAGGCGGTGGAAGGATGAGCAGTGAGAGCAGTAGGGCGGGCAACGGGCTGGAAGGCGGGGAAATGCCGGCACGTGCAGATATCAGAGCTATTTTCCATTGAGATATGTGATCAAGCAGTGATGGACTCCCTTGCAGCCACAGAGGTGGGGAAGTTTCCACACCGCTGAGCAGAGCTTAGAATTGGTCTTTCTCTTTCATTTTCTTTTGTGGATGGTCATTCATTTTGGTTTTGTTTGCTTCGTTATTTTGATATGCTACATGTATTTCATTCTCAAGTTCGTTGGATAAATCTCGCTCGCCCCAACTTGTCAGGTTTATATATACAGCCGGGCCACCGCACCAATGGCCTTGGGCGAGCCCGGTCTCGTCGTAACTCGCCGAATCCCTCAGCCGCCCTGCACAGTAATCCCGGTCCTCGATGTCTAAGTGCTGCAGAGAGGCTTCAGTAAACCCCAGGGTTAGGAGACTCTGGGTGAGCCCCGGACGGCTTGCGGGAATCTGAGACAGTTCTCCTTCCAATCTCTGCGTGTCCAGACTGATATAGCGTAAGAGTCGTGATATGTCAATCTTCTTAGCGGCAAGCGGATCGTGGCGTATGATCTTCTCGGTAAGGTGAGGGGTTCCAGGCAACTCGCGGACGTGAAGGTCGAGAATTTGTGGCTCATCGACGATCCCGGAGATGTGCCTTCCGTCCTCAGTATCAACTAGGAGCTAACCAGAAAGATTGACTTACTGGCTCGGATAATCTTCGCGCGTTTGCACGAACTCGTTAACCCTCCCGTAGAGCCCATGAATGAATCCAGATGTCACAATTCATCTTAGTCACCTTCTCATCAATCTTCTTGAGGAGATCGAGCCATAGCTCGTAGTCGAACAAAGCTTGGGCTACACGTGTAGCCTGGTACCAAATTCTGGGATCCTCATTTTGTTGGACCTGAAGTCAACTCAGCAAAGCACCCTGATGAATAAGTCGTCCTTCGTGGTAGTTTCTAGAGTTCTGGCCATCTTGCGGAGACCTGAGCGGTAAACTTTCCCGTGTTGGCTGTCTAGAAGATCTTCGTTGCCAAAACTAGCTCCTCAGCTAGGCGGTAAGCCCAAGTATATGCAAAGGTATCGAGGCCCTGGGGAGGCTTATCGAAGTCGGTTGTGCGATGATCAGCATGGGGCTAACTATCAAGGAAGGCTTTCGGAGTCCAAGCTTACCGCGCCCCCATTCCTGATCATAGCTTACAGGTCGTTTGCTGGTGTACAGGGCATCAAACGAGGCTTTGGCAACAGAGGCTGTGGGCTCCATCGTTTTTTGTTTGTTTTAATCATTCTGCATTCACTCTAACTAGAGTATGGTAGTACCCGAATTTCCCCTCCCCCTCCGAATGGCCGGCTATGTGGGGAAGCTCCCTTCCTACTACCCTTCTTCCCCGTGGGCTCTATCGTGGACCGGTGGTGTGGTGTCGCTGGAAGGAAGAATGAAGCCTGAACAGAGTTCAGAACTTGTGAGCTTTGTCTTGGATCAGACGGTCACGCCAAGCTCGCCAACACTTGACGTGGCTCCTCCGGTAATATGTGCTTCGCTCTACTCAGGCACAGCCGGAAATCTGCCTCAAGACTAAAACCCAGCCCGAAATTCGATGAGTGACACCCCATGACTACAACCAACAAAACCCTTATCCAAAACCTTGAGATAGCTTCATCTAATCCATTGCCACCACCAGCCGCACGGGTGCCAAACTCCAAGTACACCTACAAGATGTGGAATCTCGGCCGTCGAATTTGGGCTTCTGTATGCTCCCGGATTGAAACGCAGTAGCTGGTCCGAGATGACATGATTTCTCGGGTGCTCTAGAAGCTTCGAAGGCGGTGGTGAGAGGCCAAATGCGCGTCACCACCGGTAGGCGTAACAATGGGAGCATGCGGACTGGTGGCGCGATTAGTAGATTCTTGGTCTGGCGTGATATCTCATGATATCGCACCAACAGCGATCTCGTTAGACGTGATGGGTGTGCAGGATGGCGGATTATACTTAAACAAGTTTATCCACATGATGTGTGACGAGGACAAGAAATCCAAGCCCAAACTCCCGTATAATGGTGTGACATCTAATTCTACCAATCCTCGCCATAGTTTCTCCTCCAAACTAGCGATACAGAGTCGATATCTCTTTAATAGGCCTGACCAAACCCAGGGACCCCATGTCGAAGCTCACCATGTTGGACATCAGAGCTGGTGGACTCGGTTCATGTCACGCGGTATATCCGTGGAACCTTCTTGCATCCACAGCAGTGCTCAAGCAATAGCGGATACCGACTTCCAGAAGCAAACCATCGACCAGTTGCACACAAACGTTGATTGGATTGGAATCGACCAAAGGAAACGCCCCTGGAGATGCGACCAAGAAAATGCTTGACTAGGCGTGTTGGAACGGCGTGCCGTCACGAGTAAATAATTTTACCATTACCCTTGATTGCAGCCTAATTGACCGATTCCATGCCCTAGCATCCCATTTCTCCAAATTCGTCGGCATGGACCTCTCCGAAGGAATGCTCGAGACGTACAACGGGCTGCCCACGGACAAGGCCTTCCCGAAGAGCAGTTCCACACCGTCCAAGGCGACCTGATGGTAACCGAGATCGATCTTACACTCAAAAGCGAATGACTTTTTAACCTCGATCTCGTCGTGATATTCATGGCCTTGCATCATCTGGGAGGTCCCCGATTATCAGTGGAGCCCTTGGTAGAAATGCTGACGCCAGGTGGGCTACGCGCGAGAAGGCTGTACATGGCGCCCGTCATGGTCACGCTCTTGGAAGATATCCGGCGGTACACGCAGTTGCTCATGATGGGTTTGCCAGGGATCAGATGGAGGAGGCGTTTGGGAATTCGGGATGTAGCGATTTCAACTGTGTTGCATGAGACACCGTCTGAGTTCCGAAGGCGACAGGAAGGTATATGCAGCTGTTCTTTGCTCGTCCCACTAAGTAGGTGGAGTAGCATTAGAGCTAGCGACTGGTAGAATTGATCCGATTATGTATGAGCCTGAAAGACGAGGAGATGTTCAAGAACCACTCCCGCAGTGTGGCGGTGCGGTCAACATTGGTGAGTGATAATCCGTGCCGCAGTTAACCTGATCAATTCCTAACCTTTCCTTTGCAAAAAGATTGAGAACTGCGGCATATACTCGGTAGCCTATCCCTAAACTTTCAAAAGACATATGTATAAGGCAGAGAACTGTGAGACATATGTGCGCACTGCGTAGAGGGGAGGGGCGCAGTGCGCACATATCTCCGCCCCCGGCTGTCATTGTAGTGTACTGTACTTAGTAGGTAGTTACATATTAGGTAGGTATTTGGATAAATCGGTAGTGGCTCGTGGCTGCGAAATCACTCATCCACAAATCCGAAATATGGCAAAGTTACCGTGGCACGCTGCCAGTACCTATGGTGTAACTAACACACCTTTTTTGTTGATCACTCACGGAACGATACTATAGTATAAGCCGTGGTAGGGTGAGATGGGAGTTCGTTCTAAGAGTTTCAGCCTGATAACCCGGATAAGTTGTCTTTCCATCTCTCCACAGAGTCTTTGTCTTTCATGTCACAATGATGGATCCGATAACGATCATTGGAACAGCTGGTGCGGTCGCTAACATCATCGATGTGGTTAGCAAGGCCATCAAATCTATGCGCAGCCTTCACGAACGATGGAAGGACGCAGACTTCACAGTTCTCAACTTGATCGCTCAACTCACTGCTTTGAAATCCGCTTTGGGCAAAATTCAAGAATGGATCGATTCGGACCTTGCGGAACAGCACCACCAGCTTGCCATGGATTTGGATCTATCCATAACATGTTGCAGAATGCTCATCGGTAAGATAGACGCTCAGGTCTCAGAGCTTCATCGGGCCGCCGACAATGCCCTCGATGTAGGAAGCAAAATCAAAGTTGCATTCGGGAGCATGGCAAATGAGGATTTGCAGAAGATGACCGACCGACAAATAAACTCCCTAACTCTGCTTCTGACAGCATGTAACTGGTAAGATATAACACATTCGAATATGTCAGCTTACGCTCTTTGCTAAAGTAACTCCAGTAAAACACTCTCTGAGCAAAAAATCTTGCTCGAAAAGTCCAGTAGCCGCAAGATTTTCAAACGGGTCAAGGACGATTCCCCGTCCTTATACGTTCATCGTGACACAGCCTCTTTCCGCAGCCGATGCACCGACAACTTATCAAAGATATCGATGGTATTCGCGTTCGATCGCGAGCTCTTTCTCTCTGACATCTACGAACGAGTACTGCGAGGTTCTCTTAAGGAGAGCCTTCGACGCCAACAAGCAGATGTTAAATCTACCAAAACGATTGACCTTGCGCTTAAGGCAGACAAGAGAAAGCAGAGGAGAGAATGCAAAGTCCTGGTACTTGGAGGACCTGAGAGTGGGGCGGAAACTCTGATGAAGCAGATGAAGATCCACTATGGCTATTCGACCGAGGAACTGTTTTCGTACCGGGACGTGGTGAGAAGCGGAGTATTGAAGGCCATGAGGGCTGTAATGGAACATCTAAGAGGGATTGAGCTGGATGATAAGAATATGAATTACGTAAAGATCATATTGCAGGAGACTGAAGAGAGTCGAGCGTCCGTGACCGAGACTACCCTTGCGGCGATGAAAAGCTTGTGGGATAGCCCGGAAGTCCGTTCGTTCATTTACGAAGCGGTGGCCGGCGACCAAGCCTAGTAAGTTCGCTAGCTCCATAGTCCGACGTTCTTCTAACGGCGATTCGAAAATAGTTTGTTCGAGGGAATACAAAGAATCGCTCAACCTGACTATATTCCCACCGATTCCGACATTCTAAGAACTCAGGAAAGAATTCGAAGTGCAGGGATCCAAGAGTATAAGTTTACGACGAGCGACATCGATATACGGATGTTCGATTGCGGGGAACAGTGGTTTAGGCAGAAGAAATTGATGCATCAGTTCGATAATGTAACAAGCATCCTTTTCGTCGTGGATATCTCTTCCTACGATCAGGTATCCTTAGACTCATCCGCGAATTTATTGGCGAAAGCTCTGGAGTTGTTCGACTGGGTCGCCAACTCTCAGTGGTTCTACTGGTGCTCTATCATCCTGCTCTTGGACAAAGTCGATCTTTTCAAACAAAAGCTGTCTACATCCCCACTGGACCACTATTTCCATGACTACTCTGGCGGAACTGATTTTACCAGTGCCGCTGATTATATCTTATGCCGCTTTAGTAGTATGAGCACAAGAGAAAACCTGTACACCCACTTCTCGGATACGAACACCCTACGTTTTGTGTTCGCAGCTATCGAAGATACAATACTCAATGTCGCCGAAAAGTTCCCGGCGCACGTGGTTTCAGGGTTAGGCGTACCTCGGCGAGAAGCTGCAGCAGCATATGAGAAACTTTAGCTAGATAATTTCCCCAAAAATATTAGGCCTTATCCAAGTGGCCTCGTACCCCGGCCCTTGATCTCACATGATTTTACACTAACCGAAATGGTGAGTCTGATCCAAATTGAGACCATGAAAAAAAGTGAGGTGAAAGGGCCTGGAGACATCACTCCACCAAAAATTCAAATTACCTCCAGAGAGCTGAGCTTTTGGGGGGTATTAGTTTACACCTACCTGAGTCAATGCCGAGCATTTTTTAAAGAATTCCACCACATGGACACTCACTGCAGCCTTAACCCAAAGCTGATCCAGATTGTTGCTAGCTTGACCCAGTCACTTTACACCACAAATTTTGCCTGACTCACTTAGTGCCCCATATAAACTCTATTTCCTTCACCCTAAACTCTTCTTTCTGTGCAAACCCAGCTCAAACCGGTGGTGTTGACATTTTCACTGGGTTGACCTATGAACTTTGTGTGGAGCGATGTCTCCAGGCTCTCTCACACAAACTTCATTCCCTTGTAACACTATTCCCTTTTTGTCACTTCCATATTCATCTTAGTGCAATTGAGAGCCTGGTTCGAGGCCATTATCCAAGAGTCTCCGACACCCAGCGGACTTGTCACAGTTGGTCCACTAGTTTTGGGCTGACCATTCACCAGCAATTTCCTTTGTACCCCTAACCTTGAAAATTACGTGCGCCAGGAACGACATCAGTACGTTAACGTGCTCTCGGAAGCGTTCAAAACGGAGGAAAGATCTGAAGATCGGGGAGGACAGAAGTCTGATAGTCTGGCTCTCAGAGCTTGTGATCTCTGCTATTAGAGACGCCGTCGAGACCGAGTCGTTTAGCCGTGACCAGAGCACGATATCTGTTCAGAAAGAATCCGTTTGCCGTCCAGCACCAATAGGAAGGAGAAATAAATGGGGCTTGTTTCTTCTATGTGATTGCGCTATATATGCAAGGGATGAAGGAACTATGTTTGGTTGAAATTACAATGCGCAAATGCCCATTCCTCTCGTGATGTTGAGATACGATTAAGATGAGCTTGGGAGATGTTTAAAAACTAATCCGGCGGTGGGTCGGTGTGGTCGGATATTGTGAGTGATAATCCGTGCTGCAGTTAACTTGCGACAGCCACCAATCAACATTCCGTGTATCTATTGTTCGCAGCAGTGTTGTAGCACAACATCTCTGCCGCAGTACATACATCCAGCCTTAGAAAAGATCATCCAAGCTCTTATTTGCATCCTCTTTGATGAGCTCCAACATCCCCTCGGGCATGACCGGATCCCCCTGTTCATCCTTCACATACCTAAACGGCATCTCTGTAGATTCATTCTTATTGATCTGGAGCGTTGGAAAGTCCGTGTACGGGATCTCGTCAATTTTCTCTGTTCCCTTGGTGTCAGCGTATGTATGGGTCCGTGCGTATACAACAAGAATCCATACTCCTGCCTTCAACCACCAACCGCGTGACCCGTACAGCCGTGTCGGTAGTCATCTGGAGCTTCTGGAGGTTACGTCCCGTGTACCCGTACTTCCTCAACTCTGCGGTGCGATCTGCCAGGTGTTAGCACGGGTGTACGCATCGTGGCCAAGTCAAACCTACCCCTCGGCGGATCATCGCCTACACAACGTCAACGCGGGTCGCAACTCAAGGAAGGCCAAGTTACCGACCCAAAATCCCGCCAAACACAAACCACTCGAACCTCTCCGCATCCTGGGGGGCCAGCGTCTCTGTAGCCTGGGGGTCCAAAAGACAGACCTTCTCCTTCGGCACGTCACTGATGGTTTCCACATCCTCCGTCGTAGCCACAAACGCGTCTCCCAGCAACGGTCTGAGCGTAGCCGGCAGACCCGCGGCCAATTGCGGCTGCAGCGAGGAGAGATAAAAGACTGAGCCGGCGGCTGCCGTTTCCGCAGCGATAGCGGCGTACTCCAGGGTTGACCACGGTCCCATTTCGGGCTCCATGTGTTCTACCACATATTTCTTCGGAGACATTTGCGGGCGGGTTTGGAAGATGACTGGCTAGGAACTTTTTATTGATTGCTGACGGATGGGAGTTTGTGCGTGACGTACGCCGGTAGGGAACGCTGCAGATGTGGAGGGGGGTGGTGAGATACGGCAGGTTCGGTTGTGATAGGCGGGAAGGTGGGGCTGGGAAAAATGGATGGAATTGTGCGGAGAAAAAACCCGCCAAGATGTGCGCTACGGCATCTGCCAGCTGCTCCGACGCTGCTGCCGAACTGATTCCCGACCGGGCTGGAGGAAAGACCGAGTGCCGAATCGCGATGCCGATCCACAATGCCGAAAAACAAAAACAGAGTGGCCCACCGACCACACCACCTCTCGAATACCCAGGCTTCGCGATAGTGTTTCCGGTGGTACCTAGGTATTTCTGGAATTCTAGCTTCCTTCTGTGATTTGTTACGAGAATAGCGTTCCCTGTCCCTTCGTCATAGCTACACACCACTTACCGCCTTCCGTCATGTTTCCCAGAGCCATTGTGTGGGCCACCCAATTGAAAAGCAAAAAAAAAGAAGAAACGACCCATTCTCCAGAAGGGCGAGATAGACGATGATCACTATATTCTCGTGCCTATTACTCCGATCAACAGGCAGCTTTCCCAGGTTCTAGGTTTCTGCGACATGGCCGTGCTTTGCTTCTTTCCCCAGATTGATTGGATTGATCGAGCTGATTGGCCCTGTGACAACACACAACCCAACCAACCATCCACAACCCCACCTCGTTTGCCCATCACAGACTCTCCTTTCTGTTCTTTCTTTCTTTCTTTCAACCCCTTCCTGCCTTCCGCCCCATCTCCCATCCCATCCATCCATCATCACCACCACCATCCACTCTTTCCACCATCGCTCAACAGCATCACCACTACCACAATGCTCCCCCAGCAACGCAACAAAATCGACATCAGCGTAAGTCGCCCCTCCCCGCCTTGTGCAACCCCTCACCACAACCCACTAACGACACCACCACAATTAGTCCCTAACAACCGAAGAGCAAAAGCTCTTCCGCCTATACGGGAAGCTTCCATCAAAGAAAGACATCCTCAAGAACAAGCTCAAGGTTCTCCCCTCCCCCTCCCCCGCCCGCCCCTCCAACCCCGCTAACCCCCCCGCAGGAACGGAAATACTTCGATTCGGGCGACTACGCACTCTCAAAAGCCGGCAAGGCCTCGGACGTCGGCGTCACAAACATCGGCAGCCAGCACCCGCTCCCCGAGAACATCCCACATATCCACAACGCCACGCAGACGTGCGGGGAGACGGGGTCGCCCGTGAAGGAAACGAGTCATTTGCACAGCAGCCCGATGGCGAGCGAGCAGCCGATTAGTGCCGAGGAGGTTGAGGCAGAAGAGGAGGAGGAGGCGGCGGCGGGAGAGAAGGTGGCGCCACCGGCGGTAGAGGTGGCTGGCGAGAAGGTTGGCGATGCACCGACCGAGGGGGAGAAGGTCCTCGATAATGGCAATGAGGCACCGGCTGAGGACAAGGAGAAGACGCAAAGTTGATCGCATCGATTCAAACGATACGAACGGAGCGCTTTCTTTTTCTTTTCGCGGTCGAGGAAAAAAAATCACAACTTATCACACATCATACACATAACATATACGGCACGGGTTCAGTTCCCCCCCGCGACCCCCAAAAGGTCTTCTCTCTCTTCTCACTATGGCGTTGGGGGTGTTCAGTCGACTGGGACCAGACAGACGGGAGGGACGGTGTATTTGAGAGACAGACGGGCGTCTAATTCATCTATTATTTTGGGTGTGTTTGTGTACCTAGTCTTCTGGGGAAACTGCGATTGGGGGTTTTTACTTTGATGTCTATTTCTGTTCACGATGCAGTTAACTCTCCTATCAGTTGTATGTTGATGCTCAAATTTTCCATCATCAAATCCATACGCAGGTCCCTGAAGTCTGTCGTTGAAGCATGCTGGGATGTCAATGGTGCTCTTGTCGATAAGTGAGGCCATGAATTGAGATTGATTAGAGCAATTTTTAATGATCCTGACCCCCCTCCATTTATCATTGACAGAATTGAATCTAATGACGCGATGGAAGACGAATTGGATTAACTTTCATGCTCTGCTTCTCAATACCCTACAACAGATGGAATTGCGGAAGCCCTCTCATCCTAAGCTGAGGCAGAAATCGCCCTCGAATACTGCAAATGGACTGTATCAGACTTGTATGAAGCAACAGTTTGGTGTATTTTCATCCAACAATTATGACAATAATATCGAATGGATATCTTCGTTCACCCCTCAAGCAGACTTGATGCACTGCCTTGTGAAGATTCGATCCATCGCTGGATGAAACCCCTCAAACCTCAATGGTGCACTTTCTCATGCAAAGATATGCGGGGGGGTCCTCGGCACTGGCTTGGAGAACAAACAGCACAAGCCATCCACGTATCATTGATCGATATCGCCCCATCAAAGTGCACATGGTGTTTATTCCCCAAACCCCGTACCTCGTATCTACAGCCATCATCCAGTGAAAAAGAGAAAACATAAAAAACCTTCGTCGCAAAAATGAACGCCTTTTTGTATTCTCATACGAGGTGTGTCACAGTTCCTTTTCCTTCCGCACTCAAAACGGTCGCGAGCATCCCGACATCTCGAAACCCCCAAGATGGTCCAGAGATTCCCCGCAAAAAAAAGAACTACCCCCACCTCGTGCCAATCCCAGAACAAAAAGAAGAAACCGCGCCACGTACAGATCACGCTTACTCGGCCGGGGTGGGGCGTCCACGCCCGAATCCTCCACGGCTGTTATTCCCGCGTCAGTGATCCTGCATGTTTCGGGGAGTGTCGGGGGGGGGGGGCTTACAAATCGGGACGGAACCCTTCAGGAGCACTACCCTCCTTACCACCCTCATACCGTCTCCTGTACCCGCCCTCACGATCGCCACGGTCTCCGCCATCGCGACGGGGACCCCGGCGCTCGTCACCGCCGAGCATACCGCGGGGGGGAGCGTTGGAGCGGGCAGCCTTGACGTGGGTGGCCGGGACGATCTCGGCGGGGAGGTGGAGCCACTCGCGGAGGTAGGATAGACCGGTCTCGGTGAGGGTGTAGTAGTAGTATTGCCACGAGAACTGGGTCTTGACGTAACCGCGCGAGGTCAGGGACTGGCAGGCCTTGATGACCTGTGTGGGTTTGTTAGCGGTGGAGGTGGGGAGGGGGGGGGGGGGGAAGACGGACGTAGAGGTTAATTGTATAGATATCAAGGTGATTTGGGTGTTTGAAGTCATTCTTGGCCACGAGGACGCCCTCGCGGAAGAGGTACTCGTGGATGAGTTTGCGGTCGGCCTTGGGAATGAGCCTGCACACGACGGAATCAGCCATCTGCGTTTCCTTCTCTCCCTATTGCAGCTCCTCCGTCCCGACCCCGCGCTTGGAAGCTTCATCTTCCTCCTCTTGTTCCTCCGCGTTCCCGGCCAAATCCAATTATATCACCCACATCCTCTCCATCCCGCCTCCGACAAACCCTCCAATCTACCGAGAAATGAATGGAGCAAAGACGTACATGATTGCGAGACTTCCGGGATCGTGGGTCGGGCGTAGGTCGTTCGGTTCGTCGGCGTAGGTCGTTCGGCGGGCTGGGCTGCTGCTGTTCGTCAAGATCGTTTAGGATTCGACTGTCTCGGAATTAGTGTGGTGGGATTCTGCGACTGTTCAGGGCTTTGTACCCTAAGATAACAAGCTAAGCTACATTTGGATCCATGCCCATCACCAGCCACAACTCGCAACTTCGTGAAGAACTCGTCAGACGGGTCATATTTGCATTCATTCTCACACCCTTATCCACATTATACGGAAAAGAAAGAAACAGAAAAAAATTCGTAACAATCAGATCACAAATCAACCCGAAAACGCCAAAGAATAGCCATCATAAGTACAATCGCATCCCATGCCGCCTTTTCAACCCCGGAAACCACCCAAACATAGGGAAGAGAAGTAGCATTCTATGGAGAGGGGATATCTCTAAAAGGAACCCATACAGACCCAATTTCCAACGTCTATGTACCCCAGCCCGAATTACAACTTCGCCTTGACCTCACCATTCTCCTTGTCCTTCTTATCCTTCGAAGTGCCATCTTTCCGTTCCTGCTTGGAAGTCCGGTTGGAAGTGGCCGTCGCATCCTCGTTGACTTCCACAGTTCCACTCTTATCTCCTTCGCCGAAAAAGATGACTTCGACGGTCAGATCGTCCCTGTGAAATCACTTGTTAAACTTAACCCTGTTACAGACTAAAATAGCCATACCTATATCGCCTGGAGTATGGGCTGGGAAGCGTCAAGAGCGCACAGAGCATATCCGTGTTCTTCCCTCCAAGAGCATTTCTCACAATATGAGTGGCCACGTTCTTATCCTCACACACGAATCTCGGGTCATCCGTTTTGACACCCCATTGCTTGACCCTGAGCGGTGCGCGCTGGCCTCCAGCATCTTCCTTTTCTTCGCCTTCAACTGGAAGTACTTCAGGCTTCTTTCCCTTAAACCATCCGCCGAACCATCCCTTGCCGTCCTTTGCAGCACTAGCCTTCTGCTCTTCAATCCATTTCCCGACCAATCCGACGACCTCTTCGTTGGTGAGCATCTCCCACAAGCCATCAGTCGCCATAATTACAAAGTCGCCATTTTCTGGCTCAATCCTGGTAGTAGTGACGACGGGTTCGGCGGTGACGTAAGGAGGAGTCTTCAACAACGCGCTGGGGCTCCTTCCGAAAAACTGGCTCTTGATCTTGTTCTGAGTCTCCTGTGACCATTTGTAGAAGGCATCTCCGAAGGCTCTAGTCGGTTCCAGGCCTCCAAGCACGCGGCCGTTCCGAATAACGTGCTCTTCTCCGGGGTGTTCAGTTCGCATACGTGTCTCCTCGGCTTTATTCGATCCTGTCTGGTCTTCAGAAAGTGCAAGAGCAGTCCACTTCCCATTCTTTCCCATTCTACCCAGAACTGCTCTACTATCACCAGTGACGGCGACTTTGAGAAGCTTGGACCGAGAGTCAAAGAACGCAAGCAGAGCACAAGACCCGGAAAGCGCTGGCGCGAGGGTTTCGGCAGCTACAAGCTTCGAAGGATTCTTGAATACTTTGTCCACGCTCTCGTTCACAATCTCATTGTCTAGTTTCAAAAAACCCTTCTTGATAGCGTCATCGATCTTGGCCTGGTCAGGTGCCGTCTTTGCAGGATCCGCGATGGCAGCCTTGTATGTAGTATGCAGCTCACGCGCAACGAACGCGATCAACACTTGCCTAAGCTTGGCGGAAGTAGTCCACCCCGAATGTCCGTCGAAAACTCCCCAAAACATCCAATCACTATTCGCAGAGCCGTCTTCGGACGCGACTGCTTCGGGGATTTCGATAATCTTCTCTGCGTGGTCGTCTTCGATGGGGTCGTTACTTGGTATCTGGACTACATCGTACCTAAATACACCGCGCCCCCGATTCACTAGGTAACTTTCTTCGTTTCGGCGGAGCTTCTTTGTTGCCTCCTCGGGAGAGAGCATTTCGACGACTTTTCGACTATCGGAGGATTCTTTGGATATCGGGACCGATGGTGGAAGGGTACCGGTATAGATGCCCGCGTTGTCGACCGCTAGGATCCGTTTTCCTTCAGGAGCCACCTCGACTGGATGAGACCCGCCAGTGGCGGATGGTGCCGAGGTTGTGGAAAAGGCCTGTCGAGAATGGGCTGGGTTGAAAAGGGCGGTAAGAGAGCTACGATAATACCAGGCTCCGGTCAATATGATACCACTGAGGACAAGGGAGACTCTGCGCAAATTCATGGACGTAGGAGGCGGTGTCGAGTTGGAGGACTTGGATGACAACGAAGCAGTGCGAAGGGCGTTCAGCGCATACCGGTTCCGAGGAGAGGTGGCCCTGAAGAGAGTTGGATTTCGAAGTAGGAGGCGAACCGCAGCAGAACGATGAGAAGGGGGGATAGGCATATTGTCGTTTGAAGGTAAAGTTGCGGGAAACGAAGCGAGCCAGCAGATGCTTGTCCAGCTGATTGCTAGTTGAACCAAAGTTCCAAAGTAACTGATGTGTGGCTTTGCACCCACAAAATACAGTACATGATATATCACTACACCTCACTTTAGAACTGGCTCCCGAGCTGTCTTTCTTTTCGTTATATACAGTGGAGTACAAGATTATGTTGGGGTAGCCTTATGTTATGCAGCTCGCTTCCCTACACCCTACAGTGCTCAGTTCAAGTAGGACGGGCACATTTCATTGTTTTTTCGTCCTCATATTTGCTCTGATAGGCATCGGCAGGAGCGATAAGCTGGCAGCACTTGTGTCACGGATTTTGAGGGGAAGATAGACAGCGACCTTCTGTGGCTACATCTCGGATGCAGCACAAGGCTGAGAAGGCTTGGCAGTAACGACTCAGCCAATTGTAAGTTTCTTTTCAATTCAGTGACTGTAGAATGACGATATGGATGGATTGCAATAAATGAACAAATTAAGTATCGAGTCCTGGTAATTTAACGCTCATTGACGATAGAAAGATTGAAGATGAGAATTGGTCAAAACTTGCAGCATCTTCCTGCCAAAGCGAAATAACATGATAACTTGACGAAGCAAAAATCATACGTGACAATAGGCGACTCAGTATCAGTTCTCAGAGCCAAAATAATCCTCCAATCAATTTCAATTCTCTCTATCTCTACCACCAAAAAAAAAAGGAAAAGAGATCAAAGATCAGTATCAATTGATTATCGATATCAGCAACTCCTCCGAAATCCAAGGGCAGCCCTTACTTGAGGATTCCGCCCGGACTTCGAGGGGTAGTTATGTGCTTGACTCTATGATTGTAATTCATCATTTCGATGATCCCTTTTCCCGATAAGACTAGGCCCGGCTCCTTCGACAGAGCATCTCCCTCCCCCCTTCAAGGTCGGTGCTTTCCATAAGCTACGGTACCTAAAACGAACCTCCTCGCCCGAGAATAAGCCCCATTGAGTTACTCCCCCGAAGGGAGGAGCAATCGCATAACTATCGTAATCGACGAAAAGGTGTAAGGCTGACGCTATGCAGCCGCGTTTCCGCATACAAGCACACACGGTAAGGTATGTACGGGTGTCCGGGGACTTTCTCCCAAAGCGTTGAAGAAGAGACAAACGAAAGAAGTCTCAGTTGGTTGCTTCGAGTGCGATTCTTTAGGCGAGGAGGTTGTGGAAAGAAAGAGGAAGGGAACGGAAAAATTTGGCGTTTATGAACGCCGACTTTCGCCGCGTCTTGGCGCTTGGCGAGCATGTACTGGAAGTGTCGAGTGATGAAATATGCATGTCATTGCTGGGGAATCCTTCCTGCAGCACTTTTTCTAGTACATAACTTCAAAAGTTCCCAGCATAGCCCATAGCATTAGTCCTGGTGGTGTATTGAGTGGGTTACGGCTGGACAAAAGAGCAAAATAGTAATCTCAGGGTTTCGAGCCTGCGAATCTTGGTGTTTACAGCACTGCGAGTGTTTATAGCACTGCAGATTTCAAGCCTGCGGCCTTATGTAGTGTTTACGGCACTGCAAGTTTCGAATCTGTACCCGGCGTTTACAACACCATGTGTTTCTACCGCCAACTAAGCTAAGTTCTCAGTTGTTTTATTCGTTGATATCAGCCTGGTCATATAGAGTTTCTTATATATCTTCCGAGTAAAGCCCATACATAGCATTAATTTCGGCGGAATTGAGTGGGTTACTGCCAGGCAAAAAGGTGACCTCTATAGGTTTGTAGCCTGCGATCTTAGCGTTTACAGCACTACAGGTTTTATACCTATGGCAGGAGGAGTGTTTACAGCACTACAAGTTTCGAACCCGCACCCGGCATTTACAATACCTGGTGTTTCTATCACCAGCTAAGCTAAGCACTTAGTTGTTGTATATGCGTTGATTTTAGCCATGATCATGTAAATTTGTAGTACATAACTCCCGGGAAATGCCCATGGATTTGAGTAAGTTATTGCCGGGCAAAATAAGAGTGAAACATTGAGCTCTATAGGTTTTGAGCCTACACTCGTGGCCTTAAGCAACTATGTTCCCTCTTCCTGATGTATCGATAAGTTTCGGGTATGTAAACCATTATCTCATTGAACGGGCGTCCAAACCCCACAAGGGGCGTTCACAAAAGATAGATAGCCATCTAGAATCATTCGGGGAGAAGTGCCGGTTCATTATTATATCATCTCTCTCAAGCTTTGTCAACCATTCTTCTATGCTACGACTCCCAATTTCCGAGGCGGCTGCCGTAAGTCCTAAGAATAGCATCATTAACAGCGAAGTAGTCCTTCACACCTCCTCCCGCCCACACCGAATTCCGACGATATATTCGGTATACCCCTCGCCAGCCAGTCTTGCATAACACCACAAACACCCCCTCTTAGCCCAAAAATGTATTTCCCCCCATCCTCACCATAAAAATGCCAGTATGGCCCACAAAACTATTTACCACCTGTTCCTGGCTGTCGGCTTGCTGCTGATGATGTTACTGTTGCTTCCGCTGCTTCCGCTGCACAATTTGCACCTGCAGCAGTTCGTGTCACCTCCTGTTGCTGTTAGTGCCCTTTGCGGTGCATTTACTATAGCCGCCGATGCTCGAGCTGCCGATGCTGGTGACGATTCCGAATCTGCAGAGCTCAGCATGTCCAAAACTGCACCTAGTCTTCCAAACCACCATCCTTCTCTTTACTTGCCGCGTCAAGCTTCATAATAAGCTTTCTTGAGGTCGTCAACTTTTCATTCAAGAGCGTGGCTTCGGTTAGCCAAAGCGTAGTTCTCTTTAGCCAAGAAGCGGTTCGCATCTTTCAATACGCAGACCTCCATGACCAGAACGAAAATTTCTTCAGGTGATAGATGAGTGACACTGGGGAGGAGGGTAGGAGTATTGTAGATGCCTGCAAAGGCCTACAGTGTCTTTACACGAAGCCGTTCCGGATAGTAACGAGAATACGGTAAATTTTGTATATATTTGGCAGTGGGCCTGGCTCCGGGAGCGAAGGGGTGCTCTCGTGCCTAGAGGTTTCGTCGGTCGGCAGATGCTGGTTTGCGAGCGCAATGAAGGGGTATTTCATCGTACCGTGAGGCACTGAAAAAATTCCCCCCAAAACTTCCAGCATTCACCCAGGTTTCTATACACAGCCAGTCAATCGGCCAATTTTCCATAGTGAATCCCGGGTACAGACAGTAAATGGTTGACTAATTGATTTTGTCTGTTCTCCTGCTCATCCCATCTTTATTATGCCCGAAGCCATAGTTTCCTCGCTCACTTCATCAACAACAATATAGTGCAGCTTGATATGGTTTGGAGGACTAACCCCAGCCTGTCAATATGCCTTTGAGAGTGTGTTCCCAGCGCAAGTCATTGTTGAAAGCGAGTCTGGCGTACATCTTGGATGTGCTATTCCAGCACGAAGATTCTTCCGATCTCCCTCTAACGGACTATTGTTGCCTCTAACAACCCAAAAATAGTTTATCTATGCGACGAGCCGTTTCAATTGAAGATCAGGACCCTTCATAATTGTGAGGGGAGCAGCCATAATCGCGATCAAAATGTCAATCGTAACCACGGGAAACTTCTATCTTAGAGTGTTTGCATAATGTAAGCCACTAAGATGCACCGGATAGCATAGGGGATAATATAAATATCGGCAAATCTTGTTGAGTGTGTGGCTTCAAGCCTAAACAAGACTCGCGCACTTTGGCAAGATCCAATACTACGGAGTGCTCGTACTTGAATTGGGAATCCAACCATGCCTCGGTCTAAGTGCGATTTCTCGTGCTAGTCCAATGGTAAGAGACGTTTACTCACGTGGGAGGTAACGGTGGGCTAGCATTAGCCCCCGTCTTGGCAGGGCCGGCGCCGTTTATGATATCATCGACGGTTCTTGTCGAATGCGTTCTTATTCTTAAAACAATGGTGATACAGAAATATCTATTCATCGGGATCAAGCACCAGCATTCAAATTGTTCTTGTACAACTTCCAGCAACCTTCAGCACTTCCAAGTCACACCAGTTAAAAAGTTTCACAACGCCACCAGAGCATACCACTCCTGCCACAACTAAAACGGTATGTCAAACTCAATCGGTATCACTGTCATAAGGATCATGCCTCTAAGAACCTCTCGCCACAACGTAACATCATTAATAACAACCATAAACTTAATGTGCAGTTCTAATACTCATTCCTCTCGAACTCACATCCACAGCACTTCGTGAGCGCCAAAATTCCCGTTCACTTTCATATTCCTCGACCTGGAAGTTAGGGGGCCAGAGAGCAGCTCTGTCTGACCGGCCATATGTAAACTCTTCATCATATCCGTCGTCCCCTCCGTCAGCAAATGGAAAAATCACACAATCATCGTACGTTGTGCTTCGTTTCTTGTTATACATGTTTCTTGCGGCAGCACTAGGCCTTCTTGACGGTAGAGTTTGCGTAGTGTTGGAACGACGCAACATAACCCTGCCATTTCCTGTCGAAGTGCTATCGTTCACATCGTCACCTCTAAAGCGGATTGTTGTCGTCTTCCTTTGGTTAAAACTTGGCTTGGATTCGGTGTTGTTGGCTCCATCATTCATGTCAACAGTACCCCCAGTCTTCGTTCGGACAGACTGCTTTTCAGAATCGCTTATATCCTCTTCCCGAGAGCGGATTGTCATCATCTTCCGTTGGTTAAGACTTAGTTTATATTCGGTATTGGCTTCATCATCCATATTAGTATCCACAGTTCTCGTTCGGACCGACTGCTTTTCGGAATCGGCACCTCCAGCCCGAGAGATGGACCTGAATCCGCCAATGCTAACCTTCTCTCTTATCTTGGCCATGCTAATGGTAAATGACTTCCTCAGAGTCAGCCTCCTCGACTGAGTGTTATCACTGTCACCGAGGTGGTCAAACCGCCCCAAATTTTCTTCTGTTCCTCCTGTAGTAACGTGCCGGAGTCCTGAAGGCTTTTCTTTAAAGGAAAGGGATCTCCTTAAACCCTGGTCACTATTATTCGGATACATTACTCTCGGAGACCCCTGCTGAGAGGACCAGCTTCCTTGTGCTTTGATTGCTCTTCTGCTCCTTACAGAGTCCGATGGATGGCCAACATATTTCCCTAACCTTGTGGGTGAACCAGTTATATTAGCTGTAGAACTTCTAGCATCAAAGTCCTCGGGACTCTGTAGACCACTGCTCGTACTGCTATATTCTTCACCGGTGACTCCAGATTTCACAAAGTTGAGCATTCCAGTGAGTGCACGACTTGAGCTGGTGCGTTTTTGCGGCCGCACACCTCCCTTGGCCTTCTTCTTCTTTCCAGTCCGCACAGGCGAGATCTCTAGCTGCAGAGAGGATTCCTTCGGAGTTTCAAAGTCTTCTTCTGGAACAATCTCGGCTACCGAACCAACCCGTATTAGAGTTCGAGCAGGACTTGGCTCGCCATTCCATGGGAAGTTGAATTTCGAAAAACCGGGAGAATCTTCAACTCTTTTGAAACTTGAAGAAGAGCGAGCTCGGTAAATTCGATCAATTGACCTGCGTTTATACATTCTCGGCATCGTGGAAGCATGCGATTCAGAGAAACCGACAGAATCCGTGAAATCAACCTCAGACTGCTGAAGGGATTGACATTGCGAGCCTTCCACAGACGGATAGAACGACGAGGTGCTGTCAATCCGTTGTGTCGGTCCTTTAAACAACGTACCAAGGGATGTTCCCCTTGAGGGCGGCTTGGTCTGCCGCAGAGACTGCTGACTAAATTTGTGGTGAAGAGCTGTTTCATCGGAAGCTGGCGAGCTCAGCTCTCTCCTCCCGATATGAGAAGACGAAGAATCAAAAAATGTGCTGGTGGAAGCTTTTAGCAAGCTGGGTATGCGCGCAAAGATTTCTTCTGAAGGAAATTCCAATCTGTTCTTCCTACTATTAGTTGCAATCCCGGGCTGTTCTGCTGCAGCTGCTCGTATCATATCAGTATCGATCTTTGGCAATTCCCTCATGAGAGTCCCAGAACGAGATAATCCAACGTGGGAAGTGACATTATTCCGTAACATTCTAGAAACTTTTGGCGTTACTTCCCCATCTGGCTCAGCTGTAGCCGATGGCCAAAATTCCTCGGGCTCGTCATAACTGCCAGTGTTTCGGACTCCAATATTTGCTTGATACAGTTTGGGGGAGCTATCACTATCAGTTGGGTATACAGTAGTGGTACTCGGTGTTTGATAAGTTCTTCCATTCGACATCCGGGCAATAGGAAAGGTGGCAGAATCACCATTTTCAGTTCCAAATGATTCCGTCGCATGTGGTGCTCGATATGGATATTGCAGATTCTCATTTGAGTCCGGTATATGTAGATTGGTGAGCAGTTCAGTTCTCTCGGAGTCTGGAGACGTAGCTATTCCTTTAACTCTTATTTCCATCCTGTCTGTTGTGGTTTCGAAAGAATATCTCCTATTGCTGCATTAGCAAATTGTGCATTTTCATGTAGCTCTTGAGGGGGATTGCCGATTGCTTTTAGCGGTTCTATACTCTGAATCGGCTGTAGATCGAGTTCCACTAGGTCCACCTTCAATCTCCTCAGTCCTTAGGGAGGGTGTTCCAAAGGCAAGCGGTTCTTTGAGATATTTTGCGTCGTCATCGTAGACCATGTCTCTCTCATACTCCAATTTCAGGGCAGCACGAAGTTGACTTCGTTCCTGTTCTTCCTGTTCCACACGGAGAAGTTCCTGTCCTTCACGGTAGAATTCCTCGATATATTTTTTCGAGGCTCGGGGTCGTGGTGCTGATCGCCTTCGGGCCAATTTTGGAGCGACCCGAGGCGGGGTAGGTGTGGGAGAAGGTGCCGTTAGGGCCTTTTTACCGCAGCAAAGAAAGCCCATCCTTGAAAATAACTAATTGAGATTCGGAGGTTCAAGCCAGTCGTCGGGTGAAGGGGGGTATATGAGACGAATTGTAAATATCGAGCAACCAAAATAAAAGGGAGGGTGTTGTCGGGAAGCAGCAGTGAGGGATGAAATTGTGTGCAATTGTGAGATTGCATGGGAATTGGATTTGCGGAAGGTTGCTTTAAACTCTCCAACCCAAACCCTCATTGCAAGGGTGCCTTACCTTAGAAGGCACGCATGACGTTTTCTTGAAGCACGACAGATGGGGCGACCGATTATTTATGGCTCTAAGCAATGATAGTAGAAGCACGTCGCTCTGGCACTCGCCCGTCGGTTTTCGAGGACAAAGCCGTCTCGAACCCTTTGCAGCGCGCTCTTCTCGGCTAACACTAATGCAGCCCCGCAAGAACGACTCGCATGCATGTCGATGTGTCTTGTGCTCCGACCAAACAACTGCGCTCTGCTCTGCCTTTGGCTGCGGAGGTCAGCCCGTGGGGAACCAGCCTGGGAACGTTCGCATTGATAAGAGTTTTCAGAAGCACATCTGGCTTGTACCTGCCCTGCCCTGCCCTGCTCGCCTTGTCTCTTGCTTATCGGTGCTATCAATGATTTGCACGGAAGCCATGCCACGTCTCTGGCACAGCCAATAAGTGATGCTGGTCGATACCTTTACCTAAATCTTTGGGTGCCTGTCCTGTTTAATAAATGCCCCGCCTGCTCCACCGTCTCTTTGTCCCATCCGACTTTCATTGTTAACGGCCGCTCCTCCGCTTCCGTCCTATCCTCGTCCTCGTCCTCGTCCTCCTCCTCCATCTCCGTCGCCCGGCAAATATGTCCATCACCAGAACAATCCTAGCCTCTCTAGGCTTCCAATTGGCGGTAGCGCCCATTATTTTGACAAAGTATCCAGCATGGAGCGAGCAGTCCGAGAGAACGGTACAAGTCCAGGCACACAGGGGAGGAGCTGGAATGCATGCAGAAAGTACGATGATGGAATATATACGCATTGCATGAGCTTAGTGTAGTCCGGATTCTAATTACACGTGGATATGACAGGCACACTCTATGCTTTTGCATATGCAATGGATATTGGCGCCGATGTGGTGGAGATGGATGCGGTAACTCTTGTTGTCTTAGTTTTCCGGAACGGCATCTGACCTGTGGATTTACAGGTTTTCACCAAAGATAAGATTGTGCATCTCCCTATTTTATTTTCAACCTTCGCATCCTGACATCCCTTCGTTTATAGCCGGTAGTATGGCACGATTTCGATATACAGCCGGACAAATGCTTTGATACAGAACCCGGGGCAAAATACGTCGGGCAGGTAGGTGTTTGAAACATTCGAGCGGTGTTTGTATAGCCGGGCTGACGAAGTTGTGTAGTTTATCGCCAACCTGACCCTCGCCCAGATTAAGGCCACTACTCCTCCACCATCTGCCCACAGTTTTGACGCTAACGCTCTGCTTATTTAACAGACGCTCGATTGTGGCAGCCAACAGTCCGAGGGTCATACGCAAGCCAAATGTAAGAACGAGCGGATCACGACTTCAGAGAGCGTCGCTAAAATTCGTGCAAGTATACCCCGGTGCCCAAATCCAGACTTTAGAAGAAGTTCTAGAGTTTATTAGGTGCTACGGTGATGACCATATCAATATAAACCTTGAGGCAAGCTCAATCTCTCATTGGCCATTTGAATATGCCCTGAGTAACCATACAATAGACAAAAGTTGATATTCGATTTCCCACTTGGACTCAGCCAGTGGAGGTATACATTGATGGAATCGTCCCCGTTCTCAAGAAGCATGGGATGCTTGAACGCACCATATTGATGTCATTCGATTGGCGGTCAATTGTAGGCATCAAGCAGAAGTTTCCGGAAGCCAGGGTGGGTGCTTTGATTGATGAAACTTTAGTTGAAATGGTCGAGGGAATATGGAATAAAGATTGGGTCACGGCTGCCCATAGCTTTGGTTGTGAAGTCGTCTGTCCACACCATGGATCAATAAATGCAACTGGAGATGCTAGGGGAACTATCAGTCAGGGCCATTACATTCCATTCACGACAACAAAGCTTGTCGAACAGGCACATGGCTTGGGTATGCAAGTAATTCCCTGGACGGTCGACGACGAAAGTACTATCGAAAAAGTAATTCGGTGAGTTCATGTGTCATTCATATCACTCGATATCACTAACATTCTCTCTTAGTGACGGTGTGGAGTAAGCGTACCCCCACATAAGCAATGCTTGAAATTAATAACTGGCTGCAGCGGTGTCATATCGAATTATCCGCTGCGAGTGGGATGCGTTGCTCGAGACTTAGGCCATACTGCAGGAGTCCGAACAGGAATCAGGAGAATGCATAAGACCTTGGAGGCTGCATGCATGGCAGCAGCGTCTCTTACGGTTCAAATTCCCTGATGCAGGCTGCAGATTTACACAAGACTTTCAACATTATGAAGGAACGGGGGCTGGGAGAGGATGCTGTGGGTATGGCTTCCTAAAGTACGCTTTATGAGTCGTATCTCACGACTCTTATCCCGGGCCCTAAATATCAGTTCAACCTGATACCCGGAAGGAGGTCCGCGGATGTATTTGGAGGTTGGTCTGTTTGTGTATGAGCGTACGCGAGTTATCCCAAGCCGCAATTTGCGGCCTAAAAATCTGATTATTACTCACCTGGCATCTGTTGTTGCACTGATCTCGAGCGTGGTGCTGGTACGGTCTGGTCATATTTATTGCTTTGCATGTTTCTATCAATCTATGCAGGAAACTATATGGAAGATATCGATATACGTCCCTGTCCCCGTACTTCACAATGGTTGGTTGTCGTGCGTATGTTTTGTTTTGGTGATTTGTTTTAATGTAAGAACGCGGAGGTTTCCGGTGGGGTGCAATAGCTGTTTCACCCCACGCAACTCCAAAACCGGCTATTGTTGTAGTCAGCACGTCATCCAACCATGTCACTACATCACATATGGCTCGGGATTCACTCCTCATCACCTATTGACTCTAAACCAACCAAACACAATCCACAATCACAACCATGGCAACCCTCTCAAACTCCTTTTCCCCAGACTCTCCCTCACCAGCAGTCATAATCCCCACCGGGACCGGCGGCGCAGGCACCACAATCAGTTATGCACACCTTCATAGCTTGATCAGCAACTTCCAACGCCGTCTCGCCTTCTTCGGTATCTCTGCACACTCAGCCGTGTCAATTGCGCTCCCCAACAACCTCGAATTCATCGTTTCTTTCCTTGCCGTCGCAGCGCAGCGGTCTATCGCCGCCCCGTTGAATACCACTTACAAGCAGGCCGAGTTTGAATTCTATATCGACGATATCAAGAGTGCGCTTGTTATTGTCCCTCTCGGCGCAGTGAAGGCTGATGCACCGGCGGTCAGGGCGGCTGCAAAGTTTGGGGCCGGTGTTGCGGAGGTCTGGTGGGATGCTGCGAAGGGGGAGGTGCAGGTGGAGTTGGTAGTTCAGGGGAAGCTGAAAGGGGATGCGGGACTGGTGACTGCACAGTCTGAAGATGTCGCGTTGGTTTTGCATACGAGCGGGACTACGGGACGCCCAAAGGCTGTGCCATTGTCGCATAGGAATCTGACGAGAACTATGGGTATGTTCTGCGCTGTTTGTTTGGGGAGAGGAGCTGATGATGGCAGAGAATATTACGAATACCTACCAGCTTACTCCAAAGGATAGGACGTATCTTGTTATGCCTCTGTGCGTCTACTTCCCCCCAATACCCTGAGTCTCAGCTAACAGACGCAGCTTCCACGTCCACGGACTCCTCGCCGGCTTCCTTGCGCCTCTCGCATCAGGCGGTACCGTCATCGTCCCGCCGGTATTCTCCGCATCCACGTTCTGGAAAGACTTCACGACGCACGAAGCGAACTGGTACACTGCCGTCCCCACGATCCACCAGATCCTCCTCAAATCCCCCCTGCCGAATCCAATCCCGAACATCCGGTTTATCCGCTCCTGCTCATCTCCGCTCTCTCCGACTACCTTCCACGCGCTCGAAAAAGCGCTACACGCACCGGTGCTGGAGGCCTACGCAATGACCGAGGCGGCGCACCAGATGACGTCCAACCCTTTGCCCCCCGCGAAAAGAAAGCCGGGAACAGTGGGTATCGGACAGGGCGTCGAAGTCGCCATTCTCGACGACGAGGGAAACGAACTCCCGCAGGGGCGTGAGGGGGAGATCTCGATCCGCGGTGTCAACGTCACAAAGGGCTACATCAACAATCCGGCCGCCAACGCGTCGTCGTTCACAAAGAGTGGGTTTTTTAGAACCGGCGATCAGGGGAAGAAGGATGAAGACGGGTACGTTATCATCACAGGGAGGATTAAGGAACTTATCAACCGCGCCGGCGAAAAGATCTCGCCGATCGAGGTCGATAATGCCATCTCGGCGCATCCGAAAGTGGGTGAAGCGGTGACCTTTGCTGTCGAGAGTGAGATGTATGGACAAGAGGTTGCTGCGGCGGTGGTGGTTAAGGAGGGGCAGACGGTGAGCATAGAGGAGCTGAAGGCGTTTGTCAGTGAGAAGTTGAGTCGGTTTAAGGTTCCCACGCAGTGGTTCTTTACGGAGCATATGCCCAAGACCGCGACGGGGAAGATTCAGAGGAGGATTGTAGCTGAAGCTATGTTGAAGCCTCCCAAGGCCAAGTTGTAGGCGGTGGTGTGTGCATGCGTTTTGTGGAGGAGGATGAGAACGGGCTGCATGTAATGATGCGATGATAGACAATTTTACTTGCAAGTTATATATAACTCCAAAACTCCAATGCTATTAATAAGTTATCGTACCTGTATGTTGTGATTGCGGCTTCCCCCACCTCAGCCTCCTGGAGTAGCCCCCTCCAACTCCACCTCCGGGCTCCCCAATGTCCCAAACCCCCAAAAACCTCTACCACCACCGTCGCGTCGCCGAAGCCTCGGCGAAACCATGCTTCATATGCTACCGCCCCGCGACCTCAGTTCTTATCACCCCCGATCAGAGTGTACCTCCCCTCCTCCCCTCATCCCCCTTCCCCCTCGCTAACGCTAGGGGATAGGATTTCTTCTACACCTGCCCGGGACACCTTCAAGACCGCGGTTTCTGCACTCCCGTCGAGCCGACGGCCGAGGAGCTGGAAAGACGGAAGAAGGAGGAGGTTGAGAGGGTGAAGCGGGAGTATGAAGAGAGATTGAAGAGGCGGAAGGAGAAGGAGAAGGAGAAGGAGAAAGACAAGGACAAGGACAAGGACAAGGACAAGGACAAAGACAAAGATAAGGAGGGGAAAGACAAGGACAAAGATAAGAAAGACGACAAGAAAGAAGATAAGGACAAGAAGGACGAAGAGGTGGAAAAGAAGCCCGAAGAGGCACCGAGGATATTTTTTCTACACAAGTACGTACCTGATAAGGGGGAAGGGAGGAGGGAGGAGGCTGACAGTGAGGATAGGAAAGTCTACGATCTACGCGTGATGCGAATCCGACAGCGGGAACAGGCGAAACGGAATCAGGAGCGACTAAAGAACCCGTCTTCGTTCCCTAGTGTGCCGAAGGGGTTTCCAGGGAGATCTTAGAGCGTTCGGGCGTTACATTGTTTTCAGCGTTTTACGGAGGGTAGAAGTATTCAATCCAAATTCCCAAACTTTTGATTTTTCCGTCTACAGCCTCATTACAAAGTAAAAACCTTCTTTGCCATCTCCAGCGCGCCTTCGAATGTTTTATTCCCCCCAATGAACCCACTCGCATGGACAAACACGCATCCCTCCACCCCCGAAATCTCGCTCAGCTCCTCATCTCTAAACCCCCTCCACGCCTCCGGCAGAGGCTTCCTGCTCTCAAAACTATCGCTGCTAACTGGAACGCACTGGATGCGCCAGTTCGGCTTGTTCTCGCCTTCTGCATACAACACATACAGTGGTTTCTGTACATCCTCATCGAAACCCATCTCCTCCTCAATGTTAAACAAATGTTCCTTCCACGGGACCGAGCGCTGAAACACCAAAATCTTTCCAGCATCATCGTACTCAAACCGCTTTTCGATCGCCTCAACGACAAAGTCCCTCGCCGGTAGCCACGCAGAAACGTAATAGTCCAGCTTCCGCACAAAAGTCTCACCCATAAGCTTCGACGCCTCCAGGAACAACGCGTCCTCCCCCGCCTGATCGACAGGAGTATTCCAGTTCGGATTCAACGCACCGACCTGGGCAGGGAGCGAGATCCCGCCGATGTTGAACGCAGGCTTCACGTCAGATGGGTACGCGGGTATGCCGTTGTCATTTGCGTCCAGGGCCTCAATGAAGTTTTTGTAGAGCTTATGGTAGAGGATGTTAGTGGAGGGATGGTCTTTGGGTTTCTCCAGGCGAGAGGCAATAAGGGTGGGCGCAAAGTGCTTGTAGATTAGCCCGGCGGAGGAGAGCTTGGTCTTATATTCGGATGAGAAGGTCTCGGTGAATGTCCGCTGGTGGTGGTCAAAGTGCTTGGTGCCGTCGTAGACACCGCCGACGTCGACGACGACATCGCATTCTTCCAGTGCGGCGGGATCACGGGAGCGAAGGAGCTGCGCATCCGAGTATTCTGGGAGGAGACGGAGGATGTAGACTGCTAGTGCCTCGTCGGCCTGGAGTAAGGGGGAGATGTTAGTATTGCGGGGTAAGGACGAGGCGGGGTAGGTGGGTTACGTGGAAGTGCCCACTATTGATGGTAATTAGCGGTGAGAGAGATGGATATGGGAAACTGGAGGGGTTACCTGTGGGTTCCGATGCGGCGGGGAGTGGTCTTGACTCGCTTGGCTGGGGATTCCATTTTGATGATGTGGTTGATGTTGAGGTGGGGAACGTGTTTGAGGAGGTTGCGAAGCATTTCAATTGCGGGGAACGCATTTGAAGGATTCGATACGCGCCCACTAGGGTTAGTGCCGGGTAATAGGTAGTACACACTGTGCGATGCGGCTCGAGAGCTGTCTACAGCGTAGGTGTGTTATTTATCGCTTCGCGACTGCTGAGTAAACTTACGAGCGAGGCGGGAACGGGAAGTTGGGCTATGAAGTTCATCGCTTGTGAGGATAAGGAGAATTCCTATCAAGCCACAAAGAGAGACGTGCTGAGGGAGTCGCACTGTAACACCACTTCCATGTAGGACCTATTTTATTGCAGCTCACTTCAAGAGATTCTTTTTGGTTTGACCGTGATGCAAATGAGGTCATTGGCCGTATTATACACAAGACTCCGTACGTATGCTCAAATTTATGTGAAAGGCTTTTAATAACCACCTCGGCCCCGAGGAGTGAACCCACCTCTACCACGAGGAGTGCCACCACCGCGTCCACCCCGTGGAGTAAACCCACCCCTCGACCCACCTCGCCCTCTTGGTGCACCACCGCCGCGGGAAAAGCCACCGCTACCACCCCGTCCTCTAGGTGTGAAACCGCCTCGTCCTCCTCGAGACGCACCCCGACCTCCTCTGGCCGCACCACGGCTTTTGGTAACTTTAGAACCTAGCCAAAGATTAGCCAAATTCATTAGCAATGCAAGAAATCACATACCAGGAGGCGCCTTGGGTTTTGGCAAAAAGCGCTCTAGTGGTAAGAGCTTATCAGGACCAATGTAAAACTTGTCGCCTTCTTTAAACGAGGTGGCCACAATGCCATCATGGGGCTTGACAGTGAAGTAGACCTGATTCATAGGTCCCAGAATCTCATCGACTTTGCCAACAACCGACTTGTTCTCGAGGTATATCGGCGCATTGAAGTAAGGGATCTTGGGGTTGACTGAAGCGCAAACAATATCACCTTCACACGAATGCACCACCGTGCCCATTTCTGAGTGACTTGCATCAGCATGACCGAACTGAATTGCAAGGGAAGCTATCAAGCACTTATACCTTGAACTGTATCCGGGGGACCCGCATTGGCTGTGTATCCGCCACGTCCACCTGAGATTCGAGACAATTCATAAGCAACTGAACTTGCGACACACGCGATAACGCGAAAACGGCAGCGAAAGATTACCTCTGCCGCTGAACCCTCCTCCTCCTCTTGATCCGCCTCGTCCACCTCTGAATCCGCTCATTGTTTTATTAGTGGGGGCGTCAGGTAGAAGGTGTCAAGGTGATTGTTTCGGACCATATCAGAAAACTCTGTCCCACGACTAGCGTTCTGCATAATTGCCGGGTAACTGCGCTACTAACAAGCCGAGCGGCGTTTGGGATTTCCCTGTGGGGCTTCGACGTTTCTAAAGTTCCAAGGTTCTTTTGTGAGTCGCTCGCTACATGCTAGTGTTAGGTGGTGCGCTGTCATTTGTCGCCTCCTCTGCAGCCTGCACAGTGCACATGTGAGGAAAAGAAGCCTCCAAACGGAGAAAACGGAGGATGAAGAGGATGGTAAGATGACCGGAAGAAACGAGATGAGATCTGCTCAGGACAGGGGCGCCATGCCGCTGGGATTACCGCATATATCAGCTTCCTCAAAACAAGAGCAGAGAAACAAAGCAAGCGTTGCTCGTGAGGACACATTTCGTGAAATTGTGAATCGCGAGCGTTTTGGAAACGGTAAAACGATCCACGCGATCATCATCCACCCAACCCACCAACTAGGAAACTCCACCGCCAACGCTGCTGCTTGTGCGAAAGCGATCTGTCTCTGCATCTGGTAGTACATACTCTATCGTCTCTAGTATCCCAAGCAAGCACGCGCGCCATAGACGACACCAATCCATATAGCCGGCCCCAGTGAACGAGTGGGCGAACGAACAGACGAACGAACGAACGGCTCAACACAACCCAACGCTTATTTCCAGACTACACATTCCTCGCTATAGGAAATAAGCTCCGAAAGCGAAAAACAGCAGTCCCCTCCCCCGCATTCAGCCTGTCCACCGCTCTGTGCGCCAGCCTGTCCATTGCTCAAGTATACAGTGTTCCCTCTGCACAACCACCACTACCACCAACCATCGCCAACCACCAACCACCGCAGTTGAGCAAACGTCGCCTCAAACGCCTGCCTCTACGCCCGCTTAGAAGTGGCCACTTCATCCTCTGCATATCGCTGCTACCATTCGCGGCCTTGGTCGGCCTATCACCTGTCGCTCCCTCCTCCGAACCACCACCACAACCACTTAGGCCCCCATGAGCTTCCTCCGGGCTTCCGCTCGGATATTGGCGGGAACAACATTTCTCGCCCTCGTCATCCTCTTCATACCTTTAGCATTCGACGTCGGCGGTCGAGACTGCGGTTTGACATATTCACTGTCACTCGCGATATTTTACTTTCTCCTGTCGACAGCCCGGCTGGGAATGCCCAGTTCAAAACGATGGCGGGGCGCGAGAATATTGTTGGGCTGTGTGGAGGTGCTACAGTACATTGTCGTAATACCGGGGCTTCTGATATATGCGCTAAACAAGTTTTCAGACGATGATGACGGGGGTGAGAGGAGTGCTGTGGAACGACTTATGGGGGTTGAAGGAACTCGCGGAGCGGATCGGGGAGATCGAACTGCGCTAGATAGGTTCACCATAGGCCCTTGGGATACGTTTTTGACGTTCTCAACGCCTATGTTTCAGTTGTCGGAAGGCTTCTGCAGCTTGCTGGTGATACAAGCTGGGGGGCAGATTTCGAGGTGGTTGGTGAACCGTAAGAAGTCGGATGCTTGGATGGTAAGAAAATACCCTCCTAGGATATCCAATGCGGCGTGCTAATGTGTCTCAAGATTACCCTGTTGGTCATGTCCGGCTCGATTATTTCTTCCGCTGTGTACTTTTTGTGGAGAATCACGACTTTTCCGGAAATTGGAAACCTAGATGCTACATTGATCGGAGTTTCAGTCACATGTGCTATCTTCTTATGCGCCTACGGTATAGGATCGGGGAGAGGAAATCCTATCGAAAGCTCTCTTTTGGTGATTATCTCTCAGCCACAACATTTAGAGTTTTACCTAACATGGGTTGCTCGCAGTTTTCGTATATCGTGCTCTGCGTATATCAAATGTATGCAGCCTTCCAAGTTCCGTGCCCGCTAAAATGATATGCTGACATCCGCTCTAGCTTCACTGACTACAAGCCTTCCACGCCGCCACCTGCCACCATCGAAAAAGCGGAGTTTCCGCCATTCCCGCCAATGATCATGACATCCTACGAGTCGCTGGTCTCGAGTCTGTCTGCCTTCCTCCCTTCATTTCTGCAACAGATAGGCACGTTCGTAATATCAGCATACTCCACCATTACACCATCAGTCATCATCTCCCTTGCATATCGACTGTTTGTCTTCTATGCTTCCACACGCATCATTCCCGCCGTCCGACAGTCTGGAGGCGGTAGAGAACTGCATCAAGAGCCTAGTGTACGCGATAGCGAGGTTATGAGTAGAATTGCTGGCTTCTTTAGTTGGTATAGTCCATGCATTCTGGTGGCAGTGTACACGCATCTGCTTCTGCAACACTTTGAAGTCGTTGGCGGAAATGGGCTGGCGGCAGGGTGGATCACGGGCGTACCGGTCGGTGGACACGTATGGAGATGGATCAACATCGGCGCGACAAGTTCGTATTATCGCTCCTCGTCTGTTATCTCAATTTACTGATATAGAATAGTGCTTCTTTATTCGTTCGAGTTGTTGATGGGCATGAAGAGGGAAGTGAATCTTTGACGAGTCACTGGAAAACAGATTGAACTGCTGCTGTTGCTGAGTAGACGAGTAGAGGGGAACGACATTCAATTTACTTATCCTATAAGAACCGTTACGGGAGAAACTACCGTGCCGACCCGACAGACGCACCACCAACCTACCTACCTTCTACGTTTTATATTTCACACCTTTTCATTCTTCTTCTGTGGCTTTTGGGGGCTTTTGCATACATGTTTTTAAGGCATCGATGAGGGATGGGATGAGATCGGGGGTATACCAGGCGTCCAATTACCTATCTTGCTTTTTCTTATTTTTAATCATGATGTTGCAATGAGGACAGAAGAGGGTTTACAAAGTAATTGGCTGCCACTGTATATGGTGTTTCTTTGTGTTTTTTTCTGCTGGCGAACTTTAAGGATGAAGGTTTGTATTATAGCATTTCTTTGAATCGGCTGCTTGTAGGTATCGATGGAGGGGCGGTTTTGGAATGAGAGAATATTCAAAGTGCATGGTGCGAATGAGTAGGTGCGTGAATATCTACTGCGAGACTTCTGAACCCTATGGGCTATTATAAAAGGGATGATATGGCTGGATTGTTGTATCTAGCTGCCGGTAGCATCTGGATAGAGTCATGGCCATGGATGTGTCATGAATCATCAATCGTCGCCAATCTAAGTCACATGTCTTATGCAAGAAGATGTAATTCTGCTCTTAGAAATTGAACTAGGATCTCCCATTAGTCTGTCAGTTTGGGGAATTGACGACGCAGACGGCTGAGTAAATAACTGGCTCGAATCAATCCGGAAAACAATGAGATTGAGTAGCAATGTTCGAACGTAACAGGCCGGGGCTCGGGGGATAGTAGCAAGAGTGGGGACGAGGAGCGCGTTAAGAAGGCAATTTTAGTCTTCTAATACCTGAAAGTACGCGAGTAAACTGTAATGGATGGGTCTGATACTCAAATATAGACCTGGGGGAATTCACGACGGAATAGAAACGTCCGGTCTACTGTGATTTCCCGGCGAGTAAGTAGAGTAGAGTGAGCCACCTTCCCTTCTACTCCTATCTTCAGGAACGGTTCGTAAGTTTGTAACAGCTTTGTGTAAACAAAGGCGCGGATATTGGCGGTAGAGAACTATGCTCTAACCCACCGTGAATCCGTAAACAACCAGCCCAAGTTCGGGGCCGAGCTTACCAAAATGTCAGTAAGTTGTTTCACTAGCCCATCCATCACTCTAAGCCCTCCAGCAGCCAACTTTTCCATGCGCCTAAGGCGATGGTTCCTGGGCGCAGTCAGGTAAACGTAGGGGATAAGTGATGACGAATGCTGCGCATTACTACTTCACTACTTCTTGTAATAGCAAGCTTACGGAGACAGCTTATTAAAGCAAAGACCGAGGTCTAAGTTGATACTGGGCTCCTCCTGTGCGCGTTGAATCCCAGGGTTAGGTGTGCTAAACCAGTTCGCTAGTGTGGCGGTAAATCCGCAGCGCAGCCACTATTACGCTGCCGAGCCAATAGTACGGTAACGGAAGTAACGGCATTGCTTTGGGGAACAAGAACACAGGCAATTGTGGGGGTGGCGGCGAAGAGAAGTACTCAGTACAACCGTTTGGAGTGAGTAGTCGAAGAACCAGAAGCTCCATATTTACGGCCTTGTCATAAGCGTTCTGTATATTTATAGTTTTACTTTGCTTAGTGGCTATATAGGTATCTTAGTTCTCTTCTAGCTCACGATGCGCTGGAAGACGTTTGAGAAAGTGCTTCTCGACTGCAAATTAGTGTGGTTGATACCCTTGAACCGGGATCGCGATTATTTCCGGCCAATGTCACGCCGGTGTCGCTCCGCCCTACAATTCGTCATCCAGGCGGCGTCACCTGTTGATCGCATTCATGATATATAATCTATTGTCTGTATTCCCCTCATTCTATCTTTACATCCTAACAAACTCTCTTCTGGTCGTGGCATATATTTTAGTCAACCATGTCTTATCCTCCACAGAATAACTTTTACCCGCAACAGCCTTACTACCCACCACAGGGCGCTCCCCCTCCTCAAGCCTACGGTGGCCCACCTCCCCCGCACCAACAGTACCAACCCCCGCCCGGCCCACCGCCACCGCAAAACTACGGACCACCCCCACAGCAAGGTTACTCTCCCGCACCATTCCAGGGTTACCAACAGCCGCCCCCTCAGCACTTCCCCCCTCCGCAACCAGGCTATGTTTCACCTGTGCCCCCGCCAAACCAGGGGTATGGTCCCCCGCCACATCAAGGCTATGGACCTCCGCCACAAGGTTATGGACCTCCGCCACAAGGCTATGGCCCACCGCAAGGTTTCGGACCGCCACAAGGCTTTGGCGGTGCACCTCCGCCGCAGCAACCAATCAATATCACCCCCGATGTTACCGCAATCCACAAAGCATGTAAAGGCTTCGGCACCAATGAAACGGCACTAATCAAAGTCCTTGCCAACCGCGATGGTCCCACCATCGACGCCATTCGCCGCGGGTACCCTTACGGCGATCTGATCAAGCTCCTAGAAAAAGAAACTTCTGGGGATTTCCGGACTATTCTTCGTGCCACCGCCCTCGGACCCGTCGAGTCGCTTGTATTCTGGGCTCACCGCGCTGTCAACGGCGTCGGGACAAACGAGGATATGCTTACAGAGGCGATTATGGGAAGGTCTAATTATGAGATCTCAGCAATGAAGACGATATTTCAACAGAAGTACGGCCGCTCGCTTGAAACCGCCGTCAAGGCAGATCTGAGCATGAAAACGGAGGAGCTTTTTGTTATGGCATTGCGGGCACAGAAGCCAGAGGAGTGGGTGCAGCCGAATCCCCAGCAGGTCTTGAACGAGGTGCAAGCAATTTATGCGGCGACCAAGGGCCGGTTGGGGACGGATGAGACGACGGTTAGTAGGATCTTGACTGGGTGTAACGACGCACAGATCAGAGCTATTGTGTACGAGTATGGAAGACTCCATGGCGACTTCTCAAAGATGATTAAGAGTGAATTCTCTGGACACATGAGGGATGCGTTCTTGTATCTTATCGAGGTACGAGTCTTCCCCCGAATCCCTGAGGCGGCAAGAGAGGCTAAAGAAAATGTTTAGGGTGCTTCGGAGAATGATAAAGCCACTAGAGATGCTCGTTTGTTGGAGGCGGCCATGAAGGGCTTCGGTAATTCACACTCCCAAGCGCTACTTGTTCTATGTACTAACTTTGGGTACAGGGACAAAGGATGACCTCCTCATTATGCGGGTGGTGAGAATCCATTGGGATAAAAGGCATATGACCAACGTCAAGGCAGCGTACAGATCGCTGTACGGCAAGGATTTGAGCAAAAGGATTAGGGGCGAGACGAGCGGGTATTACAGGGATATGCTGCTGGAGATAGTCAAATAAAGGGACTTGGATCTTGCAGCTTTTTTGTTTGCATGTTTTTGTGGCATTTGATGAATCTTTTCTTATGTATATAGATGGACGGATATTCTAAGTACGCCTTAAGTTTGTAGGTTCTTTTCGTGACGACCTAGTTATATATATACCCAAAAGTCTACGGTAAAATAACTAATTTACTTGGTAGAGTATATACCCTCCTCCTCTAAAGTAGACAGGAAAGCTCAGAAGTGGCTGGGTATGGCATATATGCCGATTTAACAGAGTTGGTGGGTGTCTTAGTGGTGACTTGAGTTAGTCGTGTTGCCTGCTTCGATGGTTGTATTTTGCTTTCTTTCTCCTAACTTCTACTTTATGCCTTGAAATCCTCCGCTGTTCTTTCGATATTCCTTACTGAAGATTGTGCATTGAAGAGATCGAGCATTTCCTCCTCATCTTCATCTCGCAATTATTAAGGATGCATTGATATAAAGGGAACTTTTCCGACCGCTTTCTGGGGCCTCGCATTGCACTATTCTTTCGATATTCCTTACTAAAGTTTGTGCATTGAAGAGATCGAGCGTTTCCCTTGCTCTCGTTCCCAGAATTTTTCGTCACTCACAAGCTCGCACCTCAAAAAACTGAGCTTGCGAAGTCAGCTGACGGGTGGTTTTCGAGCGCACGTTTCCCCCTCATCTCTATATCTCACAGTTATTAAGGATGCATTGATAATGCGAACTTTTCCGACCGCTTTCCCATTGATGCCACCACAACCCTCATAGAGTACTTAAGTAAGTATTAGGTACATCGTCATAACTAAAAATGGGCTTACGTCTCAGTAGTGTTCGGCATGGAGTATCGGGACTTACGAGGCCCCCTGTGGGCTGTGGGGCGAGATATATCGGGAATCTGCGAGTGACGATATATGACCTGTGTCGGTCGAAAATGCACCACCATGAGATTGTCAATGGGTTTAGCAGACCCTGGTGGCTTGAAAGGTTGTCACATTGCTATCAGAAAGAATCCACAAACCTAAACAGGCTCGGATATATATAAACGAGATGGGTGTTCCCGAGACCCTGGATAAGGCGAGAGACGTCTGACTGTGCGGAATGGTTGCCAGAGGAGATAGTCTTGGTGAGACGAGACATCCCAAGGCTCGTCCCAACGTCCAGATGCGGAATGGTTGCCTTCTTACCGAACCTCACATTTCTCGCTTTGAGAACAGAGCATTTACAATATGGTGCTTCACGAAAACAACTCATGATGGAAGTGGGACTACGAGGTCGCTAGGGAAGCCGTGAGGGCTCATATCTACGCACTCGAGGTACTCAATATTTTCTGGAGAGACCTAGGAAGCGAGTCTGCAGGATGAACCAATTCTTGCGGATTGATTCGCCGAGTCAGGGGAATTACTATTGCTTCATTATTAGGAGTGCGGTGGTGTAGTGTAGGCCCCGTTTTCGGTATATCAACCCATTGCTCGAGGTATGCAACGACCACTTATCCAGTTATGGGTTGGGGATATATATGTTGATATATGTTGTATGTACGTGAAAGTCGTTCTGCTTGCTATGGTTAGTCTATTGCCAAAGCGGGTTTCATTCTAGGTCTTACAGTGAGGCTGACAATTTTGCATTTAGATAGGCTGATGATTTTGTTGAAATGCCTCATATGCTTCATGGATGAATTGGCTTATCTCTGGAGAATAGACACCAAGAAGACCCAGATAAGGTATTAGTACGCGGTTTCGTGAGACGGAGTACCCCAGACAGTTGAGCGGAAAATTCCATCCGAGGCTACAAGAGTAATCGTACAGCCGAACCGAAGCTGCACCCGAAACCGACCATCGAGCTTCACAACTAGAATTCGTTTAAATATTTATTTTAATTCCATCTTGACCTGAGCACATTAGTGTTTGATTGGGGCTTAAAATGGCGATTGGGGTAAGGTGTGGCCGCGCATTCTCGAAGCTGATTCCATGATTCTGCACGGGCTTCTTTCTGGCTTCTTCCCCGGAGTTTTCCAAGGCCAACCCCCCATGTAGAGTTTTAAAAAAAGCACGTAACGTGCCAATCGCTCCAAGGCGTGGCAACCCGGTTCCACGCTACATATTGCAATAGAGTACTCATAGGTATATCCCATTTCATCTACCTAGGTACATATCTGCGCATCTCTCTGATCCCCGAGATCTGCCTCGCACTACTTTTAGCCCTGTTCTCCGTCGTTGATTCGTTTTTTTATTTCCGCCCAGGCTGCCTTAAGATCCACTTGCATTCTAGTTCGCTATTTGTCTTGGAAATCCCTCCTCCCCGCTTTGGTGTTGTTGCACAGCAGACGCCAAACCAAGGTCTACTATATAGTACTTGCCAACTGCAGGCAGTCTCAGACGCCAGCTGTCCAGTTAAACAATTACATGCTACTGAGTAAGGGACTTAGGTCGCAAGCTGTCAAGCTGGGACTTCCCAATTTAGGCAAAGGACATTCACTCCCACTTGTGCTCTCCTGTCTCTCCCGTCTCACCCTTTTCGACACAACGCTTGCGCTCGAGTATAAAACCCCCGGGTGCGCTATCAATAAGCAATAATTATCACTCTTAGGAGCCACACCAAGCACGCCTATCTATGCCAACAACGCTATTGCTGGAGAGTCTTCCTCTGGAGGGTATGGATATACCCCCTTGTTGATCGATAGCTATATATCATAGCTATCCGAAGAGCCATTAACAAAGCTACAGTGCTTCATCACGTTCTTTCGAACCTTACGGCTTCGGAACTAGCTCCTCTCCGGTCGGTATCCCTCCGTCTACGCGACCTCGCAACTTTAAACGCCCACTGGCGCCGCTGCCTCCTCTTGGATCTTGTCCCCACCTTCGTTGCCTTCAACGAGATCGCGCAGATACCTCCGCTGTTATGGTCGTTCTCCTTGGCACACGACGGGTGGTTCCAGGCATACTGTGAGCTGAAAAGGGTCGTGAAAACACCCTGGTTACGGCGTGACGAGGATCTGATCGGAGCTCCGTGGATGGTGTATTTTAAGCAACATCTGCCAAGTACGGATCTGCTGGGAATCGAGGATCCGCACGCGACGATACGGTTCACGCCGGAAAATATGGCGATAGGGGTTTCGGGGTTACCGCTGACTTCGAGGAAGTGGTGGATAGAGAATGGCGTGATGCGAGGTGGGTGACTTTTCCCCACAATCACCGGGAGAAATGAAGTATTGATGACTTTTTCCTGCAGTTTCCGCGTATCCCCCAAACGTTCCCGGACGAGAGCCGAGGACGCTTTGCCGGAAGTTTGAACACTCGACGGTGGCGATGATTTCAGATTCGCCCGAGTTTTTAGAGGCCATGGTTAAACTCAACAATACGATACTCGAGAACGTAGCCCGTGAGCGAAGGATGTCGCAACCAGAAGCCGAGCTTCGAAAGAACGCATTCGAACAAATGAGAAAGAGCATTTTCCCTTCGTCAGATTTTGATGCGAGGAATAAACGGTTACGGAGTGTGCTTGGCCTGGCGGATGAGAGTGGCGACGATAGTGAGGAGGATGCAGTAAGTACGTATACGGTGTCCGTTTTGTTTGGGTGATGATTGTCGATGGGATATGTTATGCTGTGTATCCATTGATTTCTGTTTTTTCTTTGGTGGGGACTTGTAAAGAGGTATGGGAGTTGTGATCTGGTGTTATATGGATAGTTAGGCTAATGGTGTGGTCTTCTCGATATCAGGTACCAAGCAATGAATAACAGGACGACGAGAACGAATACAGCCAATCAGATCAGAGATGGTTTGGGTGTTGTGGCGGCGGCGCGGTGGCGGATAAGCGAGGGGGTATTTGGCGGGATTTTTGGCGTACAATATATTTGGAGAGTTGGGATTGGTCTCCGTTGAGCGAGCGTGGTCACGTGATGCGCATAAGTTATTATTTTGGGGTACATTGTGATCTTAAGTTTACTTTAAGATAAGATGTGCTAGTTGAGTTGTAGCCATTATTTTGATCATGATCTTGTGTATTCGATTAAAAGCGCGACCTAGGAGTCGCAGTTTCGGTGGTATGGACCCATTGCACAACGACGGTGCATGGTAACCTTTGCAATGGAGTATAGGGCCTTTTTTCCTTTGCCGCTGGATACCTTATTCGCCAAGTTGAACGACCAGTCGTCATGTGTGCTTCATGGACCACTCCATATCACTCAGCACTACTTCAACCCCTTTTCAGTGATGTGACTGGGGCGGCAGGGGGGCTGCTGAACCAGGTCAATTAACTGGTTAGCTGTTCTTGCGAGTCTTCAACTGCGCGATATATCCCGTTAGCCCGTGCTTTCGGCTTCACGGCTTCACGGCTTCACAGTGCAAACCAATTTCTTCAACACTCTGCGGTCTAATTGAAGTTTGAATGTAAAGCTCGTATATATTTGAAACAGATACATCGCGAATGTACGACTTAATAGAGATGGATGGATAGAGTATGAGTATGCTCCGAATTCGAAGTAGCTATGATGTTCTCCGCAATGCGGTCTGAATGACGTGCGCATGCACTTGTTCAATAGTAGCTCCTACCTAATGTCGTTGACATATTTCTCGCTGACCGAGAGAAGTCCAGCAAGAACCAGACGCTTGGTTTAGTTGACTGAGTATGGTGCTATAAACACCAGGTGCTGTAATACCGGGTTCGAAACCTCAGAGTGCAATAAACGCTGGGCCACGGATTCATGATGCTATAAACATCAGGGACGGTAAACACCGGGTTTAAAACATATGGCGCTCACTCTTTTGCTTTCGCCTTGCTTTTGTGGTCCTAGTTTGGTCCAGTATAGAATGATGGAAATCAAAGCATATACAAGAATTGATCACCTGCGTGCTCTGCTTTTGTCCTGCTTTTACTTCCTGAGATCCTAGAGGTCCCATACAGAATGGTGGAAATCATTGTATAAACAAGAACTGAGCGTTTGGCTTAGCTGGTGCTCCATAAACACCGGGTGCTCTAAACACCGGGAGGTTCGAAACCTCATGGCGCTGTAAACGCCAGATTACGGGTTCATCATGCTATAAACACCAGGGTTCAAAACCTAGGACGCTCATTCTTGTGCTGGTAGTTTCAAACGTTGGGAATCTTGCGCCGATGCCCCGCTTTTACTCTTTGAGATACTATCTTAGCAAGGCCCGTAGTTTTATCCGTTTCGGTGGTTTACGGCCGGGCAAAAGAAGCACAAAAGAGTAAGCAGTCGTCACGGGTTTTGAACATGTAGTCTGGCGTTTATTGCGCCATGGGGTTTCGAACCCCCCGGTGCTTACAGCACGTGGTGTTTATAGCACCAGCTAAGCCAAGCGCCCGTTTCTTGTATATGCAATGATCTCCACCATCTTATTAATCTCGTAACCAGACTTTACCGCGTAACTCGCGGGCTCGTCTCGCAGACCCTTTGAGGCGTGAGTGACAGCAAGTTTAGTGAGTCTGTGTACGAGATCACCATCTTATATAAAACCTCAGAAGTTATGTGCTAGAACAAGGCTGAAATCAACGCATAAACAACAACCAAGCACTTAGAAACTCCAGCTACAGGTTCGAAACCTGCAGTGCTATAAACACTAAGATCGCAGGCTCAAAACTTGCAGAGGTCGCTCTTTTGCTCTTTTACGCGGTCACATCCCACTCAATTCTACCCAAACGGGTAACACGATGGGGCCTGCTCGGAAGTTATGTACTAGAAACTCCACATAACTATGGCTGAAATCAACGAATATGCATCCTAGCGCTTAGCTGAGCTGGCTGAGAATGGTGCTAGAAACACCAGGAATCGGTGTTGTAACCGCCGAGTGTGGGTTCGAACCTGGGATTACTCTTTTACCTGGCCGTAACCCACTTATCTCGGTGGGATGAATAATAACAGACTTTGCTCGGAAATATAATTTGTCACGGGTCTACTGGGAGCTTCACAAGACCATGGCTGAAATCAACGCATATACAACTGAGTTCTTAGCTTAGCTGGTGCTAGAAACACACTTGGAGCAATGTAAATACTAAGGTTCACAGGTTCTAAACCCGTAGTTCTTAATTGGTCATAAACATTAAAGTCACAGACTCAAAACCTGTAAAGAACACTTTTTTGCTCTTGAAGACATTTGCTCGGCTGTGGCTCGCCTCTCAGCGGGCTTCGCCGAAACGAATAAAGCTACGAACTTTGCTACAGTATGTACTAGAAATTTTATAGTACCATGGCTGAAATCTACGCATGTACAACAATTGAGCGCTTGACTTAACTGGTGCTAGAAACACCAGGTGTTGTAAATGCGGTGCAGGTTCGAAACCTACAGTGCTATAAACACTGAGTTTGCAGGCTCTAACCCTGCCGTGCTGTAAACAGAGATTCGCAGAATCGAAACCTGCAGAGATCACTCTCTTACTTTTCTTTTTGTCCGTCACTAGCTGCAATGTCGAATTCCAGCAAGGATAGGTAAGTGAGGCATCTCGGTGAGACACCGTCAAAAGGAATAATGCTATGGGTTTCGCCCAGAAGTTAGGTACCAGACTGTGCACGACCGAAGCCGCAGTTACATATATACAACAATTGAGCGCTTAGCTTAGTTGGAAGAACATGGTGCAAGAAACACCAGGTTCGAAACCTCATGGCGCTACAAACGCCAGAGGACGTGTTCATGGTGCTATAAACATCTCGGGGGTTGAAACCTCATGGTGCTGCAAACGCCCGGACTGGGGTTAAAAACCTATAGTGCACTCTTTCAATTTTGCCTTTGAACCGGCGCCATCTCCATGTCTTCGAAGCTCTCACCAGACTGGTTCAGTCGTCCTTTCAGCGGAGTAGAATCATATCTCACTCGTATATACCTAGGTACTTATTTCGATGGCCCACTTGGTATATTTAAGTCTGAGATTATGTCTATTTAGTGGTAACACTAAATTCAGATAACAAGCGCTACTAGCATTCTGAATTATCAGTCTTCCTACTCCTAGGTCTGCCCGAGATACTAACCCCCGCATCGAGCTCAACATTCCCAGCTTTCACTTAGGTTTCCTTGCCACAAACCTCACCCTAATATAATTCACCCACATGCCCCCGTCTTCCCTCCTCCCTACACTCTCGAGCACACTCTCAACCTCCTCCACAGCCCCTTCCCTTTCTTCTACAGGCAAACACTCCAACATCTCAGCAGCAAACAGCTTAACCCATCCCTTTATCCCACCGTCCTCACTAGTCGTCAACTCCGTCTGCCTCAACTCCGTCTCCAGCACCTCGACAACGAACCCCGCGTCTTCAAGCAATGCCCGAAACCCCCGCTCACTCCCAAACCACCACGGCACACTCTCCCTTGCCCGCTTCGCATCAACTCCACGGTGTATTAGCGCGCCGAGCACCGCAGCATGCACCTCTCCAATGTTTCCGTGCGCACCACACTCGGCAACGAATGCACCACCAGGAAGAAGGAGGTCGTAACAGCGGGCAAAGAATGCGGTGCGGGAGGAAGGAGTGGTGCGGAGGACCCAGTGCAGAGCTGCGTTGGAGAATATTTTGGTGTATTGAGGGAGAGAGGAGGGGAGAGACAGTGCTGAACTGGTGAGATAGGTTGTGTTGGAGGTTTGTGGGCAGGCAGCGATCATGGATAGTGAGGAGTCAATGCCTGTGACGGATTTACACAGTGGGGAGAAGGTGGATGTTAATACGCCATCTCCGCAGCCTAGGTCCAGGAGAGTATCTATACGTTGTGTTAGCGGAGATGAGAGAGGGGAAGAGAGTGAGAGTACCAGTAGGTTGGAGGTCGAGGAGGGAAACGACGCGGGTTGTGAGTTTCGAAACGAAGGGGGCAACGGTCGTGGAGTAGGTGTGCGGATCCCAGTTATCGATGGCCATTGGGGATATTGTGGAATAGAAAGGAGGAGGAATATATGGGGGAATATGGATTCCGGTGAGGACTTAAGTACTTGGGAAGACTCACGTGTGAAGTGCGCGGAAACACAAGTGGGGACGGAGTATTGGAGTGGGGCGCAGAAGAGTCATGCAGGACGGTACCTGGTAGGTGTTAATATTGTTTTGAGATCGCAGTCACGGGATTTGGTGCTGGTGGTGGTGAGTCTGGAGTGAATCCATTGAGTTCTAGGGGGCCCAATTGGTTATGAGGGTGGATGGGCTGCCAGAACTTAGAGTGATGTAATAAGGCAGGATAAGGCTTTTAATTGCAGTATCTGGTGTTGTTTCCACGCCAATCATTAGTCATCACTCATCGCTATTATCAATATCAATATCAATATCAATCTCTGTATCTCAGGTGCTGTCAATGAGCGCCTGTGAATAAGAGGCAATGCCATGACTTTGGGGCGGAAACATGGATTGAAATGCACGATGAAATCGTGCATGATGTAGCCACAGGGATCATTTGCCGTAGCTCGGTATTCTATGGGGTATTGAACCCTTGCCGAGAAGAGGAGCTTCCAGCTAAGTCTCGTAGAAAGCAGCACTCATGTACTCAGGGACCCTCCGGACTGTTAAAGAGGATTCCACAACACTAGATACATACTGTACCAAAAATACCCCGTTTATTGATGCCGAGTTTATGCTGTATTAATGTTGAATTCTTTATAAATGTATACATTGGCTGAACTTGTGGGGTATTTCAGAATTTGCAACAATATCAATTGTTTTGAATGTGGGATAAATTTCACAATAATGTAGCACAGAAGACCACATTAGATGGTATATTGATGCCACATTGATGCTGGATTGCTGTCATATTCAAAATGATGTGTATTGAGTTAAATAGTAGAGTTACACTACTTTACTTCCACATGTGTATATTTCGCAAATGCCTGCACACGCTCGTACACGCCCGCGCATGCCTGCGCTTGCCTCCAGGCCCGATGCTGCCAGCTGACTAACATATGGTAAAACAATCTCTGGCATGATTCGAGCCTGTTTCAGTGGGTATAGTACACACCCACTAACCACTATACTATGTATGTAGTTTTCTGAACATAACATCATGTTAGGGCTATTTGTAGGTATACTGGTTTATTACTGTCACATCATTGTGACAAGAATGTGGAATGCCTGCCACATCTATGCAAATGCTCAATGCTGCTCAATTGACCAATATTACCCCATTCAACTAAATACTCAATCATTTACAATGTCATATTTGCTGCTATCTTGTATTACTGTAGTATTTTGAGCTATTCCCCAGTAATTGGAATCTTGAATTTAGTAATATGCTACAATCACCGGACTCTGGGAGTCATGCTGCACTCGGGTAAATGTTGCACTGCAGTCACATCAATAAACGGGGGTTTTTTGGCATAGTAGGTAGTTATACTGGTCATGATTTGCAAGGGAGTTGGTGATTTGGCACGGAATTCATATATTGTAGCCAAACTAGCGGTGTACATTCCTCCTAGCTTGTGGAAGAAAGAGCGCACTTCCTGTTATTACTTATTGGCAGATAGAATGTCCTGAATTCCTGTTTCAGACCTCACCAACTGTAGGAAAAGTTTCTCGATTTACTAAATTTCCAGTGCTGATTTTCACATCTTCCTTGACCGTCAAAAGTCGGTTGCTCAGATCCTATGTACGCCCAACAAGGCGATTGCAGATATTGTGGAGGACACAGGGGTAATCAGGAACGATAACGATCTAGGGCTTAGGGTTGCAGAACATCAATACCCGGTCAACATATATCACTTGTGGTAAACTTAAACAAGCCGGAACGGAGGTGCTTTTGGTAAAGACATCACTACGTTTGGCCTAAATGTTCCGTATTTGATTTACCTAAACCTTCTGCAAGGTCGGGTTTGGGACTTGGTTTCTGCAGCGGGCGCATTTGTGGAAGGGACTGACGATATATCGCTGAAGATTGCAAACATCCAACTGCATCTACAGGCCAATTAAGCTTGAATGAACAACGGACTCACCACTCACCTACCACAAGCTCATCGAAGAGGGCTCTGGCGGAAGATGTTGGCGGTGGTGGAAGAGATTTACCACGCCGAGTGCTACTATGTGCAAACCTTGGCACTGTAAACAAACGTCATATTGATCAGCGTTCAAATAAGTAAGTTGAAGCAACACATGAAAATGATGAACTTATGGCCTCACAAGTCAGTTAGATGTCTTGTATATAACTGTACCCATTCACAAACACTTCAATTCCAACCAAAATTATACCCACAACCACAACACCTCAGTTACCTTTATCAGGATTTAAACTATAGCCACAATGACAACCTCAAGCAAAGAAGTCCTCATAATCCTTTCTTTCTGCTCCACCATCACGGTGGAGAAAAGCGACGGCACCAAGATCGAGAAGGAAACCGGCTTCTTCCTGAAAGAGCTCGCACAGCCGCTTCTTCACCTGCTAGATCATGGATATTCCCCAGTATTTGCGTCTCCAAGTGGAAAGAAACCAAACATGGATCCACTATCTGGTACGACACTCCTGCTTCTCGCTCTTTATGCACCGTCTCATAATGCACCCAGATAACGCAATATGGTTCTTCTCCTTTGCCGAAAATGAGAAGGAGAAGCAACTTCTGGACAAGATGAGCGTAGAGAAAAGCTTCTCTTGTCCTAAGAAGCTTGCAGATATCTCCTATGCAGAGCTGAACCAGTATTGGGGAGAGCTGAACCAGTATTGGGGCGTGTTTGTGCCTGGAGGCCACGCACCGATGGGTGATATTGGGAGTGACCCAGACCTTGGAAGGATCTTGAGGCATTTCCATAATAAGGGGAAGCCAGTATGTACCCACATCTAACCCGAGAACGGAACCTGGAGCTGGCGCGGAACATAGACGGCTGTGATCTGTCACGGCGCCATTGCGCTGCTGTCAACGTACAAACAGGGCGAGAATTTCCCATATGATGGGTATAAGGTAACGTGTTATGTGAACAAGGAGGAGGTATTGAATGAACTTCTCTGGGGAGGGAAGATAAGAAGGTGTGAAGATGCACTAAGAGAAGCCGGGTGCGCAGTTGAGACTGCAACTTTACCGTTGTTGTCGAAGGTGGTTGTCGATCGAGAGCTTGTCTCTGGCGAAAATCCAGCTTCTGCAGACCAGCTTGGAGCGAAGTTTGTGGAGATACTGGAAGGGAAAGTGTAGGGAAAGATATTTTGAAGGTGGCTGGATTGTACAAATTCGAGTTTTCTTGGAGCCGTGTTTTTAAATAATCAAATCATGTAGTCAACCTGCAGCAGTCAACTTTGATTGGCAAGCTTAAGAACTTCTAGAATTCTATCAAAAGCCCCTAAAATTTTAGATCTTCATCTCTATTTCTTCTTGCTTGGTATATTCTAGCATCCTCCCAATTTTCAGCGACTCCCCATTCTCGATGGCCTATACCTTTGCTCCAGTTTTCGCCTCTGGATTTACTTGTGTTCGGCACCCGTAGGTTTGTGTCCCTGAGATGGCTGCATGTAGGATAGACACCGGCATTCGAGGCCACCACCAGCGCGGGTCAAGAGTTGGTCAAGAGTGAATTTGAGTTTGGAGCACTAGCTTAGGGGCGATAGTTTCAATCACGGATGCTAGTGATTGTCCCGGATAATGATAATGATAAAAGGCTCTACGGAAAGCTAGGTGGTACGGATTATTGTAGGGCTGTCATGGCAATTCGGCTCTTCCGAGTTTGCAATTTCTCCGTTGTTCTGTGCCGACCGGAACACAGAGCTATTAGAAACCCGCCGCATGAGTGATATCCGATGATATTTTCACCAAAATCTTCGTTGCATCAAAGAGAATCAGCGTCGATGGCGTTAGCGCTAATTTGGTGGTGCATATGGCAGATGGAATATCCATACCCGAAGCGATATTGATTTCGCTGTAAAATCTTGCTGCTGGCGTTGAAGGGGCATGAGTGCCAAGACCGGCGTCGAGTCGCTGTTCGGCTCCACCTCCCATCCCTTCTGCAGCACTCGACCTCACTTCCCACTTCGACCTTCTCCTATTTGCGCCTCATTCAACAATCCCCACATCCCCCATAATACCTCGAAAATGCCGTCGATAGATTGCTCCTGGGTCGACGTCGCCTTCCCCCTTCCTGCCCAAAGCAAGCTAAACACCTCTGTACGCGATGCTATTGGTATCACCTCAAATAGCCTTGTCGCAATCACTTCACGTAGCTAACAAAAACTGTGGCAATAGCTCAGGATCCTAAATACCACACTCTCTTTAGCGACATTGGTAGCTATATAACCTCAATCCGGGATGGCGTCGCAAACGAGCCAGCCGCAAAGAAACGAAAGCTCGACACTCCCAGCGAAGGCGCCTCGCCCGCGCCGCCGCCCCCGCCTGCAAAGCCCGCCCCCACCGATGGCGCAGTCTTGACGATCGAAGGAATAAGCTTCAGCGTGCCACAGCGGAAGAAATTCTCGTTAGTCTTTACAGGGAAGAGCGTCAGCGCCGCTACTGTGGCGGGAGCTGTAGAGTTTGGCGTTGACTACGATAACATTGGTTCGCTGCCTCGCGCTTCCTTCGAGTTCGTACTAGGAAGCTGATTATACCAGATTATGTGTGCTGCCTCCCTGTCCCCGACAAGGCGGCTCGACAGTGGAACTTCTGTATCTTCCCAGTCGGCGCGGATGGCCTCCCCGGTAGCTCCGGAGACGCCCTCGTCTTTACGATCCTCGATGGTGCACCCAAGACAGCATCTGGCGACGCGCTGGGAGGCGGATATGACACAACTACCTACCGAACGCTACTAGTCGATCTTTTCAATAACTATCTCAAGCCGAGCAAGGCGAGGATCTCGGCGGTCGAGGAGCCCAAGGAGTCGATTTTCTATTCTATAATCCCGCAGAGTCATCGCAAGGGTGAGAGGGCGTTCCACATCAAGGCGCATCGGGGCAGCAAAGAAGGTTATTAGCGACATCAACCCGCTTTCACTTCGTTCACTGGCTAATAGATGACATCCAGGTTACCTTTTCTTCCTTCAGCGTGGAATCCTTTGGGCTTTCAAGAAGCCACTTGTCTACTTCTCATTCGGAAATATCGATTCTGTTAGTTATACATCAATCACAAAACGAACCTTCAACCTATCCATCAAAGTGCAGGAGGATCGCGGCGGCAACGATATCGAATTTTCAATGATTGACCAGGAGGACTACACGGGTATCGATGCGTACATCAAAGCTCGGAAGCTAAATGATGCATCCATGGCCGAGAGCAGAAGAGCAAAGAACTTCAATGTCAATGGCAAGACTGACGGTGGTGACACGGAAATGGGCGGGCTTGGCGAACTGGAAAAGGCACTGTTTGATGCCGAAGACGAGGAAGAAGAGGATTATGTTCCAGGTGGCGAGGATGGCGAGGATGGGAGTGGAGAAGATAGCAACGAGAGTGGAAGTGACGACGACGACAGCGATTCAGATGATAATCATGAGATGGAAAGTGATGGCGAGCACAGTGTGGATCTGCAGGATGAACTCGGATCCGAGATGGAGGATGTGGAGCCTGACGCTCCCAAGCCTAAGAGGGTCAGGAAGGGTAGAGTGTGAGAATATTGGGTAGGATGATGTGCGATAATGAACGCTGGGCAACAAAAATAGCAATTTTTATGTTTTGGGGGTAGAAGGCTGGCTTTTTTTGTCTTGGTCAGTTTGTATGTCCCGTATATATATCATGACACTTTCCAGTCTGCCTGCGTCATCAGAATTACCTTTTAGATTATTATAAGGGATAACTGTATTGTGTAGAATAACGATGTTTATGCTGGATGATGCTATGACACAGTGTAAAGTAGGTACAACTAGCAAAAGTAGCTCAAAGCAGCTTTTCCAACCCTCCTCTCGCCTTCGCTGACTTGCAATTCGATGTCTCCACTCAACCCACTCCCAACACACGGATCCGTGACCAAGGCCGTTCCCACAGCGAAGAAAGGGCCTGTGGAAACGAAGACAATTAAGGAGAAAGCTAGAATCACAGCGTGTTACCACGTCGGTCATGAAGCTTGAAGCTACAATTATTAGCCAGCTGAACTATAAATGGCAAGCTTTACCAGCAACTGCTGGGGAATTAGGGTTGTATAATTTACATCGGGGATAAAGCACTTCACCAGGAAAGGTGACCTTGCGCGACGCACAGCCTATAGACAAGCGGTTCTCGAACGGTATTCCATAGGTAATTTGACGTGTAGATACTATGGACCCACGCGCTGACTAAAAAACTATGATACACTGACAAATATCTGCACTCGATACTATACATAACGCTGCATACAGCACACGCTCTCAAGCACACTCCAAAGTACGCTCCCAAGTACGCTCGATTGTATGCCCCCAAGCTCACTTGACCCTCCCAAGGCTTCCTGCGGAAAAAGCTTTTCACCTTGAAGCACTCTCTCTAGTGGGCTCTCTAGCGGGCTCCCAAGCGGGCTCTCAAGCACTCTCCCAAGCGGGCTCTCTAGCGAGGTCTCAAGCAGGTTTTCAAGTGCTTTTTTAAGCATGTCGGCTTGCATAGGTCCGTAGATTTGCAGGCTGTAAATGCTTCCATATACCCACGCGCAGATGTCTATGGACTGACTATGGACAACTATAGACTGCGCGTCGCGCAGGGGTCCACGGGAAGCTTGTTATGAGCACGTAGCGCAGTCTATAGTCGGTTGCACCTTTGCCAGTGTTGGACTGGAACCTTGATCCCTCAAGTAACTGCGTGATCATAAACCTGAACAGCTTCCAACAATATTAAAACTTTGAACAATTCATACTCCGCAGAAACTCACCTTTCCAGTACCTGTCCCACTGTCCCCTCATCCTCCCCGTCCCCCAGCCTGTTATCAACAAACATTGGCATCTGGATCAGTGCAATAGTTATGCTTATGGCGTACTGGCTGAGTAGCAGAGTGGTGGAGAGGTAAGTGATGCAACGGAGCATGTAATAAGGTGGTGGGCCGCAAAGGATGGTGGTGGGAGTCTGAGTAACGTGTTCATGCTAGTTCAGCCTGTTGGATTCTCCGCTTAGTTGACTGAATGGCAAAGAGCAGGCCTTCAGCTCACAGTTGACTTTAGTTCATTGCTCAGCTGGCTGAAACGGGAAGTTGACTTATTCGCGAAGCAGTCGGCTTATTCGCAAAGTGGATTACTTCTTCGTCTATAATGAACACAACATCGTAGTTCCTGAGCTTATTATGATCAAGGATTAAATGTTGGGTCTTGAAGGCACACTGAGCGAGGAGTTCCTTGTAGTTATCTCCAGAAATACTCGATGGCCAAGAGCGTAGCAAGACCGCTTTCCGACCGTGTTCAATGAGACGCTCAGCTAGCAGCATTACTAGTGCGCTCTTCCCCGAGGTGGGCGTACCTCTGACGTACGCGATACGGGCATCGTCTAGGATTTCAATCAATTGCTTGATTGTGTCTTTGCACTGGCACATAAACTGATTCATGAGGCAGAGTGGTAGTAATTACCAATAGCTGTAAGAGAGAACGGTAGTCAGGTAGCAATTCTCGGGCGGACAGGAAAAAGGGTACAACAGAAAAGAGCGTTGTTGATAGGTGGTGATATTGCACTGTTAATCGCAGGGGTGGTGCACTGATGACAGAAGGTGGCATGTGAGAGTTTTCAGCGAAACCGAAGAGGTCACCGGGGGAAGATCTGTGTGTTTTTGGCTGCTCGGGCATCTTTGGAGACTGTTGAAAGTTTATGTTGACTCGCTACTTAGTACTTACTAGATAAGTAGGTATATATCCTATAGGGAGATCGATAAAACTTAAAACTCTATATGGCTTATGGAAGCCTTAGTGAATGATTCTGTATGGTGTTTTGGATGCTTCTTTAAGGATGAAAGCTAGATTGTAGCCTTATAAGGTTCAGCGCTTTTATCATACCCCTTTATAGATATTCGAGCAAGTGACGTTGACACAGGGCGGTCACGGGAAGATATGTAGGTTAGGGTTATATACCAGGGAATCTTGCATTTACAGTCGGCTTATGGACTCACCCACTGCATTGCATATTTGGAGTCTTCCCTTACAGCGATCCAATCCCTGCGAGAGCGTAGCTGGGATGGTGAGATGTTACATGGATAGACTTCCGATTCAAGATCTAGTCCCCTGCCAGAGGAGACGGATTCTCCATTTCTATTCTCCAGTCCGCCGACGCATCATACCTTTAAATCTCGAGATATCTCGGTTTCCCCAAGCGCAGCTACCACGGGTATTGAATCCATGGCCTGGCATTTGTAGCGCGGTGGGATTTCGAACCCTGGTGTTTAAAGCACCTGATGTTTATAGCACCTGGTGTTTGCAACACTAAGCTCAGCGGCTAATCTAAGTGATTAGTTGTGTATGCATTGATTTCAGTCATGATCATGTAAAGTATCTCGCAAAGTTCGTATATTCGTTTCGACGGAATCTCGCCGAGATATGAGTTACGACCGAATAGAAGGACAGCAAAAGAATGATTTCTGTAGGCTTCGAGCCTACGATACCGCACTGCAGGTTTCAAGCCAGCACCCGGCGTTTACAACACCGGTACCTGATGCTTCTAGGCTCTAACACCAATTAAGCTAAGCGTTCAGTTGATGTATATGAGTTGACTTAACCCATGATTACACAGATCACACTTCCGCAGAAAACCATAGCATTATATATCAGTGGAATCCCGCTGTTAGGTGAGTTACAGCTGGGCAAAAGAGCAAAAGAGCAGGTTTGGAGCCCGTATCTCAATATTTACAGCACTGCAGGTTTCGAGCCTGTGAATCTTAGTGTTTAAAGCACTGCAAATTTCCCTACAAGTATTTACAATACTGCAGGTTTCGAACCCGCAAATGGCCTGATGTTTCTAGCACCATGGCAGCCAGTCAAGCTAAACGCTCAGTCGTTGTATATTCGTTGATTTCAGCCGTAATCATGTAAGTATCTAGTACAGTACATAACATCTACAGCGTTATTAATTTAGGTAGATTAATTAAGTTGTAGTTGGATAAAGGAGTATAAAAGAACGATACCAGCAGGTTTGGAGCTTGCGATTTTAGTATTTAGAGCACTACAGGTTTCGGACCTGTGAGCTTAGTGTTTGTAGCACCGTAGGTTTCGAATCTAAACCCGGCGTTTCTAGTACAGTGACCACCAGCTAAGCTAAGTGGTTTGTTGTATGGGTTGATTTTAGGCATGGTCATGTAAAATTTCTAGTACATAGCTGGCTGTATCTGTTGGCATGAGATTTGGCCTGGTGGCTTGTAGCCCCCATGGGCCTCGCCTGCCCCCATACCGAGGAGCAGGCCTAGCTCCGGCACTGGTACTCGGCTTTGGGCTCCGGTTGTGATACTCGGCTTCGCCGAGTATGGTCTTTTCTCTGTATATAAGCCTGCCGTTTTCTCTCTCTTTAGATGTATAGACAATTGAGCTTCTTCGTTCTTTCTCTTTTGCTCTCAACAATATCCGAGCAAAGGTCCATAGTATTATTCATGTTAGCGGAATTGAGTGAGTTACGGCCATGCAAAAGAGCAAAAGAGTGATCTCTGTAGGTTTTAAGCCTGCCACTTAGAGTTTACAGCACTGCAAATTTAGCGTCTGCGATGAATGTTTATAGGTTTATAGCACTGCAGGTTTCGAACCACCCACATATGGCCAGCGTTTACAACACCTGGTTATCTAGCACCTAAGCCAAGCGCTCAGTTATTGTATGTGTTGATTTAATCCATGAGCTGTACACAACAGTTTACACCTCCGTGAAATCCTATTGCATTGTGCATTCTGAAATACTAAGTAATCAATCAAAGTTCCGGGTGGATTTATGTGACAAAGGGCTGTACTACATCAAGGCCGTCCTTCGGGGGTACGGTTAAACCGTCGACAGTGAGCTGGCGCGCGAACGCCGTCGCGCGACAGAGAGCGCGGGTGTGGGTGACATAATTGTATTAAATTGGTAATGACAAAAAAAAAAAAAGCGGGTGTGGCCCAGAAACCATCCCCCCGCAAAAAAACGAAAAAAAAAACGGGTGCCAACTTACACCTCCTCCTCACCCAGCTGGAGAAGCTCAGTGAAAGTGGTTGCCATAAGCTCCTGACCGCCTTCAGTCAGGCCCTGCACCCAATTGGTCATAACAACATGGGCCTCTTCCTCTTCTAGCTCCCTTACTTCCTCCTCTAACTCAAAAAAACGCGCCGTAATCCCTTCCAGAACAGTACCCACCTCCAACGTTTGCCTAGTGCGCTCCCCATGGGTTTCCTCCTCCCTATCCCGGATGTGCACAGTCCCCATTGTCTCATATAGCTCGTACCCACCCTCTTCAAAAATCTCGGCCCATGCAGTCCAATCCTCGCTAGTGATGCTCTTAAACAAGTAGTCACTGTGGAAGATGTGCTTGCAGGGAAGAAGGAACTTCCTGAAAAAGCCGCAACTACAACTCATTTCGCTTAGTGTAGGTGGCGCTTTTCCGGCACTAATCCTCTTGTGCATGGCATTTAACTGATCCAGCAGGAGCTTCTGAATGGGGACTGGGAAGCGGCGCATTTTCAGATACTGCTCAGTCCCACTTTGGTTACTGCCTCTCCATTTGGAAGCAGCAGCTTCCCTTTCTGTATCTAGTTGGGTAGCCTTCTCATGCAGGGTGATACAGCACCCCTTAAAGCCGAACAAACGTTCAGCATACCCGGTCGGCAGGGGGGCGACGTTCGCTGTGCCCTGTCTACCCACGCCACAGAGCAAACTTAGAGAAAGCGGATTAGAGAATTAGAGAGAGAGTAAGTTGAGAGATCTGAGCGCATCTTGGTAAAAAGAAGTGCAATGTACCCAGGTGCCGCGGGTTTTGTTGTGTTCTATCAGCATCCGAATCTTACCCACATCATGATTGAAACTGGCAAAATTTTTTCCTCCTCAAATCTGCAGGTAGCCATTGAAGACTGGTCGGTTGCAGAGAGATTCAAATTCCGAGTACCACGCCGAGACAAAACGCGAATTGATTACCGCTGCAGCGAACAGAAATCCGGCTGCACCTGGAGAGTATATGCCTCAGCAAAAACTATCGATGATGAGCGTGTCTGGCAAGTGGTAATTGTGCACGCATTGCATAACTGCATGGGATCAACAGTGCGACCGCGTGCTACAGCCAACTCACTGTCCTGGTTGCAACGCGTTGTGCCTGAGATTATGATTGTTAGATGCGACACGAAACCACAAGCAATAATCGACGCGATACGCATGCGATACAGCGAGCAAGTCAATTACCAAGCGGCAGAACAGTGTAAATCAGTCCTCGTTGGTGCACGTGCGCAACAAGAGACAGCACAATTTTCATTACTACCCGCGTATCTACAGGTTCTCCGGTTGGCAAATCCTTTTTGTTACACGCACAACGAAACGACACCTCACATAGATGACAATATCACAACGTTTCGACGCGTTTTTATATGCCCGACCCAGTCACAACTTTCGTTTATTACTTGCAAACAGTTTATGGCAATTGACGGAACATTTTTGAAGGGGTTTTATGCGCAAACACTTCTGCTTGCAGTGACTGTTGATGCAAACGGGCAGTATTTACTTCTAGCATGGGCAGTTGTTGAAAGCGAAAGCAAAAACACGTGGGAGTATTTTTTCCGCCATCTGAGTTATTCAATTCCGCAGATCCTAAACAGTGCAATCATCAGCGACCGTGATAAAGGATTACTCTTGGCGGAAGATATTCTTGGACCAAATGTAACGCGTCTTCTATGTCTACACCACCTCAAAGGCAACTTCATCAAGCACCATGGCCAGCGACATGTCCCCCTCTTTTGGAGAATTGCGAATTCAACTACCGATGCCGAATACCAACAAGCGATGTCCGAATTGCACGCTCAAAACGCGTCGGCTGCTACCTATCTGGCCTCAGTGAATGCCAGTATGTGGGTGACAGCATACATTCCTGACGGGGTCCGGCGACGATGTGGGCAACGCACTTCAAATGCAGCTGAACGGCAGAACGATATTTTACGGAACTCGAGACAACTACCAATCATCGAGCTTCTGCAAGCAATTTGGGACTATGTTATGAACGAACGCTTTTCTCGGCAGCAACACATTGTCAAGTGGAACGCAGCTGCTCAACCATGGCCCCCGCGCGTCTGTGATAAGATACAGTATGCACGAGAAAACGCACGACGGCTCACAATATCACGCGCTACAGTCACGCCCGGGCAAGCAGGAAGCTATATCATCGATCTCGCGAAACAGACGTGTGGATGCGGAGTTTTTCAGAACACCAACTTGCCCTGTGAACACGCTGTTGCGTACATATGGGAGATGGAACGACACGGAGGACAAACACTTGGAGCGTATATTCCACACGACTATACAACAGCCACTTGGACAGAAACGTACGCATACAATTTGCAACCGGTACACTTTGATATAACAACGGAAACACGATTATTGAAGGAACGCGAACTGCACACACCAGACGTACCTAAAATGAATGCCCCGACCGGACGGTTTCAAAACACACTTGGCCGACGCAAAAACGTGCGCGGAATCGCTGGAACACATCCGACACGCGCCACAGGACAAACAACACAGACATGTTCAAGCTGTGGAGGAAGTGGGCATAATAAAAGAAGCTGTGTAGTGAAAACCTATGCTAGATAATAATAAAAAGATGGGACGGAATTTTATGTATCTATTAATAGAAAAAAGACTCGGCTATCTCTCCCTCTATCTACCTCTCTTCCTCCTCTCCCCAGCTGCCCCGACCAGGAAGCTGCCCCCCTATCCCCCCAGGGAAAAAAAACCCGGCTTTTATACTCTTTGCAGGTGCACTCCCATCAACACTTCAGAACCCTCGCCCTGAGCACCCAGAACGCGTAAAAAAACACGGGTTTTCCCCTAACCTTTGGTACTCCCCTTACCCACACACATACCCACACACAGAGTAATCTCCTCCGCTACTTGCACAGACACCACTCTAATCCGCTTTCTCTAAGTTTGCTTTGTGGCGTGGGTAGACAGGGCACGGCAAACGTTGTACCCCTGCCGACCGGGTATCATCAGCAAAAATCATTTCCGTCTGGGCGGAATGGCTCCGTCAGAGCGGACGCGCTCCGTCAGAGCCGTCAGAGACACCCCGGTGGCGGATTACTCCGCGCCCGGCGTCAATACCACGCGTCGTGTTGCATATCGCCCTCCGATCGCAGTTTCGCAGTTTCTTTTCGCTCTCTCGGTCTCCTATTTTAAACAAACACTCTGGCGTTGTGGGCAACTGTGACCATACGTCGGAATGGGCTCATTGGGTACACGCTTGCATCGGGATTGCAATGCAATGGGTGACGCTGTGAAAATCTCCCCTCGGGTTCCTTCTACATTAATCTCGAGGAGCGTAGGAAGAAGGTGAGAAGATATGATACTACCCAGCCGTGAGGATCCATGCAATTGCGTGGATCCAAATCTCGGACAGAGCAAGTGAGACTAAAAGTTGGGAAAGATAGAGTGTGTATTTTCGTTGTATGACAAGATGAGATGAAAATGAGATGCTGTCTATCTACCCCGGGGTCTCCCGAATATATACTCA